>Ga0247725_1000347_pt1 | contig 38807 bp, 39 predicted proteins | sample OKSTACKMCFT3sol_FD_183021 | JGI IMG/M metagenome (GOLD analysis project Ga0247725, IMG submission 183021) | Subsurface sediment microbial communities from gas well in Oklahoma, United States - OK STACK MC-FT3-sol | ecosystem: Environmental > Terrestrial > Deep subsurface > Rock core/Sediment...
CAGAAATACGGGCAGCACCAGAGGTAACCACCATCATGTTGATAATAATCAGGATAATAAAGACCACAAAACCTACGGCATAGTTACCACCTATCACCACTTCACCAAAGGCTTCCACCACTTTACCCGCAGCATCAGGGCCATTGTGACCTTCCAGTAAAATAACCCTGGTACTGGCGATATTCAGCGTTAATCGCAATATAGTAGCGACCAGAATCACACTGGGGAAAATAGCAAAATCTAAAGGTTTTTTGGTGTAGATAGTGATTAAAAGTACGACTAAACCCAATGTAATATTGAAGGTAAATAGAATATCCAGCATCAAAGGAGGTAAAGGTAATACCACCATGGCAAGAGCTGCCAGGATCATTAACGGAGTGCCAACACCTTTGGCATAAGACCAAACTTCGGGATTAACGCGGGAAAACATTTGGGTCATCGACATAAAAAGCCTGACAAATTACTGACGCTACAGGCTGTTATACAAAAACTGTTCCACAATTTTAATGGCGATAATCTTCTGGAATAGGTAAGTCTCTCGCCAGATTTTTCGGCCGTTTTCCTTTGCCTTTTTTATACATGTTCAACTGATAGACATAAGCCAGAACTTGGGCAACAGCCGCAAATAACTGCTCAGGAATAGGATGATCCAGCTCAGTGGTGTAAAAAATAGAACGGGCTAAAGCTGGTGACTCTAGCACCGGAACTTTGTTTTCTTCGGCTAAACGACGAATATAAAGCGCGACTTCATCTGCCCCTTTTGCCACCACCACAGGAGCCCGGAACTTGGCCTGATCGTACTTCAGGGCCACTGCAAAGTGGGTCGGGTTGGTGACCACCACATCAGCTGTAGGCACTGCTGCTATCATTCGACGCCTCGCAGCCTGATACTGCAAACTACGAATACGGCTTTTCACCCTGGGATCACCCTCTGAATTTTTGTATTCGTCTTTGACTTCCTGCAGCGTCATTTTTAGTTCTTTATGGTGTTTCCACATCTGATAGGGTGCATCAATGGCAGCGATAACAATAACGCTGAAGCAAATACCAAAAAACACCCAGGCCAGAATTTCCGCTGAGGCAAAAATATCCTCCGGATTCGTCATCAGGGATAAGGCCATAATGTCGTCAAAGAAGGTAGAGAGCAGCGCAAAAGTTAAACCACCAATAACCAATACTTTGGCGATACTTTTAATCAGTTCTACCATAGCCTGCATACCAAACATCCGTTTGATGCCTGTCAGTGGATTCAGTTTGCTAAACTTGAAGCCAACCGCTTGCCAGGTGAAGTTATAACCGCCAACAAGCACGCTGCCCACATAAGCAGCCAGCAGGATCAGCAGGAAAAACTTCAGTAAACCGGGAAACAATTCAATTAATGCATCTTCCCAGACAGAGAACATTGAATAAGGGTTAAAAATATCTTTCTCATCCAGCGACAGTAAACGACGACAAACCTCCAGTACTGAACCTGCTATCTCTTTGCCAAAAATTAAAATACCAGCACTGCTGCCCACCAATACGCTAAAAGTTGACAGATCGCGTGAACGCGCAACCTGACCTTTCTTTCGGGTATCATCCAGCTTTTTACTGGTGGGTTCTTCGGTTTTTTCCTGACCTGAGCTTGCCATCAGTAACTCCTAACAACCAATCAGCTTGCAGGTGTATTCAATACCATGCTGCCAGTTCAGATTAAAATGAAATAAGAAAGTGTCCATGGTAAGCCACATGATTAATAAACCTGACAACATGCTGATCGGCATACCTATAGAAAAAATGTTTAACTGCGGTGCTGTTCGGGTTAACACACCAAAGGCAATATTAACCACCAGCATGGCAGTCACAGGTGCCAATGTGATGGCTAACGCTGTGGCAATAATCCAACTGCCAAATTCAGCGACCTGCCAGTATTTATTCACATCCATCCACTGGCCATTAATAGGCAAAGATTCAAAGCTGAACACCACCATCTGAAACATAATCAGATGACCGTCGTATACCAAAAATAACAGAGTAGCCAAAATAAGGTAAAACTGACCTATAGCTGGCACTGATACGCCGTTAGCTGGATCCGCCATAGCAGCGAAACCTAAGCCAGTTTGAGTAGCCAGAATTTGGCCAGCTGTGACAAAAGCCTGCACAAAAATCTGCGAGATAAGGCCTATAGCCAGCCCTATGACAATTTGTTGGATCATCTGCAGCACAAGATTCAGTGACATCAGATTGACGTCTTTCACCGGTGGTACCACTGGCATAATCATCACGATAAAAGCTGCACAAAAGGCGGCTTTGACCCGGGTGGGAATATTTTTGGCGCCGAAGGCTACCATGATAAACATCATGGCGGACACTCGGGCAAATGGCAGCATAAAGTCAGCAATAACCTGCAGTAACTGCTGTAGTGGGTATTCCATTAGCTAATAACCGTGGGAATGCTCAGATAGAGCTTCTCGGTGTAGTCCATAATGGTTTGAGTTAACCAATGACCACCATACATCAGAGCCAACAAAGTGACGATTAAACGGGGTAAAAAGCTTAAGGTTTGTTCGTTGATGGAAGTTGCAGCCTGGAATATAGACACAATTAAACCGACGATCAGTGACGGAATAATGGCCATGGAGACAATTAAAATCACCAGCCAAAGTGCGTCACTTAATATATCAACAAATACCTCTGGACTCATGTCCCCACTCCGTAGCTGGTGGCTAAAGTCCCCATCACCAGCAACCAGCCATCTACCAAAACAAACATCATCAATTTAAAAGGCAAGGCAATAATCATGGGAGATAACATCATCATACCCATAGCCATCAGAATACTTGCAACGACCAGGTCAATAATCAGGAAAGGGATGAAAATCATAAAACCAATCTGGAAAGCGGTTTTCAATTCACTGGTAACAAAAGCCGGGATCACCACAGTAATAGGTAAATCAGCTACATTATCTACCTTAGGTGTACCTGCTATTTCAGCAAAAGTTTCCAGATCTTTCATCCGGGTTTGATGCAGCATAAAAGCCTTCATCGGCTTTATGGCTTCGTCAAAGGCTTGAATTGAAGTAATTTGTTCTGCCAGATAAGGTTGCAACGCTTTTTGATTCACTTCATCAAATACAGGCGCCATGATAAAAAAAGTCATAAAGACCGTGATACCAATTAATACCTGGTTCGAAGGGGAGGATTGTAGGCCTATGGCCTGACGTAAAATGGCCAATACCACGATAATGCGGGTAAAGCAGGTCATCATAATAACCATGGCAGGCAGGAAACTCAGGGCCGTCATCACTGCCAGAACTTGCAGTGTTACGCTATAGTCCTGCGAACCATCCGGGTTGGTGGTGACAGATAAAGCAGACAAAGCCCCCCCCTGCTGCGCTAGCAGATCAGGGGATAAAAATAATAAAACTAGCGCAAGTAATGGCCACATATTAAGGTTTCGACTTTTGTTTTTGTAGAAGTGCCTGAAACTGAGTACGCCAGTCTGGCACCACCTGATCGTCAACTAAAGGTTGGTCTAATTCAAACAACATATTGATTTGATTAGAAGTCACACCCAACACCCGTTGTTTTCCCTGCACTTCAATCACCAGAATGCGTTCACGGGGACCGAGCATCACAGAGCTGACAATTTTGATATGGCTGGAACCCGGTAGTTTGAGCGCCAGCTTCTTATACAACCAGGCCAGACCAAACAATAACCCCAGTACAATGATTAAAGAGCCAAACACATTCATAATGGTCATGGCATTCATACCATTGCCTTGTGCTGTTGGCGCAGTACTGACGGCTGTTGCGACAGTTTCTGCGACAGCTAAGGCCGGACTAAGTGAAATGGCTGCAGACAACAACCGCATTAGCGCAGCTTCTTGATACGTTCAATCTGACTTATAACGTCCGTCAGACGAATACCAAACTTATCGTTCACCACAACCACTTCACCGTGGGCTATTAGTGTACCGTTGACAAGCACATCCAGAGGCTCACCGGCCAGGCGTTCCAGTTCTACCACAGACCCCTGATTTAATTGAAGTAGATTACGAATACTGATTTTGGCTCGCCCTACTTCCATAGAGATAGTGACTGGAATATCTAAAATAGTATCCAGTTTACGTTTCTCATCCACGGTCAGTTGAGCGGGTTCTTCTTTGAGTTCGTCCAGCTCAACCGCAGAAGCTCCGCTGCTGCCTTCAGCTTCAGCTAAAGCTGCTGCCCATTCGTCCATGGTATCTTGTTCATTGGCCATGATTATCTCTCCACACGTTCAGATAAGTTTAAATCCGCTTCCAGCTCACTGATATCTGCATCGCTGTCCAGGCGACGCCCGCCCTTAGTGAACACATGCATCTCTGATTTAACGGATTCAGGTCGTTTAATTTTTTCAATAATTTTTAGGGCAACATTGTCGCGGGAGCGTCCCAATTTGGCTCTATAGGTAGGTAAATCTTCAATTAATACCGTAATGTGATCTGGCATTTCCACCGGAATAATATCACCAGCCTGCATATTCATCAGTTGTTCCAGTGTCAACTCCACTTCCAGCATTTTGGTCGTCAGATCCACTTTCACATCCATAATTTCGTCACGCAGCGCTTTACTCCAACGTAAGTCAGTATCTTCTTTATCACTTTGGACACCAGCGTCAAGCAATTCACGGATAGGTTCCAGCATTGAATAAGGCAGGGCCACATGGAAGTCACCACCACCACCGTCCAGCTCAATGTGGAATGAACTAATAACAACCACTTCTGTTGGACTGACTATGTTGGCCATAGCAGGGTTGACCTCTGAATCCAGGTATTCAAAGGACACGTCCATCACAGGAGCCCAGGCTTCTTTGTAATCTTCAAAGATAAGCTTTAAAAGCATCTGAATAATACGGCGTTCCGTCGGAGTAAATTCGCGGCCTTCAATTTTGGCATGATAGCGACCATCACCACCAAAGAAGTTGTCCACCAGAATAAACACCAGACGGGCTTCCATGGTAATCAGGCCTGTGCCTTTTAACGGACGGAACCGCACCATGTTCAAACTGGTTGGAACAAAGAGGGTGTGAACATATTCACCAAATTTAATCATTTGCACGCCGTTAATCGATACTTCGGCGGTACGGCGCATCATATTAAACAAACTGATCCGCATATGACGAGCAAAACGTTCATTAACCATTTCGAGCGTGGGCATACGACCACGTACGATACGATCCTGCGAGGAAAAGTCATATTCAGTCGCAGACCGCCCGCGACCGTCGCCACTATCCTCGACCTCTTCTTCTTCAACGTCATCGACACCATGCAGTAGCGCGTCAATTTCGTCCTGGGACAATAAATCAGTCAAGCTGTTGCTCTCTTATTGCATCACAAAGCCAGTGAACAGTACTTCTTCCACTACATCACTGCCAGCCACGCCAGTTAAGGCTTCCTGCACTTCTTTTAGTGCCTTTTTCTTAAGATTCTCTTTACCTTCAACAGTAATTAACTCTTCAGCATTACTGGCACTGAAGGTACGTAACAAGGTGCTTTCTAGCAGAGGAATATGTACTTTGGCTGTTTCTTCATTATTACTGCCACGTACTAACAACTGCACTTTAATTTGCACCAGACGGTCTTTACTTGCACCTGGTACATTAAAAATAAAAGGCCGCGGCATACTGACATACATAGCTGTCCCTTTGGCAGCCAAAGCATTTGGATCTGTCGCGACCACAGTTTCAGCTGCTCCAGCTTCAGCAGGCGCAGGTTCAGCTGAACCACCTGACATCATAAAAACCGCCACGACAGCAACAACGGCCAGCACCACAACGCCACCAATGATGATGATCAGTTTTTTCTTCTTTGCATGACCTTCACCAATTTCTAAGTCTTTACCCGCAGCCATTTTTATTCCTTATCCACTGTGATGAAGCCGTATTATTGACCTCGGCATTCATCAAAGGCAATCTCTAACTGAGTATCTGCTGCTTTTCTACCCTTCTGAACTGATACAACAGAGCTACAGTCTCTTTTATTGCAATATTGACCCAATGCCTGAAGTAATTTCAGGCGTAATAATCCACTACACGGTCAGAGTTTTTTGTTGGCAACAGCACAGGATCAACAGTCTCGTCAGAAGCGTTCAACGCCGTAGCAATGCTATTTCCACCTGCTGCACGACGTCCACCTTCCTGACCTGCAGACGATTGGTTTTGCTGTTGTACTGATCCCTGACTCAATTCAATGCCTTGTTGTTGCAATAATTCTTTTAGTTTTGGCATTTGCTGTTCCATCAGCTCTTTGGCATTGCCTTGCTGAACTGTAAACTGCACAGACATTTGGTCCTGCTGCAGATTAATTTTGATCTGCATTGAGCCTAATTCGGAGGGGTCTAAACGAATTTCAGCGGTGTGCACTTTGTCTTTCACCATCATCAGCATTTTTTCTTTTAACTGATTCGACGCTTCAGGCTGGATCAGATTCAGCTTCTGCCCCAACTGATCAACTTGTTTTTGACTAGCTTCGGAAACCATTTCACGGCCTGATACTGAAATAGCCTGACTGGTTTTTTCCAGGCTGGATTTCAGCTGATTGCTAAATGAGTTCGTCTCTGTCGCCAGAGTATGACTGCCTTTTTGTTGTTCAGTCACAGTCAAAATAGTTTCGGCTGAGCCCTGCTGCGAAGGTTCGCCAGAAGAAGAGGACGATGCGCCTTGTTCTCCTTGCGTTGTCAGTGCCCCAGACTGGACTTGCTTTAATACTTCTTCAGTAGTGACTTTAGCTTCTGTCGCCGGAGCTTTTGCTTGTTGTGCTGCAGGAGCAATTAATGCCGCTGCACTTTGTGCCTGCACTGAGACTTTTGGCTCTGCCATTACTGTTGGCGTTATGACTGTTTCAGATTCAGTTACAATCTTACTGTCAGGAGTAACTACTACATTACTTTTTGGTACTGCGCGTGCCGGCTCAGACTGCAGTATTGTTTGGCTGGATGCTGTTGTAGATCCCGGCATTTCGGCTGCGTGTTCAGCCTGATTTAGCTTATCGCTCTCTGTTATTGCCTGTAGCGTTTTTTCTGGCTGATTAAACTGCTTTATTTCAGATTTTGCCTTTATGGGGTTTTCTGTCTGATTTACCAGACTGGTTTCAGCTGTAACCTTTGCTTGTTTTTCTGCCTGATTCCCCAGACTGATTTCAGTTGAGACCTTAGGTTGTCTTTCTGCCTGATTTACCAGACTTGTTTCAGCTGTAACCTTGGGTTGTTTTTCCGCCTGATTTACCAGACTGGTTTCAGTTGAGACCTTAGGTTGTCTTTCTGCCTGATTTACCAGACTTGTTTCAGCTGTAACCTTTGGTTGTCTTTCTGCCTGATTTACCAGACTGGTTTCAGCTGTAACCTTGGGTTGTCTTTCTGCCTGATTCCCCAGACTTGTTTCAGTTGCGACCTTTAGCGGCTTTTCCGCCTCGGCAGACTGCGCAGTTTGTGCTGTCTGCTCCATAGCTTTCAACTGTTTTTCGATATGAGCCGTGGTCTTGCTTTGATCAGGTCCTGTATCTTTCTGCACACCTGACTGTAGCTTGTCTGTCGCTGTAATTTTCTCTTTGGCTTCTGATACAGGGAATTCAGGCTCTGACGTTGCTGTTTGTTTTAACGCTGTATCAGCAGTCTGGGTTTTTCCTGCAACAGTGTTACCCGTCTGAGCGAGCGACTTTATCGCTTTTAATTCTTCAGCAGTCAGGCGTGAAACATCACCTTGATCCGTCAACAGCTTTTCATCCAGCACAATGGAGCCATCTTTCTGTTCGCCGGTTTTTGCTTTGTCTGACCTGATGCTCTGAGTATCTAAGATGGTCTGAGCCTTAGCTTTGTCATTGTGCTCTGTTGTAGTCAGCGTTTCCTGTACGACAACAGCGGCAGAAACAGCAGCGGCCTCTTTTGCAGCATCTTTATTATCTGAGTCAGTTTTGCTTAAGCGCTGCTGCAAACTTTTTGCTTTTTCCAGTAAGTTTAACCAGTGTGATTGTTCAGCTTCATCTTTGTCATTCTGCACTAAGACTGGATCCGATCCTGCGGATAACAGAACGTCTTCGTCAGCGGCGTCAACCTCTGCGGAGCTCACAGATTTGGGGTTATCATTTTTCACATCAGAGGAGGTTGTTCCTTGCCCAATAGTAGCCCCTTTACTATCGGCACTGTCGGAGGCATTATTCTGCCGCGTTTTAGCTAAAGCTTTTGCAGATTTTTCCGGGTGTTTCCCATTCACTTCAGTAGCCAGAGTGGCAGCGAAACTTTGATCAGGTTCTGATGCTCCGTCATTTGACTGCATAACTTGTGGCTTTGCTGCTGGTACAGGCTCAGCATTTAGCAGTGTCATTGATAAAAATTCAGCCATCGGTCACTCCGGTCCTGGTGCAAGACGTTTAATTGCTGCTGTTGTTATTAGCCTGCTCAATGCAGACAAGATAACTTCACGCACGACATAATAGAAAAGACATACAAAATACGCGCCACACTTAACTGACTCTGCGGAAAAATTGCTGTGTGGTAATTTCGTCCAGCATTTTTTGCTCCTGCTTGTCCGCTTTGCGCTGTACCTCTGTGAGCTCACGTTCAATTAATATTTCCATTGCCTTACGCTTTTTTTGCATCGCAAGCAATTGCGCTAAACGCTGATCGGCATTGGCTTTGGCTTGTTGCACATACTGTTGTTGCGCCGTTAAAGCCGCATCAAGTTTGCCGATGAAATTTAAATACTGATTAAACTGCCGGCTTGCCATACCTTCCTGACCGCGGCTTTGAGTTTGCTGCACGTATTCGATACGGTAATCCGCCAGCCCCTGATACTTTTGTTGCATCGACTGATAGTTATGTAGTGCGGCTCTGTATTGAGCCTGTAACTTATCTTCTTTTTCCTGCTGTACTTTGACCAGCAGTTGAAGTTGCGCCAATGCCATAACTTATCGTCCCAAATGTGCAGGTAAAAGTTTATCCAGTTGTGTCAGACTTTCGTCATAAGGCACAACCTCTTTCATTTCCTGCTGTAAAAAACCACGGATTTTTGGCATCAGAGTCACAGCAGCGTCAAGTTGCGGATCGGCCCCTTTGACATAAGCGCCAATAGAAATTAGATCTTTGCTTTGCTGATAGGAGGCATACAGCTGTTTGACAGCACGTGCCAGCTTTTGATGTTCCATACTGGTGACTGCCGGCATAACCCGGCTGATGGATTTTTCAATATCGATGGCCGGAAAATGGCCACTGTCCGCCAGTTGACGTGATAGAACTATGTGACCATCTAAAATAGCGCGGGACGCATCAGCAATAGGATCTTGTAAATCATCGCCTTCAGATAGTACGGTATAAAAAGCAGTAATGGACCCCTGACCAACAGCACCATTACCCGCCCGTTCAACCAGCGCCGGTAATTTGGCAAATACTGAAGGTGGATAACCTTTGGTCGCTGGCGGCTCACCCACAGCCAACGCAATTTCGCGCTGCGCTTGTGCATAACGGGTGATGGAATCGAGCAACAGCAATACATCCAGTCCCTGCTCGCGGAAATACTCAGCCACCTGCACTGCAGTTTCACAGCCCTTTAAACGCATCAGGGGCGATACGTCGGCAGGAGCAGCAACTACCACTGAGCGCTTACGGCCTTCCTCGCCCAGAATTTCGTCAATAAATTCTTTAACCTCACGGCCCCGCTCACCCACCAGCCCTACTACGATCACGTCAGCTGCAGTACCCCGGGTCATCATACCAAGCAGCACAGACTTACCTACGCCAGAACCGGCAAACAAACCCATACGCTGACCTTTGCCGACAGTAATAATGCTGTTGATAGCCCGCACGCCGACATCAAGCGGTGCATGAATAGGCTGACGTTGTAATGGATTAATTGGAGGTTTTTTCGCGCCGCCAAATTCCTGACTTAAAATAGGGCCTTTGCCATCCAATGGTTTACCCGCACCGTCAATAACCCGGCCCAGCAATGCCATAGTCAAAGGCACTCCTTTAAAGTCATTCAGCGGGGTCACTTTAGCGCCAGGCACTACACCGGACACGTCATCTTTAGGCATCAGAAAAATGCGGTCATTGGCAAAACCTACCACTTCAGCAAAAAGCTGGCCTGATGCGGTTTCCACATGGCAAGTCTGACCTATAGCCGCGGTGCAGCCTGTAGCTTCCAGAGTCAAGCCGACTACCCGGACTAACCGTCCAGCCAGATTCGGCCTGCTTTTCTGAATGTGCTGCAGCTGTTGCTTTAGATTGGCGGCTAATTGTGACGACGACATAAAACTCCTTAAACACAGCCTGCACCAAAGCAGGACTTGATATTAATCAGGAGAATGCAAGAAATGCTCCAGACTGCTTTGCAATCTGTGTTTTATACTTCTGTCCATCGAAGACAGTGGTGTTTCCAGTAAACAACCACCACGTTCAATTGCAGGATCTGAGCGCAGTTGCCAGTGCCGTTCGGCTAATTGCTCGGCGCTGAAATGCTGTTCAACTATGGCTACATCCTCTGGATGAAGTTTGATCAGTATATGTTCGGTTTGCAGCGGCAATACAGAGGTCGCATCGGACAAAGTTTTTAAAATGACCTGTGAGTTGGTTTTGCATTCGACCGCAATGACAGCTTCCGCCATTGCCAGACAAAGTTGCAGCAATTGCTGCTCCACCTGCTGATCAACTTGCAATAAAGGCTGCTGCAGTTGATCCAGCAAAGTAGCCAGCTCCAGCTTCTTCTGTTCAATCTCTTCAGCGGCTTGTTCCAGGCCTAATTTTTTACCTTCGGCCTGACCATGAGCTATACCATCAGCAGTGCCTTGTTCACGGCCTTCTTCGTAACCTTTGGAAAAACCTTCTTCTTTGCCCTGACCAAAGCCCTCTTCAAAAGCAGCCTGACGAATTTGTTCAATATCGTCCGCCGTCAAAGGCTTGATTGCCAGTTGTGCTTCTTCGTCCACTTCAGCCGCTGTAGCCTTTTGTAATGGCAGCGTTTTATTCAGTGCATTCGTTTTACCTGGCGGCGCCTTCTTGTCACTGCTGAGCACAGGGCTGGGCCAACGTTTGAGCAACTCCAGCAACTCATCTGTTGGCGCAAAAGGTTGTTTGGTACGAAAAGGATCCATGGTCATACAGCTTTACTCCAGCATCCTGTTACAGGAAGTCTTCACCACCACCACCACCTAACATAATTTCACCGGCGTCTGCCAGACGGCGAGCCACTGACAGTATATCTTTTTGTGCCGCTTCCACTTCACTAACCCGAACCGGGCCCATGGCTTCAAGATCGTCATTGAGCAGTTCAGCCGCACGTTTGGACATATTTTTCAGGATCTTCTCTTTTAAGTCGCCATCAGCGCCTTTCAGTGCTTTCATCAAGGCATCCTGCTGTACTTCACGCAGTATGGTTTGAATGGCTCTGTCGTCCACATCCAGCAGGTTTTCGAAGACAAACATCAGATCCTGAATTTGTTGCGCCATCTCTTCATCGTGTTCACGAATTGCATCCATCAACTGACCTTCAACATTGGTATCGAGGTAGTTCATGATATCGGCCGCTGCTTTTAAGCCGCCCATTTTCGCGGCCTGAGCACCAGCTTGACCCGCAAACTGTTTCTCCATAATTTCGTTTAATTCTTGTAATGCTGCAGGTTGTACTTCTTCCAGGTTGGCTATACGCATGGTTAAGTCTAAGCGCACTTTTTCCGGGAACTGAGACAGAATTTCGGCCGACTGCTCCGGCTCTAAATAAGACAATACAATAGTCTGGATCTGCGGGTGTTCGTTGCGGATGATATTCGCCACCTGCTTCGAGTCCATCCATTTCAGGGAATCCAGACCTTTGGCACCACCACCCAGAATAATCTGGTCGATAAGGTTCGAGGCTTTTTCTTCGCCTAAAGCCGCCGTTAAAGCACGGCGGATAAAGTCTTCGCTCTGGAAGCCTATGGTACTGAAGTTCTGAATCTGTTCGATAAAAAGTTTATGTACAGCAGAAATTTTAGCCTGGTTCAGATCGTCAATCTGCGCCATCGCCATACCCACCTTTTGCACTTGTTTTGGCTCAAGGTGTTTTAATATCTGCGCGGCATCCTCTTCTGACAAACTCAGCAACAGAATGGCGGCTTTCTCCACGCCATCTAATTTGCCTACGTCAAAACCCGGCTTGATGTTTTCAACATTACTCATCTTCGGCTAACCAATTTTTAACGACCAGTGAGGACAATTCAGGCTCATTTGCCACCAGGGCACGAACCGCTTTTAACAGATCTTCATCACCATGTAAGTCTGGCAGCATCAAAGTGCCATCTGCAGCGAAACCAACAGATTTCGAATCAAACTCACGAGTTAACATATCCATGGTTTCATCACCCAGATCCAGGCCGCTGGTTAATGAAGATTCATCATAAACTTCCTGCGTATCTTCTGGGTAAATCAGTTTCTTCAGCATTGGGCGAACCACAGCTACTATCAGCACTATGATAATCAGGGTACCCATCACCAGTTTAAGTACACGGGCAAACCACTCCTGTTCATAAATCGGTGGTTCTATGGCTTCAACCATGACACTGCGGGCAAAAGGTACGGACACCACTTCTATAGTATCGCCCCGTTGTACATCAAAACCAATGCCGCCTTGCAATAAACGCCGAATATTAGCAATTTCAGCCTGAGAGCGGATTTGTGGTTCAGTTACAGTGCCGTCAGCAGAAGTAGTACCAGGTAAGTAATCAACAGCAACAGAGACACTGATACGGCGGATTAAACCAGACTGCTGAGTTGAATGACTAATGGTGGTATCCAACTCATAGTTGCGGGTCATTTCTTTGGTATTACGGCCTGGCACTACAGATTTAGCCGCATCTGCTCCAACGGCCTGTTCTGGAATAGCACTGTTTAGTGGTGGCTGGTTAGTTAAAGCTCCAGGGATCCCGCCTAAACCACCGCCAACACTGTTTTCCTCAATACTCATTTCACTGCGTACTGCAGGTAAGTCCGGGTTAAAGCGTTTTTGGGTTTGTTCAACAGCAGTAAAATCCATCAATAAATCGACCTGAGCCGTGTAGTTATCGACTCCCAGCACTGGAATTAAAATGGAGTCAATTTTCTGACGATATTCTTCTTCACGGGCGCGTTCCATTTCGTATTCTTTGCGACTACGGGCAGAGGAAGCGTCCTGTGAGCCGCTGTTGAGTAAACGACCATTTTGATCCGTTACAGTAACACGGCTCGGCTCAAGACCTTGCACTGCAGAAGCCACCAAATCGACGATGGAATCCACTTCACCTTCTTTTAAGCTTTTACCGCCTCTGACCGTCACCATCACAGTGGCTGAAGGTTGTTTTTCACGGCGGGCAAAAATATTCTCTTTTGGAATAGCCAGCAACACACGTGCTGTGGCAATACTCTGAAATTGTTCAATAGTACGGGCAAGTTGTTGTTCGCGGCTGTGCTTTAAGCGCTCCATCTCCAAACGCTGGCTGACACCAAAACCACTGTCCTGCATCAGTATTTCATCGCCTGTGGTTTGTTCCTGCTGTAAACCCGCCCGGGCCAGCTTCAGTTTAATGTCCTGATATTCTTTACCAGACACCATCACCACCTGACCTTCAAGCTTGTAGTCGACCTTTTGGCTATCCAAATAGTCCAGAGTTTCAATCAACTCTTTGGTTTCGAAAGTGCCTAAAGGCCGCATATCGGGTTCACGCGCCCATAAAATAATCAGTACAGCTAATGCAATACAAATGGTTAAAGCGACAATCAGACTGATTTGTCGCACCATATCCATGCCACCGCCCATAGAGCCAAGGAAGCCGGATTTCTGCTCTTGTTGCACTGGAGTACTGCTGCCAAAGTCATCTGACGATATTGCCAGCTCAGTTGAGGTACCTTCTGCCACTTGTTATTCCCCTCGCCTTAGACCGGCATCGACATAATTTCTTTGTAAGCTTCGACCAACTTGGTCCGCACCTGCACTGTAGCTTCAAAGGCCAAAGAGGCTTTTTGCCCTGCCAGCATTGCTTGCGCTAAAGACACTTTTGGATCGCCCATTTCAACAGCAGTGCTGAGTTGGCGGCTTTCGCCCTGCAGACCATTCACCTTGTCCAAGGCACCTTTGAGCATGGCTGAAAAGTCGGATTGACTAGTATTTTGCTCAGGCAGAGCCGGAATGCTAAATTCTGAAGGCACACTCCGGACTTGCGAAGCGAGGGATTGAAGTTCCTGATAAAGACTATGACCTTGACCTTGAATGTTCATCTGCTGTGACCTGTCAAAATATTGCTATTACTACGATTAATAGAGGTGAAGCAGGGATCGTGCCAGTATTTAGGGTCAGAGCCTTGACTCTGACCCTGTAAGTGTTAAAAGAGAGATAAAAATATCGCTACAAAACAGCCACTTAAAACCCATAAAGGAGGGTTATACAAGGGCTGAAATTCTAACTGGAAGGAAGTAAAAAAAGGCCAGAGCCTTGGCTCTGACCCTAGGGTTCAGGCAGGTAACTGTATACCGGACTCACGCATCCGGGCTAATTTATATCTTAGAGTTCTGGCGCTAATACCCAGGCGCTCAGCGACTTCTTTGCGGCTATTGGCGCAGGCACGCATGGTTTCCAGAATAATACGGTGTTCCTGCTCATAAATTTCAGATTTAAATACGCTGACATCCAGATCGCCCGCCTGAGCTACAGGCGCATCAGGCATGCTATCCATCATATTGGGTGCGGATTCGAGCAGAATATCGGCCGCATTAATTTGATCACCATCACAAATAATCAAAGCACGTTGCACTATGTTATCCAACTCACGCACATTACCAGGCCAGTAGTGTTGCATCAGTTTGTGCTGGGCTGCATAGCTTAAGCTGGGCTGCGGCATACCTGTGCTACGACAATGCCGTTCTAACAAGTGCATTGCCAGCGGCACTATATCAGCCGGACGTTCTGCCAAAGCTGTCCAGGTCAGTGGAAACACATTTAGACGATAATACAAATCTTCGCGGAATTTACCTTCAGCCACAGCCTGTTTTAAATCTCTGTTACTGGTGGCTATCACCCGCACATCTAATTTAATGGTTTTGCGTGCACCTAAACGCTCTACTTCACGTTCCTGCAACACCCGCAGTAGTTTCGCCTGCAGGTTTAAATCCATTTCACTGATTTCATCCAGCAAAATAGTGCCTTGCTGAGCTTGTTCGAACTTGCCGGGACAGGCTTGAATAGCACCGGTAAAGGCCCCTTTTTCGTAACCAAACAAGGTAGCTTCCAGCATATTTTCCGGAATAGCGGCACAGTTAATAGCGACAAAAGGACCATCAGGACGGCCGCTTTGTTGGTGTATATAGCGCGCCAGCACTTCTTTACCTGATCCACTTGGGCCCAGCACCAGCACATTGGCATCAGAACGGGCAACTTTTGCGGCTAATTTCACCAGTTGTTTGCCCTGCTCGGAATGAACTACGGGTTCAATAGTCGCGACTTCAGCCCCTAAGGCATAGCGGCTGACCATATTGATCAGCACTTCAGGTGAAAATGGCTTTGCCAGATAATCCACTGCGCCATTGCGTATAGCGACCACAGCATCATTGACGTTAGCGTACGCAGTCATCATCAACACAGGTAAAGAAGGGTAATTCAGCTTCACCGTCTTGAGTAAATCTAAACCTGACATAGTGCCCATTTGCACATCACTGATCAGCAAAGAGATTTTATGATCTTTTAACAGCTGCAAGCCTTGCTCAGCACTTTGGGCTGGCACCACCTGATAATTCGCCAGAGCCAGCGTGTCACACAATGCTTCGCGTAAGCCGGCATCATCTTCAACGACCAAAATACTAGTTGTTTGCATAACTTAACTCCTGACCTGCTGTGACAGGCACATAGACGGGAAACAATAATTCGAAACGGGCGCCACCCAATTCTGAAGCGCAATAGCGGATAGAGCCATTGTGAGAATGAGCAACAGCCTGCACCACGGCTAAACCAAGGCCTGTGCCTTGACTGCGGGTGGTAAAAAAGGGTTCAAAAATTTGTTGTTGTAAATGCTCTGGTACACCGGGACCATTGTCTTCAACCGCAATCATCACCAGCTGCGGATTAACCTTATCTAAACGGGCTTCGAGCTTTAGCACAGCGCCCTGACCGATAATTTGCATGCTGTTTTGCACTAAATTTTGGATGGCGCCAGCTAAACTGCGGGGGTTTCCCAGAATTTGTACGTCTGGCTCTGGTAATTGAATCTGGATCTGGCTTTGCTGTTGCTCCACCAAAGCTTCAACTCCGGCAAACACTTCACTTAGCAGGCGCTGCAAGGATAAAGGCTCCACCTGTTGTTCACGCCCTGCACGGGCAAATAACAGCATGTCATTGACCTGCTGTTCTAAATCCACCAGACGGGCGACCAGCTTGTGCTGAAACTGCTCACGTGAGTTTGGATTCAATTTGGGACTGGTTAAGTTCTGGGCATACAGCAAAGCTGAAGATAAAGGCGTACGAATTTGATGTGCCAGCGATGCCATCATTTTGCCAAGGGTGGATAAACGCTGCAGATGGGCCAGACGACTTTGCAACTGACGGGTTTCCGTCAGATCTGTTAAAACAATGAGCTGTCCGGCTTCAGGCTCTAACGAACTGATAGCCAGTTTTACTCTGCGACCATCCAGTAAAGATACTTCCATACCATCATCGCTGCGGGGCCGGAATGACCGGGCTATCACATCCAGCCAGCGCTGACCAACTAAAGGTTCACCCAACATGGAAATAGCAACAGGATTGGCTTCAGCCACATAACCACGTTCATCCAGCACTATGACGGCTGTTGGCAGGTTATTAACTAAATGCTGTAGACGACGGGCCTGACGGGCCGTATGAATGGCAGTTGCAGCAGGTGTAGCACTATCTGGCTGCACTTTTTTTTCAACTGTTGCAACATAAGCAAAAGCTTTGGCTGTACTCATAACGTCTTCGCAAATGAATTGACACTAGCCATTCAAATGCACAAGACATGCCACAATTCAAAATCGAATTAATAACTTTAAAATCAGCAAGTTAACAGGTCATTTTTTTGACAACCACGCAATTAAGCCTGATTCTCATCCCGCATTAAATTGTATTTCCGCATCTTTTCAACCAGCGTAGTACGGCGCAGACAAAGAATATCTGCAGCCCTTGCCACCACATACTCGTGCCGCTCCAGCGCCTGAGTAATTAAGGAAACTTCCAGTTCAGCTAAAAACTCTTTTAAATCCATGCCATGTTCAGGTAATAACTCCAGACTACCGGATTGAGTGAAATTCAGCTCTTGTGAGGATTCATCTTCATCCTCAGAACTTTGGAACAATTCATTGATAGCATCCCTCTCTAGTAATGCATCCGGATAGACAGGCACATAGGTATCCACTTCCAGATGACGGTATTTTTGTGGCAACTCAGCCACATCGACCACCTGATTGGGGAACATAATAGCCATTCGTTCAACCAGATTGGCCAGCTCACGAACATTGCCAGGCCACGGATGCAGCTTTAAGCTTTCAAGTGCACGCTCGGTAAACTTCACTTTGGCATGGCCTTGCTGCTCAGTGCGGATAATCAGTTCCTGTACCAACAAAGGTAAATCGTCGCTTCTGTCACGCAGCGCCGGGGTTTCTATAGGAAACACATTCAGGCGATAAAACAAGTCTTCCCGAAAGCGCCCTTCTTCAATCATATTCTCCAGAGCTCTGTGGGTCGCAGCAATAATACGTACATCAGCACGAATAGGCTGACTGCCACCAACCCGCTCATAAACCCGCTCCTGCAGCACCCTTAATAACTTGACCTGCATCGGCAAAGGCATATCGCCAATTTCATCCAGAAACAGCGTACCGCCCTGCGCCAGCTCGAAACGGCCTTTACGGGTAGAAATAGCACCGGTAAAGGCACCTTTCTCATGACCAAACAGCTCACTCTCCAACAGTTCTGCCGGAATAGCACCGCAGTTCAGTGGCACAAAAGGCCCCTGATGACGGTTGGATAACACATGAATATTGCGGGCGACTACTTCTTTACCTGTGCCTGAATCACCAAGAATTAATACATTGGCGTCCGTTTTGGCCACTTGCTGAATTAAGAAACGTACTTGTTGCATGGCCTGAGTTTGTCCGACCATCCCTATAAAACGGGATTGCTCGCACTGACCTTTCTGACCAGGCAATAAACGCTGATATTCCTGACAGTCACGTAGTAATTGAGTAAAAGACGCGTAAGAAAAAGGTTCTGTCAGTAGACCCACCACATTGGCCAAGCCCAAATGATGCTTCAGGGTTTCACCCAGCAATAAAAATGCACAAGCGGGATAACGGCGGATCAGTTGTTCATGATCCTGACTGGATAAAGCGCCCAGTAAAATGACGGCCTGAGAACCTGCATCTAAATGCTGGTCTAACTCATGGTAATTCAATTGCTGATAAGCTTCAGAAATAAAACTAAGCACAGCACCTAAACGAGAGGTGCGTTGTTCCTGCTGATCCAGAATATAGAGCTTGGTGGTCATAAGACTCAGACTTTTATTGCTTTTTACTCATTCTACAAAGCTTGTCTGAGGTTGCAAGGTAAAACGCTATTTTTTTGACACTGCTGTCAAAAAAATAGCGTTTTAGAATGGAGTCAGAACACATTTTCAGTGCTGATTAAGCTAACAGCTTTAAGGCTTGTTGTTGAGACACTCGCCCCTGACTGACCACTGACAAAGACGCTTGTTCACGAACGCCGGCAGCCACTTGTTCTGATACCGCTTTGGCATAGTCCAGATCCTGAATACGGCTGATGGCATCCTGCTCATTTACATTCTGAGTTTGCAGATTACGGGCAGTAGACTGCAAGGCGTTAATGGTCGCGCCTAAATCGGTTCTGTTGTTATCCACCACTTGTGCAGAACTCTGAATTGATTTCAGTGAAGCCTGAGCACTTTCAGCAGATGATAAGTCGATGCTAAAAGCACCTGAGTCCGTTAAACGACTTGATAAATCCTGAGTTTTGATACCAATGCTGCCATTGCCTGTCCCCACAGGAACACTGCCTTCTTGATTAAATAGCTTGATACCGGCAAATTCAGTATTTTTAATCTGGTCCTGAATACTGGCTGAGTAGGCATCTGCTTGTTTTTGCAAAGCCTGACGGTCTGAAGCAGTTAAAATGCCACTACCAGCCTGCACAGCTAAACGGCCCATTTCGTTCAGATTGTCTGTTACGCCCTGCAAGCCTTGATCGGCCACAGTAGCTAAAGATATGCCATCGTATACATTCTGAGTGCCCTGAGCAGAGGCATTCGCACTTTGAGTTAAGCGGTTGGCTATCTGTAATCCTGCTGCATCATCAGCAGCGCTGTTAATACGCCGGGCTGTGGCTAATTTTTTCAGCAGATTTTCAGATTCATTAGAATTGAATTTCAACTGATTTTCATTGGTAAAGGAGTTACTGACTTTCATACGACTACCTCAGGCAATTCCCGAATGGGCTAGCTATGTTAGAAGTTTACCGCAAAATGTCTAAGCCCCCCAAACTTCAAAATGTACTTTTTTTAGGCAGCAAAACCACTTCTGGTCGATACCGCGCTAAGCGCCTATTTAAGAAGGAGTTTTTAATAATGGAATAAATTATGCTAAGGTTTGTTACAGTGGGTAAAGAACCAATTTGACCGTCATATCTATGACGCATCAGGGGCACTTATGTTTGATGGCAAAAATATTTTTATTACAGGTGGCACTGGTTCTTTTGGCAATAAATACACCCAAACCCTATTAGAGCGCTACAAACCCAATAAAATTATCATCTACTCCAGAGATGAATTAAAACAATACGAAATGCAGCAAAAGTTTAATGCACCCTGCATGCGATATTTTATTGGTGATGTGCGGGATCAGGAACGCTTAATTCGTGCCATGCGTGGTGTAGATTATGTCATTCATGCTGCAGCGCTGAAGCAGGTGCCTGCCGCTGAATACAACCCAATGGAATGCATTAAAACCAATATCAATGGTGCCGAGCATGTGATCAATGCAGCTATTGAAAATAATGTCCAGAAGGTTATAGCGCTGTCGACAGATAAAGCTGCAAACCCGATCAACTTATATGGCGCCACTAAACTTGCATCAGACAAACTATTTGTTGCAGCTAATAACATTTCTGGCGGTAGTAAACCGCGTTTTTCCGTAGTGCGTTATGGCAATGTGGTTGGTTCCCGGGGTTCGGTAGTGCCGTTTTTTGAGCAGTTAAAACAAAAAGGCACAGACCACATGCCTGTCACCCATCTGGAGATGACTCGTTTTTGGATCAGTCTGCAGCAAGGTGTCGACTTTGTGTTAAAGAATTTCGAACGTATGCTGGGCGGTGAAATATTCGTACCAAAAATCCCATCTATCCGCATTGTTGATTTAGCGAAATCCATAGCACCTGATTTACCTATCAAAGAAGTAGGTATTCGCCCTGGGGAAAAATTACATGAAATGATGTGTCCTGGTGATATGTCGTACAACACCTATGAATATGACGACCACTATGTGATAGCCCCTTCTATCCAGTTTTACAATCGCGGAAATGACTTCACCATTAATGCATTAAAAGAACATGGCAAACTGGTTCAGCCAGGATTTGAGTATGTATCAGATAAAAATCCGCACTTTTTAACTCTCGAAGAGCTGGAAAGTTTCAATAGAGACGCGATGTTATGATCCCTTATGGCAGACAAACCATAAGCGCTGAAGATATTCAGGCCGTAGTAGAGACGCTCAAATCAGACTTTTTGACCCAGGGCCCTGCTGTGCCGGCTTTTGAGCAGGCATTGGCCAGCTATTGCAAGGTACCTTATGCGGTGGCAGTCAATAGCGCCACCTCTGCGTTGCATATCGCTTGTTTGGCTTTGGATGTCAAAGCGGGTGACAGAGTCTGGACCAGCCCTATTAGTTTTGTCGCCTCTGCCAACTGTGCTTTGTATTGTGGTGCCACCGTTGATTTTGTCGATGTAGAACCTGAAACTGGCCTGATGTCGGTGAAAGCCTTAGCCGCCAAACTACAACAGGCGGCCGCAACTCATACCTTACCTAAAGTTCTGATCCCTGTGCATCTGGCCGGACATAGTTGCGCCATGCAACAAATAGCTATGTTATGCCAGCCTTATGGTATTCGCATTATTGAAGATGCCTCCCATTCTGTAGGCGGCAGTTATCAGCAGCAAAAAATTGGCAGTTGCCAGTTTAGTGATGTCACCGTCTTTAGTTTTCATCCGGTAAAAATCATCACCACAGCTGAAGGTGGTGTAGCTTTGACCAAAGATTTAACTTTGGCCGCCCGAATGCAGCTGCTGCGCAGCCACGGTATTACCCGCAATCCGGACGATATGACCGAAGTCAGCCACGGCCCCTGGTACTATCAGCAGGTAGATTTAGGGCTGAATTACCGTATGACAGACCTACAAGCTGCATTGGGTTTAAGCCAGCTGAAAAAGCTTGATGCTTTTGTGGCTAAACGCATTGAGGCTGTAGAACGTTATCGCAACCTGCTGCACGATCTACCTCTGGATCTGCCGGATGACAGCCCGGCCGGGCAATCGGCCTGGCATTTGTATATTATTCAATTGCATGACGAAAACCGCCGCTTAGCCATCTTTGAAGCACTGCGCTCTGCTGGCATTGGTGTCAATGTGCATTACATCCCTATTCATACCCAGCCTTATTATCAGAAACTGGGTTTTAATTGGGGCGATTTTCCGCAAGCGGAAGCCTTTTACAGCAGGATCATCAGTTTGCCTTTGTATGCTGATTTAACTGCAGAGCAGCAGCAACAGGTTGCTTTAGCTCTAAATTTGGCAATAAAGGATGCCTGCAAGGAGTAACGGATGCGATTAGCTATTATTCCTGCTCGCGGCGGCAGTAAACGAATTCCGCGTAAAAACATTAAAGACTTTAATGGAAAAGCTATGATTGGCTGGTCTATTGAAGCGGCGTTGTTATCCGGCGCTTTTGATGAAGTCTGGGTATCGACCGACGATACTGAAATTGCAGCTGTCGCAGAACGTTTTGGTGCCAAAGTTCCTTTTATCCGCCCTGCCGAACTCTCAGATGATCACACAGGCACCTCAGCTGTAGTGCGTCATGCCATCGACTGGGCACTGCAGCAACATTTGAAACCCGAGTTAGTCGCTTGTATTTATGCCACAGCACCTTTGCTTCAGCCACAGATGCTAAAAGAGGCCATGCTCCAATTACAACAAGATCCCGCTTTGGATTATGTGTTCTCAGGCTGCCGTTTTAGTTTTCCTATTCAGCGCGCTTTATATCGTACTGAACAAGGCAGAGTTCAGGCCGTTGATCCCGCATCTATTCCAAAACGCTCACAGGATTTGCCAGAAACCTTCCATGATGCTGGTCAATTCTATTGTGGCCGTACTCAAAGCTGGCTGGACTGCAAAGCGGTGTTTTCAACAACCTCTTATTTGTATGAGCTGCCGCAGCATCTGGTTCAGGATATAGATACTGCAGAGGATTGGCTGCGTGCTGAGCTGTTGCATCAACTGCTGTTAAGGCCAGCATGCTAGAGCGCAGAACCGCTTTATTTCGTGTGGATGCCTCAGCAGTGATAGGTTCAGGCCATTTGATGCGTTGCCTGACCTTAGCCAAAGCCTTGCAGCAATCGGACTGGCAAGTGCAGTTTGCCTGCCGGGCTCATCCGGGGCATGCAATTGAATGGCTGCGCGAGCAGAAGTTTGACGTCATCGCACTGCCACAACCTGTACAGACCCAAGCGACAGGCTATGCCGCCTGGCTCGGCGTGACAGAACAGCAGGATGCAGTGCAACTGAGTGAGCAATTGCAAGCGCCAGTGGATTTATTGGTGATTGATCATTACGCTTTATCCAGCATTTTCGAGCAGGCCATGGCAGGTTTTTACCAAAAGCTTTTGGTGATTGATGATTTAGCCAACAGAGCCCATCAATGTGACTATTTGCTGGATCAAAATCTGTATCCGGATATGCACAGTCGTTACACAAAGCTGGTCAACCCCGAAGCTCACTTATGGTTAGGCCCTGCTTACGTCTTGCTGCGCCCAGAGTTTGGCCTGTATCAGCGCACTGCCCAGCGACAACCGGCACGATTTTTAGTCTTTTACGGTGGCACAGACGAGCTGAATTTAACCAGTCAGACGATAAAAGCCTTACAGCAACTTCAGAAAACCGACTTTGCTGCCGATATAGTGATAGGACTTGCCAATCCGCACAAAGCAGAACTTGAACACCTTTGCGCTGACGACCAGCGTTTGACTTTGCATATTCAGACCCCGCATATGGCAGAGTTGATGAGCAAAGCCACTTTAATGATTGGTGCCGGCGGTTCTACCCATTGGGAGCGCTGTGCTTTGGCCTTACCTGCTTTGGTGGTCACTTTGGCGGACAATCAGGTCGCCAGTACATTAGCTTTGGTTGAAGCCGGGGTTTGTGCTTATCTTGGGCGTGGCGAAGATATCACAGTTACGCAATTAACCAACGCAATACAGCAACTGCTGGATAATCCAGAGCGGTTGGAAATAATGTCAGACAAAGCTGGGAAACTGGTACCACAAGGCGGCGGTTGTGCTGCTATTGTAGAGCGACTTAGTCACGAAATTCAGGCCGACCATTAAGGCCTTAGCAGTACAGGAACACAGAGATGAGCAACTCAGCTTTTCAGGATATTCAGTTAGGTCAGCATAAAGTCGGTCCTTCTCACCCCCCTTTGATTATTGCTGAGCTGTCGGGCAATCATGATCAATCGCTGGATAAAGCTCTGGCCATGATAGACGCAGCAGCAGCTGCTGGTGCTCAGGCCATTAAATTGCAAACCTATACAGCGGATACTATGACGCTGGATATAGACACAGGCGAGTTTTATATCGAAGATAAAAACAGCCTCTGGCATGGTACGACTTTGTATAAGCTGTATCAGATTGCCTACACCCCCTGGGACTGGCATCAAGCCATCTTTGAGCGTGCCAAAAGCCATGGCATGCTAGCGTTCAGCACCCCTTTTGATTTAACAGCAGTGGATTTTTTAGAATCGCTGGATGTGCCTTGCTACAAAATCGCCTCTTTTGAAAATATCGACCATCCGCTGTTGGCGGCAGTGGCGAAAACCGGTAAGCCAGTCATTATGTCAACCGGCATGGCCAGTCAGTCTGAACTGGCTGAATCGGTGGAAGTGTTAAGAGCCAACGGCTGCAAAGACTTAATTTTACTTAAATGCACCAGCAACTACCCTGCCCGTCCTGTCGATGCCAATTTACTGACTATTCCGCATTTAGCTCAGCTGTTTCAGTGCCAGGCCGGTTTATCTGATCACACCACTGGCATTGGTGTTTCTGTGGCTGCCGTGGCTTTAGGCGCCACTGTGATTGAGAAACACTTTGTGCTGGACCGCAGCGAAGGTGGCGTGGATGCCGAGTTTTCTTTAGAGCCTGCTGAGCTTAAGCAACTGGTGGAAGAAACAGCGAAAGCTAAAGTAGCTCTGGGTCAGGTCAATTATGGCTGCACGGAAAAAGAAATAGCTTCACGCAAACACCGCCGATCTTTGTATATTGCTGCCGATTTAAAAGCAGGCGATACGCTCACTACTGAAAACTTACGCGCTATCCGGCCAGGTTTAGGTTTGCCACCTAAATATCTGCCGATGCTTTTAGGTAAAACAGTGACTAAAGATGTGGCCCGCGGCACAGCGATGAGCTGGGATTTGGTTTGATGCTAAACCATAGCTGTCAAAAACAAAATTGTAGGGGCGGGGCTTGCCCCCGCCCGTCTAATGACACCGCGGTGCAGATGGGTCTTGCACCCGCCCGTCCAATGACACCTCGGTGCAGATGGAATAATCATCACAAAAGGCTGTGCAGTAATGTGGCATAAAGAAGATATCAGCGCCTTTAATGTAGTATTAAAACCTTTGCAGCAGGAAGATTTGGCACAAGTACTGATCTGGCGCAATAGCCCGGAAGTCAGCACCCAAATGCTGGATCAGAGTGAAATTAGTCCAGAGCAGCAACAAAGCTGGTTTGAACGTATATCCTCTGATCCACGCCAGATGCAGTTTGTAATTTATTATAAAAACCAGAAGGTTGGAGCCTGTAATTTAAAAAGCCCTACAGCTTTGGCTGTGGCAGAATGTGACGGCTTAGAAGCAGGCTTTTATTTAGGTGAAGCCAAATACCGCGGTACTATACTGGCTTTTTTTGCCGCCTTAGCGCTAAACCAGTATGCTTTTGAACAGCTGGCGGTTAAAACGCTAAAAGCTGTGGTGAAAAGCAGTAATAATGCAGCTTTACGTTTTAACGAACAATTGGGGTATCAAGCCGATACGGTGCAGCCTTCAGAGGATATGGTGGCCATGACTTTAATACCGCAGGCACACAAGCAAGCCGCCGCTAAACTCGCAACCTTTATCCGGAATTAATATGAGCAACGAGCTAATTCAAACCAACACAGCCAAACTCACTACCGCTTTTGCCAACGCTTTAGTAGTGGCAGAGAGTCAAATCCATGATGACTTAGCCTACAACAGCATTAAAGAGTGGGATTCAACGGCTCATATGCTGCTGATTGCAGAGCTGGAAAACGTATTTAATCTGATGCTCGATACCGACGATATTATTGATATGAGTTCGGTCGCTAAAGCCAAAACCATACTAGGTAAATACGGAGTTGCATTTTAATGGCGGCTCATGCGCCTGTCAGCCTTATTACAGGTGCCAGTCGTGGCATTGGCCGGGCTACAGCGCTAAAACTAGCAGCTACGGGTCACGAGTTGATTTTAGTGGCGCGGGATGCAGCTGCTTTACAACAAGTACAAGCAGAATGTCAGGCGGCAGGAACGCAGGTTTCTATTCACATAGTGGACATCACAGACCGGGATGCCCTTGTCATACTCTTTAAGCAACTACAAAACCTGCTGCAAGGCAAAGCACTAACTAATTTTGTACATTGTGCCGGGGAAATGCATGAAGCACCTCTTAGCTTTACCCGACTAGCAGATATGGACCATCTAATCGCGCTGAACTTAAGCGCTACAATTCAGTTATGCCAGCTCGTAAGTAAAATGATGCTTTGGCACCGCAGCGGTCATTTACTCTTATTATCTTCTAAAGTGGCTGAATCAGGTTCCGCAGGACAGGCTATTTATGCGGCTACGAAAGGAGCCGTATCCTCATTGGTAAAGTCTCTCGCTAAAGAATTGGGCCCTTTGGGTATCCGTGTCAATGCTGTTGCACCAGGTTTTATTGAAACTGATTTAACAGCCCATTACAGTGAAGAGAAAAAACAGCTCTTGATGCAGAATATCAGCCTACGCCGCCTGGGACATGCAGATGAAGTAGCCGCAGTGATCAAATTTTTATGCTCAGACGAAGCACTTTATGTCACTGGCCATATTCTGGCTGTTGATGGTGGTTTTAGTTTATGAAATGTTTAATTTTTACACTCAGAACGAAGCTCGCTGATGATTCTGCCTCTCCTCAAAAACCTGATTTCAGCTCGCCGAACGCCTTACTGCAGTCTTTATTCAAGGCATTGCAATTGAATGTGATACTTACGTCTATCAAGAAAAAAGCTGATGTTTTGCACCTATTTTGGATTAAAACGGAGAGCTCATATGCTGATTGAACGTGAGCCATATAGCCTGAGCGCAGCGGAAAAACAGCCCTTGCTGTTGCAAGAGCTTAATGCGCTGACCCAACATCATCAACAGCACTGCTTGCCCTATCAACATTTGCTGACTGCTCAATGGCCTGATGAAGCACCAAACTCAGCACAGACCACAGCTCAGTTACCTTATCTGGCGGTACGGCTATTTAAGCAACTCAAGCTGCAATCAGTACCTGATGCAAATGTGTTTAAAGTGCTGTATTCCAGTGGCACTACAGGCACACCGTCCCGTATTGTGCTCGACAGCGCCACGGCAGCTATTCAGTCAAAAATTCTGGTGAAAATAATGCAGCACTGGTTGGGCAAAGCCCGTTTGCCGATGCTGATTATTGACCACCCAGGCGTGATTAAAGATCGCAGCAATTTCTCCGCCCGCGGCGCCGGTATTCAGGGCCTGTCCTTTATGGGCCGTAATCATTGTTATGCCCTCAATGATGATATGAGCATTAACTTTGAAGCTGTTGAACAGTTTTGCCAGCAGTTTGGCGATGGTCCTGTCTTTGTGTTTGGTTTTACTTTTATGGTCTGGCAGTTTTTTATTCAAAAGCTAAAGCAGCAAAATAAAACCATTTCCTTGCCGCAGGCGGTGTTGCTGCATAGCGGTGGCTGGAAAAAACTGCAGGACCAGGCCGTCGACAATAGCAACTTTAAACAACAAGTATTGGCTCAGACCGGTATTAATAAGGTCCATAACTTCTACGGCATGGTCGAACAAGTAGGTGCTATTTTTGTCGAATGTGAACAAGGCCATCTGCATTGCCCCAGTTACGCCGATGTACTGGTGCGTACACCGGGCAGTTGGCAGACAGCAGCAGTGGGAGAAGAAGGCGTGTTGCAGTTAATCTCCACTTTGCCCCGCAGTTATCCGGGCCATAGTTTGTTATCAGAAGACCGCGCAGTGCTGTTAGGCGAAGACAACTGCCCTTGTGGCCGTATGGGTAAATATTTCCATATTTTAGGCCGCTTGCCGCAGGCCGAAGCTCGGGGCTGTAGTGATACCTTCTCTCCATCAGCAAAGCAGGAAACCGCCCTATGAGCTGGATTCTATTAAACCCTGCAGCGGTCGCAGCAGAACTGCAGCAACCTTTTGCCGAACAAGATTTTGCTTATTGTCAGGCCTTGTCTGAAGCTTTACTAAAAGCTCCGCAAAGCCGGGATTTTCCGGATTTAATAGCCTTGGGTTTCTGGTTACGGCAGGCTAATTTAAAGCCTCTGCTGGCGCCTTATCAAACAGCTAAATTTTTGCGCCAACCTCTGGGGTTAGTATTTCATAGTGCCCCTGCCAATGTTGACAGCTTATTTGTTTATTCCGGTATTTTAAGCTTGCTCTGCGGCAATAAAAACGTCATTCGTTTATCCAGCCGCAGCGGCGGCAGCACAGCGGTATTGATTGAAAAAATCCGCAGTTTGGCCGACGCTTATCCACAGCAAAATGCTCGATTTCAGTTAGTGCAATGCAGCTATGACAGCTCTGAATTAAAAAATCTGGTCAGCACTGTGGATGGCCGGGTGTTATGGGGTTCAGACCAAGCCATACAAGCGCAGCGCCAACTGAGCATGCCAGCCCATGCCCGCGAGTTAAGCTTTGGCCATAAGTTCTCTTTGTGTTTGCTTGACGCACAATCACTCTTGGATACAAATCAGCCTGAATTTACACAGCTGGTACAGCTGTTTTATCGCGATCAACTCACCTTTGCCCAACAAGGCTGCTCTTCCGCCAAAGCAGTTATTTGGTTAGGGAATACGCAGCAAGTGCAACAAGCGCAGCAAAAATTTTGGCCTGCGTTAACCGAGCTTATCCAGCAGAAACAACCTTTGAATGCCAGTGAGCAGTATCAGGCGTTAGCCACAGCACAGCAGTTGATTATGAGCAGTGAACACCAATTGATGCTGACTCAGCAGCAAAGTATTTCCCGTTTGGCTGTGAGCAGCTTAGAAGCAGGATTTATTCATCAGCATCAAGGCTGCGGCTTATTTATCGAACTGCAGCTTTCAGAGCTACACCAATTAAGCCCAATGCTGACTCAGGCGCATCAAACTTTAACTGTGTATGGTATAGAAACAACGCTGCTGAAAAACTGGCTGGCAACTGTGCATACAGGTTTGGATCGGGTGGTCCCAGTAGGACAAGCATTGAGCTTTAGTCCGGATTGGGATGGCGTGAATCTGATCGAGCAGTTTAGCCGTAAGATGGTGTGTTCATTTTAATACAGCGTTTTAACACTGCTGTTTAAGTTGTTCTAGATAATCAATAAGCGCAGGACAAGCTTCAGTGTTTACCATACTGAACTTGTGCTGCAACGCCTGACGTTTTTCCACAAAACGATCAGAGGCTAGATCCAACGGCATCTGCTCTAACAACTGAGCAAAATTCTCAGCCACGCTTCCCGCAATAAAATCCTCTTTGGCGATAGCAAACCGACCCCGTACTTTAGCGTACTGTTCTATGTCATACATAAAATGCAGTACAGGCTTATTACAGAGCAAAAAGTCAAAAGCCACAGAGGAGTAATCGGTGATCAGCAAATCGGCATCCGCCAGCCAGGGATAGACATTAAAACGGCCAGGATAATGAAAAATCCGATCACAGCCATCGTGCTGACGAAGCTCATCAAAAGGTGCTAGAAAAGGATGGGTTTTCATCACAAACACAGCGTTGTGAAACTCAAGGAACTGCTGCAATTCAGGCCAATTGATCGGGTGCTCATTCTGACCGTTGTCGCGGTAAGTAGGCATAAACACAATCAACTTTTTACCCGCACGCAGCTGCTGTAATTCAGCCCGCGGCAAAGCGTTATACCAGCAACGCTTATCTGGAGTCTGCAACAAGGCATCATTACGTGGATAACCCAAATCCAAATAATGTTTTGCTTTAAACATTCCAGGGAAAACCAGCTGATTAAACCAGCTGGAGCTGGAGACAAAAGCTTCGTCCAGAATATGCGGGAAATGTTTATTGCCAGCCAAATGTTTAAAAGGTAAACCATGCCAAAGCTGTACAACTTTGGCTTGAGTGCGCAGGCGGTTAAAAACGGGATCGGTGGACTCATGATCCAGCACCAGCACTTTGGCTCTTTGCAATAACCAGCGCACCCGCCAAGGCTTATCAATTTGCGAAGGATGAAAACAACGCTGTGCATCTTTGACTACTAAATACACATCCTGATGTAGTTTTTGATGTGCATCAAACGCGACCAATACATTGCTGTCGACGTACTTTTCGGCGTAATAAACGACTTGGCTTTTGGGTAGCAGATCCAGCAGTGAGGCTAAGCATTCGTTAATCAGCACTCTGAATTTTTTAAGTATGGAGATAGCTTTGTATGGCTGAAACTGCAGTGGATTTTGGCTGGTGCAACACCAGATTTTTCTTGCCACGAAGCCATTTTGCAACATGCCTTGCGCTATGTTCTGCTGAAAATCACTAGAAGCTATTAGCACTGCATCATGAGGTTTGCTCTGCGAAGCATTATTGCAGACATCAGCTCCTTGCTTCAGGTTATCAACCATTCCAAGAACAATAGCGCCGCACTGCTGCATTTGCTGAGCCAAATGGCGGCCTCTTGGATTATCAGGCGCGATATAAAGGCGGCAGCCTTGCCAGTGTGTAGCATTACGCACTAAAGTCATTTTTAATCTTCGTCATAGTACAGGCGCTATTAATAGATAAAGCGTAAACTGCTGAAAATGAAGAGTATTCAAAAGCAATAAATGATCAAAACTCATTCTTCTGCATATACACTAACCTTGGTCAAATATTCGGTCTGAGTTCTATAGCATTGTGCATTTAGATATATATCATCCATTTCCTGTAAAATACCGCCCAAATTTACATCAATTCTGAATGCAATAAATTCTTGTGGTTTTACTGATGCTTTAACTAAAGTACTTCCATCCTCCTCCGTGATAAGTTCAATTTCGATTGGCGCCGATTTCATGTTGGAAAAGTAACCTCTCATCTTTATTGCATTAATGAGCGGACTTGAAGATGAGTATGAACTCACTTTAATTGATAAAGTGAAATCAGTATCTGAAGCTACATTTGGAGCTGAAATACCTGATAAATATACAATGAAGTTAACTTTGTCATGATTTTTTATTTTATCTATTGTCAGAATACCGAAGCCACAATAAGACACTCTGACATTGTTCTCATCAGACGAGACCCCAAGTATGCTTAGTTCTGAATAGTCTGCAGAACCATTGAAAAATGAAGGCATGCGATTTAAGCACAACTTGAAATCCTGATTTAAAAGATTTGCTTTCGAAAACCATGCATCCGGATATAGCATGCTGATTTCGTTAGGCTCTAAATGTTTTTCTTTTAAATCACTATTACTCACGGTTAAATTTCCTACCTGACAGTCAATTTTATCAGACAAACAAATGGGTTCAGTAGTTATCTCTTTCAATAACTTCATCATTCCAGAACTATATACTGCAATATTGTTTTTGTTATAAACATACATTGATAATTGATCAATTTTCTCTAGCGGCACTATTAGAATTTTAGAATCTGCCTCTAATAGCTTTTGTTCAACTCTATCAAGCCAACCAGGTTTTATAGGTATACAGTCCGATGGGAATTGCAAAGTGTAGTCATAATCACTGCATCTCTCGAGGCAAGACAAAATGAATTTACGTTGATTCTGGGCATCTAAATCTTGTTCTCCCAAGAAGTAGATGCCTAAATTTTTGAAAATCGTTCCTTTATCCGTTAGCGATCGTCTAATTTCTTCTTCTATATCTTTTCTGTAATCAAGCGCTATACATATGTTTAACGCCTCTATTCTCATGTCTTGTTTAAATAGCGACGGAGCCAGCTTGGGTGAGCTCCATAAATTGATTAAGTCTATTACCTTTGTAATTTCTGTTGAGAGTACAGGGATCATAATACAAGATAACTTTCGGATACCTAGCTTTCTATAGATATCTATTTTTTCGAAAATGCCGTATTTATATAAAAGAGACTCCTTTGAAGCTACTTGTACATCGATTTTATTTAGCTTCACAGAACAAAATAAATCATTTCTAAACGAAATAAATGACTGTAAATGAAGATTACCAGAATGTACTACAGGATTGGGTATCTGGTATCTATCGCCTTTAGTTTGGTATCCTTCAAAAAAGTAATTTGGATTACTGTCATATTGATGGGCAATCTCTAGCTCATACCCTTTAACTGATTTTGCCCCTTTAATTTCTTCTACGTAATTGCAATCTATACCAACTAGGGTGATATTTTCATAATCCATTTCGATCACAAATCTTAATGCAAGCACTCCAGTAGTCTGCTTGTCTAAGCTTAGTTTTGAAAATGGAAGACTTTTGTCTTTACTCAAAAATTCATCAAGATATACCACCTGGTCACTTACCAGATCAGGAAAAATAGCTCTGAATTGTTGATGGAGAAAAAATTTTTCTATCTTTCCGTCATGAATTAATTTATGAATTTCTGATGCGTGACTTTCGACAACAACTGGGTCCAAGCATGCATAGTACGTCGGATATACATTTATTTCACGCCAGTATCTGTAAGCGGAATTCATTCCGAGCCAAGTTCTGCCAGAAAGAGCCTTGATAATATCTTTTTTAAGCGAAGGACCATTTCCTACGACATACACTTCAGTCGTGTTGCTCATCTAGTCAACATCCTTTAAACAGGAATTAATGCCACCATTAATTTCAATGATTGCACCGTTAAGGAAGGGAAGCGTATTATCTGTAAGCATAATTGCCACCGAAGCAATTTCGTGAGATTCAGCGATATTGCCTGTAGGATGCATTTTTCTTAACGCTTCGATCTTATTTTCATCAGCCAAAAAGCCAGCTTTTAGCATTGGTGTATCGACTGCTGCAGGTTCTATCGCATTTACACGAACTTTATTTCCGATATCAACGGCCATAGCCTTTGTCATACCACTTAAGGCTGCTTTCGTTGTAGCATATGCTACAAAATTTCTTTTGGTTAATTTGGCATGGATACTGCTGATATTAACGATTGAACCTTTAGCCTTCTCTAAGTGTTTGAGGAGCGCTTGACTTAAAAAAAACGGGGCTAATGTGTTTGTCTGAAGTGACGTATTAAAGTCTTCTCTTGTTAAGCTTTCTACGCCACCTAAAATCTGAATGGCGGCATTATTAACAAGGCATGCCAAACCACTACTATCGATTATGTTGTCTAACTTTTCAAAAACCTGCCTTGCATAAGCGCTGTCTTCTACAAACTCAATCAAGTTTAGCTGCAAATAACAGTTCATACGAAGCCCTGGAACTGGATGCTCTTGCATATCGGTTGCAATTACCGTGTAACCAGCATCCGTATAAGCAGAACACAACGCGACGCCAATACCACCATTTGCGCCAGTAATTAGAGCATAACGCTGTTTATTCATTTTTCTTTAAGTCCGAAAAAAAATCTGCCATTTTTTGCAATGCTTGATGACTTGCTCGATGAACTGCTTCCACGGTATTTGATGCATTATGCGAGCTTAGGATACATTGCGGCATCATTCTTAGCCGGGAGTTTTCTGGTAAGGGTTCTGTTTCAAATACATCTAACGCTGCTGCCGCTATATGTCCAGACAATAAAGCCTTTGTTAGAGCTTCTTCGTCTATCAATGGTCCTCTAGCCACATTGACTATAAATGAGCCCGATTTCATTTGTTCTAATATTTTAGCATCTAACATATGGTAGTTACTTTGATTGAGACTACAGGTAAAAATGAGGAAATCTAACTCGTGAATACCTTCAGGCCATAATTTATGCTCTACGTATTCAAGGCTTTGCTTTTTATTTATAGCTGGATCATATGCAGTTACTTTGACGTCAAAACCCATCAGTCTTTTCGCTGTGTTATAACCGGTATCACCAAAACCTACTATGCCAATGTGCTTACCAGTAATACTCATTCCTGCAGGTTTTGGCCACGCATTGTGCTGACGAATCTCTCGGTCAATAAAAAAGGATTGTCTAGCTAAACCAAGCATCAGACAAATTGCCAAATCAGCGACTTCGGTACCAAACATATTTGGAGTGTTAGTGATTAAAATATCTAACTCTTCACATGCAGCGAAATCAACATTATCAACCCCAATCCCCCATTTCACTGCGGCAACCAGTTTACCTGACTTTGCAGCCTTAAATACTTGAAAAGTCGCGGGGTCGTCTCCGATAATCCAGCCATCATATTCAGGTAAAACTCTGATTAGCTCCTCTTCTGACAACGTTTGTGTTGTGGGAGCTGCAACCAACTCAAAACCTAATTTAAGTGCAGGTTCAATAAATTGATGCAGCAAACCGAGCATCGGAGGACATGTAACTAATATTCGTTTCATAATAATTCTAGAAGCTCCTGTTAAGCCCTAATCAAACCTTTTTGAATAAGATAGTGGGTGGTAATAACTGCTCTATCCCAATCTTCTGGTGTGTCGATGTCAGATGACTCCAATTCTTTAGTTTGCATCATAATAGGACTCTTTCCTATGCGAGCATTTGTTTTAATGAAGCTATCGCGAGTAAATATGTAGAGATTAGAATTTTCCTCATACCAAGGCTCCAAGTTTTGAGTAGGTATCAGGTTATCAGGGTCATGATTTATAGGTGAACAGTCTGCACGATAAAATCGACTCTGAACTTTATTTACTGTAAATAATGAGTCAGCATGCCCCTCACTCTGGGCAATAGAAAACAGCTTTATGGCTTCACGGATGCTATCTGGCGTAAGCAATGGATTTGTAGTGTGTGTCATCAGATAGATATCAGCAGCACAATTAGCAACATCGTCACCCAGTATCAAATTCATTGATACATCATCTCCGCAGATTTCCTGTTTGCGTTGTCTTATTAAGATACGGTCACTGCTCGGCAGATTGTTCTCATCAAATAAATGTGTCGCATCTGTATTAATAATAATCTGATCAATAGATTCGACCTCTAACAGACTATCCAGAATCCAACGGAACAAGGGCTTCCCACAAAAATCACGGAAATTTTTACCTTTGACACGATTACTGTTTGCTTTTATCGGCAGCAACGCAACTATCTTTTTTTTCATAACTGTCTTTTTCTAAATCCTTGGGATAAAAATAGTGATACTTCATCTGAGAAGAAATGTTCCGGACTTCTTGATTACCTTTATATGTTCCCCAGTAATGCATCAACCTAAACATAAAAATTTCTGGAAACGTAAATAACAATTTTTTTTGCATCAAAGCCGCTGCAGAATCTGAAAATAAACTAGCCACAAAAAAACGAAAAAAGTCAGCAAGAGTAAAGTGCACCTCTGGCATGATACGTTGCAACGCGTAGGCTTCACGTTCATATCGAATGCGAACTTGACGCCAGGTTTCATCGTGAATGTGATAAACAGATGCTTTCGATGTGTATGCAATTTGCCCACCGGAATTAACCAGTTGCTTTGCTAAATACATATCTTCCAGGCCGGTTAGCTCTTCATTAAACTTAAAACGCTGCCATGCATCTCGTCTGATAGCGGCATTAGCATTGTTACAAAAGAAACCATCTTGCGGTATTTTATCATAGGCAGGAAAACACTTTTCAAAGTGTTGGTATTCAGAATACTTAGTCGTATATTTACCCTCTTGTCGACCATAACTATAAAAAACATTTTCTAAAAATAAAGGTTTAACTATCTCATCAAGCCACTTTTCATTTATAGGTAAGCAGTGACCGCTAATAAATATAAAAAAATCACCCTCAGCAAATTCGCACCCTATATTAAGTGAACGTCCAAAAGTAAAGTCAGCTTTTTTGATATGAGCTATTCTGCACGGATATCGAGCAGCTATTTGCAGAGTAGTATCTGTTGACCCTGAGTCAACAATAATGACTTCAAGTTTAACAGAATCACAATGTTGAGAAAAAATGCTGTTCAGCAATTGCTCCAGATACCGTTCTTCGTTATAAGTCCGAATAATTACACTGGCTAACATTACTTATTCCGCTTTAAATCGGTAAAGAGGCGCACCTTTTACCTTTAGTCTGATAACAAAAATCTTCCCTGAATCAGGATATTGCTGAAGCTGCTCTAATGACAGCCCTTGCTTGGCCGTTGTTACAAACAGCATATCGTTATCAGGCCCGCCAAAGCAACAGCTTGAAGGTTGTGGTGCAGGTAGATTTAGCTCGTATAATTGCTCTCCATTCGGGCTGAAGCAGACCACTTTACTGGCCCCCCAGATAGCGATCCACACATTTCCGTTTACATCTAATGCACCACCGTCTGGAGTACCTGACGTATCAGATAGATTAATGAAATCGAGCGCACATTTAATCGTCTGCGTATCGCTTTTGATCATAAAACGTCTGCATCGTTGTTCCATTGAGTCACTAATTAATACACTACCATCAGGCATCCAACAAAAAGTATTAGGAATCGCTATACCACTCGCTTCGACTCTAACATCTTTATCTTTTCCTATGCTGAAGATCTGTCCTTTCTTAAGCTCAGGACTCGTTAGCATGGAGCCAAACCAATATCGGCCACAAGGACTAACTTTTCCGTCATTTGTACGAAAACCTGTACTTAAAGGGATGCCCACAATTGGACTATACTCACCTTTAGTCAGGTCAAATCGAACAACAGCTCTCTCAGATACCAACCAAAGACAATCGGCTTCATTCTCATCCTCAGCTATAGAAGAATCTACTTCCGGTAAATACCATGTAGTAAGGACATCAGACATCAAAGCCTTTTCATGCAAACGACTGGATAATATATCAACACAAAATAAACTACTTCGCCTTCCTAGTACAAAATCTTTAGATTTATAATTCTTTAGGACTTTTAATTCACTCACAAGGAACTTGTTACCTATTCAACTACACTTTTAATACCAGTTAAGTATGACTAAATATTCTCTCGCCTCATCAAAACCGCTTTATTACGAGCTTCAATAATTTCAAAACCATGTGACAACAAGTAAGGAATTGCAAGTGTGCCTTTTGCCAACCAATCTCCCAATTCGTTTTGCCAAGCATCATCAAAACAGATTATTCCTTCTGGCGATAACTTGGTCACCAGTGAAACTGCACACTCCAAATGCATCTGGTGACAAAGACTCTCATCAATTTCACTACCCAAATATTTCAGATATCGTTCCTGCCGTAATTCACTATGCATTCCGTGGTCAAAATCATATGCGTCTAAAAATATGTAATCAAAATGGCCTTCATACGACCGCAAATAATCTTCGCCCTTCATTGTAATCGCCTCGAAATCGACGTCTAACTGCTTAAATAGACCATGGGCAGAAAAACTGTTGTTGGGGTCCATATCGACGGTGATAAACTTCATTCCGAATTTTTTACAAAGCTCTGCTAGTAATCTGGTTGAACCTTGACCAGGAACATTCTCTCGTGTCGTCCCTATTTCTATTACTTTTTTGCCTTTGAGAGAAGTAGGAGGTTGTAACTTCAAATAACTCAGTAGTAGATCATGTCCATGCGTCTGTTGCTTTAAGCTTACCGAACGTATCGATTTATACGTTTTATCTAATTTATTCTTATCACTGGCGCTAAAATCTGATTCGAAAATACTTCCCTTAATAATTAAATCAACAGCCAAGTCTGCATGCCCTGCATTCAGTGCAAGCTTTGCTAATTTGTGATGCACACCTGAATGAGACCCCTGTGATTTTTCAGCAAACTCCCTTCCGAGATTAATGAAGTGACACGTCATTAAGTTATCTTTAATATCAGAAAAATACTTAGCTAAAAAAAGGCAAACGCCCAGACATGTTATCTTATCGTGTAAACCGCTATTTAGATAGGAATTGAATAACTCAAACCGCTCTATCAAGCTATAATCTTTAATCTTTTGTCCCTCGTCTTGAGCGAATGTCTTGAATGAATTAATTGTTTCTATTCGTTCAATTGAATTCAATGGTTCAACGCGTACACTATCGATAAAGTTCAAAATCTTTTCGATAGAATCTTGCCACTCTATCCTGTAGGCCTCATTGTTTTCAAAAAAATCATTCCCAATACTCATAGTCTTACCTTTACTTTGATTGCCAGCAAACCAATTTCCATTCTTAGTGACATTATTTTGAAAATTATCATTTAAAATATTAACCTAACTGCTTTGGCCTAACCACAAGATCTACCCAACCCAATTTATAGTTATTGAGGTGAACGACATAATTAAGAAATTTCTCAGCATCGACTGCCTCGATTGGATGATTAAATAATCCCGCTAAACTTGTATTTTTATATGGCACTCTCGCTGGAGCTTCGGCAACCTGATAGTCTCGACATAGATCTTGAAGTAAAACTAAAGGATCTGTTCCCTGTGATATCAGCCAGTTCGGTGCGAACTCCATCTTAATCATCCAATTGTTCATTTCGTTAAGACTATTTATCGCACCTTTTAATACAAATTGTTCAAAACCTTGAGTATCTATTTTTAAAAAAATTTTAGAATCAGAGTTACAGTGATCAGATATAATTTTATCCAAAGTAAGACTTGGCACTGAAACCTGCTCCCACTCTGGCATATTTACTCTATTATCCAAGCTCGAATTCGGATTTATACAAAATGCGCTATCGACTTTACAACAGTCAGATACAACAGCGTTAATGACATCAATATCATGCGCATGGTTCAATTCAAAATTATCTTTTATTACTGGCACTAATCTAGGATCAGCTTCGATTGCAATTATCTTTATGTTGCTGCTATGCTTTTTCATTAAGAGCGAAATATAGCCATAGTTCGCACCAATATCGAAAAAGTGAGAGAATTCCTCATTTGCAATCATCGAGTAAAGTGGAGAAACTCTCTCCTCAAAGACACCTCGTTGCTGATACCAATTAAAGTCAGAAGTATCTCTATTTACTTTCAGCTGTATGTCATAGATCTTTATTTTCTGAAGATTCATAAATATTCCTATTCACTTTAAACAGCAAGCATTAATACAGTCTTGATGATAGCCGCTAATAACATGCAAATGATGCTCCGTATTTTCATTCAATTTAACATATGCAGCAATCAGGGCAAGATCACGAACGTTTTTTGACCAAACTAAGCTGGTAGTTGACCCAAACACCAGCTTATGATCAGATACTGCCTTTTGCAAAAGGGCAATTCTGTGAACCTGAACGTATTCTCTGAAC
>Ga0247725_1000348_pt1 | contig 38602 bp, 41 predicted proteins | sample OKSTACKMCFT3sol_FD_183021 | JGI IMG/M metagenome (GOLD analysis project Ga0247725, IMG submission 183021) | Subsurface sediment microbial communities from gas well in Oklahoma, United States - OK STACK MC-FT3-sol | ecosystem: Environmental > Terrestrial > Deep subsurface > Rock core/Sediment...
CAACCTGCAATCGCTCAGCGCACAGAGCAAATGCGGTTTCCAGCATCACCATACCGAAGTGAACAAGTTCAACAGCTTCCTCGGCGACTACCGCACAGAGCACATCAGCCGCATCACCCGCGAGCAATGGTTTGCCCTGCAGGCCACCTTGCCAGCATGAGCGAAGTTCAGGCCGACGTGCGCTGCATGAACAGAAGTTCCGGCGTCGAGGACGCATCAACCTGCTGGAAACCGAGGTCGCGATACAGGGCCACGGCAGCGGTGTTGTCACGATAGACCCGCAACGTGAGGCGCTGCACACCGTCTTCGCGCATGGCCTGTGCACTCAAGGCTTGCATGAGCAGCCGGCCAAGGCCGCGCCCGCGTGCCAGCGGGGAAACAATGATGCGGCCCAGGTGCGCGGTACCGGCGTCGGTCATCCAGTACTGGCCAAAGCCCAGGCACTGGCCCTGCCCGTCCAGCAGCGCCCAGCCTGGGCGTACCGCGAGCTCAAGCACCTGCGCGAACCGTTCCTGCGGCAAGGGGAACGGCACGCCGGGGCCCGCCCAGCGCTGGGTGGCCGCGGTGGAATCAAGCCAATCGGCAATGGTGGCGTAGTGGGAAGGCTGGACGGCGCAAAGGCTTGGTTTCATGACCCGCATGGTGCGCCATTCGTGACGATTAAACACGCTGCGTGGCGACACTTGAGATTTGTCATAGGACAATAAACAATTCCAGGCATCCAGCCCATTCCTCCTTCGGGAGATCCCATGTTCAAAGGCCTCAGCGCGTTTCCACTGACCCCGCTCTCTGAAGCCGGCATCGACTTTCGTGCGTTTGCCGGACTGGTCGAGCGCCTGGCCGATTCCGGTGTTGATTCGATGGGCGTGCTTGGCTCCACTGGCAGCTACGCCTATCTGGAGAAGCACGAGCGCAAGCGCGTGCTGCGCGAAGCCCTGGCGCACGCAGGAGGCGTACCGGTCATCGCCGGCATCGGTGCACTGCGTACCCGCGATGTGCTGGAACTGGCCCTGGACGCCGAGGATGCAGGTGCTGCAGGCCTGCTGCTCGCCCCCGTGTCTTACCAGCCCCTGAAGGACCATGAGGTGCAAGCGCTGTTCGAAACCGTATGCGCAGCGGTGCGCACGCCGATCTGCGTCTATGACAATCCCGGCACCACGCACTTCCGCTTCTCGGATGCGTTGCACGGCCGGATTGCGGCGCTGCCGAACATCGCCTCGATCAAGATTCCGCGCCTCGCTGATGATCCCGTCGAGGCTGACGCGCGCGTTGCTGCACTCCGTGAGTGTGTTCCCGCACATGTGACCTTGGGCGTCAGTGGTGATGCATCTGCGGTGCGTGGACTGCTGGCAGGGTGCGATGTCTGGTATTCGGTGACCGCCGGACTGTTCTCCGAGATTGCGCTGCAGATCATGCGGGCCGTGGGGAGTGGCGATGAAGAGGGTGCTATTGCCCTGTCTGCGCGGCTGGCGCCGCTGTGGTCCCTGTACGACCGGTTCGGCGGGATTCGCGTTATGGCCTGCGCGGCGGCCCTGCTGGGACTGTGCGGCGAGAACTGCCTGCCATTGCCGTTGCAGGGGCTGCGGGACGGTGAGCGCGAGGAGGTGGAGGCGGTGCTGGGTGGGCTGGGATTGTTGTAGAGCCCCGGAGTACGGCTGCCATGCGCCTGCGGAAGATGGTGACCCCGGCCCGATTCGAACGGGCGACCTTCCCCTTAGGAGGGGTAAGATAGACAATCGGCAAGCCCTGCGGCACAAGGCTATCGGCGGCTTTTGGAAGATCTGGGGCAACCGATTGGGGCAAAATCAATAACAACGATGGTGACCCCGGCGCGATTCGAACGCGCGACCTGCCGCTTAGGAGGCGACCGCTCTATCCAGCTGAGCTACGGGGTCAAAGAACGGCGTTAAGGATACAGGCAATGGCGAAGATGACCAAGATGAAGAAGCCCGCAAGCCGCGTTCCGGGTGTCACCTACCGCGACGACGGCTCCCCTCGTTGGGAGGTTCGAATCCGCTGGATGGTCAACGGCGAGAAGCGACACCTTCCTACGGTCCGCTACCCGGTGGACCTTGACGCGCCCAAGGGGGCAGACACCCACATCGAACGTGCGCGCACTGATGCCGAGGTGTACGCCAAGCAACAACGTCAAAAAATCAAAAGCGAGTCGTTGGAGTGGTCCAGCGCCGCCCACCACTACACCCTTCGAGGAATTTTGGAACGCTACCGCCAAGAGGTGGAACAAGGGCTCATCACTACCCAGGAGGACCGCGAAAACAAGAAGATGGCCTCTGAACATGTGCCATTGAAGGCCCACGTGCGCAAGAGCGTGACTAAGGAATTGTCAGCCATCGCCGTGATGCTTGGCACAGCCACCACCGGTCCCAACCGCGAGGGATTTCCCGACATCGTGGACCGGCGAATGGACCAGCTTTCCTACGACCTGTTTCACTCCCCCAACAGCACCGAGGCATTGAACTGGCGGTTGAAGGGGCAAGACGGTAAGCAAGCCCCACCCGGAAGTGTTAAGCGTCTTTTGTCGTCGCTGCGCACAATCATCAACCACGCCACAAAAGTGTGGAAGCTGTCTTTGGACAACCCATTGGCAACACTCAAGGACATCAAAATCAATGATAAGCGCGAGCGAACTATTGATGCCGAGGAATGGGAGTTGCTGTGCCAATGGATGGAGCGAAGCCGCACCGACCCCACCACCTACGCAGCAATTCGCTTCGCCCGCTTCTCTGCTGCACGCCGGGCGGAAGTGTGCAAGTTGGATTGGTCTGATATCGACCAGCGGAAAAAACTGGCGTTGCTGCGCGACACCAAATCGAACGCTGGGGAGAGCCGTCAGCGTTCCATTCCTCTCAATGGCGACACGATGGCCATTTTGGAAGCTCTTCGGGCCAATCGCACAGGCAAGGACCTAGTAGGCCCCGTGTTTCGCACCAGCAGAGGTAAGCGCCTGCGTCCCGACACCATCACCCAGGCTTGGTCTAGGGCACGCGAAGCGGTGGCCGACGAAACGGGGCGTGAGGAAATCCGCACCGCTCGCCTGCACGACCTGCGCCACACCCGTGTTACGGAATTGGGCACTTTGCTTTCAGCGGCAGAAGCAGCCATGGTGTCCGGCCACCGCGATATGGGCACCTTCATGCGGTACTTCAACCCAAAGCCCGAAGACATTGGGCGGCGCATTGACGCATTAGAAGCCCAAAAAGGTGACAACAAGGAGCTACAGGGGTTGATTGAAAAACTAGCTTTGCATTCGGTTGAAGATATCACAGCCGTTTTCATGTCGGCCATTCAACGGAAGACGCTCACAGAGTCCAACAAAGGTCGATAACCCAAGCCCCAGGAATGGGGCTTTTTTTATTGCAGATAATTTGCATCACCCAACGGACACCTTAAGAAGTAACAGCACCAAACTATATATATCAACACAAAAGCTTGCCAAAAAACAAAACCCCCGTAATGTGAAATGAACATTTAATATTCAGGGGCGAAAGATGGCAAGAAATGGATTTAATTTAGTTGAACTCACGCTGTGCCTCGCTCTATTTGTTGGCCTGGGCGCATTGACATACAAGGTGTTTAAGCCTTCCGCATCAATGGCTGCAATTCGCTCGGAGCAACAAAGAGCTGGTGAGATTGTTCAAGCGTTGACAGACCTATACGTACTTCAACCATCGTACAACGGTTTAACAACAGACACACTCAAAAGTACATTCAACTCAAGGTTCATTGTCCACAACAACACATTGAGCACACCCGCATCAATTGCAGGAATGGCAACAGTTCAGCCCGGCTCTTCGTTCGGAGAAAATGACTCAATAGACCTTCTGTATTTATCGGTGCCAACGGGATCGTGCATCAAACTTGCAACAGCCCTATCCAAATCAGCGGACTTCATTGCCGTGAACAATGTGCAGGTGCAAAAGCCGTACACACCTTTAAATGAGGGATTGTTGGCAACGCATTGTGCAACACGCAAGCGCAATGAAGTTTTGTTCCGTTACGCGAATAAAAATGTTTCGACCCAAGCAACAGACATGCTTGCTTGTGAGTGTTCGCCCACGATTGAAACACAAACACTAGCGTGTCCGGACAACGCTGCTGGCTCTATTACCCAACGGCGCAACGGCACGTGCCCTGCAACATCGTGCCCAACCCGACAATGGACATCGTGGGTGACCACCAGCAACACGTGCGCGGCCAATGGGGCACCTATACCTGTCATTGATCCGCAAGTCCCACAATCCATCTGCACACCAATCACTGAGCAACGGGTGTCAAACTGTCCAAGCGATCAAATTGGATTTGTCGTTGAAGGGCGAACCCGTGCGTGTCCAACCCAACAATGGGGAGCGTGGACGCCCGTAACTCGGAACTGCATCGATCCTGCCCCACCCCAAACAGCGTGCGAATTTGATCCCGTGACGGATAAAGGCACGGAAACGACCACCTGTCCTGCCGGTCAAGGCGGAAACATCATTCGCGAGCGCTACCGGAGCTGCAAAGCGGATGGAACAAAAGAATGGGGTGAGTGGCAGACAATGACCAACACATGCAGCGCGTCGTGCACAACCACGGGCACGTGTTGTGCGCCTGGACGCATGCAACGCGCCACTGCTGTGCCCTGCCCTATTCACAGCTATGGAGAGCGCAATGGGGTTGAACAGCAATTTTCCCGGTGCACTAACGCAACATCCGCTCCTGTGTGGACTGGCGTGTGGGAATTGAATGCGTCAACCGTTGTCGGTCAATGCAATGCATGCCCCGCTGACACGTCCGCGACACTGACCCGCACAGAACCGCGCTCCGGTGCATGCCCAGCTGGAACGTTTGGTAATCAAAGTTGGGAAGCGGTGTTCAATCAAACAATGACAGTCGCTTATGCATGCAACGCCACATCCGGCCAGACATCACCAGGTCGAAAAGAGACGTATGGAGCATGGATCGAGTCAGGCACCAGAAATCACAACAGCAATTGCGCAACATGCCCATCGCCTTACAGCGAAACCGATGAGCAATGGCAACGGGTTGATATGGGATGCCCCAATGGCTACACGGGGCAGAACTCGTATGAGAAGCAACAGCATCGCCAACGGACAATAAGCTTCAATTGCCCAATCGGTCAGACAACTGCGCCATCACCCAGCGTTGGAGCATGGGGTGGATGGTACGACACAGGAGCACAACGAAATCACCTGAACTCGTGTGCTGCAAGTTGCACGGTCGAGAACCGTTCGTATCGAATTGCGTGGCAGAATTCCTCTGCGTTGAACGGGCTGAAAGACTGCAACGCGTCGAACATTGGTCAGCGCTCTTGGTCCAACTACACAAGTTGCAGTGGGATGGGGCCATGTGGGGGAACATTCCGCGCAGCGATTTGCACAGCAAGCGGGTGGCAAATTGTGGCCGGTGCTGGATCGTCACCCTACGTCGGATGGGCCAGTGGTCGTCCAGCGGAATGGGACGCGGTGTATATGCAGGGGTATAACGATGCACCCGCGATTGGGGCGCAACAGGGATCAGCAGGTCAATCCAATTGGATTACCTATCAATGCCTATAGTCCGCACTTTTTTGGGGCCGTCTTGGTGCATCAAGCGGCCCTTGTCGGTGACCATGTAGCCTGGACCTGCCTTGAAGTCTTCTTCGGAAAAGACATCTGTATGTCCGCGTGCTTCTTTCGCGCCCAAGCGATAGAAGGGACCAGATAGAAGCAAAGCCTTATCAGCGGCATTGATTTTGTAGGTCGAGCCTGTAGGGTGCGAATGGATCCCCTGACCTGTCGCGGACATGCCATCAGGGCAAACACTGGTGATTGGGCACATCACGTGCGAACCGACCGTTGTGACGATTGCACCCCAATCCCCCTGTGGGGACTTGCAAATCTGAGCGCACACCTCGTGCTGGGTGTTCTTTGTGTACTGCGAAATTGGATCGGAAATCGAAGCTGCAAACTGATCCATAGACATTGCAGAGCTTGCGGTCAATTCCCCAAGAACGCGGCCCTCAAGATGACTGCCACCGATATTTATTGAGGCACTCACTGACTCAAATACTAGGCGCATCCAGCCCCCAGCCGTGTAAACAACGAGTTCCGCATCAGAATATTTCAGTGCACAGTCAACCAATCGAATGCGATAAGAGCTTGCCGCTTTAGAAATATAACCGCAGCTCGATGTCCGCTCAGCCAACGACACCCGCTCAACAAATTTATGAAGCGACTCACCATCATTACTGACCAATGCCCCGTCGCCAGAAGCACTGGCCGATGACACAACTAAAGACAATCCGAAAGCAAGCAAAACAAACTTATTCATATACAACCCCATAAACATTGATTGAATTCAAGTTATGAGGTAATTGAATATTGTCAATTAGCTTGACTTGCGCATATCGACTGATACTTTAATTGTGCCGTGAGCGTCAAACCTCCTTACGTCTCTTCGGCAAGCCCCCCCCCATAAGGGGGCTTTTTTATGGAAGTAATTGTAGTTGCAATTATGCTATTGACAAAAATGCAATGTCTGATTTCCTGAATTGGTGATCTTATTCACCAACTAAAAGGAGGTCCAATGAACCGCAACAAATATTCAGCAATACATTTAGCCCTATCCATTGCCATGGCTTTAAGCGGACATGCTGCAGCTCAATCAACGCCCATGCAAAACTATGGTGACGCAAGCCGTCAACAGTATTGGAATGGCACAGGCAACTCTGCAACCCATGCTGACCCTGCCTGGGAGCGCAATCTAACCAATCTGTACTTCAACGGAGTAGGAAACAGATTGAACATCACCAACCCATTGACCCATAACGTCAGCGATGTTGTATTCAACGGAAGGAACAACCAAAGCGACACAGGTTTCGTCACCGTCACCGGATATGACAACATCGTTCGTTCGGATTGGGTCTATGCAAATGATCCAGCAATATCACCTAGCACCGGCCAGATCTATTTGAACGGCGGCGGCAATGAGTTGAATGGACGAAACCTCAACATTTATGGCAGCTTCAATCGCGCAAACGGTGAATTCACCAGTTCGCTAGGGGACAACAACGAACTCGGATCCAATGTGCGGAACCTCGGAAGCGGCAATGCCGTTGCGGACGGTGGTACAAGCATTGGGTTTGGAAACCGCGTGACTTACGCAAGCAATGCTGGAAGTGCAGGCGGCATTGCCCTGGGCAACTACACCGTTGTTGAAGCGGCGTGCGTATCTATTGGATATGCCTCATCGTGCAATGAAGACCGCACTGTCTCGTTCGGGCAGACAGGGACCAACTTGCTGTCACGTTTGACTGGCGTAGCCGGTGGGCAAGCTATGGACGACGCTGTGAACCTCGCGCAGTTGTCTGCCGTGACCCAATCATTAGGCGGAACGGCAGGCTTCACCAACGGCGTCTACAACGGATGGAGTGTCAACCTAGGGGGCTCGAGCTATACGAACGTACACGACGCTCTCGTGTCGCTCGACGGACGCCTCACCACCGTGGAGAACAACCCAGGCGGTGGCTCGTCAATTCCTGGCCCCGCTGGTCCTCCAGGTCAGGACGGAAAAGATGGAATCGGAACTGACGGACGGGATGGTGTTGACGGGTTGAATGGCCGCAGTGCTTATGAAGTGGCGGTTGCCGATGGCTTTCAGGGATCACAGCAAGAGTGGCTTGAGTCATTACACGGTCGTGATGGCGTGGACGGAAAGGACGGTATTGACGGTGCTACAGACCCGTTGGCCGTTAAGTACGACGACGAAAGCAAATCCACAGCCACCTTGCAAAGCGCCTCGGGTGGTTCGACACGCGTGAGTGGTGTTGCGCCTGGACGCATCACGCAGGGTTCAACTGACGCCGTGAACGGCGGGCAGTTGTGGGACATGGAGAGCCGTTGGAACGACCGTTGGGAAGACACCAACCGGCGTATTTCCCAGCAGGACAAGCGAATCAACGGATTGGGCGCTCAAGCCATGGCAATGGGGCAACTGTCGATGGCAAGTCAGTATTTGCCGGTCGGAAAAGTTGCCGTGCATGCCGCTATTGGTGCGTACGGACCTGAAACCGCTGTGGCGTTCGGTGGAAGCGCCCAGGTCAGCCCGCGTATTCGTGTCACGGGTGGATTGACGTTTGGTTCCGGTGGCGCGAAACCCGGTGGTGCTGTTGGCTTCTCGTACGTTCTGGATTGATTTTTACGCGCGCGCGGAAGCCCGCATACAACTCGGCAAACATTCATAGGGGCGCCGAAAGGTGCCCCTCTTTTTTTACAGGAGAACTTTACGATGAAAGCATTATTGATTGCAGCAATCGCATGGATTGCTTTAACAGCCCAACCCGCTCATGCGGCATATGTTTTGGCGTCGGATATCAACGGCATAGTGGTGGACGCCGATGGCAAACCCATGGCGGGTGAAGTGGTCCGGATCCACCACCACGAAACCAACCGGGTGATTGAACGTCGCACCAACAGTAAGGGGCGCTACCACTTTTCCAATGTGCGCTCGGATGGTCATTACACCGTCTCGCACAATGCAACGTCGTACACAGGCCGCGTCCGCCTGGGGCAAACCCACCGACAGAATTTTATCGGTGAGCCTATTCGTTATGACTCACCTGCCCATCTCTTCTCGTGGATCTGGTCTGGTCCTCAACAAAAAATCTCTGACATTAAAGTGGCAAACGCCGCACAGGAGGACTAATGGCCGCTCAGTATTTCCACGTCCCTTATGCCAATAAAGACACGGCGCGTGATTTGGGCGCACGCTTTGACGGCGAGACCAAGCAATGGTACGCCGATACACAAGACTCCATCGAACAAATGCAACAGCATTTCGATGCCATCAACGACCCCAACCCAATTGCAGAACTGGTCGGCGAGGACCGCACGTTTGGCGGGAACCATTTGCACATCACAATGGTGCCAATGAGTTCCTGGATGCGATCCGTGAAGCAAGCGGTGGATCCGTCCGACTGGAAACGTCTGTCCATGGGCCTGCGTCAGCGCTGCAACCACACATGCGAATTGTGTGGTGCCGTGGAGGACGCCAAACGCAATGAGTATTTGGATGTCCTGGCCCGCTGGGAGTATTGCGACGACAGCAAAACGCAAACGCTCAAGCGCTTGGTGAGTGCGTGCCAAAATTGTGTGAAAGCGACGAATTACGGCTACTCAAAACTCATCGGTGAAGAAGAGCTTGTTCGGCACCACTTCAAAAGCGCAACTAAATGTGATGATGATTTCTTGGATCAACACATCTGTGATGCATTCGGGCTGTGGACGCAACGGTCCGCCAACAATCAAAAATGGAGCATGGATGTATCGCTGTTGACCAACAACGGCATCCACTTAGCTCGTAAAGGGGGCGTTTGAGTGGCGGTAAAGCGGCAGGATTGGGCCGCTCGGAAAAATACCACGCCCGCCCCCGACATCTGTACACGCTGCTGTTTGAGAACGGATGTTGCTATGTGGGGCAGACTACAGACTTGAAGCGGCGTGAGAGCCAACACCGCAACCCCGCTGGTGGATGGGGAAATCAACCCTTTACCTTCGTTCATTTGGCAACCATGGAAGGAACAAAAGAGCAAGCCGAAGATCATGAGTACGCGTGGCGGTACACGGCTCAACGTGCCGGTTGGCGCATATATGGCAAGCCGCCCAATGTTCGCGTGAACACCGTTTTGCGCATGAATTCCAGACGGCAGGCGATTGCACGCCAATGCACATGGCCGTCACCCAAACGCAACGCATGGGGATGGATGAAATGGATTTTTGGTCTGTCCGCAGCCGCTGCAATCGTCGCACTGGCACTGTAAAAGAAAAGCCACTCATTGGGTGGCTTTCTTTATACACATTAGATCCTTTGGGTGTTGGTGTTCGCGCGTTGTTTGGTTACGGCATCGTGGGTGGTCTTGATGGCGTCCACATGCTTTTGAACCCAGTCAGACATCTCTTTGTCTTCGATGGACACGCGAGCTTTCTTTGTGCGTGTGTTGGCCGATTTCATGTCGATCTTGATGGGAGAAATGTTGGGTTTGACTTTGAGGCTGTCGAACAATTTGGTGATGTCCTGGCCTTCCGTTCCACGGATGCCTGCGTGCAATGTGTTCTCCTTGCGGTGATCCAAAGCGGCGCGTTGACGGATTGTTTCCACGTTGTCTGCCGTGGCGTACAGCGTGAACTTGCCTTTGGTGACGCGTGAGATGGCAACCATCAGGCTGCTGCTGTCGGTCATACCCGCGTTGCCCAGCAAGAAGACATCTGTTTTTCCTTGACCCTGTGCGCCATGAACGGTGCGCGCGTAGTTGTGCTGGATGGCGTTCCATTCCTCAGTGTTAAAGGTGAGTTTTCGCACGCCACCCTTTTCTTCTATGTCCACCGATACGTTGTATCCGCCGCGTTTGTGGTTGGGAACCACCGCTGTGATTTTTGCCTCGGTTCCGTTGACCACTTTCATCACACTGTCCGCCGTTGTGAAGCGAATGCGATCCCCAACTGAAATGGCGATGTTTTCAAAATACCTTTTGCCCATCGCGCGAATGACAACCTCGTCGGTCGAAACCTCACCCTTGTCCTGGAAGCCTTTGCGGATGGCTTGATTGAGTGTTTTAAGATCGGCGTTAGAGTGGGCCAACACCAACCTCTCATCCACCGTCGCATTGGACGCAAAATAGTCGCTCACCAACGCCTTGAGCGCTTGCTTTTGGGTGTTGTATTCATCGATACATCCCGCCGCAATCAGTGCGTTCCAAATTTCTTTGGATTGTTCCAATACCTCGTTGCGCGATTTTGGCGAACGGGACTTCTTGGGCAGTCCGTTTTCATCGTATTGGTAAAACATCTTGATGATATCGCGCATAACGACATCCTTTTGGCGGCGGATTTCGGTGATGGTGCTTTCGCCCAACACGTCACTCATCAACGCCATGCCCTGCCCCGCGCCCACCGGCTTCAACTGTTCTTCGTCGCCTTGCAAGATCAATTTCGCGCCCGCCTTCTTGCAGTGCGCCGACAGCGCCCGAATTTGCGGGACATCAATCATTCCAGATTCATCCAACACCACCACATCGTTTTCGGTGAGTGTCAAACGGTTGCGCGACAAATCCACCAGCATTTTGGTGACCGAACGGCATTCCATGCGGCTTTCTTCCTCCAGCTTTTTTGCGGCTTGATTGGAGATGGCGCAGCCCAACATCTGCTTGCCCTGCGCACGGAACACCGCAGAGTAAAAATCGGAAACCGTTGTCTTACCGGTTCCCGCAAAACCAGAAGCGATGCAAACACCTGCGGTCTGGCACACAATGTGATCCACCGCAACACGCTGCTCCTGTGACAGTTTAAAGCCCTTCAATTTCTCCATTTCAGCGATGATGGTGTTGGCAACCTTTTGGTCAATCTTCCACCACTCTTCATTCTGGCGTGCATTGGACATGGTGACCAGATCGATTTCGCAGTCCACCATCCAACGGGCGGCGTAGCGTGCTTCGGTGTGCTTGCGCGCCAGTGTTTTCCCCTTGTCGTCTTCGTGCAGTTCTTCGGGGTTGATTTCCATCAGATCGTCCATATTAGTGATGGCCTTTTCAGCCAGGTCAAACAGCTCGGCTGCGGTGACAAAGCCTAAGTTCTCCATTCCAAGTTGCTTTAACAATGTGGGGTAGCTAAAAGCAGCGTCGTGTTCGTGCAGCAACTCCAACAATTCCTCACGGCTGCGCGGTTCACACCGCACATCGGATTGACTCTTCAATTCCTCAATGGACGGAATGTGGCGGCGCTGGCGCACGTTGTCGATCAATTTTGAAAAGTGGTCCATCAACTCCGGATACGATGGCTCATCTTTGTGCTTGCGGGTCTTCGCCCACGCCTCGGCATCGGACGTGCCCTTGGCGCGCTCGTTCATGATGTCCATATGCCGGGTGGAGAATTCGTCAATCAAATCCCGGTCATGCAACCCCGCGATTTCCCAATTGCGCTCCCCAGTTCTTTCACCGCGCGCATCCAATGTCTCTTCTTGGTGAATTTTGAAGCCCGCTTGGGACAACTGCGTTGCCAAGGTGTTTTGATACACCATGTCGGCGGCGTGGCAGAAACGGAAGATTTCAGACGCGTCAAATGTGCTGTATTCCCCGTCCTTGCCTTTGCACACGTTGTAGACCAAAACGTGCGTGTGCAAGTGCGGCTCCAATTCGCGGCTACCAAATTGCATGTGCATGGAGTACGCCAATCCATCGACATCGATGACATCTTTACCACCCTTGCCGCGACGGCATTGAGTGAATTTTTCAAACATAAATTTCATCGATGTTTCCACCGCCAACTTTTGCGCGTCCATGACAATGCGTTTGGTGTCGTCGTCGCCCAAAGTCATCAACAGTGAGACGGATTTGGGTGGCGAATGGGTTAAGTCGTAGCCTGCGCGCCGCCCACCAACGTCCACGGTCATAACCGTTCCATCATCGTTGAGACGTGGCTTGTTTGTCTTGGGATCAATTTTCACTTCCGCTGTTGGTCGCGCGCCCGCGTTTTGGCACAGCGCTGTGCCTGCCGGTGAGAAGCCGTCGAACAACGCCATCATGTCGTCTTTGTTGACGGGCTTGCCAATCAACCCCAGTTCTGCGGCAAGCTTCCCACCCCATTGTGAGGTTGAATAGAGTTCACCGACATTCGGTGTGCCGTCCAAATAATAGTCCGTGACCTGCCCCGACTCTTGATTGTGCGATGGAGCCTTCAATTCAATGTCGAGAACCGACAGTAAATAGTCAATGACATCATCGCCCTTGGGGCGTTGCGATTTATGTTTCAGTGGTTTCTTTTGGATCATGCGCTGCCCCCATCAATTTGATACAAACATCCAAACAAACAAATGGTATTTGTCAAGACAACAGGAGCGTTCACAAGCACATGCGTGGGGGTTTATCACCCCGTCCCACCTCGTATTGGATGCGCGCGGATCCCAGCAAGCGTTGCTTATACGCCAGGGCGTCGTTTTCGTTGATGGTGTGGGTGGTTGAGGGCGCGGATTGCGCACCGTGATCTTCCAACCATTGGGACGCTTGCTCACGGCCAAATTGGCGGGCTGTATCCAACGGTGTTTGCTTGAGCATGTCCAAGTCGTTGACGCTGTGCGACGCCAGCAATTCGAGGCACGCAACGCTGCCGCTGCGTGCGGCCAGATGCATTGCGGTTCGCTTGAGTGGATCCAACTGGCAGGGGTCGGCCCCCGTGTCCATTATCTTTTTCAGTGTCTCCGGTGATCCGCTGAGCGCGGCCAGATGCACAGGAGGGGTGGTTGAAGGGTGGACGTTGCGGCAGTCGGCTCCGGCGCACACAAGCTCGTCAACGATATCCGCGTGCCCCTGCATACAGGCGTGCTGCAAGATCGAAAGCTTGCTGTGGTCGGTGGTGTTCACATCGCCACCCAAGGCAATGTAGGCGCGGATTTGTTCGATATCCCCCAGCGCTGCAGCTTGGTGTGCGGTTAAGCGGTGCTGCTCACGGTTGTTAACCATGGGCTTGCGCAAATCAAACGCCCGTACACCATGTATATCTTCCGCGTCAACATTGGCCCCGTTGTCCAATAAAATGGCTGTGGCTTCGGTTCGCTCTCCCAGGACGGCGTAATGCAAGGGGGTGATCCCGCTTTCATCGTGGGCGTTTGCACCGTACTGGGCAACGCACAATTTCAGTTCATTGATGTTGTTGTCAATGATGGCGCTTTTGTACCTCTGATTGAAATATGACATTGGGATCCCCTGAAAGTGATGTATCCATTCACTCAAACAAAGAATGACCCAATGTCAAGCTCAACGCCCGTCAATTGACGGGCGTTCGTTACATGCGCCTGCGCATCCGTGGTTGTTCGTCTGTGAGTTCTGCGGTGTTGGTGAGTTGAGCCAAGAGTGTTTGTTTTTGAACAAAACTGTCAATAGCGTCGGCGATATCGCCACGACCATCTGCTCTGTGATGAATTGCAGGTGTTGCACCTTGATGAATATCAATGAGCACCCTGTTGCTGTCCGCGCCCGCATTGAGCAGTTCTAACGCAATTTCCGGCGAATTTGCTGTATGCAATGGAGTAATGCCTTTGGGGTGGAAATGCATTAACTCTTCGTTTTCCCTGCGCATCATTTGGGCACCCATGGCATCGGAATTGACATCCGCCCCATGCTGGATCAGCAATCGGACTTGTTCGGCGGATCCTGCGCAATGGAGTGGAGTAAGCCCCTCAGCCACAGGGGTCATGAAATACTGATTTTTAGGATCGTCAATGAGGACATTCAATCTTCGATGAACATCCGCCCCCAAATTAAGCATTTTCTCGCTCAAAGTGGTGTCTGCCAGGGATGCGGCCAAATGGAATTCCTGAGAAAGCGAATGCATATTTGCGCCCTGCTCCAAAAGCTCAGTGGCGACACTGTTGTATTGAGTGTCAATGGCACACCACAGCGCCGACTTATGTTCGTGCGAGTCGGTTAAAAAGTAGTCGCTGGGGCCAACACGATCAATCAACGCCGCAAACACATCGACGTGCCCATTGTCCAAAGCAATTTTCCACGCGGGTTCAACGTCCTCCAAGATACGTTCACGATACAGCGGGCGCTCTGGAACACCATGTTCAACGCTTCCGTAGTAATACCCCTCTCCGCGATATTCATTGATCGCGCCTTGAGATGGATACCCTTCATCAATGAGTGTGTTGACCGTTTCAAGATCACCAAGTGCAGCAGCTTGGCACAACTCCCTGTCCATAGCGATATCATATGGCGTGCGCCCTTCGGCGTTCTTCAAAAATGGATTGCAACCAAAATCGTTGATCAATAATTCCGACAATTCATGATCGCCCAAACGTGCCGCTGTATGCAACGGTGAGTCGTTGAGGTCGCCGCTGCCGTCAACGCTGCACCCACGGTGGTAAAACAATCGCATCACTGGAATATTGTGTGACAGCGCGGCGTTTTTAAATTCTGCGTCAAAGTCCACGCCGGACCCACCGTATGAGTTGATCGTTAATGGGTCACCACCAACGTTCCCATATTGCAAGTACAACTCAGCAAGCTCGCGACTGGCCGTATCAAACTGTGATCCACCCCAATACTCAATAAAAGGATATCCCACCTTCGCCAGCACATCTTCTACAACATCAAGATTTTGCAAGCGCTCATCCAGTGTCAGTTCCCCCAAAAGAAAATTGGCGTAATCAGATGAAGACGCCTCATTGCCACCCACATTTGCCTTGAAATTCTCATATCTCTCACGTGCATCCATAAAACCCCCTTTTACATGGTATTGCTTCATCCAAACAGATGAATCATTAAAGTCAACACTATCGGAACAAATCGTATATTTCATCTTGAGTCATAACGGAATGGGTTCTCCCTCCACTGGCCGCTTCCTCGCGGGGTTCCAAAGGAGCATCGTCTTTCTTGACCGCAGCGGCTTCCGTCATCCATTTGGCTGGAACCTGCCCAGGACGTTTGACCTCCAATGGGAACCCAGGAAAGGCCAACAGCATTGGGTCGTAGCCCGCCACGGCAACAATGGCTCGGACTTCAAAGCCTTTCTTCAAACTGCGCGGGCCCAACTCGTTGGTCAGTTGATGCTCAAACACCACCTGTCGGCCATCTTGATGCACGTTCGCCTGCGGATCGTGGGCCAGCGATGCCGTCACGTTGGTTCCAAACATCTCGGCCACATGCTTGCGTGTTTCCGACATCTGCAGCTGACAAATCACGTGCGTGCCAACAATGGTGGGCAGGATCTTGGCGTCCTCCTGTGAATATACTTTTGCCAACTGTCCAAGCTCTTGAATGGCGGCAATAAACGTCACACCCTTGGAACGGCCTTTGTCGATCAGCGGCATGATGTTCAAACGTCCAGCGGATGTCAGCTCATCGAGCACAATGTAAATTCCCCGGTCTTTGTTCTCGGTCATTTTTGGCGAAATCACCTCACCCACCAAAGTGTTGATCAACGATGAAATGTACGCACTGGTGAGCAATTCCATCCCGCCACCTTGAACAATGACCGCTTTGCGCCCACGGTAACTGTCGGACGCCCACTCTGTTATTGAGAACCGCCGCTTTGTGACCACCGGCCACGCCTGCGCCAAATACTCCACCGCTTGCATATTGGACATCACCGTTGACATAACGTTGGATGTCGTCTGTGACTCAGCGTTTTCGATCAGCGAAAAAGCTTTGGCGTAGTGCGCCAAAATGTCAGGCTGCATCTGCGCGGCGGTCTTATTCAGTTGCTCGTTGAGATCTGTGAAATTCCACTGCCTGGGCTTGTTGGCAATCAAAGTGCGCACGGAGCCTACGAAAATCATGCGCGCGGCGTTGGTGAAAAATGGATTGGTTTCACCGGGGTTGTCTGCAATCATGCTGCGGGCAAATTCTTCCACCTGCATGCTTGTGTGGATGTCGCAGGCAACATCCCACACATACCCCCGCTTGTCATACGGACTGAGAATGATGGGACGGGGAACCACCGTGTTGACCACCGTTTTTTTGAAGCGCTTTGCCCAGCGGGTTTGTGGTTCGCTGTCGGATGCGCCAAAGTCTGCGAAACTTGTGAAGTCGCCTTTTACGTCGTACAAAAAGAGTTTCTTGCGCATCCGCATGATTTGTTGCAGCAAACGCTTCAAGAATTCCGTCTTTCCTGAGCCAACGGATCCATATATAAGGATGTGGCGGTTTAAAGTCGTCTGCGCCAAACGCAACAGTGGATGCAGTGCGAGTGTATTTGTGGCATTGCCAACCTCCTTCTTTGTGATCTGCCGCGCCAGTTTTTCGGCGTCTTTGCCTTGGCGAAGTTGAGGGCCATCGAGAACGTACATATTGCGGCGCGGCACCAAACCGATGCGCAAGGCAATTCCCCCACACAGCACAGCCACGACAAAACTCACATAGGTTGCAATTTTCGCATTGGTCAGCGCAAGAATTTCAGTGCTGGTGTTGTCGGGCGAAAAAATTCCCAAAGTCAAATAGTGGAGCGTACTGCTTGCGCCCACGATGAGATGCAGCATGTAGGGAACCTGCGTGGGATCACCCATTAAACGCACAAGCCAAATCAAAGCGGCGTAGGTGAAAACAAACACCCCCAAAGCAAAAGCGAGGGCGGTATCCCAACGGCGAACCAAAGTATGGGGGGCAACATGTTTCCCCACCGGCCCAAACGCATCGTATATCTTGCTCATATAAAAACCCCCTTTTTCACTCAACTTAAAGGGGGTTTGCAATGTGTCAAGTCCAACTGTACGCGTAATACCCGCTCATCACGGACCACGGCAATGGTTCTGGCGTGTGCAGAGGCGTTGGGCACATCATTGCGGCGAAAAAGATCTCTTGCTCGCACGGACTGTCGAATGTGCATATTGTTCCACTGGGTTGAACGAACGACGCCAAAAGGATGTCGGGCGGTAATTGCATTGGGTCTGCCACCATCACGGGTGGCTTTTGACCGCTACGTTTTGCGCGAATGGCAACACGGCATTCGCTTTGCATTTCGACATGGGGATAGTCTTTGATGGTTGTCCACGCACCACCCCACTCAAGCCCCACGGCCTGCACCATTTCGCCAAACAGAAGGTAGCCGTCGCGCACGTGTTGGTTGTCCATGTCCCAGGTGGGTTTACCATCCACATACATCACACTGTCGATGGCGTATCCGTGGTTGTGGCAACTCATGCCAGCGCCCACGGTTGTTACCCCACTGCCACTGGCAAGCAACGACGCTTGACGTGCTTCACTGCGCAACCCTTCCATGGGACGGATGTCAAATCCGCGTTGGGCCATCGCGCTGTACACCGCTTCCAACTTGGTGCGCATATCGGGGTGAACACCCTTCAAAATCCGCTCGTGCTTTTTCTTCTTGAAGAAATTCCACCACTGCGTTTCGTTGGCGTTCTTGATCGGATTTTCACTAATCATGGGCCTTTCGTTGTATGCGCTTGTAGTGTGCGCAACACACGGAATTGCAAATATGAGCGCAAGATAAAATAGAATAATTTTTGTTTTCATGAATTCCCCTTTTCTAGCAATCTGTATTTATTACAAAAGAGAAATCAATATTGTCAACCACCAAATAAAAAGGCCGGGAATTCCCGGCCTTTTGTGTTACTGGGTGTAAGTTTGACTTCGCCGCTGGGTTTGCACCTGTGTTTGTTCTTCGCTTTCGACATCCACGTGCCCGTTTTGCGTGCGCTGATGTTTGAACAGAAGGTCGTCAATTTCCTTCTCCTTGGGCCAGCGGTTGTTTTCCAACACGAACTTGTGCTGCAAGTCAGCCAACAACTTTTCCTCTTCAGTTGGTTTTGCCAAAGTTTCTGCCGCCCACGCCATCCCACCTTGACGCTCTCCTTGTTCGGACTGCCCGCTGTCACCGTCGGAAGTCTCGCGGCGTTTCTGGATGCGCTCGGCTAAGGAAAAGGAGTCACGGCCTTGGAAATGATTGTATGCATCCGCTGACGCCTGGGCGTGCATCAATTGCTCCGATGGCAGTTCACCCAATTTCTGACGTTCGCCCGTGGCCTCCAACAACTCTTCAAATTTTTGATTGCGGCGCATGGTCAATTCCGCCAAAACTTCGGGGGAGGATTTCTCTTCCCACTCGTGCATCTGCTGCTTGCTGTCTTCAATTTGTTGTTCGTACTCACTGAACTTCTTCTGCCACTCGTCTTTACCAAACGCCAAGGGTTTAGGGTTGTTCTCCAAAAACACGGTGCGCGCGTGCAAAATGCTTTGGTAGTGCTCTTCCAACTTCAACACATGGGTTGGATCTTGGCGGCGTTGAATTTCATGGTCATACTGTCCAATGCGGCGCTCAAGCCCATCAACGGTGGCGTCGTGGTCCACCCAGGCTTGCGCCTGGGGGTCTCCGCTTTCCGCTGCCTGCTGCTTTTCCGCGCGGAATGTGTCGTCTGGTGCGTGGAAGATATCTTCCAACTTGGTGCTGAACATTGCGTCGTTGTAGGCTTTCTGGTCTTCAATGTGTTTGTTCATACTATTGCTCTCCTAATTTGAGTTGTTGTTTTATGCCAATTCGTTCTGGAAGTTCTCGGGTTCCAAGCGTTCCGCTTTGAACCGTTCCATGTACTTGTCCACTTTGCCGGGTGTGACAGGAATGGTTTTAGCAAAATCAACCCGCCGCACGTTTCCTCGGTTGAGGTACACCAACGCACGTGTACCACCACTTGTGTTGAGTTCGCGTTCCAATTCCACCGCTGACACAATCTCGCCGTCTTTTGCTGATCCTGCTCCACCCACAATGATTGCAGATCGCATCTTGGATCCCGCTGATTCACCTACATTGGTCCCCTGCAACGCCTGCATCTTTTGATCCCAACGGTGGCCGTAATCGCTGACCAGCATGTCTTGAGATACAACTTTCCCCATGCCGAAGCGTTTCAATTTCCGCAAGAACGCACGCTGCGGGTGATCGTCCACATTAAGCGTTGAGCGTTTGAAGGCATTGGTGCTGGCCTTGTAATCAAAACCACGGCCCGTGGGTTCGTATTGAACAATCGACCCATGCCCCACCTTACCCGCAACCCACTCATAGCTTGCTTTGGAGGCCATGGAACAGGTGACGGATTGGAAACAATCCAGGAACGCATCAAGATCTTCGCGGGTTTCAAAGCACTGCATTAAACCTTCCACGTTCTGGGTTAAATACACAGCACCCATACCAAGCGAACGGGCAATGCTGAGCAAGCCCTTTTCTTGCTTGCTGACCAACAAATGGCATTCGTCCATCAACTGGATGAACACCGTGTCATCGGGCATTTCTTTGCGCCAATCGGTGGCTTCAACACGGCGTTTGAGTTTGGCGTACACCCGCTGCTTCAACAGGATTTGCACGGCGGTGCCAGCCTCTTTGTGCAGAGCTTCTGGAAGATCGATCCCAATGCGATCCCCACGCATGACGCCCGTGATATCCACACCGCTTGTCAATGCCGTCCAAGGGGTTCCGTTTTCGTCCACCAAATGTTCGGATTGGTACAAGGGGTTGATGCGTTGATCAACGTTCAAAAGAAACGATTGACGTTGTTCGTGAGGGTACTTGGCCCAGGTTTCGGCAATGTAACCCACAGCTTTTTGCAACGCAGAACCTTCAACTTGAATTTTGGGGTGGATGGCAATGGGGCTGCGGCTCTCGCCTTGCACATTCACGCCCAAGAAGTTGAACCAACGTTTGATCTCTGGACCAATCTCCCCCTCTTCACCGCCTTTGGGAACCACGATGTCGTTCAACATCTTTTTGGTCTTCACGAAATGGTCGTAGCTCCAATGCCATTCGCGCGGACGGCTCACTTCTTTAGCATAGAATTCACGGCGGTCGCGTGTCTCTTGCAACGCGCGAACAGCTTTGTGGTGCTGATCAGATTTCTTGGTGTCGGGATTGAAGTTCAACTGCTTCACAATGAATTCCAAATTGGGAAGCATTGCGTCGATCTTGGTTAACTCCGAAACAGCTTTTTTGTAGACCGTTTTTTCATGCTCACACAACGCCTCAAAAATCAGACAGGTGTTCACCACAAAAAAATCTGCGCCTTGGCTCCACATCTTGTCTTTAGCGGACGAACTGGCAACCATTGAGTTGATGGCGTCGGCCAAATCCATTGCCTTCAATCCCTCAATCAAGCCCACCGCCATACCAGGCTTGATGTTCCAATCCAACGCGTTTCGGACTTCACCGGGCAACGTTCCCTTTCCGCACAAGACGAACAAACCAACGCGGTATCCGTTCATGGCCGCCAGAGCTATTTGCAAGGCGATCAAACGGGCAAAGTTGGTTGTTTTACCAATACCAGTTCGCCCCAAGTTCAACATGTGGGTACACATGTCGTTGATCGACATCACCATGAACTTGTTTTGGTCGGGACTAAAGTTGTAGCCCTTGCGCGCCAAATACCCTGTGGAAATAGCAATCACGATGTCCGGAGATTTGTCGTTCTCAACATTCATCCGTTGGAACTGACGGTCGTCCATATCACGTTGATACGAGTGATCCTGCATCACACCGCCAATCCGTTTGTTTTGCTGATCCAACACCCAGCCGCGCGCTTGGAAATTCTGTTCGGTGTAGCGCATTGCGTACGCTGATGCGAACAACAAGATCACCCATGGAGCCATAACGGGTGGAAGTGACAACACAATCCCCAAGGCCAAACACAACTTGGCGTACGCCCACACCCAGGCTTTACCGCCTTGAACAGCCCCGCCAACTTTTGAGTCGTTCCCAGCATTTACCAATGAGCCAAGTAGCATCACAAAACCACTTCCCACAATAAACAGACCCAAGGCCATGGAGATGTTGCCCACCAAACCCCATTGGCCGGTGGCAAAGTTGGTTAGTCCCGCTACCACATCCGCCAACTTAAATCCTTGAGTGGTTGACACCAACTGCGCTTGGTCAAGTGCAGCCACGGCTTTCCCTGTTTTCACAGTGGACACCACGTTCAACGACAGGAGAACCGGGAGGATGAAGCCAACAAATCCGCTCTTGACGGCCTCGGTGATTGACTCCCCTTGGTACAACGCAATGATGTGCGGTATCACCAAGGCGGCGGGCAGACACGCGAGCAACGCCCACGGTCCTGGCAGCGCCAGCAACACAATGGTCAATGCAGCCAATACGGGAACCATTCCGTAGACAATTGATGTTGCTGTTGAGTCGCCCCCCTGCGTGGTGTCGGTTGGGGTGACAAAGTTTTCCCAGGGCAAGCCGTCGCTTGTGACTTTGTACGTCGAATGTTCGTCATCCAGGTCTTCTGCGACCATCGGCGAGTACATGCGAAATGGCTCGCGATTGACGCCCTCGGGCACATACAACGATCCGTCCTCACGCATCTTCGCGCCCATCTTTTGAACTTTCTCGTAGTCCTTCAGCTGAACGTTTGGCAGTTCACCATTGAGCACATGGCGGTCACCGCGACTGATCAAACGATGAAAACGCTTGTTGGCGTTACTGATTGTTTTCTGCTCACTCGTTGGAATAGAGCCTTGGCCTTTTAACCGACCACACAGCTTTTCGATAAAATCCGGAATTGTAAAAATACTTAAACCCATATCACCCCCTTATACTTTAATGATGAACCAAAACATCAACCCCAACAAACAAATAATGGAAAGTGATGTCATAAACACGCCTCGCGACACACGCGGAGCCTCTTCGTCGCGGATCTGAGCTAAAAGCAAACTGTTATCCCGCCAATTGCTTTCCGACTCAGAAATATCCGCTGTACTGCCTCGATCACCCACGTTGTAATAATATTCCCGCTCCAAGTGAGGGTTCATCTTGGGATACTTGTGCAACGGTGTGCGAATTAACTTCCGTCCGTAAAAATTGTAAATCTTGCTGCCCAGCGACAGGCCGAACTTTGTTTTGTATTGATCGTATATTTTGTTGAGCATTTTGACTCCTTATATATATGCCTTGTTTAATCAAACACAGAAGCTAACATTGTCAATAGTTTTAAAATTGTTTTGCCCATTCGTCCAAATCATCGCTGGCTTTGTCCTGCCAGTTCTGAGAGCGCGCATTGCGTGGCTCAACTTTGGGCGCAGGTTTTGTTTGGGCAGGTCGTGGATGTGGCGCGGGTTGTGCAACAGACGCAACCGGTTTGGGCGTTTCAATTTTCGGCTCGACCTTCGCTTCAACCTTTGGTGTTGCTTGAGGTTCAACACTCACATCTTTTGGTTCAACAGCAATTGGTTGTTGTTCAACTTTCGGTTCTTCAACGACGGCTGGCTCTTGAACCTTTTGTTGCGCACGTTCGGCATCAACAACCGACTTATCGCGGAACACAATCGACACGCCAGCCACTTCATCAAAGACGATGCTTTTGGGAACCGTGTTGCTTGCGTTTCCATAATTGACCGTTGCCCTGACAAATCCATTCCCGGCATCAATCAATATGCGCGGATTGGTCTGATTGGGTTCGTACTCACCCGATGGCTCAATGTTGTATTCCTCGCGGACATCACCCACAGGGTTGATAAACACCACCTCACCCTTTTTGGAAATCACAAGAGACTTCTCACCATCGACCCAGGTCTTTCCAAAGATCGCCGTCACGCGGTCATCCAAGATCGCACCGCGTTTGGTTTTGAATTCCACGATGGGCTTTTCTTCTTGAACCTCTTCGACCGCAACTGTTGTGGTGTCGTCGCTGGGCCAATACAGATAGCCTCCAACCACACCAGCAACGATCAACAATGCCGCGCCGACCAACACAATGGGTTTGCGTGAAGGGTGTTTCTTTTCACCGTCTTGCTGCAGCTCAGGTTGTTCAACCCGATCATCTCTAAAGAATGACTCATCCATTTCGGGCGCACGGGCAATTGCAATGGACACATTTGCTGGGGCTGAGTGTGTAAGGTCGTAACCCACCCTTTTATCTGCAACAATTTCTGCTTGTGCGACAACAGGCTCTTCAACGATGTTCGGCGCGCTGGCCTCATCGTGTTTTTTCTGTTGTTGTTTTTCTTTGACTTCGGAAGCTTTCTTGGCGGCTGCTGTCGCGCCACTTTTCAATCCACCCCACAAACCACTTCCGATTTTTTTTGCACCATCTTTGACCTTCTGGGCGGCCTCAACTGTCTTATCAACCGCCCGATCCAAATCCTTGCTGTTGCTGTCGTCAACAAGATCCTCGTCGTCAACCAACTGCATCTCTAATGCGCGCGGATCAATTTTTTTATTTTTATCGTCTGACATATTCACTCCTTATTGATTGCACAACGTGCTGGGGATACTGGGCGTCATTGCGACGCCCAATATCGTTTTGGATTACTGACGCGCCAATTCCGGCAACGGGGTGATGACGAACTTGCTGTCCCCTTGTCCGCAACTGACCTTCACCGCGTGTTGAACACCCGCGCCGTTGAATGCGCCACGCTTGCCCAACTCGGCCAACGGCAACTCACAGCCTTGGCGTCCGCTGAACTCAAAGGTCAGTTGGTTTTTGGAGCGCACGCTGATTGCGGCCACCTTGTCGAACACCGCCGATGTTTTCGCCGACATCGGGGACAAGTCGCTGGGGTTGTATGCAATCACCATTGCGCCCAACTCTTTGGTGGGTTTGCCGCGCTCATCCACACCGTCCCGCGCATCGACGGTTGCGGTCAAGCCTGCGGCTTGCGCCTGGGCTTGTGCCTCTTGGAACTCTTTGAGTTGTTTTGCTTTGCTCCACTTCTTGCCAAAGAAGTTTCCGCCCGCGCAACCCAATGCTCCACCGCCCACCGCTCCAACCGCTTGATCGTCTTTGAAGACCTTCGCGCCCACCACACCGCCCAACAATCCGCCGACAACACAGCCGATCTTTCCGGCCTTCTCTGTACGACCCTGGTCCTCTTGCTGGGTTTGTGCGTGTGCAGTCATTCCGCCTGTTGCCAACGCCACTGCCACCGCTGCTGCCAATACAATGTTTTTCATAAATCATTCTCCTTGTTGTGAATTCAAATAGTTTTGTACCTGGGGAGGTTGTTGGTCATCGTTCGTGAGGCTCCCCTGTACACCACGACCGATTTTTTAATTACGATTTGTCACCGCTGGGGAATGACACTTGCGATCCACCCGATGAATGACTGCTTCTGCTGCTTGACGATGACGGTGAGCCGATATGCAGTGCGCCCGACTCAAGCCCCCTATTGAGAACGGTTGTCATTCCTGAAATGTGTTGCTGTGCGATCTTGATGTGACGCTCGGACATGGCGTCAGCGACCTGCTCGGCTTTCTCAATAAAGGATTTTTGATCGGCCAATAGGTTGAGCCGGAGATTTGCCAATTCTTTGCGCAGGTCGTTTTGGGTGCGCAGTAAATCCTGTTTTGCTTGCTCAATGGCGTCCACTGTTTCCACTTGACTGAGCTTTACTTCGATGGCATTGCGGATCCAATCGACAAATGTCATACCGCAACCGGCCATTTGACGTTCAATACGTTCGTTCTGCCGCTCTGTAATTTTGATGTGCTTGCTAATTTTTTTCATTTTTCCTCCTTTTTGTTTCAATTACTCAAACAAAAAATTGGATAAAGTCAAGCTCATTGCCGAAACTCAAGCATATCAATGGTTTTTGGGTGTTTTATTTTGATAAATAAATACACATGCGTGTACATCTGAAAAGCTTTGCTGCTGTAGGCTTTGCGTATGCTTTTAATCGTTTTTATGTACACCGCGTTACAACACCGAAGGTGCGACATGTGCATACGTTCTGTTCAGTCCCAAACCGACGGCTGTAGACTTTCGGCCCCCGCGTGGTTTTGATTTTGCTTTTCGCTTTTTTGTTTTTTGCTCTGGCTTTTCGCTTCTGCCTTGCTCCGGCTGTCCCGCTGTTGCTCTTTGCGGGCGCTCGGGCTTTATTGTTTTTTGCTTTGCCCACTGGCGCGCTCCACCGCCAGTCAGTGCCCCGTCCTGGCCGTCTCGTGCTGTTCTTCTGGGTGTTTGCAGTGCCACACCACGGCTTGGGCCTGCAGCTCGTCTTGACCGCTGTCAAGTCGTTCGTGTGTCAGCCGTCTGTACCTGTTGGCTGGGCACCCCCTGCCCTCGCCTGCGGCTCTTGGCTGCACGTCTGGTTGCTTGCGAGACACCTGTGCGCCGTCTGTTCGGACGGCCTGCACACGTCGTCTGGTCCGCTCTGTGGGTTCGTGCGTGCAGCCGTCTGGTGATACCGTTTGGTTCTCGCACAACAATCAAGCGTCTGGTCCGGTCAACGCGCGCAGCGTCAGGTTCTCAAACCAAACACCTTTTGTTCGTCCAGCCGTTCTGGTTATACATACGTTGTCCTGCCTCAAGTACCCTGGAACACTTCATCGTCAGGTGTTGAGAATTCAACGGGCATAAAAAAGGCCGTCCATTGGACGGCCTATCGTGCAACCAAAAATTGTTAGTTGTCAGATCCCACCTTCACCACGCTTGATGCGGTCCGGTGAATTCTCAGATAACGCAAGCAACTCCGCGTTTAGCACTGCTCGTTGAATAATCGATTTAATGCCCGATCTGTTTGCAACATCACCGGGGGTTTTCCCCTTGGCATTTAATGCAGAGGGATTGGCACCAGCATGAAGCAGAACCCCAATTACTTCCTCACCATTTGCCCCATATGCTGCCATATGTAAAACAGTGTCACCATCATTGTTGACTGCATTAACGTCAGCCCCAAGGGCGATTAGGGACGCCACTGGATTAACTTCATTAGCGCACCACTCACTTGCGCTAATGAAGTGATGCATTAGAAGCGTTTCGCCGTCTTTGTTTCTTGCATTGACATCCGCACCCGCATGAACAAGCAATTTAATAGCATCAGTTTCGACATCACCCCAAAGATGGAAGATTGGCGTAAGACCAGAATGATCCATTGCGTTAATGTTTGCGCCAGCTTCAAGTAGAGCCTTAACTGTTTCCACTGTCCGTGCCGACACCAAGGGTGTCCTCCCTTCGTGATCAATGCAATTCACATCAGCACCACGGCGAGCAAGTTCTCTTATTAGATACGGCTTATCATAGCTCACTGCGTAATGCATCAATTTCATCCCAAGCACACGACCATCAGCGTTAAGATTATCGACTTCGCCGCGATCAATACTTGTCAAAAGTTCGTCAAACCTATTTTCAACCATAAGTTGAAAAGCATTTACTTTCAAAGGACACCTCCACCGTCCAGTTCCATCCCAGTCTATCAAAAAACCCGCCGAAGCGGGTTTCGTTTTTCTATTACATTCGCCGCCGCATTCGCACCGGTTCTGCGTCCAGGCTTGCTGTGACTTCACTCATGATTTTTGCATTGGTCTGAGTGTTCAACGCCTCGGTCAAACGGTCCCGTAGGGAAAAATCGTCTGCGAGTTCCGCTGGCACTTGTCCATCTTTAGTACGCGCTGTTGCGTCGGCTCCTGCTTGTAGAATTTTCTCAGTCACTTGCGGCAAGCTGTACGCCGCTGCGACATGCAAGGCGTTGTACCCCTCGTGGTCTGTGGCGTTGACATCCGCACCCATTTTCAAAAGCTCGTTTACGCACCCGAACGAATTCTTGACGATGGCTAAGTGCAACGGTCGAACACCATGTTTTTCGTTCTCAATATTGATGTCCGCGCCCGCATTGATAAGCTCACTCAGGACAAACGCTTGCCCTTTGTACGCAGCAATATGCATCATTGAGTTGCCTTGTTCGTTGAGCGCATTAAGATTGACAATACCATCAAGCGCCAACCGAAACTCATCCGCCGACTTTTCGTCACCATTATTCTTTTCAAGATTTCCAGCCGCTTTCGCAAGCCGCTGGTAGTTCTCATCATTGAAATTCATATTTTTTCCCCTGTGTGGGTGGATATATACATAGCAACACACGCGCTTAATTTGTCAAGGCCAATATTTGACAATACAGCAAATTGTGATTGAGTAAGACGTGCATCAACAGGGGAACAACATGAATATTAAAGATGAAATGCTCTCGATCATTCTTACGCTCAACAAACGCAAACGGCACAGCGTCCCAAAATACGCGCGTCCCACAATATTGGGTTTGTTTGGCGGGGTGTGCGCGTACTGCGGGGATGTGATCAACGCGGAAAAGAAAAACGCGTGGGGCGTCACCCACGCTATACCTGTGGCTTTGGGTGGGGAGGTTTCCATGGACAACTGGATCCCCTCGTGCATACCGTGCATCCAAAAATTTGGGAACTCCGATTGCCTTTCGGCGTTGACAACGAACGCCACAACCATGGATCCCACGTGGAAAAGTAAGTTGGAGCGTATACGTGATAAGGGGTTGCTTAGAAGCCGCAACCATCTCACTCATTTATCCCCAAGAACCGACATGGCGCATGTCCAAAAAGCTATTGCGGCGCGATGGACCCAGGAGCGCTGCACGGTGTTTGTTACGGTGTTGCCAACGCATGTCGTGTTGGCGTTGACCGCACGCAGTGGCTCACCCCAACGTGTGGGTGAGATGTCATCGCTTCTTGTGTTTGGATTTAAGGCTCAACGGATGGATGTCACAGGTCCATACACCGCTACGGCCACCAAAGCTGGGTTGAACCTGTTTGTTGTCCCCCGCGCGCGGCTCATCGATGTCACCATGGCGTTGACGGAGGAAAACTGCTGGTTAAGAGAGGTCCGTGTTTCCATTACGCCCAACCATGAAGACCGGTCAGTGTGGCGTTCGTTCTGGTTTCGCTCGTACGTGACACTCAAATCAAACTGGACGCGTCTTGTGTACGGAGAAGTGCAAGCGCCCTGGTACGTTCGCAATTCGTTGTCGATGACGCCCGGTGCGGTACGCAGGCGGCGGCACTACCTGAAAAAGAAAGCCAGTGCGCTGGAAGGATTGCAATACGACTCATACGTTATTGATTTGCGCGTGGCCGCAGGACAACCGGTGGAGAATTGGGATGATCGGGTGAAACGTTTGGAACACGAACTGAATTTGCAACTCAAACTGTCGTAACACACCAAAAGAAAAAGGACCGATCATTCGGCCCTTTTTTATATGTGCAACATGATGTTATCTCTCAGACAGCCAGACCCAGGGCAAACGCAACCAGCGCAAGACAGAGGATGGAGGCGGCGTGCAACTGGACTTGTGTTTGACGTTCAAAGCGCTTTAAGCGTTGCTGTGAAGATGTCTTCATTTTGCTCGCTCCTGAATGGATACGGGCGTTTCATAGGTCATGGGATCGTTTTCTTCAACACAGAAGACATAGAAGACTCCGTAGATGTTGAAAGCGATGGCTGCGTACAACGCTGCGCGCAAAGTGTAGTAGGTTAATGCGCTTTGTCCGTATTTTTTTTCATAGCGTAATTTCATAGCGGTTCCTTTTTAAGTTTTTAATGTTGGGATCAATCAGTTGATAGAAGCGGTGTACTTGTCGTACGTGGTCATGTCGATGGATTTGACATACTCCTGAACATAGGGTGGAAGACAACCTTTGAACAATTGGAAGATCGTTGTTCCAGTGTAGTCATCGCGTTGGCCGGTGCGGCGGTTGATGCTGCGGTTCATCAGTGTGGTGACGGATGCATACCCGTCGCGCACCAGCACTTCAATAATTGTGTTGTACACACCAGCCAGTTGATCGTCGTTTGTCAGCAGAGCTTTGCGGTACAAGCAGCAGGCCAAGTGGATGGGAGTGGCGTCGCAGGTGGTGGCTCTGCTGTTGGTCAGCGCGGTCAATTGTGCGGCGTCCACGCGTCCATCTTTTTCGCGGAAGTTGGTTAAGACGATAGAACGAACGGCTTTTAAGTTGGCGGTTTCGACGGCGTGGAAAAGTTGGGTTGATAAGTTCATGCAATGCTCCGTGAATGGATTGGTGATTAGCGGCGTTTGGATTTGTCTCTCAATTTTTTGATCAAGCGAATTTCACGTTTGATTTTTCTGCTATCACGTTTGATTTTATTACTGAAAACTTTGCTTGTGTTGCTCATAAGAAGTCCTGAATGGTGTGGTTAGCGGGCCTTGCTTGCGGCAATAGCGGCGTCGGCTTTGTCGTACATGCTGCTCGATGACGACACCGAGTTGAACAACCCGCCAATCAAAGTGCAGACCAACCAACCGACAAGGACGACACCGATTGCAACGGCTGTGAATTTTAAGGTGGTGGCGTTGATGATTTGTTCCATTGTTATTCCCCTTTAGAATTGAATTGTGAATTAGATTGCACAGATGCGGTTTAAAATATTGCAGATCGTGATGTGCATGACGGCTGCGGTGGTAAGTGTGGCGATAATCATTTTGAAACCCCTTTCTCTTTGTATGTATTGATCATACGAAATATAATTAACATGTCAATAGATTTAATTGACATTTTTTATCAAAAGTGTTAGTTATCTCACATTATTTGAAATTAAATCTCAGAATGAAAAAAAGAGCCAATTAAGGCTCTTTAATATTTCAATGAAACACCACTTCTGACTCAAGTTCCATTAAGAGAATTGGAATACAGACGCCAAATGATGAAAGCACCGGTAAAAAAATTTCCATGGAGATGGGCGCGTAAGGTATACACAAGTTGACGATCAATAAAATGATAGACATTGCCAGGGCAACACATGCCACGCCCATGAGATAGATGAGTATTTTCTTCATGCAGCCTCCGTCATTTCGGGCATAGCGTTGAGTCTTTTGGCGGTTTCAAGAATGTCAGCCAAGTCATGGGTTGCGACTTCCGATGCGTCCACCCAATGGAATGTCAGGTAATACTCGGCGGACAGATCCCCTTCCCATCCGCGTAAGAAATCTGAGTCACTGTTGGATTTGGCGCGGATGATGGCTTCGCGCACCACTCCTTCGCGAGTCCACAGTTGCGCGCTGTCTGTCAATTCGACAAATCCGTTTTCTTGCAATTGAGATAAGATGGATTTCATACAACCCCCGTTTTTTGATTGAGATACCTTCACTCAAACACGGATCACAACATTGTCAATAGCATTGATTGATATTATTTACAGCATATAAGCGCTTTGAATTGGGGATAAAATCCCAATAAAAAAAGCCCGCCGAAGCGGGCTTACTCTTGTGCTGTTACATCTTTCTGGTGCGTTGCTTTTCTGGTGGTTGATCGCAAACTGCGCTGAGTATGCGCAACCGTTGGACCTCACCGTCGATCAACTCGATCAAATCGGGCCGTGCGGTGTGTAGCGCGATGTCCTGGCACGACATTCCATAATGGGTGCGCAGACGTGTATTGGCCCCCAATTCCAACAGCAAGCGGATTATGTCTTTTGTGGCCGATGGGTTGGTCTTTAACGACGTGCTGCACCACAAAGCGAAGTGAAGTGGTGTTTCGCCGCGCAGATTGCAAACGTTGACATCCCAACCATTCGCCACAAGATTTTTAATGGCGTTGTGATCATGGCGGATGATGGCGTTGTGCAAGTCGGTACACCCGAATGCATCGTACGACGGAGTTACCATTTGATTGACTCCGAGGACCAGTGATCGCGGCTCAGCGCGTACAGTTCGTAGATGCTTGGGTTTTCGTAAAACGCAGCTTCCTCCATTTCCGTAGACAACAAGCGTTCTTCAAGCTGTTCCCAGGCATCAATGGCTGCAACCCGGCTGCATTCATCCGCCATGATCTTGTAAGGTTGATCAGCCCATCCCTCACCGTTCCATACGAATGCATCAAAGACGTGGTAACCCGCTAGCGTCTGACACCATTCAAAGCGGACGGAAGCAATGTCTTCGTTGCAAATGAGGTTTGTGTGGTTGATGTAAAAAATATTCATGTTGCCCCCGAAGTATGTGTGTGATGTATTCACACAATCATGGAAGGCAATATTGTCAAGCTCTATTTTTGGAGAAAGAAAAAGCCCGCCGAAGCGGGCTTAACCAATGCGTTTGCAGCAGGACTTACAGATCGCCGTAGGTGGGCTTACCCTCAGCGGTGAGTTTTGCGCCCGCTTCGCTGGCTTCAAAGTTCCTGAGGACTTCGGGCTTGGGACCCTTGCCACCGTAATAGAACGGCGTCTTCTTACCGTCGTGCAGGAAGCGGTTGTTGGCGCGCTGTTCCTTGGGAACGGTGTTGCGCGGCTTGGAGCCAGCAGCCTTACCACCCTTCTTCACCGGCCCAAAGAAGTTGGCGACCTGGGCCTTCTGCCCATCGGTGAGATAAGCGGAGATGTTGGACAGGGTGTTCAACACTTCTTCAAGAGCGTCGCCAGCAGAGGCGCGGCGCGCGTCCTGGATGCGCTGACGATCCGCAGCCTGCTTTTCTTCCAGTGCCGCGAGGTCTTTGGCGAGCTTCTTTTCCAGCTCATCAGCTTCTTTCCAGGTAAAGGTCTTCTCGTTCATTTGGTGATCTTTTGTCTATTGGGCCGCAATTGGCAACCGGATCATATCTCATCAAATTTCCATTGCCAAGCTATTCCCCGACCTTTTTGCTGAAAAAAAAGCCACCCGAAGGTGGCCATTTCAGTCATTTCTTCTTAAGCCCAGGTGGGCGTCTGCGCCGTGTTGAGTTTGGCAGAGACCAACTGTTAACAACCTCATCGACGCGATGGTAAGCGGCATTCTGGCGTTCGTTGTCCTGTTCAATACGCGCCTTTTCATCTTGGCGCTCGGTGTCGAAGCTTGCAAGGAACTGTTCCGCGCGTGCGGGGTCATTCCAGTTTGCAATCACTGCTTTCATCGCACTCATGATGCTTGAGCGGTCCAAAATGACATCCGTTGCAAGATCGCGTGTGACTTCACAGCGATACTCCAAACTCCGCACTTTCCTTTGAAGTTCTTCCACTTCACGCGCTAGGTCGTTGGCCCGCTGGATGGCGTCCAGTTCTAGGTTTAACCGCCGATGCTTCCGCCGTTCCTCAATCCGATCCTGCCGAATGCTTCGGTCCTCTTGTTGCCCCTGGGCAAACTTGATGTTGTTGTTGATCAAGTCACTGGTGGATTGATCGGCGTCTTGGTAAATGCGTCCTAAAGTTCTGAGCAAGTCCATATTTCCTCCTATTTCATAGATTCATTCACAAAACCAGAAGTTGGAACATTGTCAAGCCCATACCGTGTCATCTAGCTCCTTTCTCCCGCTGGAGTCAAGCTCAATTGCAGCGGGAATGGGTGCCAATCCGCTCTGTCGCGCGTCACACGAAAATTTGCCGACTCCCAGGAGTTGAAGTTCTTCACGCGCGCGGTGACAGCACCACTTTGGTCAGGTCATAGCCTGAGTCCTTTGCAATCCCGGTGAGGACCAGCACCAGATCCGCCTTGCGTTGCTCTTCGCGCTTTTTGTGGATCACCTGCTCCAACTCGGCAATGGACAGGCCGTTGATGTTCACCAATGCGACTGTGGGCAGTTCGTCACCGATCCCAAGAGCCTCAACGATGGACTGTAAGGCGTTAGGTTTGACACCTGGGCGGTCGAAGCCATCGTGGTAGTACCCTGCTTCCCCAGCCTCTGCAGCTTCAAGCAAAACGGTGTTGGGGATGCGAATGGTGGGGCGGTTTGGGTCAATAAACGAGCGCTTGTTGATCCACGTGGCCGGTCCTATCTTCCAACGGGTTTTCAGTGAGAGTCGTGTTTCCATACTGGTGACCACCGCCCACACTCCTTCACTGTCGTTGACTCCCAGGCACAGCAGTGGGTGGATAACGCGAAGCTTGGTGTCCACGTTGTTGCGGTGAAGCGCATCAACGCAGGCGTACACAATTATTCCGGGTTTTAATTCGTCTCTTTTGAGCATAGATATTCCTCGGTGGATGAAAAATTCATCCAAGCAGAATTTCAAGGCAAGTCAAGAAAAAGCCCGCTTTCGCGGGCGTATTCTTTTCGATTATGGAAATACTACATCCGCCGTTTGGCAACGCTACGAACCTCGTTCTCTTCCACGACGGATTGAGTGAGTTTCGACTTTAACAAAAAAGCCTCAATCAAAAGTCGTCGCTCCACCACCGCGTCAATTTCTGAATCCCACCCCATTTCCTTCATTCTCTTTTCTTCAGCCAGCAGGTAATCGATAGGTGTTTGACCCTCGTTGTCCAAAGGGTTGCAATCAACACCAGCCATCAACAACGCCTCCATTTTTTCAATGCGCGTTACGGCCTTTCCTTTACTGGGACCGTGAAAATACAGGCCATCCACCAAAAGATGAAGCGCAGCCCTACCGTTTGCATCTCGGGCGTTCAAGTCGAAACCATAGGTGATCATGCGCTCAACACTTCCATGCGACACATTGGATGCTATAAAACATGAGTCAATGGACTGATTGAAGCTATAACCGGCTTTGTTCAGAATTGTTGGATCCGCCCCGACCTCAATGAGTTGCTCAATCGCATAAATATTCAACGCCAGGTGAAGCGCTGTATCACCTGCGTCATCTTGCATGTTGATGTTGATCCCACCCAAGACGAGCTTATCGATGCTCCCCGAATTGACGCACTCCAAAACATGATGCGCCTGGAAATATTCAGACCGCTCGGCGATAAAAAAATCCAATGCTATGCCTCCAAGTTTGCACGCGTGACGTATATCATCATCGATCACTTCCTCCACACCCGCGTTCGTTGCATAATTGTAGTAATTAAAACCACTCATGCTGTGTAAACCCTTCATTGCAACCCCCGTTTTGATTGACATACATTCACTCAAACACAAGACCCAACATTGTCAAGCGTATATGAATGCCCGCTTTCGCGGGCGTTTTACTTAGCACTGAACACTGCTGTTCAATTGGGAATATCTGCGCAGACAGATCTTAACGACTTGACCGCAAATGATCCCTGCCGACATAAAGCCAACCAATCCGATGTGCCACGCGTCCGCAACGCTCCACGCTGCATACGCGGCCAATCCAAACAGCACCAAACTTTGCAGCGACAAAGCCACGTCAAACTGAGAGGAGTTGCGGGCTTGGGATTTGTATTTGTGCGGCATCACAAACGCTTGCACCAACGCCAAGCAGGCAATAGCAATATCCACGCCGGTTCGGAACACCAGTGCGTTGTGCGTGATAACAACAAAGTACGACATTTCGGCAAAGAAGCCCAAAATGAACGCACAAGCACACAATCGTGCATAAAAGATTTTCGACATGACCACCCCCCCCCGTATTGATTGACTCCATTCAATCAACCACGAATTGCAACATTGTCAACATCGAAACGCCCATAAAAAATCTAAAGCACTTTTGTGTGGGAATAAAATCCCAATAAAAAAGCCCGCCGAAGCGGGCTTACTTTTTTTCTTTTACATCTTCCGCTTCACGGGCTGTTGTTCGTCTTTGATGTCCAGGCTTTCCATCAACAGTTTGCGCTGGTGTTCTGCAAAGATCCGTGGTCCACGTTCAACAAGATCCCGCCAGACAAACTTGCGATCAATATGGGACTGCTGCATGTACTCATCGGGGGTTTTTCCGTAATAATCTGCGCTTTTTATTGTGGGGTCTGCGCCAAATTGGATGAGCATTTCTTGCATCCGCCGTGACTTCGCAAGATACAAAAGCTCGCTGTCAATTCTCAAGTTACCGCGCATCATATGCTCAAGTAACACTCTTGCGTAGTCACACGTGTCCTCCCGAACAGAAAATTCAAGAAGTCCAAGATCATAGCACCCATGCTGGTTGATGTTAGCGAAATTCGCAAGATCTTTGAAAACTTCAAATTCTCCACAGTAATACGCAATCCAAAGTGGATGCCGGTCCAACACCTCCTCTTCCATCTCGCGGAGTTGATAACTGCATACGTGGATTTTGATGAGATACCGCGCAATATTGATTTTTCTTTTTAAAATGAGAGCAGATAAGAGTGGATATCCATTCTCCAACATGAGATTGGGATCGGCACCGTGACGCAAAAGAAGATCTGTCATCGCTGTGGATTGGGCGGAAATAAGCGGACAAATCACGGTGTCATGCACTTGATTGGGGTTGGCCCCTGCTTTCAAAAGTGCGGTCGCAACATCCATGTTGTCGTTGAGTGCAGCGGCGCATAAGGCGGTGTTTCCATTGTCGTCCACGGCATGAAGGTTTGCTCCTGCGCCAATAAGCAGCTGCACAAGATTGATGTCGCCGCCCAGGACTGCCGAATGCAAAGGCGTTGTATGGGTCGCCTCGTACACCGTGGACTCAAATCTGTGGTTCAATGTGATATTGGGATCCGCTCCACACTCAATGAGCACCTTGACGAAATGGATTGCGCCATCTTTGACGCACTCATGCAGCAGGGTTGAATTCATCCGATGTTTTCTATCGCTCACAGTTCCACAAGAAATATTGATGTCCGAACAGTGCGGAATGATCTGAATAAAATCCTCCAAGCATCCACTGAGATACGCCTTCCGCAAGCAATACATACCAACGGAAACGCGCTCACTTTCGACAGATCGTTCTATCGCACGGATACAGTTTACAACTTGGCTGGATAAGGCATTCTCTGCAACATCCGGCTCCGTGATTAACTGTTCGACTTCCTTTGCACGCCATCGCGGTAAGAATTCCTTTGCGCGCAACACCATTTCAAACCAATGACTTTTCACGATAACAACCCCCGTTTTGATTGACATACATTCAATCAAACACAGTTGGCAATATTGTCAAGCATAAAAAAGCCCGCCGAAGCGGGCTTATCTCTTTTACATTTTACGTCGCATTTTTTGCACGGGCGCTTCCTCACCCACTTCCGCCAGGATTACGTCACGCTGTTGACGGTTTAAGGCATCTTGGACTGCATCTTTTCTGGACTTGTACACGTCTTCCATACCGGAACCTTTTCCAAGTGACATGTACTGCCGTTGTGCTTCGTCACTCATCACAGCGCCACGATCAATCAGCGCAACAATCCGATCAGCGTCGGGGATTTCCATCTTCATATAAGACGCCAAGTCAGCAGTTGGATTCTCTGAATGTTCAATCAAATAGTCTAACGCTCTTTTTTTAGATCCATATACAAGAAGATTCTTCACTCCATCAAAGTGCTTCACAACCTCATCCATGGGCCGTTGGCCTTCACCTTCGTCAACCGCCCCGAAGCTCCGCAAGACCTCAAACGTCTCAAATTTTCCGTTCAAAAGCGAAGCCAACACCAAGCTTTGCCCCTCGTCATTGAGTGCGCGGGGATCGTGGCCCATCAAAAGCATTTCGGTGACCGCTTGGGGGTTTGTCATTGCATGCATGTGATGGGCTTCAAAGATGTCGGAATGCTCAGTGACCAGCCTCAATTCAAGCGGCGCAAGCTGTTTGACGTTCTCGGACGCTATGTGATGCCTCTGCCACGCTTCTTCTTGTTGCTCCGGTGGACTATGGAAATAAACGTGATACGCTTTGACGCCTTCATCTTTGATGCCATACAGAACGTCCCCCAAAAGGTGTTCCGTGGGAATTCCACCCCTGTCTAATGCACGGTTGATTTTATCAACCGAATGGCACAATTCGATCACGGACAGTTCGTCGTAGTTGTCTGTGTCATCAAGGCTTTCCACACGACATTGCGCATTGGGATCCCCGCCCGCCTGCAACAATTTTTCGAATGTCCAGCCGCTCACCTTGTCCTCAAACGCGGCTAAACCACAGATGGGTCCGGTGTAGCGTATATTTTTCTCAGGGTATTCCCAGGTGATTTCATCGTTGGGATCGTGCTTGAGTTCGGAAAAATACCGCTCGACGTTGCCGGTTGTCAGCAAATCATAGATTTCTGCATCACTGTATTTGCGATTGATCCAGTGTGCGTGCGCTTCCACTGCGTTGCGCAGCACCTCTTGCTTCTCTGCGCTGGCATCCTCAAACGCATGGAACGTGATTGCATCAGGATATTCATCATACTCTTCCAACTCTTTGAACAATTGGAACTCAAAGCTGTCAAGCTCTGCCCCGCTGTCGATAATTGCTTGAAGCTTGGCGCTGTCAACCTTATCCGAGAATATCGCGTATTGAAGCGCGCCGCCCTCGAAGGTTAGCCCTGAACCCACATCTGCAACAACAGCGTCCCTGTCATTAACATTATGATGTTTAAAGTGCTCCACCAATTCATCGACTGTCGCCGTTTCGATGAATTCAGCCATCTCGCGTGCCGAAATTTGTGTTCGCATGACGCACCCCCGTTTATGTGATTAAGATGCCTCCAATCAAACAGAAAACCATGTTTTGTCAATGATGATTTGACGTTGAAGGCAACATAAAAAAGCCCGCCGAAGCGGGCTTTACATTTCAACATCTGGTTACATGCGGCGCGTTACCGATTGGCGGTTTCGGGGTTCGTCTTCAATGGCCTGCTGTAAAACACTTCGCTGTTCCAACGCCCGTTGCTCTGCTCCCAAATCCAGGTTCATGCTCCCAACAGCTTGGTTGTAATCCTTACCAAAGAACACTCGATCCGCGACACGTACAGCATTCAGGTCATCGGCAGTTTGACCATCATTATTTTTGATTGACGGGTCTGCACCATTTTCGACCAGCAACTTCTGACACTCCCCACAGTCCGTGTTGTGCAGTGGCGTTGAACCAAACTTGCCTTGATGATTGACATTCGCACCAGCGTCGATCAATAAACGGACCACCTCAATATCATTGATACGCGCGGCTGCGTTCAGTGGCGTATCACATCCGTCGCCATGCCAATCTTTGTCCTTGATATTGACATCCGCCCCGGACGCAATGAGTTCGTGGATGACGTTGTGAGCCTCATGTTAGCGCACACCTCTAATGAGCCAACTTGAGGGTAATAACGCCCGCTATTATCAGGGCGACGCCCATGTACCGAAAGAACGAAGTCGGATCGCCGTAGTACAGCACGCCTACGAAAAAGGTGCCGGCAGCACCAATGCCTGTCCACACCGCGTATGCGGTGCCAATGGGGATCTGCCGCTGCGCAAGCCAGAGTAAAAACCCACTCACAGTCATAAATGCAACCGCCACTCCGATGCCGCTCCAGCGAGTCTCCGGTGTCTGCGCCATCTTGAGCCCGACTGGCCAACCAACTTCAAAGACGCCAGCGAGAATGAGATATATCCAACCCATAACGATCTCCGATTGTGGGGGCTAACGCCCGCGGTAAGCTGCGCCGGAGCGAAGCGGAGGGTACCAACAGGCGGAGCCTGTTGGCGTCAGCTTGACCAAACAGTTAGGCTGGGGAGCGGAGGCAGCTTGTTGCACTTGATATCCCCTATGTTTTTGCTGATAG
>Ga0247725_1000349_pt1 | contig 38307 bp, 49 predicted proteins | sample OKSTACKMCFT3sol_FD_183021 | JGI IMG/M metagenome (GOLD analysis project Ga0247725, IMG submission 183021) | Subsurface sediment microbial communities from gas well in Oklahoma, United States - OK STACK MC-FT3-sol | ecosystem: Environmental > Terrestrial > Deep subsurface > Rock core/Sediment...
GGAGGCAAGACCATGGCGAAGAAAGCGGCAACTAAGAAGGCGGTCGACCAGGTGACGGAATCGGCCAAGGGTGAGGAAGCGATCGACCATCGCGAGCGGGTCAGCTTCGGCAACTACGGCGGGGCCACCCGGCAGAAGGTCGAGCTGCAGCCGTTGATCGACAAGCTGCTCGAGGACGTGAAGGCGATCGACAGCGACGACAGCCTGAGCCGCGGCGACAAGACCAAGCGCCTGGCGCGCCTGGCCGATCGCCTGAAAAACAAGCTGTACGAGGATCGGCGCCGCAAGGATGCGGACAAGCTCAAGGCCTCGAGCTACCGCCGCTACCTGACCACCGTCCGCAAGGCGATCACCGCGCAGAACTGGCGCCACCACTCCATCGAGGAGAGCGCCCAGCGCCTGGCCAAGCATCACCCGCGCTATGCCGAGCAGCTGCTGGCCATGGTCGACCTGGTCGACATCACCGAGCTGCGCCTGGCCCATCGCGACCTGCTGGCGCAGATCCGCCAGGATCGCGACGACGATGCCTACGAGGCGGTCAAGGGCATGAAGCTCGACCACGAGATCATGCGCCACCTGACCCTGCCGGCGGCGACCAAGGCCCAGCTGGCCACCGACGCAGTCGAGACGCTCGAGCACCGCGCCACCAACACCATCTCGATCAACTACCACTGGCTGGTCGAGACCATCCGCGAGCTGCTGGCCGCGACCGAGATCCGCGCCGATGGCACCGCGGTGCCCTTCTTCTCCTACCTGGCCCTGGGGCTGGCACTGGCTACCGGGCGCCGCGAGGTGGAGATCCTCAAGCTGGCGCGCTTCGAGAAGGTCGGCGAGTTCGAGCTCGAGTTCTCGGGCCAGGCCAAGCGCCGGGGCGGGGTGGACTACGGCGACAGCTACCGGATCTACACCCTCCTGCAGGCCGACGTCGTGCTCGAGGCCTTCGCCAAGCTGCGCGCCATGCCCGAGGTGCTCGAGCTGCAGCACCTGGACAACACCGAGGTGAACCGCCGGGTGGCCAAGACCCTAAACACCCAGGCCAAGCGCGTATTCGGCAACCAGGAGCGGGTCTTCAAGGATAGCCGCGCCATCTGGGCGCGGGTGGTCTTCGAGCTGCACTTCACCCGCGACGCCCGCTGGGCGAAGGTCAACGAGACCGTGTTCTGGCGCGAGATGCTGGGCCACGAGGATATGGACACCCAGGAGAGCTACAAGGCCTTCAAGATCGACTACACCCCGCCGGCGAAGCCGGCGGCGCCGGCCAGCAAATACGGCAGCCGCCTCGAGGCGCTCGAGGCCCTGGACGAGCACGAGCAGATCGCCGGCCGCGAGGCGATGCAGAAGATCCACCGCTGGGTGAAAGAGACCGTGAAGGCGGCGCCCGAGGCGCGGATCTCGCAGAAGGCGATCGCGACCAATGTCGGCAGCTATCGCCCGGTCATCAAGGAGTATCTCGAGCTGGCGGCCGAGGCGCTTGCCAGTCCGGCGCGACCTGTCGAGGAGATCGCCCCGGCTGTACCGGCTGAGGTGGTGAAAGCTAAGCCGCGGATCTCGGTCAGCGAGGTATCCAGCGGCAAGTGGGTGGCGGTGGCCCGCGTGAATGGCGTCGAGGTGGCGCGCGGTGAGGGGGCCGACCGGGCTGCAGCTTACGAGGCGCTGCAGGTGGCGGCGACGACTAGCCGCGGGTGACCTGCCTCGGTCGCCGGGGCTATATGCCCCGGCCGACCTGCTCGCGTTTCCTCATCTCCCAGGGCCGCGTCGGCGGCATCAATGTGCTCGAGGGCGGCTAGGACTGCGTCCAGCAGCTCGCCCTTGGTTGCCTCGGGGCCGGCCTTCATGGCCAGCGTTAGCGCCGACCTGGCGCGGCTGAGTTTGGCGGACGCTCTGTCCATCTTTTCACGGCATTGCAAGGTACTTCCCTCCCCTTGTGTCAATCGGCCATTACTGGTTGTTTGTACAGTACCACGGCGCTAGGATCGCAGCAGCTTGGCCGCATACGCAAGGGTGAACCCTAGCGTTCGGCTCTGCTCCGCTCCCGGCTTGGCCAGGCTGCCCGCCACCTCTGGCGTCAGCGCCCCCACGAGTCGCGTCAGCGAGATACCGGCGGGTGCGGCGAAGCGAGAAGCAACGGCGAAGATCCTCTCCCGCACGCTCAAGGGATACTTTCCACTCTCGCTTACACCATCACACTGCAAAGTATCCCTGTCGCTGGAAGCCGCGCCAGGCGTGGCCTGGGCGTCTGCCTGGGGCTCTGGCGCGAGCTTGGGCTGGTGGGCCGCGTCGTGCTCGTGGGTGGTCAGCGAGTGGACGTTCTTCGCTGCGCGTCGCTGGCAATAGGCCATGATGAACTGCCAATTGTCCGGGTTTACTGAGAACAAGTGCACACCGTTCGTCTTGCGCTTTGTGATAGCGAGGCCGAGGCGCTCGAAAATCGACTTGACCAGGGTAGTGGCGCACATGCGCGCGCTGGTGCTGGGGATGTAGCGCCCCAGCTTGAGGGCGTTGTAGAGCTCGACCTGGTCGGCGCTGGTGGTGAGGTACTCGAGCACCTGGCGGCATTGCTCTGAGGTGAACTCGCCCTCGCCCGTGAAGCGATCGACGCCGAGGATCTCGAAGACGCGCCCCAGGAGCGCGTGCGCGGGCGTTTTCCAGCGGTGCAGGGTGAGGGTTACCTTCGCCTTGCGCTGCGCCTTGTCGTAGTTCCTGGCCTGCTCCTCGTCGGCCTGCAGCAGCTCCATGGCCACCACCTTGGAAATGCCGCGGTCATCGTAGAAGGCCACGTCGTCGGCGGTGATCTCGTCGACGCCGAGCTGGTGCTCGATGTGGTAGCGGTCGAGCTGGGCGCTCTCGGCCTCGCTGCGCACCTCCTGCCGGCTGAGCTTGAGGAACTGCTCCTCGTCGGGCGTCTGGACGCTCTCGATCAGATCCATGCGCTTGTCGAACACGATCGCGCCGGCCACCTTGCGGTTGCTGCGCGATTCCTTAGTGAGGGCCTCCTCGTCGTAGCCCAGGCCGGCGATGTCGAGGCGCTGCACGTTGTAGCCGTCGGCGTAGAGCATCAGCAGCAGGTTGTTGGCGAAGTTGTTCCGGGCCGCGTTCTCGGCGGTGACGGTGGCCAGGTAGAGGTGGTCGAACGCGGTCTTGCGACGGCGCAGGATGATCTCCTCGCTGGTCTCCTCGAACTCGCAGGCGACCTCGTCGGCCTTCATGTGGCCGCGCCAGATCTTCTCCCGGTCGGTTTCGCGTTGGGCGCTGGTGTGGCCGATGCCGATCACGTAGTGGCGGGCTGTGCGGTCGCGGCGCAGCATCTGCACGGCGTCGGACGGGCCGACCGTGTTACCGCTGAACAGGCCGAAGTGGGCGTCGAAGTGCGGGGTGGTCATCGACACGCCCGAGGAGATCGCGGGCGAATAGATCAGCACGTCGTACTTGATCGCCTCGGCGTTGGGGTTGCATAGGAAGGCCTCGACGTCCTGGTCGGCCTTGCTGTCGGCGTGTACCAGGAGCATGCGCACGGGCTTGATCTCGCCCTCCTCGACCATGGCTTCGATCAGGGCGGCCATTTTCTTGGCCGACTCGGCCGAGTCGTTGGCGACCAGCACGCGCTTGCCGGCCTTCACGTTGTCGATCGCCAGCTGCCAGACGGCCTCGTCCTCGGCGTGGTCGATGCGGATGTGCTCGGCGGATCCGCCGACCTCGAGGATGGTGATCGTCTCGCCTGGGCGGGCGAGCTCGCAGAACTCGATCAGGCTGTCGTTGGCGTCGGCGTCGCAGAGCAGCACGCGCTTGGCGGCGCCGACGGCGTCGATCAGCGCATCCATGACCTTGACCCGACCCTCGACCGGGCCGGTGGTGGTGTGGCGCAGCACCTGGCTGGCCTCGTCGATGCACAGCGTCTCGAGGGTGGTAAACCAGCTGCGCTCCTCGGCGTTGTAGAACATGGGCTTGGTCAGGCTGTTGACGCAGCAGGCCAGGTGCGAGACGTGCTGCATCTGCCAGGCGAAGACCTGTTTGTAGTGCTCGACGCCCAGGCGGGCGGCAGCGTCATCGAGGAGCGAGATCCGGTGCGCAACGTAGGCGGCACGGCTGGAGGCCTGCATCAGCGGCGCGATCAGCTTCTCGGTTTTCCCCGAGCCCATCGGCGCGCGCACGATGATGACGCCCTCGAGCGATTCGACCAGGGCGGCCATGTGCGCCGGCAGCTCGATGCCACCGTGCGCGGCTCGCACTCCCTCGATGCTGAGGTGCTGCACGTTTGGCTTGGCCAGCGCTGCGCTGGAGAAGCCGCGCAGCTGGCGCGCCTGCTGCAGCTTTTGCTTGGCCAGCCAGTGGGCGCGGCTGCGGATCTTGAAGCGGCTGGTGCTGTCGACGGCTGCCGGCAGTGCCTTGAGGATCGCCTGCACGACCTGGTCGTAGCTGTACTTGATCGGGGAGAGCATCATGCCGGCCGCCACCGCGGCCATGGCGTTCTTCTCGCCCAGGCGCTTGCCGCTGTACTGCAGGCGCTGCAGGCAGTAGGCGAACCAGTCCTTTTCCGCACGGAACACGCTGTCGCGTGCGCGCAGGGCCTTGGCAGTCGCCTCGAGGCCGAACAGGCAGTGGTAGTCGTTCCAGTCGGTGGGGCCTTTGCCCGCGGCCTTGAAGGCGGCGAGCTCCTCGGCGCAGAAGCCGATCACGGGCGCCCTGTTCTGGGCTCTGAGCTCGGCGATTGCCTGGGCGCTGCACTCGAGCAGCTCGAGGTGGGCGGCAAAGTTCGGGACGATGCCCTGGTGGTGAAGGTCGCGGTGGATCTCGAGCGCGGCCAGCAGGCCGGCGTTGCCGTCTTTCCACTGGTCATTGTCGGCGGCGTTGTGGAAGCGCCAGGCGGGGTAGCGCTTGGCGTAGGCGCGCAGCACCTTGAGCAGGTTGTCGACGTTGAACGCGATGACCACGGCGACCTCGTCGCCGCGGCCGGCCTCGAGCTCTGCCAGGTAGATGCTGGCGCCGGTCGCGAAGCCCTCGGCCGAGTAGCGGCGCTTGGCGTTCTCGAGGTCGCCCAGGACGCAATGCGCGCCGTCCATCTTCACCCCGGTGCCCTGCAGTTTCTTGTCGGCATAGAGGCGCTGCAGGCCCAGGAAGTTGCCGTCGATGTCGTGCATCGGCACCGCCGTGAATACACCGTGACGGTCACGCATACGCTGCATTTTGAAGCGTGACGCGATGGCGCCGACCTGTTTCTTGACCAGGTACGGCGCGGTGCCATCCTCGGGGCCGATCACTTCGACCGTGCCCTCGCGGATCTGGTCGCCGTGCTCATAGAGGAAGGTGCAGGTCTCGCCAGTCAGCCAGGCGCGGTCATAGGCAAGGCGCTCGGCGTGGATCCGTTCGGCCTTCTCGCGGGCCTGGCGCTCGTCTTCGAGCTTGCGCGCTTCGCGCTCGGCGCGGCGCTGCTCCTGGCGCTGTTTCCACTCGAGGTGGCGGGCGTCGGTGAGCTTGCCGCCCTCGCGTTCGTAGATCTCGGCCAGGGCGGCCAGGCCCGACCATGTGCTGGGGTTGGCGGCGTTGTTCGAGAAGGTAAGGGTGGGGTAGTCGAAGGGCGCGAGCTTGTCGGTACCGCGGGCGGTGCGAATGTCGCCCCAGACCATGACCTTGCCGTTGTACTTCTCGACGGTGGCCTTGATCTTGACCTTCGAGTACTTCTTCAGGCGCTCGCCGTTGTAGTGGACGGCGTTGCAGACCGACGACCAGTCGACATAGGCCTCGGCGGCAGCGTCGGAAATCTGGTCGTAGCAGTAGTCGGCGAGGGCGTATGGGTCGGCGTTGAATCGCTCTTTGTAGAAGGCCCCTAGCCCCTTGCCCTGTGGTACGTTTGTCATTTTATCCCTTTGGCCAAAAGTACAAAGGCGAAAAGGTACAAACGATTGACGCACCACCAGCCGGGTCTAAACTGAGCACTGAACTGGACAAGTTCGGTTTTCGTTTGTCTGCCCGCTAAACAGATCAAACGTTTGTGCTCGGTGAAGGTGCCCGGTTGTTGGTGCCGTCAATCGTGAAGGCCGGGGGGTTGCTAAAGCCCCCTGGCCTTTTCCTTTTCTGGCCCCTTGCAAAATCAAAATTCGTAGCGGGAAAGCGCCGCTACTGTAAGCCGGAATCTCAAAATATTGAAGCCCGGCGATCTCTTTTTATAGAACCTCTCCTTTGTCGAACGTCGCCCGCACTCCTACGACGACCCCGACGACCTCGAAAGTATCACCAACCTGCTGCATCGGAAACTGCGGATTCAGGGCGCGCAGGTAGAGCATGGCGCCGTCTCTGGTCAGCTTCTTGAAGACCGGCGAGGCCGGATCCCCCAGGTGCCCGATGATGAAGTCACCAGGCGCCGCCTTGCGCATCGGGTCGACGAAAATGGTGTAGCCCCGCGGGAAGCTGACCCCGGTCGGCGCCTGCATGAGCTCGTCGCGCACGACCAGGGCGAACACCCTCCCCGGTGGCGTTTCGCTCGGCATGATCCAGCAGGTGCCCGCCGGCAGGCGCTTGGCGTCGGGGTTACGTGCCCATTCTGCGGCCATTTCCCAGGCGATCAGCGGAACCCGCTGGGCCGGCTCGCCCGGCGGTGTGATGCTGTCAGGGTCGCGGGCCTCGGCCAGGAGCGTATCCACGGACGTGCCCAGGGCTTTTGCCAGGTTGTCGGCGACGTAGACGCTCGGGGCGACGTCCGTCGTTTCTAGGGTCGACAGATAGCCGGTGGACATATCGCCCCCGGCCGCGTCGATCAGTCTTTGTAGGCCCCAGCCAAGGGCTTGCCGCCGCTTCCTTATGGCTGCGCCTATTCGGTAGTCGCGTGACATGGAATCTCCTCCTCAATCCATTGCTTATTGTCCTTAGATATGCCGAGCATTGGCACTCTAAATAACGAAATCTAATTGCGTTTTTTCTCTATATGTTGAGAATGTGGGAAACCCCACATGCGACCACCATCGAGAGGAAACGTGCTATGCGAACGGAACGCGAGATCGTTGTCGATCAGACTAGCCGCTGGTTCACCAATTCGGAGTGGTCGCTCGAGCGCTTCGCCAGCGAGCGCCTGGCGCCGGCCCTGTCCGCTGCCGGGCTGATTGACCCCGTCGGGGATCCCGAGGACGTCGCCGAGTATCTGCGCACCCGCAAGGCTTGGGGCATTCGTATCGGCCGGATCTTCCACGGCACCCAGCCGTTCCCGCTTGAGTGGAAGTGGGTCTGGCTGTCCTGCCTGCCCGAGGAGTACCAGCGCGCCGCGCGTCACGAGCTGCTGGCCATGGCCGGTTGCTTCGACGTGCGCCTGCCGGAGTTCGTCGGCGGCATGGCGCTCGAGGCCACCCAGGCCCGCCTGGGCGAAGTGACCCGCGAGCTCGGCGACTTCATCGCCGCGGCCACCCCGGCACACAACGGCCGCTACGACCGCACCGACGACCCGGCCGCCGTCGACCGCATGCTGCGTGAAGGCGCCGAGGCGATCGCCGCGATGGTCAACGAGATGATCGCCGTCTCGACGGGTACCGGCCGCCCGCTGCCGCTGCTGGTGCTCGGCAAGATCGAGGGCCGCTGATATGTCGGCTCTGCGCCTTGCGACCCAGGATGGCGCCCCGGTACCGACCGGCGCGGATCTGCACGACCACTTCCACGCCCCTGCAGGCGAGAGCAAAGAGGATCGCGAGCGCCGCCTGGCCCGCGACCGAAAGCGCGCGCAACGCGCCCGCGAGGCCCAGGCGAAGCTGAAAGCCGAGGCCGTGAAGGTGCCGCTCGATCTGTATCAGGGCAGCGTCAAGGCCCTGCAGGCGGTGATCGAGGCCGGCGGCTTCGACGGCCCCCAGGCAGCCGAGGAGGCCATCACCCTGCTGCTGCATGGTGCCGCCGCTTTGGCAGCGCGTGACAGTCACGCTTTCGCGCAGTTGATCGCCCCGCCGTCACACCAGGTTTTCGCCGATGCTGACGCATGAGCCCGCCCCTCTCGAACTGAGCCAGGCCGATGCTGTCGCCCTGGCTGAATTGATCGACGCCGAGCTGCGCTCGGCCTCGCCCTCGCGGCCTTCATGCGCGGCATGCGGCCGGGAGATTGACGCGGCGCGCCTGGCGGTTTTCGCCGCCGCGCGCCGTTGCACGCTCTGCTCTGGCATCCCCTGCCTGGCCAGGAGGCGTGCGCTATGACCTTCGCTCTCGAGATCCGCCACGTCGCGCTGGTTCCGTCGACGGCTGAGGGCTGGGTCGAGCTGGAAGATGCCGCGCCCCTGTCCCGCCGCCCGCGCCGCGCCTGGCGCGTGCCGGAGGTGACCCTGCAGGATCTGCAGTGGCTGCGCGAGCGCCTGATGTTCGCCTTCCTGGCCCCGGGCGACTACCGCGACGACAGGCCGCCCCAGAAGATCCTGGGCGCCTACGACACCAGCACCACCCGTGACGCTTTTCCGCGCTGGCGGGCCGAGGAGCTGGCCGAGTGCCCGGCCGACGGCGGCCAGGCCAAGCGCCTGCCCCTCGACTACGTGGCCAGCCTGGCCAGGGATACCACCCGCGTGACTGTCAGCGAGACCCGCAAGAAAAAGACCAGCTCCGACCCGCTGCCGCCGAGCGCCTTCGACGACGCGCGCCTGGTGCGCATCGTGGCCGCCCAGGCGCCGGCCTACCGCCACTGGCTGCGCTATGCCTACGCCGACTCGAAAGAGTGGGCCGACGAGGCCGGCGCAGTGGTCGAGCTGTGGGCGCGTGTGGCCCCTGGGCTGGGCAAGATGCAGGCCAAGACGCTGGCCAAGGCCAAGGGCCTGGCGCACCTCGCTGTGCAGCATGGCAAGCGCTATGCGAACGCCGGCACCGAGCTGTACTCGGCCGCCCGCCTGGCTGAGCTGCTGGGCGTTACCACGAGCAACTACGACCAGCACTGGCGCCCTCGCTGGAAGGCGCTCCTCGAGGCGCTCGAGCGCCTGGACGAGGAGGCCCTGCGGGCGGTGCTGCAGCAATACAACGACAAGTGAGGAGGTAGGTATGTTCGGATGGATCAAGCGGCGTCTGTTGGCGCGCAAGGCACGCAAGTCTCTGGATAGCGTTCGCCAGTTCGAGGCCGCGCGGCTCGACCAGGCGCGCACCCGGCCGGTACCGCCGGCCTATAGCCCGTCGCCGGCCTACTCGACGCCGGTACACCAAGGCGACCCGTTGGGCGTTAACCAGGCGCTGCTGATGTCGGCCGTGCTCGATGATGATCGCCGCTCTGTCAGTTGCTCGAGCAGCTTCGCCTCTGACAGCTCCTCGAGCTGGTCGGGGTCTGACTCCTCGAGCAGCTGCAGCTCGAGCTCCTCGAGCTCCTGGGACTGACCATGGCCGCCGTGCTCTGCATCCATTGCCAGGTGCCGCCCGAGCGGCGTCAGCAGGAGGGCACCGGGCTGGTCATGTGGATCTGTCCGGTGTGCAACAACCGCGGCGAGGCCACGCCAAGCGATAGCCGGGCCTTGGCCAGCTGGAACCTGGTCAACGACGAGGATATGCCGCGGCATACCTGCATAGACCAGGGCGTGCCGCGCTTCTTCATCAGTGGCGGCAAGTGGGGCAGTCGCTGCCCGTGCTGCGACTTCGTCGACCATGGTTATGGCTCGCTCGAGGGTTCCCGGGCTGGCTGGGCGAGGGCTACGCGATGAAGGGGCGTGCGCTGAGGGTCACCAACTGTCGGGACCCGCACATGTGGTACGCGGGCCTGGTCGGCCAGGTGGTGCCGCTGGTTCGCGAGGAGGCCGACTGTTACTGGTCGCGGGAGCCTGCCGGCTACATCAATATCGTGCACAAGGCAGACGCCGAGCTGGTCGAGGTCAATTGTACCAATGGCCAAAAGTGCATTTGCCAAAGCGGCCTTTTGCGAAAATGTGCAAATGACCCCTTGCAAAAGTAAGGGCGCACGGGGTAATTTACCCACTCTGCGATACAAACGACTAAAGCCCGCCTCTTGGCGGGCTTTTTCGTTTCCGGTACTCGCTGACCTGGAGGCATGTATGTAAGCCCTCTACCTGGCGGGCCTGCTGCAGGGCTGGGAGTTCCCGGCCGGCAGGCGCCGCCCCTTCTCTCCTCATGCAGGCCACGGCCTGCACTTCCCCAGCCCCGCCATGTGCGGGGTTTTCTATTCTGGAGGCCGCCTCATGGCTGCTGCTGACGACGTCGCGCTCGCTGGGGCGCTCAAGATCGAGGCCGCCAAGGCGGCGCCGTTCGGCGCGTCTCTGGTGCTGTGGGGGCTGACCCTGCAGGAGTGGACGCTCGTTTTCGGCTGCCTGTACGCGGCCGGCCTGTTCCTCGACCTGGTGGTGCGCCGCTGGCTGATCCCGCTCGTGCGCCACATGCGCAGCCGCCGAGATCCGCCAGCCTGCCGCCAGGTGGAGCCATGAAGGGCCTGATTAAGCGCATGGTCGCCGCGGTGACCCTGACGCTTGCCGCGGCCGGCTTCACGGTGAACGAAACGGGCCTGCCGGCGCCGGTCGAGCGCGCGGCCATCGTCGCCGCCCTGCTGGTGATGACGCCGGAAATGGAGGGCACGGTCTATGAGGCCTACCCCGATTCCGGCGGCGTCTGGACGATCTGCACCGGCCACACGAAAGGCGTCAGGCGCGGCGACGTGGCCACGCCTGAGCAGTGCGAGGCCTACCTGCAGGCCGACCTGGGCCAGGCGGTGGACTACGTCATGCGCGCGGCGCCAGACGCCCCACTGTTCGCCAAGATCGCCATGGCCGACTTTGCCTACAACGTGGGCATCGGCGCGCTGGCCCGCTCGACGCTGCTGCAGCTGGCCAAGGCCGGCATGCACGAGCGCGCGGCCGAGCAGTTCATGCGCTGGATGTTCGTCGCCGGCCTCGATTGCCGGGATCCGAAAAACAACTGCCGCGGCATCCCGGTGCGCCGGGAGCTGCAGCGCTCTGTCTACCTGGTGCGCCTATGAAGTCGAGAATCGCCGCCCTCGCGGGCTTGCTGGTCATTGCCGGGCTGATCTACCTCCTGGGCTGGACTCGAGGCGCAAGCCACGAGCAGGCCCAGGCGAAGGCCCTCGAGCACGAGCAGCTGCGCCAGGCCTTCGAGCAAGGCCGACAGCTGGGAACGGTGCGCGACCGCGTCGTCACCGAGTACGTCGACCGTGTTCAAGTCATCGAGAAGCGCGGCCAGACCATCATCAAAGAGGTGCCCATCTATGTCTCCGAAGCTGCCGACCGCGCTTGCCCTGTCCCTGCTGGCTTTGTCCGGCTGCACGACGCAGTCGCGGCAGGATTGCCAGCCCCTGGATCTGCCGGCGCTGCTGATGAAGCCGCCTCGGGAGTTGCGCTCTCTGCCGTCGCCGGCACCGTCGCCGAAAACTACACCGCCTGCCACGCAAACGCCGAGCAGCTGAGCAAGCTGCAGGAGTACCTGCGCGAGCACCAGGCGATCACCCAAGGGGCGAAGGAATGAAGCGGCGCACTTACCGGCCCGCCGAGCTGCGCGCCGGGCACACGTTCTTCGTCGCCTGGCTCGACATGATGACGCTGACGCCGCGCCCGGTGGTTCAAGAGTACCTGGTCACCAGCCGCGCCGCCGGTCACTGGCCGGCCGAGGGTGAGTGGTACCCGTACCGCCTGCGCCCTGAGCTGGTCGAGCATATCGCCAAGCACTGCCCGCTCTACCGCACGCGCCGCGCCGCCAAGCGCGCCGCGCTCGCCGAGCTGGATCAATTCAACCGAAAGCAGAAGGCCCGCCCATGACCCCAAGCGAACAAGACAAGGCCCTCGAGGCGCAGATCCTGGCCAAGGGCCTGACCGCCCCGCGCGTGCTGCCCGAGCAGATCGACGACCTGGTCAACCAGCTGAGCTTCCACACCTACGTGATCCCGGGCACCACCGTGACGGTGGCCGCGGCCATCGCGCCGGGCAATATCGTGGTGGCCCTGGGCAAGTCTGGCGCTGCAAGCGCTGCGAACTTCGACGAGATGGTCGGGCGCAATCGCGCGATCTCCCGGGCGAAGGATGCGGCCCGCGGTCAGCTGTGGGAGCTCGAGGGTTACCGCTTGAAGCGCAACCTGCTCGACCTGCAGGAGCTCGGCGGCCTCGACCAGGTGCTCGAGGTGGCGGCCAACATGCCGCCCGAGCTGGCCGACGTGTGGGCCGCCTCGGCCGTTCCGTTCGTGGCGATTCATCAGACCGCGCCCTGCGCAGAATGCCAGGGGCAGTGCCAGGCCGGCGCCATCGTCGAGCTCGAACCGACCGAGTCGATCTGTCCGTGCTCGCGCTGCAAAGCCCCGAAGGTCGAAGCCCTGCCCGCGCCAGGGGTTTAGGTACTCCCCCGGCCCCTCCCCCTTCACGGGTGTGAAACTCGCGGGCCTCGCGCGTGTTTGGGCTCGCGAGTCGAGTCCGTTCTTCCTATCTCGAGGCCTGCCGGCCTGCATCGCCCGACTGACCTCGCGGCCAGGCGCGGCTAGGCCTCGACCCTATTCACGGAAAGCCCAAAGGGCAGAAGTCAAAAAGGACTTTTGCGCCTTTGGCCTTTTGTACCTTTCGCCCTTAGTCCTTTCTCCCCTATGGCCAAGATCATCAGCAAGAAAGACCTGGCCGACCTGCTGGGCAAGTCAGAGCGCTGGATCTCGAAGCTGATCGAGGAGGGCCTGCCCACATGCGGCGGCGGTGGCCGCGGCGTGGCCGTGCAGATCGACAGCCAGGCCGCCATCGAGTGGCTGATCGCCCGTGAAGTTCGGCGCGAGCTGGGCGAGGAGGGCGACGACGACGAGGGCGCCGGCTCGGCCTCAACCGAGGAGCGCCTGCTCAAGCGCGCCCGCCGCGAGAAGCTGCAGATCGAGATCGACAAAGAGCGCGGGCGGCTTGTGCCGATCGACGCCGTTATCACCCTTGCCACCAGCATTGCGGCGGTCTACGCGACCCAGCTCGACTCCCTGCCAAGCCGGTGCGCCTCTGACCTGGCGGTGCTCGATGACCCTGCCACAATCCGAGCTCGACTACTTGAGGAGACGCGGCGAATCCGCGCGGCTACAGCCGACCGCCTCGAACATCGCGCACGCGCCTTCGCTGCAGAAGCTGGCGAGCTCGATTCACTTCGTCGCGACGATGGTGCAGGCGCCGCCGCCGAGGACTAGCGACGAGTGGGCGCGCGACAAGCGGGTGATGCCGCCGAGCGCGCCGATACCTGGGCCGTTCAACCCCGACACCAACCCCTATATGCGCCCGGTGGCCTGGGCCTTCTCGCAGCCGTGCTTTTCCCGGGTGACCTTCGTCATGGGCACCCAGATGGGCAAGTCGGTGACGATGGAGAACATCATCGGCCACCGGCTCGACGAGGATCCGACGCCGTGCCTGTACGTGGCGCCGACAAAGCCGCTGATTAGCGGCACGGTCGAGCCCAAGTTCATGGCCATGTTTACCGAGTGCGAGTCGCTGGCGGCGAAGTATGAGGCGCGCAGCACCCAGACGGTTAAGTGGCTGGGCGGTACCAAGTTCCGCTTCGCCTGGGCTGGCTCGCCGACTGAGCTCGCCGCCGACTCTGCCGGCCTGGTGATGGTCGACGAGGTCGACCGCATCGTGAACACGGGCGAAGGCGACACCACCGAAATCATCGAGGCGCGGGGCGATGCCTACGCCGACTCGAAAGTGGGCTACACCGCCACCCCGACGGCGGGCAAGGTCGAGCGCCGCGCGGATCCGCGCACTGGGCTGTGGCATTGGGTAGTCGGCAAGACCCAGGCGATTAGCTCGAAGATCTGGCAGCTCTGGCAGAGCGGCACGCGCCACGAGTGGGCGGTACCGTGCCCGCATTGCGGCGAGTACTTCGTGCCCTGGTCGGATCTGCTGTGGTGGCCTGGCAAGGGCTCGCCAGATGAATGCACGCCCGACGAGGCCTTCAAGCATGCGCGCCTGGCCTGCCCAGGTAACGGCTGCATGATCGAGGACAAGTGGCGCCCCTGGATGAATCAGCGCGGCGTGGCGGTCGCCCCGGGCGAGTCGGTCAGCAAGGCCGGCGAGATCCGCGGCGAAGCCGACACCGCGGGCTTCACCCACTACTCGATATGGGTCTCCGGGCTGTGCTCGTTTGCCGTCAAGAAGTCCTACGGGTTTCTGGCCAAGAAGCTGCTGGCGGCGCAAGTCTCCGGCGACCCTGCCAAGCTGCAGGCGGTCTACAACACCGGTTTCGGCGAGTGCTACGCCGAGGCGGGCGATGCGCCAAGCTGGGAGGAGGTTCGAGCCCAGTGCTATGGCTACGCGGCCGGCGAGCTGCTGCTCGAACCGCTGCGGATCTTCTGCACTGTGGACGTGCAGAAAAACCGCCTGGTGTACGTGATCCGCGCCTGGTACGCCGGCCTCGGCTCGATGCTCCTCGAGCACGGCGAGCTCTGGGGCGAGACCGACCAGGACGCCGTCTGGGAGCAGCTTAGCGAGCTGATCGACACCGACTACGACGGCCACCCGATCAACGAGGCCGGCATCGACATCGGCTACCGCGACGACCAGGTCTACGGCTTTATCAACGAGCACAAAGGCCGGGCGTTAGCCCTGCGCGGGCGCGATCGCCTCGACAAGCCGTTCCGCAAGGAAGTGGTCGAGGTCGACCGCAAGGGCAAGACCCGCAAGCGCGGCGACGCCCGTTGGGCATTCGACTCGCCCCTGGCCAAGCGCTGGGTGCATAGCCGTTTCGGGCGCCCTGACACCCGCCCGGGCTGGTGGCTGCTGCATCAGCAGGTCACCGACGACTACTGCAAGCAGCTGGTCGGCGAGGAGTGGCGAGAGTCTGAGGGCAAGTTCGACCAAGTCGGCGAAAACCACTACCTGGACTGCGAGGCTATGCAATACATCATGGCCATGCGCGCCAAGCTGCACCGCCGCAAGGCGGGCCAGCTGACCAAGGCGCAGCTGCGCGAGGCGATCAAGGCCGGCCCGCTTGCCGATCGCCTGCCCGACGAGCCCGCCCCGGTCGCTGACGCTGACCAGGAGGAGCCGGCCGAGGATCTGCAGGAAGCCGAGGAGGTCACCAAGCCGGTGGCCAAGCCCGCGGCGACCCGCAAGGCAGATGCCCCGAAGGCCAAGGCTAAGTCCCGCTTCAACATCATCAGGAAGCCCCGGCGGTGATCGCTGCCGGCGGCTGAGGCATTCCCATGGAACCGACACAACTGCACGCGGGCGACTCCGTCGCCTGGGAGCGCGACGTGCCGGAATATCCGGCATCGGCCGGCTGGTCGCTGCGCTATGTGCTGAGCGGGCCAGACCGGCACGTGATCGAGGCCCAGGCGGGCGCCCCGTACCGGGTCGAGATCGCCGCCGAGACCACCGCCAGCTGGGCGCCAGGGCTGTATCGCTGGGTGGCCCTGGCCATCAAGGCGGGCCAGCGCCTGACGCTCGACAGCGGCACGCTGGAGATCGGCGCCAACCTCGAGACGGCCGAGCCATCGGACGCGCGCAGCCATGCCCAGCGCATGCTCGCGCTGATCGAGGCCGCGCTCGAGAAGCGGATCCCGAAAGACCAGCAGAGCTACGAGATCGACGGCATGCGGCTCGACCGGATCCCGATCGAGCGCCTCGATGCCCTGCGCAGCAAGTACCGGCGCGAGCTGCAGCGCGAGAAGAACCGCCGCTGGCCGACCGGCCGGGTGGTCAAATTGTCCATGGGGTAGCCTATGCAACCGTTGAAAGCCCTGGGCCGCTTGTTCGGCCTGGGCGGTGCCCCATCGCCTGCAGCTGCTCGAATCGAGCCGCAAGTGGGGCGGCGCCGCGGCTTCAAGATGGCCAGCGGCGGGCGCCTGGCGAAGGCCTGGTCGGGCCGCACGAGCGGCACCGATGCCGACCAGCTGATCTTCGCCGACCACGAGACCCTGCGGCAGCGGGCTCGAGAGCAGTCGATCAACACCTCCTACCTCAAGCGCTTCTACCGCCTGCTGCGGCAGAACGTCATCGGGCCGTATGGCATCCGCCTGCAGTCCAAGGCCGTGCTGCCGGACGGCAAGGCCGACCGGATCACCCGGCGCCTGATCGAAAAGGAGTGGCGCAAGTTCTGCAAAAAGGGCGTCTTCGACGTCACCGGCCGCTATAGCTACGTCACCTTCTCCTGGCTGTGGCTCGACACCCTGGCCCGCGATGGCGAGGTGCTCGTGCGCCTGGTGCGAAACTGGCCGAACCGCTGGGGCTTCGCGCTGCAGATCCTCGAGGCCGATCGCCTCGACCTGCACCTCAACGAGCTGCTGGACAACGGCAACCGCATCAGGATGGGCGTCGAGATCGACGAGTGGGAGCGCCCGGTCGCGTACTGGATGCTGAGAGACCACCCCGGCGACATCCTGCGCCGCGCCGAGGAACGCTACGAGCGGATCCCGGCCAGCGAGCTGATCCATACCTTCGACCCGTGGCGGCCTCATCAGTCGCGCGGCTTCACCTGGACGCACGCGGCGGCGGTGGACATCCACCACCTGGGCGAGTTTCGCTCGGCGACCCTGGTCAAGGCCGAGCACGGCGCGAAGATCACCGGCTTCTATGAGCAGGACGCCGAGTGGCTGGATCCGCCCGACGAGGGCGAAGACGTCGACGTGCTCGAGGAGGTCGAGGCCGGCACCACCAAGGTGCTGCCCTACGGCTTGACCTACAAGCCGCACCAGAACGCCTCGCCCGGTAGCGACTACGCGCCGTTCGTGAAGGACACCCTGCGCGGCGGCGCTGCCGGCCTGGGGCCGAGCTACAACCGCCTGGCCAACGACCTGGAGGGCGTCAGCTACTCCTCGCTGCGCTCCGGCGAGCTGGACGAGCGCGACTTCTACAAGTGCTGCCAGGAGTTCGTCATCAGCGAGCTGCTCGAGCGCGTGGGCGAGGAGTGGTTCAACTGCGCCTTGCTCAAGGGCGCGATCAAGATCGCCCCGCGCGATCTGGCCCGCTGCAGCGACCAGGAATGGCAGGCCCGTGGCTGGGATTGGGTCGACCCCTTGAAAGACTCGAAAGCGGCGACCGAGAGCATTGGCAACCGCACCAAGTCGCGCGCCTATTACATCCGCCTCAATGGCGACGACCCCGACGAGATCTTCGAGGAGATCGAGGCCGAGGAGCAGCTGCTCCGCGAGAAGGGGCTGCTCGCTGATCCCAACAAACCGAAAGCAGAGGAGCCGGCCAATGCCGAAGAGCTCGACTCCGACGAGTAGCGCGCCGCTGCCTGTCATTCGCCAGATCGAAGGGCAGCAGCTGCAGCGCTCGCTTGCCGTGGACATCGGCACCCTGGACACCGAACAGCGCACCGTCGAGGTCGCGGTATCCAGTGAATACCCCGTGCGGCGCTGGTTCGGCATGGAAGTGCTCGACCACTCGCCCGACTCGATCGACCTCACCCGCCTGCATGCCGGCGCGCCGCTGCTCGACCAGCACTGGCGGCAGATCGGCGTCGTCGAGAAGGCCTGGCTGGACGGCGACCGCAAGCTGCGCGCCCTGGTGCGCTTCTCCCGAGGGCAGTACGCCGAGGAGATCTGGCAGGACGTCGCCGACGGGATCCGCCGCAACATCAGCTGCGGCTACCTGGTGCATGAAATGGTGCTCGAGCGTTCGGAGAACGGCCTCGATCACTACCGCGTTACCCGCTGGGAGCCCTACGAGGTTTCCAGCGTTTCCGTGCCTGCAGACCCGACCGTCGGGGTGGGGCGCTCCAACGATGCAACAACCAACACCATCACCATTCGAGGTATTGCAATGCCGAAGCCGAACGAACCCCAAGACGACGGTCAGACCCGCGAGCAGCCGGCCGTTACCACCGACCCGGTGCTGCTGGAGCGTCAGCGCATCGCCGACATCAACATCCTGGGCGAGCGCTACAACCAGCGCGAGCTGGCCGCCAGCGCGGTGAGCTCCGGCCAGTCGATCGACCAATTCCGCGCCGTGCTGCTCGAGCGCGCCATGCCGGGCCAGCCGAAGCCGCTCGCGCCCAAGGCTCCGAAGGACGGCGAGCGCGACCTGCCGGGCTTCGTCAAGGATGTTTCCGCGCGCGGCATGGGCATGACCGAAAAGGAAATGGATCAGTTCTCGCTGATGCGTGCCCTGAACGCCTACGCCGAGAAGGACTGGTCGAAGGCCGGCCTCGAGCGCGAAGTCAGCCTCGCCCTGGCCGACACCCTCAAGAAAGAGGCCCGCGGCTTCTTCGTGCCGCATGACCTGCTCGTGCGTGGTATGTCGAAGGGCGAAGCGGGCAAGGGCGGCGAGCTGGTGGCCACCGAGCTGCGCGTCGACCAGTTCATCGACATCCTGCGCAACAAGACCATGATGGCCAAGCTGGGCATGCGCATGCTCGGCGGCCTGGTCGGCGACCTGGATCTGCCGAAGAAGGTCAACGGCTCCAACTTCTACTGGCTGGGCGAGGGCGACAACGTCACCCCGAGCGACTTCGACCTGACCACCATCGCGCTGTCGCCGAAGACCATCGCGGGCGCGATCCCGGTCACCCGCAAGCTGCGCAAGCAGGCGGCGAAGTCGGTCGAGGCGCTCATCATCAGCGACCTGGTCGAAGGCCTGGGCGTTGCCATCGACCTGGCCATGCTGCGCGGTACCGGCGCCGACAACCAGCCGCTGGGCCTGCTGAACCAGGTCGGCCTGCCGTCGGTGACCTACCCGATCGGCGGCATCGACTGGGCTTCCGTCGTCGAGATGGAGACCAAGGCGGCCACCTTCAACGTCGAGGGCAGCGGCCTGGCCTACCTGACCAGCCCGGTGCAGCGTGGCGCGGCGAAGAAGACCCAGGTCTTCGCGAATACCGGCGAGCGGATCTGGCAAGGCGGCGAGGTCAACGGCTACGCCGCCCACGCCACCAACCAGATGCCGGCCGATGACTGGCTCTATGGCGACTTCTCGCAGCTGGTGTGCGGCCTGTGGGGCGTGCTGGATCTCAAGCCCGACCCGTATGCCCTGGCTGGCAGCGACGGCCTGATGCTGCGCGTCTTCCAAGACGTCGACGCCGCCGTGCGCCGCAAAGAAGCCTTCTGCGTCGGCAAGAAAGCCGCCGCCTAACCCGAACCTGAAAGCGGGCAGGTAGGGGGCTCCGGCCCCCGTTTTGCCTCTTTCCCTGAATAGGTGCTCCCTATGTCTACCACGCAAGCCCGCACCGCCCTGGTGGTGCTGCTGACGGATCTCACCGTGCACGGTGACGTGATCCCCGAAAACACCACGCTCGAGGTCGAGCGCGCCATCCGCAACGACTGGTTCGGCTCGAAGCTGTGCCGCGACGCGACTCCCGAGGAGATCGCCGAGTATCGTGCCCAGGAGGGCGGCGCGGATGCCTTCGACGCCCAGCTGCAGGCTGACCAGGCGCAGCTGATCGCCGACGTCGATCGCCTGCAGGAGCGCAAGACCGAGCTGGCCGGTGACCTCAAGGCGCTGGAAAGCGACATCGAGCAGTTCGGCCAGCAGCGCACCACCCTGCAGGCCGAGGTCGACGACCTGGGCAAGCAGAAGAAGGCCCTGGCCGATGAAGTCGCGGCCCTGGAAAAGGCCAAGGCCGCGGCGGCTAAGAAGTGATCGGCGCCGAGGATCTCGGCGACTTCTTCGACCCCGACGAGTTCGGTACCACCGTGCAGCTGCTCGAGCCTGGGCAGCCTGCGCGCACCGTGCGCGCCCTCGAGGGGGCACCGGACGGATCCGGCCGGCTGTATCGGTCGGGCGTGGATCCGAACGCCTCGAGCCTGCGCGTCAGGCCCGACCAGGTGAAGCTGCAGCTGGCCCGGGCTGACGCCCCGGCCGACTGGAAGCTGACCAAGGCGGTGCTCGCTGGGTCGGATTACTCGATCGCCAACGTGGAACCGCTGGGCCGGCTGCGCGTGCTGCTGACCCTGATCCCCTACGGTGACCGCTCGGCCCCGGCCGGGGAGCGTGGAAAGTGGCAGGCTTCCAACTGAATTTCGAGGTGGACGGCTGGGGCGACGTGGAACGCGCCATAGCCGACGCCCCGCGCAAGCTGGACGTTGCCGCCGCCCGCGCCCTGCGCAAGACGGCGCAGTGGCTGCGCACGCATAGTTCGAGGGAGATCGCCCGCGAGCTCGGCATCACGCAAAGCCCGATCCGGCACCGCTACAACATCTACAGCCAGTCGACGGCCCGCGAGGTGAAGCTCTGGGTCGGCCTGCAGCCGATCGGCGTTCACTACCTGGGCACGCCCCGGCAGACCCGCACGGGCGTGAAGGTCGGCCACCGGGAGTACGACGCGGCATTCATCTCGCCGATGAAGTCCACCCAGCGCCTGGTCTTCCGTCGCAAGGGCCGCGAGCGCTTGCCGATCGAGAAGGTGACCGAGGACTGGGAAGGCCCGGCAGTCAGCGCCCTGGAGCGCTGGGAGCGCCGCGCCCTGGAGCGCTTCATGGAGCTGTTCGAGCAGGAGGCGCGCTATGTCCTACAGACCGCTTAACCAGGTCTCCGACCTGTTCTTCGCCATCGGCGACGCCATCCACGCCGCGGGCCTGGGCGTCGACGTGGCCAACTACGACGAATGGGACGGCAAGGTGCGCCATGCCTCGGTGCTGATCGAGCTCGAGCGCACCACCCCGGCAGTCAGGCAAAACGACGGTCGCTACACGCACGCCGTCACCGTCACCCTGCACGCCGTCGTCGGCCGGTGGCGAAAGCACTCGGCGCTCGAGGCGGTCAACCTGGCCACCTGCCTGGAGCGCCTGGCCGATCGCAACCGCTGGGGCTTCCACGGTCGCAACTGCGAGCAGCCCTGCGAGATGCGCAGCGGCCCCTCGATGTTCCAGCGCGGTGCCGACGGCTACGACGCCTGGGGCGCCACGTTCCAGCAGGTGGTGACGCCTGGCGAGCCGCCGGCCGAGATCCTCCTCAACACCGCCCCCTTGGTTGCGTACAGCTGGCAGGTCGACGACCTGGACAACCCGGAGGGCTATCACCAGCTGGAGACCTGACCCATGTTCGACGCCTACCTGCGCCTGCAGCTGGGGCCGCTGATCGAGCGCCTGGCGGCGCTGGAGGCCGAGCTCGAGGATCTGCGCCGCCGCGCCGAGGGGCACAACCGCATCGGCACGGTGGCGGCAGTGGATCCGGTGAAGGGCGTCTGCCAGGTCAGCCACGGCGAGCTGCGCTCGCCCTGGATCAAATACGCCAGCCTCGCGGCCGGAGAGGTCAACGAGACCCGGCACCCGTCGGTGGGCGAGCAGTGCCTGCTGCTGAACTACGGCGGCGGCGACGGCAGCGCCCAGGCGGTGGCCCTCCTGGGGCTGCCCTCGGCGCAGTTCCCGCCGGTCTCCGATCGCGCCGAACTGCACCGCCGCACCTACCCGGACGGCACCGAAAGCAGCTACGACCACGCCGCCCATGCCCTGGAATGGAAGAACGGCCCGACCACTGTCAAGGCCGACCAGGCCGGCATCGAGCTGCTGAGCAACGGCAGCGGCGTGCGCATCGACGCCTCGGGCGTTCACCTGGTCGGGCCTGCGGTCGATCACGCCGGCACCAACATCGGCAAGGATCACCGGCACAAAGACACCATGCCGCAAGCCGGCAGCACATCAGGGCCGCCGCAATGATCGGAATCGACAGAGACACTGGGGCGACGGTCGACGACTGGCCCCAATTCGTGCAGCGCGCCACCTGCGCGCTGACAACCCCGCTCGGCACCCGCCAGAAGCGGCCCCTTTATGGCTGCCGGCTACCGACGCGGTTCGGCCGCAACCTGGGCGACCAGCTGCTGATCCTGGCCCAGGCCGACGCCGTCGACGCCTTCTACAACGAGGCCAACGGCATCAGCGACTTCAAGCCCGAAACGGTGGTGGCCACCCGTGAAGGCGCCGGCCTGCGGCTGCGCCTGGCCGGCACCTGGCACAACCGCAAGATGACGTTCGAGGTGGTCACGTGAGCACGATGCTTATCCCCGGGCTCAACCAGCTGGCCGAGCCGGAAATCGTCAAGGTCGAGCAGTTCGAGACGCTGCTGGCCGAGTTCAAGGCCGACTTGCTGGCCTATGTCGCCGCGCGGGATCCCGAGAAGGCCGCGCGCCTGGCCGAGTCGCTGGAAAACGACAGCGAGCTGCTGGCCATGGCCCTGCAGGCCATGACGCTGCGCCTGCAGATGCACGAACGCAAGTACAACGCCCGCATCAAGCAGATGCTGGCCTGGTGGGCCGAGGGCTCCAACCTCGACGCCCGCGCCGCGGATCTCGGCCTCGAGCGCCGGGTCATCGACGAGGGCGACCCGAACGCCTTCCCGCCGGTCGACCCGGTGCTCGAGGGCGACGACGACCTGCGCCTGCGCTACTACCTGGCGCCGCATGCCCCGGCCGCTGGCTCTCGCCTGCAGTACCGGCGCGAGGCCATGACCCTGGGCGAGCGCGCCACGGTCACCGTGGAGGCGCCCAGCGCCGGCCAGCTGGTGGTGACTTACAACTTCGCCGAGGACGGCTTCGCCGCGCAGATGAAGGACGCCAACGGGCGCCGCACGGCGCCCGGGGCGGTGACCGTCACCGTGCTGTCGCGGGAGGGTAACGGCACGCCCAGCCCCGAGCTGCTGGCCGCGGTCGCGGCGCACTTCGCCCGCGATGACGTGAAGCCGGAGACCGACCAGGTCACCGTGCAGGCTGCGGCCATCGTCGGCTACCAGATCAACGCGGTGGTCTACATCAGTCCCGGCCCAGATGCCCAGCTGACCCAGGCCGCCGCCGAGGAGGCCCTGGCGGCCTACGCGGCCCAGCGCCACCGCCTGGGCAGCTATGTGGATCCGAGCCGGATCGACTACGTGCTGCATGCGGCCGGCGCCGAGCGCCTCGAGCTGCTAGCCCCGACGGCGCCAATCGAGTGCGCTGCACACCAGGCGCCCTACTGCACCGGGATTAACGTCGAGGTCAGGACGCTATGAGCGATGAAGCCCAGGCCCTGAGCCTATTGCCGCCGAACCGCTCGCTGCTCGAGGCGGGCCTGGATCTCGCTTTCGCGAAGCTGCTCGAGCGCATCGAGCCACCGTTCCCGGCGCTGATGGATCCGGCGGCCTCGCCGCTCGACTTCCTGCCGTATCTGGCGGCTGATCGCGGCGTCAGCGAATGGCAGCCGAGCGCGCCGGAGGCCGAGAAGCGCGCCACGGTGCGCACGGCCTGGGAGGTCAAGCGCCTGGCCGGCACCCGCCGCGCCCTCGAGCAGGCCGTCTCGAGCCTGCAGATGCGCCCAGACGTGACGGCCTGGTACGAGAAAACGCCCGCCGGCACGCCGTATAGCTTCGAGGTCATGGCCTGGGCCGAGCAGCCCTTCGACGAGCAGACCAACGCCCGGCTGGATGCCCGCCTGGCCGCCGCTATGAGCGAGCGCGACGTGCTGACGACCCGCATCGGGCTTAGCACCACGTCGCGCACCTACCGCGCCTCGGCGCTGCTCTGTGGCGAGACGACCACCATCTACCCGCTGCAGACGACCGAGCTCGAGCAGAGCAACCCGGTACACATCGCGGCAGCCCTGAACACGGTCGAGACGACCACCATTTACCCGCTGGAGGCGTGATGGCACAGCAAGAGTATTACACCATCCTGACGTCGGCCGGCCTGGCCTACGAGGCGAACCGCAAGGCCGCCGGCCTGCCGATCAAGCTCGAGCAGATGTCGGTCGGCGATGGCAACGGCGCGGTCTACAACCCCGACGCAACGCAGACGGCCCTGCGCCGCGAAGTGTGGCGCGGCCCGATCAACGCCCTCCTGCAGGACGCAACGAACCCCAGCTACCTGGTGGGCGAGCTGTCGCTGCCGGATGACGTCGGCGGCTGGTACGTGCGCGAGGTGGGCTTCTGGACTGATACCGGGATCCTCTACGCCATCGGCAAGTACCCGGAGAGCTACAAGCCCCAGCTGGCCAGCGGTGCCGGCAAAGAGTTCTACATCCGGGCGATCTTCGAGACCAGCAACGCCGCCTCGGTCACCCTGGTGGTCGACGACACGGTGGTGAAGGCCACCCGCGCGTTCGTGATCGACTACGTCGCCGCCGAGCTGGCCAAGCGCGATAGCAAAAACTCGGTGCGGGTCGCGACTACGGGCGCCATCGTCCTGTCAGGCGCGCAGAGTATCGACGGCGTGGCGGTGGTGGCGGGCGACCGCGTACTGGTGAAGAACCAGGCGACCGGGTCGCAGAACGGCATTTATGTGGCGGCCAATGGCGCTTGGTCGAGGGCGGCTGATGCCGACGCGATCCTTGAAGTTACGCCGGGGTTGTTCGTGCATGTCGAGCAGGGCACGGCCGGGGCCGACAGCGTCTGGCAGTTAACCACCGACGCGCCGATCACCTTGGGCACTACGCCGCTGGTGTTCGAAATGATTGCCGGGCGCACGGGTGTCACCGTCGGCACCTACACCAAGGTCACGGTCGACGAGCTCGGGCGGGTGATCGCAGGGGCCAGTCCGACGACCTTGGCGGGGCTCGGGATCGACAACGCCTATACCAAGGCTGAGGTCGACGCCCAGCTGACCGGTGCTGCGCCGAAGGGCTATCTGTCGGGCTTCACCATGTCTGTGAACGCGGCGGCACCGACCACCACCATTGACGTCCAGCCCGGTACGGCGCGCGGCCAGGGTAACCCGGTCACTCTGGGCGGCGCGATGAGCTGTGTGCTGCAGGCTGCGGGTGACTGGTCGGCAGGTTCTGGCGGTAACAAGCTGGATACGGGCGCCCGTGCTGCCAACAGCTGGTACCACCTATTCGCCATGCGTCGGCTCTCGGACGGTCAGGCTGACCAGTTGTTCTCGCTGAGCCTGCAGGCGGCCGTGGTGCCGGCCGGGTATGAGCTCGTGCGGCGCATCGGCTCGATTCGCACCGATGGCAGCGGCAACATCCTGGCGTTCATCAACAGGGGGCGGCATTTCAGCTGGCATACGCCGCCACTGGACGTGTCGATTACTTCAGCCGTTGTAAATGGGGTTTACACCATCAGTGTGCCGCCTGGAGCGCCTGTGATGGCTCGACTTGGCATCTTCACTTCCGGTGGCGATTCCTATTCGTCCTATATGTCGCCTGATGCCGCCCAGATCACGCCGGGCTTCACCACCTACCTGGGCGGCAACGTCATGAGCACCGGAGTGGCGGGAGACTATGGCGCGAGCGAATCCCAGGTGATGACGAACGAAGCGGCCGCCGTGCGATTCTCGACGGGTGCGCTGGCTCCATACGCGTTCCGGGTTGTTACCTACGGGTGGATAGAGTTGTAAGGAGCAGATATGCCATTCATTCAACGCAATGCCGGGGGCGAGATCGTCGGTCAATTCGCCAACCTGCAGCCGGGCTTCGCTGAAGAGTATTTGCCCCCTGGCAGTCCCGAGCTTTTGTATGTCAGCCCTGTTCAGGCTGCCGCCGGAGAGCGTGCTTGGCGTGACGGGGAGCTATCCGGGGTGGCCTGGCTACGTGAGCGGCACCGTGACCAGCTGGAGCTTGTCCGTCCCACCACGCTGACCGCTGAGCAGTTCGCCGAGCTGCTGGTCTACCTGCAGGCGCTGCGCGACTGGCCGCAGTCGCCGGACTTCCCTGCCCTTGAGCAGCGCCCGGTGGCGCCGCCCTGGATCGCCGAGCAGGCCCAATAACGCCCCGCACTGTCGAGGCGTTTTCGTTCCTGGTCGCACCTTTCACGCGCCCCGCGATCCGGGGCGTTCTCGCATCTGAGGATCTTCTATGTCGACTCTTGCTCGAGCGCCGGCCGCTGGCTGGCGTGCCTGGCTTTTGCCGTTCCACCTGGTGCTGTTCGTGCTGCAGCTGGCGGTGCTCCTGCCGTTGCGCGTGGCCTTCATCCTGGCTGGCTTCATCGTGGTGCCGCTGGCCCTGCCGTTCCGCACTCGCCACGCCGACACCGCCCAGCGTTTCAGCCAGGCCGCCGGTACCTGGTACCTGGTGACGCTGCCGCGCTGGGCCTGGCCCTGGAGCAACGACCGCGACGGCGCCCTGGGCGATCGCCGCGGCTGGTGGCACACCAACGCCCCGTTCGGCCTCGGCGCCTACCACTGGTTTTCCATGCTGGTCTGGCTCGCCTTCCGCAACCCGGCCAACAACCTGCGCTTCACGCGGCTGTTCGGCTGCCCGGTGACGCGCACCGCCTGTACCTGGTGGGGCCGCGAGGAGGTCGAAGACGACCCGGGCAAGGGCGGCGTGCGCTTCCTGATGGCTCGTGCGGGCCTGCTGTGGCGCTTCTACGGGCTGTATTGGGTCTGGCAGTGGAGTGCCAGCCGCGCCCTGGTGGTGCAGCTGGGCTTCAAGCCTGAGCCGTCCGACTGGCTCGAGGACTACCAGGCCGACCCGACCCGCGAGTGGAAGGGCTTCACGTTCGAGATCAACCCCATCAAGGCGATCGGCTGAGCCGCGCCGTACAGGAGAACGCCACCATGGCAGACCGCAAGAACTACACCGTGCTCGTGCCCTACCCCAAGGGCGGCGGCCACTGGACGCGCAAGGGCGACAAGGTCGACCTGCTCGAGGTCGAGGCCCTGGCCCTGCGCCAGGCCGGCCGCATCAAGCTGACCGCCGAGCTCGAGGCCGAACAGGCCGCGCCGGCTACCACCAAGAAAACCACCGCTAAGGACTGACCATGGCCGAGGTAACCAATTTCGAGCACAACGGCGTCTCCGTCGAGACGACCGAATCCCCGGAGGCCATGGGCGGCCTTGGCGACAACGTCGTGGGCCTGGTCGGTACCGCGCCCAAGGCTGACGCCAGCGTGCCGCGCAACGCCCCGTTCCGCATCAACAGCTTCACCCTGGCCGCGCTGCTGGATCCGACCGGCACCGAGGCCGGCTCGCTGTATCACACCGTCCACCAGATCCTGAAAGTGGTGAAGGTGCCGGTCTATGTGATCGTGGTCGAGGAGGGCGCCACCCCGGCCGACACCCTTAACAACGTGATCGGCGGCGTCGACGCGACGTCGGGCCAGGTGACCGGCCTCGGCGCCCTGGCGCTGTGCGCCGAGGTGCCGACCATCATCGGCGCCCCGGGCTTCTCTGACGCCCAGGCGGTGCATAGCGAGCTGGCCAGCCTGGGCAAGCGGATCCGTGCGCGGGTGGTCTTCGACGGCCTGGACACCGACGTGGCCGGCCAGGTGGTCAACAGCCAGGCAATCGGCGGCGCCGAGCTGGGCTACGACCGCTGCTACATGGTTCACCAGATGCCGGCGGTCTACTCCAAGGCGGCCAAGGCCAACGTGTTCCTGCCGCCCTCGAGCCTGGCCATTGCCGCCATGGCCGCGGTCAAGCAGTGGGAGAGCCCGGGCAACCAGGTGACCTACGCGGCCGACGTCTCGCGTTCCGTCGAGTACAACATCCTCGACAAGTCGACCGAGGGCGACCTGCTCAACCGCTACGGCGTCAGCTACTACGCCCGCACCACCCTGGGCGGCTTCTCGCTGCTGGGCAACCGCTCGATCACCGGCAAGTTCATCAGCTACGTGGGCCTCGAGGACGCGATCACCCGCAAGCTGGTGAAGGCGGCCCAGAAGGTCATGGCCAAGAACCTGACCAAGACCTTCATGGAGCAGGAGGTCAAGCGGATCAACGACTGGATTCAGACCCTGGTGGCGGACGAGACCATCCCGGGCGGCAAGGTGTACCTGCATCCCGAGCTGAACAGCGTCGAGAAGTACAAGAACGGCACCTGGTACCTGTGCATCGACTACGGCCGCTACGCGCCCAACGAGCACATGATTTACCAGCTCAATGCGTCTGACGCGATCATCGAAGAGTTTCTGGAGGACGTTCTCTGATGCTTACCAACCGAGTGCGGCAGATCATCACCGCAACCCTGCAAGGCCTGCCGCTTAACGCGACCATCGACGACTACGATCCCCCGGTGATCGAGTTCGACATGGAGGAGATGCGCGGCGGGCGCTACATCCCCGAGGAGATGGCCACCGGCATGAAGGCCCTGACCGGCAAGCTGACGCTGCAGGGCGTCGGCCTGCCGATCATGGCGGCCCTGGGCGTCAGCGGCGGCGACGAGGTGCTGCTGACCGTGCAGGAGGCCGGCGAAGACCAGGACGGCAACGAGTGGTTCACCTACCACGTGCAGGGCGGCAAGCTGAAAAAGCTCGAGGAGAAGACCCTCAAGATGGGCGACAAGCCGGTCACCGTGCTGGAAATCGCCCTGCGCACCTACACCCGCCTGGAGATGGGCGTGCCGGTGATCGACATCGACACCCGCACCCAGAAGGTGGTGGTCAACGGCGTGGATCTGCTCAAGGGCGCCCGCCGCCTGGCCCTGATGGTGTAACCCTCAACCCTCGAACCAAGCCGCCTACGGGCGGCTTTTCGTGTCTGCAAGGAATCCCCGCAATGACCTGGAAACCCGAACCGCATCCGCTGCGCTGGCCTGTCGCCACCGAGGGCGGCGAGACCCTGACCAGCATCGAGCTGCGCGCCCTGACTGTCGAGGAGCACCGCGCCGCCCTGGCCACCGTCGGCGACGACGAAGACGACCAGTTCGAGGCCCTGCTGCTGGCCGCCACCGGCCTGTCGCTGTCGGTGCTCGAGCAGATCAAGCGCCCCGACTACGTGAGCCTGGTCAAGCGCATGCACGAGTACGTCAACCTCCCGGCCAGCTACTTCCTGGGCCGCAAGCCCGAGGATCCCGACGACGTCGAGCTCCTGGTGCCGATCAAGGCGATCGGCCGCACGGTCGACCGCCTCGCCCTGCAGGTGCCGGCGATGAAGGCGACCAAGGTCATGCGCAAGCTCAAGACCGACGCCGAGCGCGCGGACTTCATCAGCGCGCACTGCACCGGCCTGTCGACAGTGGAAATCGTGCGGCTGAGCCTGCCCGATTGGACGCAGCTGCAGGAGCGCCTGCACGCTTTTTTGAACAAACCGGCGGACTACTTTCCGAACGCGACATCGAAGTGATCCTCGATGTCGTGCCCCTCGTTTACCACGTGAGCGAGGCGGAGATTCTGGAGTGGGATGCCGGCAAAGGGCTGCGCCGCTACGAGCTGGCCATGGCGCGCCTGGGCGCGAAGCAAAAGGGGTAGGGCATGGCTGACACCAAGTCGAAGTACTCGCTGCGGCTGGCCGCCGTGGACGCCTACTCGAAGACGTTCGGCGACTTCTCGAAGAAAGCCGAGCAGCTGCAGGACGAGATCAAGGGCCAGCGCGCCGAGCTCGACAAGCTCAACCGCGCCGCCCGCTCGGCCGACGGCTACACCAAGCTGACCGAGAAGCTCGACAAGACCAAGGCCGCCCTGCAGGCGGCCAGGGTCGAGCAGGCCAGCCTGGCCAAGACGCACCAGGCCGCCACCGCCACGGTGGCGCGCCTCGAGCAGGAATATGGGCAGGCCGCGGCAACGCTCAAGGCGCTGGAAGGCGCCGAGGCGGCCAGCACGGCCCAGGTCAAGGCTGCGCGCGTCGAGCAGAACCGGCTCGGCCGCGAGCTGGCCAGCGCCACGGCCGAGGTCAAGCGCCTGGACAACGCCCAGGACAAGAACACCGCCAGCCTGCGCACCCTGGAAGCGGCGCAGCGGGCCGAGCGGAATCAGCTCAAGGGCCTGCAGGCCGAGCTGACCAAGGCCGGCGTGGACACCAGCCAGCTGGCAGCCGAGCAGAAGCGCCTCGAGACGGCCACGGAACAGGCCAACGCGGCCCTGCAGGCGCAGCGCGCACGGCTCGAGGCCGTGAGCAGCGCCCAGGGGCGTATCGACGCGAATCGGGGCGCTCGCGCGGATCTGCGCGGGCAGATGCTGGAGACCGCCGCCATCGGCTACCTGGCCGCCAAGCCGGTAGACCAGGCGATGAACCTCGAGGTGGCCATGGCCGACGTGGCCAAGGTCATCAACTTTGAGGAGGGCCAGCGCGAGGCGATGGCGCAGGAGAACCTGCGCATGGCCAGCGACCGGCTGATCTCCTCGGCCGGTATCACCGCGGTGGATCTCGCCAAGATCCAGTACGCCGCGGGCCAGTCCAACATCGGCGGCGACGAGAAGACCAGCGAGGGCAAGCAGCGGGCGGTGATGGAGTTCACCCGCGACGCGGCGATCATGGGCGCGGCGTTCGACATCGACGCCCAGACGGCCGGCGAGACCATGGCCGGCTGGCGGGCCTCGATGAAGCTCGACCGCGCCGGCACGCTCGACCTGGCCAACGCCACCAACCACCTGGGGAACCAGTTCAACGCCACCCCGGCCGACATTGCGGCGGTGGTCAAGCGCTACGGCGCCATCGGTAGCGCCTCGGGCCTGAGCCCTGAGCAGAGCGCGGCCCTGTCGACGGCGTTCCTCAACCCGGGCACCGAGAAGGAAATCGCCGGTACCGGCTTTAAGAACTTCCTCGGCGCCCTGACCAAGGGCGGCGCCGCCACCAAGGGCCAGCGCGAGACCTGGGACGCCCTGGGCTTCGATCCCGAGGAGCTGGCCAGGGGCATGCAGCAGAACGCGCCGGAGACGATCCGCTCGGTGCTGCAGGCGCTCAAGCAACAGCCCGAGGAGGAGCAGAACGCGCTGGCCACCCAGCTGTTCGGCTCCGAATCAATCGGCGCCATCATGCCGCTGCTGGCCAACCTCGAGGAGGTCGACCGGGCCTTCGCGGCGGTGGCCAACGGCGCCGACCGCGCCGGCTCGATGATGAAAGAGGCCGAGGGCGTGGCCAGCACCTCGCGCGCTGGCTGGAACGGATTCGTGGCCAAGCTGACGCGACTCTCGACCCTGGTCGGCACCGCCATGCTGCCGGCCCTGGACGCCGTCCTGGTGCCCCTGGGCGCCCTGGTCGACGGCCTGAGCTGGGCGGCTGAGACCTTCCCCAACGTGACGGCGGCCATTGCGGTGGCTGGCGGCGCGCTGGCGGCTATGAAGGTCGGTGCGCTCGGCCTCAAGTTCGCCGGCCTGCTGGTCGGCCAGGCCTTCAACAAGGCCGGGCTGGCCCGGGCCAAGCTCGACGCCACCACCGCCCGCACGGCGGTGACGGCCGACGGCGCGGTCATGCGCCTGAACGCTGCCATGGCCCGCCTGGGCGCTGGCGGCGGGGTCGGTGACCTGGGCGGGCGGGGTGGTCGCGGCGGTCGAGGTGGCCGCGGTGGGCGCCTCGGTCGCGGCCTGGGCATGAAGGGCGGCGGCGCGCTGATGCTGGCGGCCGGCGCGGTGGATCTCGCCCAGGTGGTGATGGATGACGAATCGACCGGCGAGGACTACGGCGAGTCGATCGGCTCGACCGCGGGCGGCATGGGCGGCATGTGGGCCGGCGCTGCTGCAGGCGCGGCGCTGGGCTCTGTGGTGCCGGTGATCGGTACCGCTATCGGCGGGATCCTCGGCGGCGCCCTGGGCGCCTGGCTGGGCAGCGAAGCCGGCGGCGCCCTTGGCGGCATGGCAGGATCCGCGGTCGATCGCCTGCGCAGCCCCGACGAGGTCGCGGCGGCGGTGACCAATGCCGACAACCGGCAGATCAACTTCGCGCCCCAGATCCAAGTCAACGGTGCCGACCAGGCCACCAGCGAGGCGCTGGCCAACCAGGTGATGGCGAAAATGCGCGGCGAGTTCGTGCCGCTGATGATGGCCGACCCGCTCGCCGTGCGGCGCGGGGCGGCGCTGACCGATGGGAGTGACTGATGCGACAGCAGATGGCGCTGGGCGAGTTCGTTTTCGGGCTCGCGACCGGCTTCCCGTATGAGCGCCTTTCGCGCAAGACCACGGGCGGCTGGGTAGACCTGGACATCATCAGCAGCAAGCCGATGTCGCACAACACCGGCCAGGGCCTGGAGTCCCTGCGCCTGAGCGGCAAGGCCCAGCTGGGCGCCGGCATGGCCAAGCTCGACGAGCTGCGCGCCATGGCCGACGCCCGCCAGCCCTACACCCTGGTCGACGGAATCGGCCGGGTGTGGGGCCGCTGGCGAATCGACGCCGTCAACGAAGACCAGGAGCGGGTGATCGACGACGGCACCGCCACGCTGCTGTCGTGGACGCTCGAGCTGCAGGAGTTCGTCAATGCGACGGGTTAGAACCATCGCCGGAGACTCGGCAAACGTGCTGCTTTACCGGGAGCTGGGACGCTCCGACGACGAGGCCGAGGAGGCCTTCTGGCTGGTCAACCCGGGGCTGGCCGAGCACGGCGCGGCCCTGCCGTCCGGCCTCTGGGTCAACCTGCCCGAGCTGGCCAGCAAGCCGGCCCAGGCGGCGCCGATCACTGCCTGGGACTGAGGAGGGTACATGGCCATCGGATACACCCCGGCGGTGGAGATCTACGGCGCCAACGCGGCGCTGATTAACGCGCGCCTGGTCGATTGGGAGCACGTCGACGCGGCGGGCATCGAATCGGACACCCTCAAGCTGACGGTGAACATCGAAGGCCTCGAGGGGCTGCCCAGCGTCGACGGCAAGATCGGCCTGCGCGTGGGCTACAAGGAAACGGGGCTGGTCGACAAGGGCGAGTTCGTCGTCACGCGCACCACGCCCCAGCTGTTCCCGGCCCTGCTGCTGATCGTGGCCACCGCGGCGCCGTTCAAGGTGAAGGACGAGACGGGCTTCAAGGCCCGCCGCTCGGCCAGCTACGCCATGACGACGCTCGGCCAGATCTTCCGCCAGCTGACCACCAAGCACGGCTTCTCGCCGCGCGTGGCGGCCGAGCTGGACGCGATCCCGATCGTTCACGTCGACCAGTCGAACGAAACGGACATGGGCTTTCTGACGCGCCTCGCGCGGCGTTACGACGCCGTGACGAAGCCGGTCAACGACCTGTATGTGCTGGCCCGCCGCGGCCAGGTCAAGTCGCTGAGCGGCAAGCCGCTGCCCCCGGTCACCCTCTCGGTGACGAAGGACAACAGGCCGGGCGATCGCGCGTTCATCGCGGCGAGCATCGACCAGGATAGCCGGATCCGCTTCAAGGGCTGCAAGACAACCTGGTGGGACGGCAGCGCCGGCAAGGAATGCGTGGTGGAGGTGGGCGAGGCGCCCTTCAAGACGGTGCGCCAGCGCTACCAGGACGAAGCCGAGGCGAAGGCCGCGGCCGAGGGCGAGCACCGCAAGACGAAGCGCGAGGCGGCGAAGCTGCGGATCGACTGCCCGGGCAACCCGGCTTTCGGTGCCGAGGGGCTGCTCGAGCTCGACGACAGCTGGCCCAGCTTCATGCGCGGCACCTGGTCGATCGACAAGGTGACCGCCAGCGGATCCCGCCAGCAGAGCTACCGCTGCACCATCGAGGCGTCCTATCCCGACGGGCGCCAGGAGTAAAAAAACGAGGGCACCAGGCCGCGCCGCTGGAACGGCTCGACCTGGTGCCAGTCTGCAGATCACGCCTGCAAGCCAGCCAAGGCCCCCGCGCTCTCGAGAGCGGCGGCGAGCCTAGCAGAATCAAAGGCTTAGCAGAATGCTTAACCCGATGCGCTGTGGGGGCTGTGAGCGCCTCCTCGCCAAGACCGGCCCCGGTGCCGAGATCCAGATCAAGTGCCCGCGCTGCGGCACGCTGAACCATTTGAAGGCCTCGAGCCTCCCAGCCGACCGCCTCGAGCGGCCCCGAAAAGGCTGTGGAAATGACCAACACCAACACCCGTAACGCCCTCTACCGCGGCGACTCGCTGCAGATCCTCGCCGGCCTGGAGACCGGCACCTTCGACGCCCTTATCACCGACCCGCCCTACTCGAGCGGCGGCTTGCACATGGGTGCGCGCCAGCAGGTGACCTCGAGCAAGTACCAGCAGGGCGGCTTCGAGCACCTGCACGCCGAGTTCCTGGGCGACCATCGCGACCAGCGGTCGCACGCCTTCTGGATGACGCTCTGGCTCGCCGAGTGTTTCCGCCTGCTCAAGGATGGCGCGCCGGTCTGCCTGTTCACCGACTGGCGCCAGCTGCCGATCACCACCGACGCCCTGCAGGCCGCCGGCTTTACCTGGCGCGGCGTGGCCGTGTGGGACAAGACCGAGGGTGTGCGGCCCCAGCTGGGCCGCTTCCGCGCCCAGGCCGAGTACGTCGTGTGGGGCAGCAAGGGCGGCATGCCGCTGCAGCGCAAGGCCCCGGTGCTGCCGGGCGTGATGCGCGAGCCGGTGCGCAAGGCCGACAAGCACCACATGACCGGCAAGCCGACCGAGCTGATGCGCCAGGTGGTGAAGATCTGCGAGCCTGGCGGCCGGATCCTCGACCCGTTCGCGGGATCCGGCACCACCCTGGTGGCGGCCGAGCTCGAGGGCTACGGCTGGGCCGGCTGCGAGCTGACCGAGCACTATCACCAGGTGGCCGCCGGCCGCCTGCAGGCGCTCGGCGCTGAGTTCTGACCAAAGAAAAGCCCCCACTGCCTCGCGGCGGTGGGGGCTTTTGTCGTTTCTGGATCCGCTACAGCCTGGCGCGCACCAGCGCCGGCATGATGACGGGGCGCTCGCGGTCGACGTACAGGCGCGGCAGGTGCTGGTAGGGGCCAGGGCCGTTCGCCTCGAGGCGCTGGGCCACGCCCTGGGCCACGCCGTTGCCGGTCGCCCAGGCTTCGCCGCGCTGCAGCCATACGGCCGGCGCGCCTTGCCCGATCGCGCAGAGCGCCCAGGTCTCGCCGTCGGCCTGCAGGGTCTCGCACGCGGGGTCATAGCCGGCCGCCTTGTGGGCGTTGGCCAGCCCGTTGGTCTCTCGGCCCGAGAGGTCTTTGTAGGCGCCGATGGCGATCGCCACGGCGCCAAGGCCGAGCACAATCTTGGTGCTTTTCTTCATCCTGCAGGCTTCTCCGGTGTGGCAGATGGCCGGCAGGGTAACAAAAAGCCCGCCAGGGTGGCGGGCTTGTGGGGTGGGTTACATGGGGTCGGGCGCGATGCTGAGCACCTCGGCGCGTCTGTAGTAGCGCCGCCAGTTGTTTAGGCCGCACACGCACCCGGAGCCGCCGGGCTGTGCTGTGTAGCGGACTTGCCACTGCTTTGGTCGGTGGGGTAGCGAGTAGCACGCCTCGACCACCATGACGCGGCCTGTTTCGTCTCGTAACTGGTCGCCGGCCCGGGGCTCCTGCCGCGGATCTCGCTTTGCTGTCAGGGCCTCAAACTTGGCGGCCTCGACTTCGCGCATGACTTCGCGACATACCACGTAGCAGGTGCCGCGCTTGGTCTTGAGGCCGTGCGTGTATGTGCGCCCGCCCGAGAAGAAGCCGCCGTTTGGCAGCGGCCAGACCTCGGCGCCGGCACGTACAGCTCGGCAGGCTGGCGCGGTTGCTATGGTTTTCCAGTTGTAATAGTCCATTGGCGTGGCTCCTCAGTTGACGCGCCAGGTGCCAGGCGGAAGGGTCTCGTCGATCACGACCACGATGCCGGCGACCTTTAGAGGATCCGGCAGCGCGTCGATGGCCGCGTCGGTCTCGGCCTTGGTCTTGTGGAGCACGCCGCCGGCCATGAATCGCAGGCCGGCCTGCAGCAGCTTGCGGTAGCGTCTCGCGTCGGCCGTCTCCTGGTCGTCGCGGCTTGCGTTCATCGGCTCGGCCACCTGGTCAGCGCTGAGCGTTGCCAGGGTCTCCGAGCAGTGATTGCAGCCGAGGAGCCACTGGCACTCGATGTCGCTGGTTCTGAGTCGGCCATCCTGCACGCCTGAGCGGTTGACGTTGTGTGTCTGCCAGGTCAGGTCGTCGGCGCCGCATTCCTTGCACTTGACGATAATCGGCGGCCTGACGACCAGCGGGCGCCACCTGGCGCCGGTACCGCTGGCCATGGCGAGGATGACGCCGCGAGTGGTCAGGCAGTCGACCTCGGCGCGGTGCTCCTGGCCGGTGATCTCGACGCCCTGCTGCGCTGCGGCCTTGGTCAGGCGCTGACGGCGCACGCTGCCCGGAGCCTCGCCGGGCTCCTGCCAGAAGTGCTTATAGACCGACTGCGCGCACTCGGCGTACAGCTCGGGCGCCTCGATGCCGTGCGCCGCGGCGCTCTGCTCGATCAGGCGCAGGTCGTAGTCGGCGTGCCAGATGACCAGCTGGCGGCCCTCGAGGATCTGCAGCAGCTGGGCCTGCACCTCGGGCCAGCTCGGGGCGTCTGCGACCATGGCGTCGGTTATGCCGTGGATCTCGGTCACGCCTGGCGGGATGGGCCGCGTCGGCTTGACCAGGGTCTGCAGGAGGGTCTCGCCGCTGCAGGCGACGACAGCGAGCTCGACGATCTCGGCCTGGTCATCGAGGCCGGTCGTTTCCGTGTCGAGGATGGCGGCATTCTGGGCCACCCAGCGGCGGGCGATTGCGTGGGATGCTTGGTGCATGGGGTTACTCCTCCTCGGCGACCAGGTCGCGGGAAACTTCTTTGATCTTGTCGGCCAGGTCGCCCAGCTGGTTTTCGTTGAATGCGTCCTCGTCCATCCATTCGGCGGACATGGCGCGGATTTTCTTCTCGATGGCCTGCAGGCTGCGGCGCTGGCCGGCGGCGATTTGTCTAGGGGTGCGGCTGCTCATGGCTGCTCCTGGTCTTCGTTGGTCTCGGGATCCTGCAGGGCGGCGCAGGTCATGCGGTACAGCAGCGCCAGGCCGGCCACCAGGGCCGCGCCAGCGCCGAACAGCAGGCCGAGCAGCTGCTCGGCGGGGCTGGACGTGTGGCGGCTCATAGACCGGCCTCCTGGCGCAGCGCCTGCAGGAGCTCGTGGTCGATGGTGTCGATACCCCACTCGCCGCGCAGGTAGTTGACGATGGTCGCAGCCATGCGCACGGCGCTCTCGGCTCGAGCGCGGCGGGGCGTGATGGTGCCCGCCGGGGCCTCCTCGGTGATGACCAGGTCGAGCAGCTCGCACGGCCGGTGCCCCTGGTGCTCGAGGAGCGCCGCGGCGATCGCGCGGACGCGGTGGACGTCTTCCGGCTCGATGGTGCTCGAGGCGGTCTCTAGGGTGGTATTCATCAGGCTGCCTCCCCGATCATGCGCAGGATGCCGTGCCAGGCTGTCAGGCACTGTTGCTCGGCGAATTGGCGCACCAGGTCGCGATAGCGCGGATCTCGTGCCAGGTGCAGCGGCAGGCTTGCCGCGGTGGTATAGTCGCGTGCGGACATAGGGAACCCTCCAAGGTCTATGTGTCTGGCCCGGTTAGCGGTTGCCGCCGCTGCCGGGCTGTTTCTTCACTTCATCAGCGCCTCAAGGCGTCGACGCAGCTCGGGCACGTCGTCGACCTTGAACCGGCCGTCTCCCCGCCCGTACTTCTCGAACAGATCCTCGATCGCCTCGAGCAGCAAGTGCTTCACCGGCACGCCCTCGGTCGTCATGTTTTTCAGCTCGGCCATGCCCTTGTGGTACTTGGGCGCGGCCAGCACCTTGAGCTGCTTCTCGCCCTCGTCGGCCACCACTGCGCGGCGGGCCTTCTCGACGTGCTCCTCTGCCAGCTGGCTGGCTCGGCTCGGCCTGGTGGTGGTCGGCTTGCTGATGGTGGTCATTGGGTCAGCTCCAGTAGTTCGGCGGTTACCGCTTCGATCTCGAGGCGGGCCTTGTTGTCCTCGGGCAGATCCATGACGCTGCGCCCCTGCTCGATGCCGGCCACATAGGACTGGCGCTGGCAGGTCTGGCTGCGCAGGATGGGCAGCTCGTAGGCCTCGAGGGTGCCGCGCACGTCGCGCTCGAGCACCGTGCCCGGGATAGCGCGGGCGATCATCATCGCCGCCACCGGCCGCCCGTCGGCGATCTCCTGGCGGTCTTTCACCAGCTGCACCAGGTCGCCGCATGCCCAGATGTCGTACTGGCTCGGCTGTACGGGAATCAGCACGGCATCAGCGGCCCGGATGGCAGCGGCGGTCAGCTCGCTGATCTGGGGCACGCCGTCGACCACGACGTAGTCATAGCCCCCCGCTACGCGCGGCAGGTCGCGCGCCAGCGCCTTGCCCATCGAGACGGTCGGGATCACCCCGGCATCGTCCTCGGCCTCGGGCCTGGACGCCGCCCAGTCGGTCGCCGAGCCCTGCTGGTCGAGGTCGACAAGCAGCACGCGGAATCCATGCTTTACGGCCAGGCAGCTGGCCACGTTGGTGGCGGTGGTCGTTTTCGACGTACCGCCCTTCTGATTCAGTATCGCGAACACCTTCGCAGCCATTGCCGCGCCCTCCTCGGTTGTTGGTGGTGCGCACAATATAGGTCCATTGGTGAAAAAGTACAACGGGCCAAAAGTACAAAAGACCAAAAACAGCCGGCGCGATAGCGCCGACATTGTCCCGCCGCCGACGCCCGTCCTTTCTCCATTCGATGGAGCCCAGCAACGGCGCGGGTTTCCCGCGCCATAAGCAAGCCGGCGCAACGCGCCGTCCTTTTAGTGCATGCCATGCACCAGGGGCTTTCTGTGCCTTGTTGGTCATTGGCTCGCCTTGTCCACCCTCTGGCGATTAAGTCGCCCAATCCACTGGCTCCCATCTAATGGCGTAGGGCTGAAGGTGTATATCCACCGCGCTGCATACACCTTTAGCACATGGCCAACATGCACCACAAGCCCTACAACGTACCAGGGCCAAGGGTGC
>Ga0247725_1000350_pt1 | contig 38267 bp, 39 predicted proteins | sample OKSTACKMCFT3sol_FD_183021 | JGI IMG/M metagenome (GOLD analysis project Ga0247725, IMG submission 183021) | Subsurface sediment microbial communities from gas well in Oklahoma, United States - OK STACK MC-FT3-sol | ecosystem: Environmental > Terrestrial > Deep subsurface > Rock core/Sediment...
GACCTCTTCGACCTGGGCGCGGATCTCGCCACGCCCGAGCAGCACGGCAAGCCGGAATGGGAGCCGCTGCGCGTCCTCGACAGCCAGGTCGAGCGGCTGGAACGCGAGATCGATCTCTTGAACGCGGAGCTCGAGCCGCTGACCTCGTTTGTGCTGCCGGCCGGCTCTCCCGCGGCGGCGGCCCTGCACGTGGCCCGCACCGTTTGTCGGCGGGCCGAGCGCGGCTGCGTGGCGTTGACGGCGGTCGAGGGCGAGATCGTCGGCGCGCCGGCCATCAAGTACCTGAACCGCCTGTCGGACCTGTTGTTCGTCGCCTCGCGCTGGGCCAACGACAAGGGCAAGGCCGACGTGCTCTGGAAGCCCGGCGCGACGCGCTAGCGCGGCTTCGGGCTACTTTTTCTGCGGCTGAGCGGCCGGCGCCTCGGGCGCCAGCTTGGCCTCGCCATTGATCGGCGGCACGTTGGTCGGACGGCGGGTCAGGGTCTCGATCGGATAGACCGTGGCGCACTTCATCCACTTGCCGGCCCAGGCGCCGCCACGATCCTCGCAACGCTGCTTCGGCCACACCCACAGGCCGTGATAGGCCAGGACGCCGGCGCTGGAGAGCAGGAACAGGCCCAGGAAGATGTACTTCAGGCGGGTGAAGGTCTTGTTCATGGCCGGCCCCTTAGCGCCTTTCCGTCCTTAAGGGAATTGGCCGCGCGACCGCTCGCCCGTCTTCCGCGCGCGCAAAAGGCGGCGAGACCTACGATCGTTTGAACCCGCGCGGCAATAACGCATTACGCTTACGCCAAGGGAAACTTGCATTGCGGCGCACAAGCGCTAAGTCGATTGGCAATCAGGAGAAAACGCAAAACCTGGAGGCGGTGAAAACCGATGAAGGTCCTAGTCCCGGTCAAGCGGGTGATCGACTACAACGTGAAGGCCCGCGTTAAGGCGGATCAGACGGGTGTCGACCTCGCCAACGTCAAGATGTCGATGAACCCCTTCTGCGAGATCGCGGTCGAAGAAGCCGTGCGTCTCAAGGAAAAAGGCGTGGCGACCGAGGTCGTCATCGTCAGCATCGGCCCCGCCCAAGCCCAGGAAACGATCCGCACGGCGCTCGCCATGGGCGGCGATCGCGGCATCCTGATCACCTCGGACGCCGACCTCGAGCCGCTGGCCGTGGCCAAGCTGCTGGCCGCCGTGGTCGCCGAGGAAAACCCGAACCTGGTCGTGATGGGCAAGCAGGCGATCGACGGCGACAACAACGCCGTCGGCCAGATGCTGTCGGCCCTGCTGGGCTGGCCGCAGGCCACCTACGCCTCGGCGCTGGAAGTCTCGGGCTCGACCGCCAAGGTCACCCGCGAAGTCGACGGCGGCCTGCAGACGCTGGACGTCGACCTGCCGGCCGTGATCACCGCCGACCTGCGCCTGAACGAGCCGCGCTATGCGTCTCTGCCCAACATCATGAAGGCCAAGAAGAAGGAGATCGCCACGAAGGCGGTCGCCGACTACGGCGTCGACGTGGCGCCGCGCCTGAAGGTCCTGAAGGTCACCGAGCCGCCGAAGCGCTCGGCGGGCATCAAGGTCGAGACGGCCGCTGATCTGGTCTCCAAGCTGAACACCGCGGGGGTGCTGTAATGGCTGTTCTCGTCATCGCCGACAACGACAACGCGCACCTGCGCGACGCCACCCACAAGACCGTCACCGCCGCCCAGAAGATCTCGGGCGACATCGACGTGCTGGTCCTGGGCAAGGGCGCCAAGGCCGTGGCCGACGCCGCCGCCAAGATCGCCGGCGTCCGCAAGGTCCTGCTGGCCGAGTCCGACGCCCTGGGCCATGGGATCGCCGAAGCCGAGGCCGACGCCGTGCTGGCGCTGGCTGGCAATTACGACGCGATCCTGGTTCCGGCCACCTCGGGCGGCAAGAACTTCGCCCCGCGCGTCGCCGCCAAGCTGGATGTCGCCCCGATCTCGGACATCGTCGAGGTCGTCAGCGCCGACACCTTCGTGCGCCCGATCTACGCCGGCAACGCCCTGGAGACGATCCAGTCGGGCGACGCCAAGAAGGTGATCACCGTCCGTCCGACCGCCTTCGCGGCGGCGGCGGAAGGCGGCTCGGCCTCGGTGGAAACCGTGGCGGGCGCCGACGCCGGCAAGACCCGCTTCGTCAGCGAAGAGATGGTCAAGTCCGACCGTCCGGAACTGGCCGCGGCCAAGATCGTCGTCTCGGGCGGTCGCGCCATGGGTTCGGCCGAGGAGTTCCAGCGCGTGATCGAGCCGCTGGCCGACAAGCTGGGCGCCGCCGTCGGCGCCTCGCGCGCCGCGGTCGACGCCGGCTACGCCCCGAACGACTACCAGGTCGGCCAGACCGGCAAGGTCGTGGCCCCGCAGCTCTATGTCGCCATCGGCATCTCGGGCGCGATCCAGCACCTGGCCGGCATGAAGGACTCCAAGGTGATCGTGGCGATCAACAAGGACGCCGACGCGCCGATCTTCCAGGTGGCCGACTACGGTCTGGTCGCCGACTACAAGACGGCCGTGCCGGAGCTGATGGACGCCCTGAGCGCCGCCGGCAAGTAGAGCTCTTCTCCGCCTTCTCCCCTTGCGGGAGAAGGTGTCGCCGGCAGGCGACGGATGAGGGGTCACGCGGACGGATCGGATAGGTTGCTCAACCCCTCATCCGCCCGCTTCGCGGCCACCTTCTCCCTCAAGGGGAGAAGGAAAAATCATGAAGGCCCGGAGGCGACTCCGGGCCTTTTTCCTTGCCGATTTGCCTCCCTGGCGGAAATCCCGCATATCCCCGCGCCTCATGCCCTCCGCCAAGACACTCCGCGACGCCCGGTCTCTCGCCGAGGCCGGCCTGGTCCCGTCCGAGCGCCTGCCGGCGCTGGAGGCGGTGGCGGCGCGCTATGCGGTGGCGATCACCCCGGCCATGGCCGAACTGATCGACGTCGCCGATCCCCACGATCCGATCGCCCGCCAGTTCGTCCCGGCTCCCGAGGAGCTGGTCGCCAGCCCCGGCGAGGACGGCGATCCGATCGGCGATTCTATCCACAGCCCTGTGGATGGAATCGTCCATCGCTATCCCGATCGCGTGCTGCTGAAGCCGACCCACACCTGCGCCGTCTATTGCCGGTTCTGCTTCCGCCGCGAGATGGTCGGCCCCGAGGGGCTGTCGAACCTGACCCCGGCCCAGCTGGACGCGGCCTTCGCCTATATCGCCGACCGGCCCGAGATCTGGGAGGTGATCGTCACGGGCGGCGACCCCTTCGTCCTGTCGCCACGCCGCCTGGCCGAGCTGATCGACCGGCTGGAGGCCATCGACCACGTCAAGGTCGTGCGTTTCCACACCCGCGTCCCGGCCGTCGATCCGGGCGCGGTTACGGACGACCTCGTCGCCGCCCTCAAGCGCTCGACCAAGGCGGTCTATGTCGCCCTGCACGCCAACCACGCCCGGGAGCTTACCCCGGCCGCCCGCGCGGCCTGCGCGCGGCTGGTCGACGCCGGGATCGTCCTGGTCAGCCAGACGGTGCTGCTGAAGGGCGTCAACGACGATCCCGAGACGCTGGCGGCGTTGATGCGGGCCTTCGTCGAGACGCGGATCAAGCCCTACTACCTGCACCACGGCGACCTGGCGCCGGGCACCGCCCACCTGCGCACGACGATCCAGGAAGGCCAGGCGATCATGCGCGCCTTGCGCGGGACGCTCTCGGGCCTGGCCCAGCCCACCTATGTGCTGGACATCCCCGGCGGCCACGGCAAGGCGCCGGTCGGACCCAACTACCTTTCGGAAGGCGCGATCGAGGACCCGAACGGCCGCCGCCACGCCTATCCGCCCGCCAACCCCTGAGACGAATGGACGCCTCTCGGTTGCAACGCAGCAAAGCCTTGGCGGCGGCGTGGTTTCTCGTGTTAGAAAAGTCGGCATAGTCGAAGGCGTGGGCGCGACAGCCCGGCGCGATATCGAGCGAAGGCTTGGCGTTCATGAGTGAAATCAAGACGGTCGGCGTGATCGGCGCCGGCCAGATGGGGGCGGGCATCGCGCATGTCGTCGCCCTGGCCGGTTACGGAGTGAAGCTGCACGACGTTTCGCGCGAGCGGATCGACGCCGGCCTCGCCGTCATCGAGAAGAACATGGCCCGCCAGGTGGGCCGTGGGATCATCGACGACGCCGCCATGAAGGCCGCCCTGGAGCGCATCGCTCCAGCCGAGACTCTCGAGGGCATCGGCGCGACGGACCTCGCCATCGAGGCCGCCACCGAGAACGAGGAGATCAAGAAGTCGATCTTCCGCAGCCTGCAGCCGCACCTGAAGCCCGACACGCTGCTGGCCTCGAACACCTCGTCGATCTCGATCACGCGCCTGGCCTCGGCGACCGATCGCCCTGAGCGGTTCATCGGCCTGCACTTCATGAACCCGGTGCCGCTGATGAAGCTGGTGGAGATCATCCGCGGCATCGCCACCGACGTGCCGACCTACGAGACGGCCGTGGCCTTCGCCAAGTCGCTGGGCAAGATCACCAGCAACGCCGAGGACTTCCCCGCCTTCATCGTCAACCGTGTGCTGGTGCCGATGATCAACGAGGCGATCTACACCCTGTACGAAGGGGTCGGCACGGTCGACGCCATCGACACGGCGATGAAGCTGGGCGCCAACCATCCGATGGGCCCGCTGGAGCTGGGCGACTTCATCGGCCTGGACACCGTGCTGAGCATCATGAACGTGCTGCACGAGGGTCTGGCCGACAGCAAGTATCGCCCCTGCCCGCTGCTGGTGAAGTATGTCGAGGCCGGCTGGCTGGGCAAGAAGACCGGTCGCGGCTTCTACGACTATCGCGGCGAAACCCCGGTCCCCACACGGTAAGCCTGCTTCAAAGAAGAGCGGAACGGTCGCGAATTCATCGATTCAAGACTGTTCCGCTCTCCCGAAGCTGGCGGGATGGGGTCCCGACAGCTGGTCGCCCAAGCTCTGGCGGCGAGCTGGCGAACCTCTTCGTGGCTCGCCAATCTTCCCCACCGGCGCGCCCCGAAAGCGCGCTCCTTCTCGCCCGCCAAGGCCAAGTTGTCATTGACCAGCGATCCACGTTCTCTTGTCTTGCCGTCCGTTATGGCGGCGCCGCGCAAACGTTTCCCGCATAACGCGAAATGAGCGCCTCTGCGCGTCGAGACCTCTGGATCCTGGACGCCCGCGAGCGCGCGGACGCGGCGCAGAAATACCGCGAAGCCTGCGCTCACCTCTTCGACGTCACCCTGCTGGGGCCGGACGACGCCTTCCACAATCGCATGGAAGGATACAATCTCGCGGGCGTGGTCCTGGCCCGTTGCTCGGGCGTCCCGCAGCGCTTCGAACGGAAGCTCTCGCACATCGCCGCCGACGTGTCGGACTCCGTCATGGCCGTGCTGGAGCTGGAGTCCGGCGGCTGGCGCGGCGACTATGACGGTCGCCCGGCGAGCAGCGAGTTGGGCGCGATCCGCTTGATCGACATGTCCCGCCCCTTCGACATGGTCACCGAACGCTTCGAGACCGTGCATCTGGTCCTGTCGCGCGCGGCCCTGGAGCCCCAGACGGCCGAACTCGATTTCCACGGCTGCGTCGTCAGCGAGGAAAGCCCAAGCGGCCGCCTGCTGGGCTCGCATATCCGCGCGACCTGGGCCGGCGCCGCGGCGATGTCGGCCACCGACCTGACCCTGGCCGGCAAGGCCGCCGCGGCGCTGGTCAGCGCGGTGATCCTGGCCCATGGGGCGCCGGCCGGCGACGACATCCGCCCCGTGGAGAAGATGCTGCTGGCCTCGGCCCAGCGGTTCGTGATCCAGAACCTTTCGGACCCCGACCTGTCGCCGGAGGCGGTCCGCGACCACATCGGGGTCTCGCGCAGCCTGCTCTACAAGGTGTTCGAGCCCGTCGGCGGAGTCAGCGCCTTCATCCAGGCGCGTCGCCTGGACCAGGCGTTCGACGAGATCATGGGCGACCAGGCCAATCAGCAGACCCTGGCCGAGATCGGTTATCGCGTGGGCTTCCGCTCAGACGCCCATTTCAGCCGCGCCTTCCGCGCCCGGTTTGGCATGACGCCGGGCCGCCTGCGGACCTTGGGCGAGCCGGCGCGCCCCGAAGGCCTCTCGGCGATCGAGCGGCCCGACGACGTATTCGACTGGCTTAGAGGGCTGATCTAGCCCGCGCCAAGCGCCACGGCGACGTGGTAGGTCACGAAGGCGGCCAGATAGGCCAGGCTGACCATGTAGACGAACATCACGGTCGGCCAGACCCAGCTGTTGGTCTCGCGCTTGACCACGCCCAAGGTGGGCAGGCACTGGGGCGCGAAGACGTACCAGGCCAGGAACGACAGGGCGCTGGCCAGGGACCACTGGTTCTTCAGCAGGGTCGACAGGGCGCCCGTCTCGCCGTCCTCGCCGCCGACGGCGTAGACGGTGCCGAGCACCGCCACGGCGACCTCGCGGGCGGCCATGCCGGGGATCAGGGCCACGGTCATCTGCCAGTTGAAGCCGATCGGCGCCATCAGCGGGGCCAGGAACTGCCCCAGACGGCCGGCGATGCTGTAGTCGATGGCCGGCCCCGTCGCGCCCTCGGGCGGATAGGGGAAGGTCGACAGCACCCACACCAGCACCATCAGCGGCAGGATGATCCGACCGGCGCGGGCCATGAAGATGCGGGCCCGGGTCCACAGGTTCATCGCGACATTGCGCGGCTCGGGCCAGCGATAGGTCGGCAGCTCCATCATGAAGGGCTCGACCGCGCCGCGCCAGAACACGCGCCGGATCACGAACGAGACGAGCAGCGCGCTGACGATGCCGCTGGCGTAGAGGCCAAACATCACCAGGCCCTGCAGAGACAGGAACCCGGCCACGGTCTGCTGGGGAATGAAGGCCCCGATGATCAGGGTGTAGACGGGGATCCGCGCCGAGCAGGTCATTAGCGGCGCGACCAGGATCGTGGTCAGCCGGTCCTCGCGATTGTCGATCACCCGCGTCGACATGATGCCAGGGATGGCGCAGGCGAAGCTGGACAGGAGCGGGATGAAGGCCCGCCCGTGCAGGCCGGCGCCGCCCATGATGCGATCCATCAGGAAGGCCGCGCGGGCCATGTAGCCGCTGTCCTCCAGCATCAGGATGAAGAAGAACAAGATCAGGATCTGCGGCAGGAAGACGATCACGCTGCCCACGCCGGCGATCAGGCCGTCAGCGATGAAGCTGGTCAGCAGGCCTTGCGGCAGATGGGCGTTGGTGAACTCGACGAGCGCGGCGAAACCCGCGTCGATGCCGTCCATGGCCGGCGTCGCCCAGGTGAACACCGCCTGGAACATCACGAACAGCAGGGTCAGCAGGATCACCAGGCCCGCCACGGGATGCAGCAGCACGCTGTCGATCTTGCCGGTCACGGTGTCGGGCCGCTCGGGCGGCTTCACGCAGGCCTTGAAGATGCGCTGGGCCTCGGCGTGGGCGGCGCGGATCTCGGCGGCGGTCGGCTCGCGCCAGACGCTCTCGGCCTCGGGCTTTTGAGCGGCGACCAGGCCTTCGACCTGCTCCAGCAGTTCGGGCAGGCCGCGCTTGCGGGTGGCCACGGTCGTGACGATCGGCGCGCTCAGCTCTTTCGAAAGGCGTTCGAGGTCGATCCTCAGGCCCTGGCGCTGGGCGATGTCGAACATGTTGAGGGCCAGCACGAACGGCCGCCCCACCTGCTTCAGCTCCAGCACCAGGCGCAGCACGAGACGTAGGTTGGTGGCGTCGGCGACGCAGATCAGCGCCTCGGGCGCGGCCTCGCCGGCCAGCTTGCCCAGCACGGCGTCGCGGGTCACGGCCTCGTCCGGGCTGCGGGCGCGCAGCGAATAGGTGCCGGGCAGGTCCAGCACGCGCATCTGCCGACCGCTGGGCGCGGTCAGCACGCCTTCCTTCCGCTCGACGGTGACGCCGGCGTAGTTGGCGACCTTCTGGCGGCTGCCCGTCAGGGCGTTGAACAGCGCGGTCTTGCCGGAGTTGGGATTGCCAACCAGGGCGACCCGGGCGGGCGTCAGCGGCGCGGTCTTGCGGGTGGTGTCGGAAACGGTGGCGGCGACGCCGATGTCGGAGGTCAAGGTCTTAGCGTCCGTCGAACTTCACCGAAACGGCGCCGGCTTCACGCCGGCGCAGGGCCACGCGGGTGTCGTCCACGCGGACCGCGATCGGGTCGCGGCCGAACAGGCCCTGGTGCAGCACCTCGATCCTCGCGCCCTCGACGAAGCCCATTTCCAGGAGGCGGCGCTCCAGCTCCTCGGCGGCCACGGCTTCCTCCGCGCCGGAGACGCCGGTGACCTTGACGATCACGCCGCGATCGCCCGGCCCGGCCGCGGCCAGGGGGCGAACGCCGGCTGGATCAGCGGCGGGGGGCTCGAATTCGGACGAGAGAACAAACGCTTCGGACATAACCGCTCCGATAAGATTGCGAACGATTATCAGTCGAGCGCGCGAATGTCGATTCAGCGATAACACGGAGGCGGTGTATGCTCCCCATTAAGGATCCTTGGGACCGTTTGGCGCAGGGGCGTTAATCTATTCGACTCTTGGCGTTCGGATCGGTCTGATGATCCGTATCGATTCGTACGGGCGAAATGATGCGTAAGCTTATGCTGGCGCTCCTGACGGGGGCCTATCTTTGTCTGGCCTTGATCGTCTCCCTCTTCCTCTGGAGGATGGGCGCGACCCCGGCTGTCGGCGTCTCGGCGTTCATCGGCATGCTGGGCCTGTGCTTCGCCTTCCACGGCCTGCTGGCCCAGACCTTCCTGGGCGCCGCCCTGCGCATGGACATCGACACCGTCCGCGAAGCCCACGCCATCCTGCTCGACCAGGTCGAGAAGGTGGACGCCCGCGTCACCGACCTGATGGAGGTCGTCGCCGCCGACGCCCAGCGTCGCACCGAGGCCCTGTCCAGCGAGGTCAGCCACCTGGAGGACCTCGTTCACAAGATGAACGACCGGCTGGAGCGCCAGCTGAGCCAGCCGGCCGCCGCCGCCGCGCCGCGCGGTCCGCTCACCGATCGCGCCCCGCACGGAGACCGCCTGCTGCGGATGGTGCAGGAGGCCCTGGCCGACAACCGCGTCGACCTCTACCTGCAGCCGATCGTCAGCCTGCCCCAGCGCCGCGTGGTCTATTACGAGAGCTTCTCGCGCCTGCGCGACGAGAGCGGCCGCGTGCTGATGCCCGCCGAATATCTGGCGGTCGCCGAGCCGGAAGGCCTGATGGCCAACATCGACAACCTGCTGCTGTTCCGCTGCGTGCAGATCGTGCGTCGCCTGGCCAAGCAGGACCGCAAGGTCGGCATCTTCTGCAACATCTCGCTGGCCAGCCTGGGCGACGAGGCCTTCTTCCCGCAGTTCCTGGAGTTCATGCAGGAGAACAAGGACCTGGCCGGCGCGGTGATCTTCGAACTGGGTCAGGACGCCTTCGAGCGTCGCGGCCCGGTCGAGGCCCGCCACATGGCCCGCCTGGCCAGCCTCGGCTTCAGCTTCAGCCTCGACAAGGTCGTGGACCTGGACATCGACTTCCAGGACCTGGCGCGCGCCGACGTGCGCTACCTGAAGGTCGCCGCCCAGATGATGCTGAACGAGCTGGAGGAGCAGGACGGCAAGCTGGTCATCGCCTCGCTGCCCGACCTGAACGCCGCCGACTTCGCCTCCCTGACCCGCCGCTACGGCATCGAGGTCATCGTCGAAAAGGTCGAGGCCGAGAAGCAGGTCGCCGAGATCCTCGACCTCGACATCGGCTACGGCCAGGGCAACCTGTTCGGCGAGCCGCGCGCCATCCGCGACGCGATCCTGGCCGAGGCCGAGCCGCCGGCGGACTTCATGCGCGGCGCGCCCCGTCGTCGCGCGGTGGGCTGGTAATTTTACTCCCTCCGATTTCCCCGGCGAATGCCGGGGAGGTCGGAGTTTGAGGCTCCGCAAGCATCGGAATGACGCCGCCCCGCGTTGGCGGCAGGGTCTCCGTGAAAGGAGCCCCTCATGACCTACGACACCGAAGACGCCCGCTGGGCCGCCTGGGAGGCGCGCGACCGCGCCGCCGACGGCGCCTTCTTCGTCGCCGTGCGCACCACCGGCGTCTACTGCGTCGCCAGTTGCGCCGGCCGACCGCTGCGCAAGAACGTCGAATTCCACGAGACGCGCGAAAGCGCCCGCGCCGCCGGCTTCCGCGCCTGCCTGCGCTGCAAGCCCGACCGCGAGGCCGCGTGAGCCCCTCTCTCGACTGGAGCCGCATCGGCGCCGAGCTGGACGCCCGCGGCTGGGCCCTGACCGGGCCGCTGCTGAAGCCCGAGACCTGCGCGGCGATCGCCGATCTCTATCCGCGTGACGAGGGGTTCCGCAGCCGGGTGGTCATGGCCCGTCACGGCTTCGGGCGCGGCGAGTACAAGTACTTCAGCTATCCGCTGCCCGACCTCGTGCAGCGGCTTCGGCAGGGGCTGTATGGCCCGCTCGCCCAGGTCGCCAACCGCTGGGCCCAGCGGCTGGGCCAGGACCACCGCTTCCCCGAAAGTCTGGACGACATGCTGGCCCGCTGCCACGCGGCGGGTCAGGTCCGGCCGACGCCGTTGCTGCTGACCTACGGCCCCGGCGACTACAACTGCCTGCACCAGGACCTCTATGGCGAGCATGTCTTCCCGCTGCAGGCGGCGTTCCTGCTCGACGAGCCCGGCCGCGATTTCGAAGGCGGCGAGTTCGTGATCGTCGAGCAGCGCCCGCGCCAGCAGTCGGCGCCGCAGGTCGCGCCGCTAAGGCAGGGCGAGGGCGTGATCTTCGCCGTCCGTGAACGCCCGGCCGAGGGGACGCGCGGCGTGCACCGGCGCGTACTGCGGCACGGGGTCAGCGAGGTGCGGTCGGGGCGAAGACGGACGTTGGGCGTGATCTTTCATGATGCGACCTAGGGCGAGGACCGTTCCTCCCCCGCATCGCGGGGGAGGTGGCCCAGAGGGCCGGAGGGGGCGAGCTCCGCCCGCGCCGCGTTAGCCCCCTCAGTCGCTCCGCGACAGCTCCCCCGCATCGCGGGGGAGCATCTTCAAGCCCCTCAACCCATCGGCGAGACGCCAAACAGCACCCGGTGCAGCCCCACCACGAACAGCGCATAGAGCACCGTCCCCGCCGCCACCGCGATCACATCCGCGATCGGCTTGGTGACCACCGGCGCTGGCTCCTTGCGATTGACCGCCGAGATCAGGTCGAGGATCGCCCAGGCCAGGAAGGCGCCGAACAGCACCACCGAGGCCAGGTCGCCGTTCGCCAGCAGGTGCCCGCTGGCCCAGGCGATGGTCCCCAGCAGCATCGGGTGGCGCACCGTGGCCTTGATCCGCCCGACCGGCCCGTTCGATCCCGCCAGCAGGATGAAGGCGATCCAGACGAGGCCCATGGCCGCGTGACGGCCCCAGGTCGGTGGGTCATAGACTTGCGGCGCCGTCGGCCGGGCGGCGATCCAGCCCAGGATGATCAGCACGAATCCCAGGCCCGCGATCAGCGAATAGAGCCCCTTCCAGCGCTTCTCGCTGGCGGCAATCTGGGCGTCGCGCAGCGGCGCGGCCAGGATCCGCACCGAATGGATTCCCAGAAACACCACCAGACCCAGGATCAGTATCGTCATCGGCCCCTCCCAAGGTTGTCGGAAGGATAGCCACGGAAGGCCGATCTTCGGAAGCGTCGCCGCGCGGCCTTGAATTCCGATGCGCGGGGGAACAGCTAAGGGCCCGGCGACATTGACGCCCCGCCTCCCGACCGGTACCGCCGCAGCATGATGGATTTCCCGCCTGGCCTGAGCGCCCTCTCCGACCGCTACGACGTGGTGCTCTGCGACGTCTGGGGCGTGATCCACAACGGGGTGGCGAGCTTTCCGGAGGCCTGCGAGGCCTTGACCACGTGGGGCCAGCAAAAAGGCCCGGTGGTGCTGATCTCCAACTCGCCGCGCCCGTCGGCCGACGTGGTCGCGCAGCTGGACAGCCTGGGCGTACCTCGCTCGGCCTGGAGCGGCTTCGTCACCTCGGGCGACGCGACGCGGGCGCTGCTGAAGGCCAACGCGCCCGGCAAGGTCTGGAAGATCGGCCCCGAGCGCGACGAGGTGCTCTATGACGGCATCGACCTGACGGCCGCCGGCTGCGAGGACGCCGACTTCATCTCCTGCACCGGCCTCTATGACGACGAGAACGAAGTCCCCGAGGACTATCGCGACCGCCTGAAGGTCGCCGCTGATCGGGGCCTGCTGTTTATCTGCGCCAATCCCGACCGCGTCGTGCAGCGCGGCGACCGGCTGATCTTCTGCGCCGGCGCCCTGGCCGACCTGTATGAAAGCCTGGGCGGCAAGGTCATAATGGCCGGCAAGCCCTATGGCGCGATCTACGACCTGGCCCTGGCCGAGGCCGCGCGCCTGCTGGGCCGTCCCGTCGATCGCGACCGCGTCCTGTGCGTCGGCGACGGCGTGATCACCGACGTGAAGGGCGCCCACGACCAGAAGCTGGCCTGCCTGTTCATCGCCAAGGGCATCCACGGCGAGAAGGCGATCGGTCCGGACGGCCGCCTGAATCCGGAAGCCGTTCTGGCTCTGCTGGAAGCCGAGCAGGTCGGCGCCACGCACGCCGTCGGTGATCTGGTCTGGTGATCGGGTTTCGAAACGCTATGCTGTGTGCAGCGCACAATAAAAACCCGAGGGGAAAGCGTCATGCAGGGTAAGTTTCTGGAAGAGCTGAGCGTCGGCCAATCCGCCGAGCTGGTCCGCACCGTGGGCGAGGCCGACATCGAGGCCTTCGCCGAGGTCACCGGCGACAAAAATCCGGTCCACCTGGACGCCGAGTACGCGGCCAAGACCAGCTTCGGCGAGCGCATCGCGCACGGCATGCTGTCGGCGGGCTACATCTCGGCGGTGCTGGGCACCACCCTGCCCGGCCCCGGCGCGATCTACCTGTCGCAGACGCTGCGCTTCAAGCGGCCGGTCAAGATCGGCGACGAGGTCACCGCCCGCGCCACCATCACCGAAATCGACGAGGCCAAGGCCCGCGTCACCTTCGCCACCGTCTGCCTCGTGAACGGCAAGCCGGTGGTCGAGGGCGAGGCCGTGGTCATGGTCCCCCGCAAGGCCGCCTAATGCCCCTGAAGACGATCCAAGCCTGGAAGGACCTGCCGGCCGAGGCGCGCGGCGCCTCGGTGGCGCTGGGCAATTTCGACGGCGTCCATCGCGGTCACCAGCAGGTGATCGCCCAGGCCGCGAAAGCGGCCCTGGCCGGCAAGACCCCGCTGGGCGTCGTCAGCTTCGATCCGCATCCGCGACGCCTGTTCCGGCCGACCGAACCGGCCTTCAAGCTGATGACCCACGCCCAGCAGGCCCGCGCCCTGGCCGGCCTGGGCGTGGACGTCTTCTATCTGCTGCCCTTCGACTTCGAGATGGCCAGCTTTGGCGACCGCGAGTTCGTCGAGAAGGTGCTGGTCGAGGGCCTGGGCGTGAAGCACGTGGCCGTCGGCTTCGACATCTCGTTCGGCCGCGGCCGCTCGGGCAGCGCCGAGCTGATGAAGGCCTATGGCGACGAATACGGCTTCACCGTCTCGGTGGCCGAGCCGGTCGCTGATATTTCCAAGGAGGGCGGCGATGGCGAGAAGTTCTCCTCGACCGCCGTGCGCGAGGCTCTGCGCGACGGCCGCCCCGAACAGGCGGCGCACATCCTGGGCCGACCGTTCGCCATCGAGGGCGTGGTCCGGCGTGGTCAGCAGCTGGGTCGGCAGCTCGGCTTCCCGACCGCCAATGTCGAGGTCGAGGACTATGTGGTCCCCAAGCTCGGCGTCTACGCCACCCGCACCCGCCTGCCCGACGGGCGCGAGGTTCCGGGCGTGGCCAACCTCGGCAACAATCCGACCACGGGCATCGTCGAGACGCGGCTGGAGACCTGGCTGTTCGACTTCGACGAGGATCTCTACGGCCAGATCATCGAAACCGACCTGGTGGCGTTCCTGCGACCGGAGCTGAAGTTCGACAGCCTGGACCTGATGATCGAGCAGATCCGGCGGGATGAGCAGGCGGCGCGGGCGATCGTGGCGCCGGGGTTTTAGGACGGCGCGCCAGTTCCTCCCCCGCACGCGGGGGAGGTGGCCCAGAGGGCCGGAGGGGGCAAACTCGGCCGCCTTCCAGCTCGCCCCCTCAGTCACTCCGTGACAGCTCCCCCGCGACGCGGGGGAGCATCTTGTCAGGCTGGCGTCGTCAGCCTCCCTCTGCTATCCCGCTGCCCCATGAGTTCCGTTCGGAAGATTTCGCGAATTATCCGCCCGGCGTGACGCCGCCGGACGATCCTCCAGCGCGCGCCGGGTTTTCCCGCCCTCTTCCGAAATTTCCAGAGCCGGATTTTCATTCCATGGCCGACGACGCCACGCCCGCCCGCGACTATCGCGAGACCGTCTTCCTTCCCGACACCCCGTTCCCGATGCGCGCGGGCCTGCCCAAGAAAGAGCCCGAGATCCTGGAAGGCTGGGCGGCCCTCTCCGACAAGGGCCTGTACGGCGCGGTGCGCGCCAAACGCCAGGCCGACGGCGCCCCGCTCTACGTGCTGCATGACGGCCCGCCCTACGCCAACGGCGCGATCCACATCGGCCACGCGCTGAACAAGATCCTCAAGGACTTCGTGGTCCGCAGCCGCTTCGCCCTGGGCTACGACGTCGACTACGTCCCGGGCTGGGACTGCCACGGCCTGCCGATCGAGTGGAAGATCGAGGAGAAGTTCCGCGCCCAGGGCCGCCGCAAGGACGAGGTCCCGGCCGAGGAGTTCCGCCGCGAATGCCGCGCCTATGCCGGCGGCTGGATCGAGGCCCAGAAGACCGAGTTCCAGCGCCTGGGCGTGCTGGGCGACTGGTGGAACCGCTACGCCACCATGGACTTCAGCAGCGAAGCCACCATCGTCGCCGAGTTCCACAAGTTCCTTGAGACCGGCCAGCTCTATCGCGGCTCCAAGCCGGTGATGTGGAGCCCGGTCGAGCGCACGGCCCTGGCCGACGCCGAGATCGAGTACCACGACCACGTCTCGCCCACGATCTGGGTGAAGTTCCCGGTCGTCGAGGGCTCCGAGGCCGCCCAGGGCGCCAAGCTGGTGATCTGGACGACCACGCCGTGGACGATCCCGGCCAACCGCGCCGTCTCGTACAACCCCGACATCCCCTACGCCGTCTTCGAGGTGAAGGCGCTGGAGGAAGGCCTCGAGTTCGAGCCCTGGGCCAAGCCGGGCGATCGCCTGATCATCGCCGAGAAGCTGGCCGGCGACGTCTTCAAGGCGGCCAAGGTGGCGGCCTGGGAGAAGGTCGAGAGCGTCGACTGCGAAGGCATGGTGCTGGCCCACCCGCTGGCCGAGCTCGACAGCCACTACGGCTTCTCGGTGCCGATGCTGGCCGGCGACCACGTGACCGACGACGCCGGCACGGGCTTTGTCCACACCGCCCCGGGCCACGGCGCCGACGACTATCAGGTCTGGCTGGCCCACGGCCACCGCGAGATCCCCGACACCGTCGATCCGGACGGCGCCTACTATCCGCACGTGGCCCTGTTCGCCGGCCTCAAGGTCCTCGAGACCGAGGGCAAGAAGGTCGGCAAGTTCGGGCCCGCCAACGGCGCGGTCATGGACAAGCTGATCGAGGCCGGCAACCTGCTGGCGCGCGGCCGGGTCGAGCACAGCTATCCGCACAGCTGGCGCTCCAAGGCCCCGGTGATCTTCCGCAACACCCCGCAGTGGTTCATCCGCATGGACCACGCGGTGGACTCTCTGGGCGGCAAGACCCTGCGCGAGGTGGCGGTCCAGTCGCTGGCCGACACCGCCTTCCACCCCGACGCCGGCCGCAACCGGATCGGCGCGATGGTCGAGACGCGTCCCGACTGGCTGATCAGCCGCCAGCGCAACTGGGGTACGCCCCTGGCCATGTTCGTGGACAAGCACACCGGCCACCCGCTGAACGACCCCGAGGTCAACGCCCGGATTCTCGCGGCCATCCGCGAGGGCGGCGCCGACGCCTGGTTCACGCGTCCCGACAGCGACTTCCTGGGCGTCCATGATCCGGCCCAATACGAGAAGATCACCGACATCCTCGACGTCTGGTTCGACAGCGGCTGCACCCACGCCTTCACGATCGAGGGCCGCGCCGACAGCCACTGGCCGGCGGACCTCTATCTCGAAGGCTCGGACCAGCACCGCGGCTGGTTCCAGTCGTCCCTGCTGGAAGGCTCCGGCACCCGTGGCCGCGCGCCCTACAAGGCCGTCCTGACCCATGGCTTCACCATGGACGAGAACGGCGAGAAGATGTCCAAGTCCAAGGGTAACACGGTCGAGCCGCAGACGATCACCAAGGAGTCCGGCGCGGAAATCCTGCGCCTGTGGGCGGCCATGGTCGACTATTCGGAGGACCAACGGATCGGCAAGACGATCCTGGCCACCACGACCGACGCCTATCGCAAGCTGCGCAACACCATGCGCTACCTGCTGGGCGCTCTCGCCGGCTTCGACGAGGCCGAGCGCGTCACCGACTACGCCGACTTCCCGCCGCTGGAGAAGTACATCCTGCACCGCCTGTGGGAGCTGGATGGCCAGGTGCGCGAGGCCTATGAGAGCTACCGCTTCTCGGACGTGATCCGGCCGCTGATCGAGTTCTGCCAGGGCGACCTGTCGGCGCTCTATTTCGACGTTCGCCGCGACAGCCTCTATTGCGACCGCCCCGACGCCCTGAAGCGCCGGGCCTATCGCACGGTGCTGGACGAGGTCTTCAACCGCCTGACCATCTGGCTGGCCCCGCTGGCCAGCTTCACGATGGAGGAGGCCTGGACCACGCGCTTCCCGGAGGCGGGTCCCGTGGCGCTGCGGGTGATTCCGGCGCGCGTCGACGCCTGGCGCAACGACACCGAGGCCGCCCGCTGGGCCAAGGTCGAGAAGGTCACCTCGGTGGTCACCGGCGCCCTGGAAGTCGAGCGCCGCGAGAAGCGCATCGGCTCGGCCCTGGAAGCCGCGCCGGTGGTGCACGTCGCCGACGCCGACCTGCTGGCCGCCTTCGAGGGCCTGGACGCCGCCGAAGTGTTCCGCACCTCCGCCGCGACCCTGGTCGCGGGCGACGCGGGCGCCTTCCGCGTCGACGAGGTCAAGGGCGTCTCGGTCGATCCCAAGCGCGCCGAAGGCCAGAAGTGCGCCCGCTCGTGGCGGATCCTCCCCGAGGTGGGAACCGATCCGCGCTATCCGGAGCTTAGCCTTCGCGACGCCGACGCCGTGGCCCACTGGGACGCGACGCACGGCTGATAATCTCCCTCTCCCATGGGGAGAGGGGTAGGGGTGAGGGAATAAACCGGTCGCCGGCGTAACCCCTCACCTCCCGCCGCTTTCGCGGCGGGTCCCTCCTCTCCCTCCGGGAGAGGATTTCAGAACGGGGGATGACGCCTTTGAAAATCACCCGCCTCGGCTGGACCGCCTACGCCGTCGCCGCCGCCGTCCTGGTGCTGGACCAGCTTTCCAAGCTCTGGATCCTGGGCTTCCTGGGTCGCGAGCAGGGCGCCAGCGTCCCGCTGCTGGGCCCGCTGCACCTGACCATGGTCCATAACTACGGCATGAGCTTTGGCCTGCTGAAGAACAGCGACTGGGGCCGCTGGCTGCTGATCGGCTTCTCGATCGTCGTGGTGATCGGCCTGGCGATCTGGGCGCGCAAGGCGACCAAGCTGCTGCCGGCCCTGGGGATCGGCATGATCATCGGCGGCGCCATCGGCAACAACCTGATCGACCGGGTGCAGTACGGCTATGTCGTCGACTTCATCGACGTCTCGCGGCTCTATTTCCCCTGGGTGTTCAACGTCGCCGACTCGGGGATTTCGGTCGGGGTGGCGCTGCTGCTGCTGGACAGTTTCCTGTCCGAAGAGAGCAAACTGTCGCATCAGACCGAGTAGTTTTGGCCGATTGCCGCCGCAATCGCGTGGGACATTGGCGCCCGCGCGAGGATGTCGTATCGAGAGCGTCCGAATTTCTGGGCCGGGGGTCGGCTCTGCTGGAGCATGGTTTGATGAGTTTCAAACGGGTCGCCGCTGTTAGCGCCCTGACCGTCGTGGCCGCGATCGGCCTGGCCGGCTGCACCTCGACCAAGAAGGCCCTGGGGATGGACAAGGTCGTCCCCGACGAGTTCCGCGTGGTCAGCAAGGCCCCGCTGGTGGTGCCGCCCGACTATTCGCTGCGTCCGCCGGCGCCCGGCGAGCCGCGCCCGCAAGAGCTGCAGCCCGAAAGCGCGGCCCGCGCCGCCCTGATCGGCCAGAGCAACGCCGCCGGCCGCTCGGAAGGCGAGAAGCTGCTGGTCGCCCGCGCCGGCTCGGACAAGGCCGACCCGCTGATCCGCTTCGTCGTCGACGACGAGAACGGCGACCTGGCCCACAAGGACGAGAGCTTCGCCAGCAAGGTGATGTTCTGGAAGAAGGGTCAGAAGACCACCAACGTGACGACGGCGGCCGAAGCCGGCGCCAACGCCCCGATGGAAGTCGACGCCGCCGCCGAGGAGGCTCGCCTCAAGAAGCTGGTCGGCGCGGGCGGCGTGGTCATCAGCCGCGAGAAGAAGGGCGGCATCAAGCTGCCGGGCCTCTAGGGCCTGACGTCTCCGCCGAGATACAGAATGGCCCGGAGCCTCGCGGTTCCGGGCCGTTTTTGTTTGGGGCCTTCAGCGCCCCCTCCGTCTCGATGCGTATCCGCATCGTGGCACCTCTCCCGTTTCACGGGTGAGGAGGGTTACCCGCCATCCTCCCCCGCGTGCAGGGGAGGCGGATCGGCGCGGAGCGACGAGACGGAAGGGGCGCTTTCTCCCCCTACCCCTCCGCTGGCGTCCGCACCGTGATCCCGCGCGCCCGCAGCTTGTCCAGCACGCCGTTCTCGGCGACCAAGGCGCGCAGCGGGAAATAGGCCACCGCGTGGCCAGGGGTCTTCAGGAGGTCCGTCAGGGCCTGGACCTCGTCGTCGACCAACTGGCGCTTCAGGTCGGCGACGCCAGGCATCAGCAGTTCGCAGCGTTCGGCGCTGCGGGGGCCGGCCAGGGCGTCCTTGACCCGGCCCTTGGCCCAGGCGTCGGCCGCGGCGCGGATCGGCGCCGGCCCCGCCTCGGTCGCGTCCAGCGTCTCGGACAGGCAGGTCAGCCCCGCCTCCTCGCTATGCTCGCGCACCAGCGCCTTCAGCATCGGCATGGCCTTGTGGACCGCCGCGGGCCGCGACTTCACCCGCCGCTTGAGGGCCAGATCGCCAATGGTCCGGTCGGGTTCTGAGACCTTCAGTTGGGCCTCGCCATTGGCCTTGTTGTTGAGCTGCAGCGCCACGAACGCCGGCTTCCATTTCCGCCACTCGCCGGCGTTCTTGGGGTCGACGGCGGTCCAGGCGCGCTGGGTCCGCGCGGCCAGGGTCGGGGCGCGCCCGGCCCACGCGCCGTCGTCCTTGAGACTGCCGCGCAGCCTCAGCATCGCCGGGATATCGGTGAGGCCCGCCTGCCAGACGGGCGGCGTCAGCAGCACCGAGGCGCCGTCCAGCCGCCGCTCCAGCACGGACCTGTCCCACGCCATCCCCTTGGGCAGGGCGCTTGGCACGCCCAGGACATAGATCGTGGTGTCGCCGTCCGACACCCGCCACCAAGCCGGACCCGGCAGCTTGGCGCTGACCACCAGGGCGTCGACCACATTGGCCTGGGGGTCGTCGATGACTTGAGCGCGCGCCGCGCCGCCCGTGATCGCCACGGCCAACGCCAAGCCTGTCAGGATCGTCCGCATCTCACCCCTCCCGTGTGTGGGCTCAACCCTCGGAAGACCGTGTGGCGGAAGCTTGGCCTTATTCGGGCGCGGTTACGGTGAAGCCCTTGGCGCGCAGGCGATCCAGAACGCCGCCCTCGGTCAGCAGCGAGCGCAGTTCGATCACCGCGACGGCCTTGCCGGGCTTCTTCAGGGCCGAGGCGATCGCGGAGACCGCGTCGTCCTGACCGTCCTTGAACTGACGCGCGATCCAGGGCGTGGAGGCCAGGCAGCGCTGATAGCCGCGCTCGGCCGAGACGACCTCGCGCACCTGACCCTCGGCCCATTGCTCGGCGGTCTCGCGAACGCCGGCCAGGCCGTTCTCGGCCTCCTTCAGGCCCGCGTCCAGGCAGAGCTCCTGCAGCGGCCGCGGCGCCTCGGCCAGCGACTTGACCATGCCGATCAGGTCGTAGTCGTCCAGCTTCTTGACCCGGGGCTGGACCGCGACCGCCTTGCTCTTGGTCAGGTCGCGGATGCGGTCCGTCAGGTCGCCGACCGTGATCGAGACGCCGCCGCCGCGGTCGTTGGCGATGATGAAGCCCGCAAGCGCCGGCTTCATCTCGTCGTATTCGCTGACCGGCTTGCTTCGAGCCTTCAACCGCGTCTCCAGCCGCGCGCGCAGTTCGGGCGGCAGGGTGTCGCGCATGGGCCTGTCCATCATGAACGGCTTGCCCCGCCCGGGGATCAGGGCCAGCAGACTGAGGATCCTGACCTCGGGCTCCTGGCCGATGATCAGGACGTTGGCGCCGTCCAGCCGTCGCCGCAGCACCGAGTCGTCGAAGTCCAGCTTTCGCGGCGTGAAGGCGGGGACGCCCATCACATAGACGGTGGTGTCGGCGTCCGAGACCTTCCACCAGGCCGGCCCCGGCAGGCGGGCGTTGACGATCAGCGCTTCGACCAGGTTCGCCTGGCTGTCGACGGGCGTCAGGTCGACGGGCTTGGTCTGGTGGATCGAGACCTCGTTCTTGCCTTGCGTCTGAGCAAGCGCCGAACTCCCCATCAACAAGGAAAGCGCCAGGCCGGCGGCGGCGAAACGGGTCAGCGTCACTATCTTCAGTTCCTCGAACGAAGGCGGAATCGAGCTAAGGTTTTCGATCTCCCTCTGGTTGGCCGATCGGCTTTCGTTCGGCAACTTAAGGAGTTGCAATGTCGGCGCCCCGCCTCACGTGTGGTCGCCGGCCTGCCTCGTGAAAGTCCGCTTGATGCCCATCCGCCGCCTGCCTCCCGAGACCGTAAACCGCATCGCCGCCGGCGAGGTGGTCGAGCGGCCGGCCAGCGCCATCAAGGAACTGGTCGACAACGCCATCGACGCCGGCGCCACGCGGATCGAGGTCGAGGCGCACGGCGGCGGCCTGACCCGGATTCTGGTGGCCGACGACGGCTGCGGCCTGTCCGCCGAGGAACTGCCGGTCGCCATCGAACGCCACGCGACCTCGAAGCTCGCGCCCGACGCCGACGGTCTGTGGGATCTTCTGCGCATCCACACCATGGGCTTCCGGGGCGAGGCGCTGCCGTCGATCGGCTCGGTGGCGCGGCTGCAGATCAGCTCGCGCGCCAAGGGCCAGTCGGACGCCTACTCGATCCTGGTCGAGGGCGGCCAGGTCGGCGATGTCGCCCCCGCCGCCTTCCCCGGCCCGCACGGGGCGCGGATCGAGGTGCGGGATCTGTTCTACGCCACGCCGGCCCGCCTCAAGTTCATGAAGTCCGAGCGCGCCGAGGCCCTGGCGATCACCGAGGAGATCAAGCGCCAGGCCATGGCCAATGAGAGCGTCGGCTTCTCGCTGGACATCGACGGCCGCCGGGTGCTGCGCCTGCCGCCCGAGCATCCGGGGCCGCAGGGCCGGCTCGCCCGCCTGGCCGCCGTGCTGGGCCGCGAGTTCCAGGAGAACGCCCTGGAGATCGACCAGACCCGCGACGGCGTCCGCCTGTCGGGCTTCGCGGGCCTGCCGACCTACAACCGCGGCAACGCCGCCCACCAGTACCTGTTCGTCAACGGCCGGCCGGTGCGCGACCGGCTGCTGCAAGGCGCCCTGCGCGCGGCCTATGCGGACTTTCTCGCCAGAGACCGCCACCCGACGGCGGCCCTCTATGTGACGCTCGATCCGACCGAGGTCGACGTCAACGTCCACCCGGCCAAGGCCGAGGTGCGCTTCCGCGATCCAGCCCTGGTGCGCGGCCTGATCGTCGGGGCCCTGCGCCACGCCCTGGCCGGCGCCGGCCACCGCGCCTCGACCACCGTGGCGGCCCAGGCCCTGGACAGCATCCGCGCCCAGCAGAGCCCGTTCCCGGGATACCAACCGGGCCCATCAGCCGCCGGCTTCTCGGCCTGGCGCGAGGGCGGCTGGACGCCGCCGACCCAGCGGCCCATGGACTTGCCGGGCTTGAGCGAGGTGTCGGCGAGGGTCGAGGGCGATTTCCCCCTCGCGGGGAGGGGGCCAGGGGGCGGGGGCGCCGGCCTTGAATGGGCCGGCTCGGAGCAGACACCCCCACACCCAACCCTCTCCCCGCAAGGGGGAGAGGGCTATGCCGCGCCCTTTGACCCGATCGACTACCCGCTCGGCGCGGCCCGGGCCCAGGTGCACGAGACCTATATCGTCGCCCAGACCCGCGACGGCATGGTCATCGTCGACCAGCACGCGGCCCACGAGCGCCTCGTCTATGAGCGGATGAAGGGCGAGATGGCCGCCGGCGGCGTGGCGCGTCAGACCCTGCTGCTGCCCGAGGTGGTGGATCTCGACCCGGCCGAGGCCGAGCGCGTCGTCGCCCGCGCCGAGGAGCTGGCCAGCCTGGGCCTCGTCATCGAGAGCTTCGGCCCCGGCGCGGTGCTGGTGCGCGAGACGCCGGCCCTGCTGGGCAAGACCGACGCGGCGGGCCTGGTCCGCGACATCGCCGACGACCTGGCCGAGAACGGCGCGGCCCTGGCGCTGAAGGAGCGGCTGGAGGAGGTCTGCTCGACCATGGCCTGCCACGGCAGCGTTCGCGCCGGCCGCCGCCTGAACGGCGCCGAGATGAACGCCCTGCTGCGCGAGATGGAGGCCACGCCCCACTCGGGCCAGTGCAACCACGGCCGCCCGACCTATGTCGAACTGAAGCTGGCCGACATCGAGAAGCTGTTCGGACGGCGGTGATCGATGCTCCCCCGCGATGCGGGGGAGCTGTCACGGAGTGACTGAGGGGGCTAATGCGGCCTCGGCTCAGCTAGCCCCCTCCGGCCCTCTGGGCCACCTCCCCCGCATCGCGGGGGAGGAACATCACCGCTTCTCCGCGAATACCCGCATCGCTTCGGCGAAGTACTCGGTCAAACCCGGCGCGATCGCCTCATAGCGCGCGGTGAATTCCGGGTTCTCCCGGTAGAGATGACCCAGCCCCTTGAACGCGTCCGGCGTCGGCTCGCGGTTCCAGGATCGGCCGACCCACGCCCAGTGGCGGCGCATGATCGTCGTCACCGGATCGCTGTCGACCGGCAGCCCCTGCTTCAGAGCCTTGGCCAGATCGTGCTCGATCGCCTTGGCCTCCTCCTGGAAGTGGGACCAGTCCCTCTTGCCCCAGGTCTTCATGCCGGCCTTGGCGTCAGCGATCCGCTGGGCCGCCTCGTCGCCATAGCGCTCGACCAGCCAGGCCTCATGCTCGGCCTGCTTCTTGGGATCGAAGCCTTCGAAAAGCATCCTGTCGTCCATCGTCTCGTCTCCTTCGAGGTTGGCGAGGGTTCGATCGACGATGGCTGTCAGCTGAGCGTAGCGCTCGGCCTCGGCCGCCAGGCGCGCGCGTTGGGCGCGGAGCGCGGCGGCGAGGTCGAAATCCGGATCGTCCAACGCGGCCTGAATGTCCTTCAGCGGAGTCTCCAGGGCGCGGTGGAAGAGGATCTGTTGCAGGCGCAGCAGGTCCTGGCGGTCGTAATAGCGATAGCCGTTGGCCCCGACGGCGCGGGGCTTCAACAAGCCGATGGCGTCGTAGTGGTGCAGCGCGCGCACTGAAACGCCGGACAGCTTGGCCATCTGCTTGACCGTGTAAACGCTCAACCGGGGCGCCCTTTCGTCGACCTTGCCTCTCGATGGCGAAGTCACTCAGGGATCACGCGGCGTGAGGGTCAAGCGCGCCGGAGCAAAAAGTCCGCCCGGCTCAGCTCAGGGCGATCGGCGCGCCTTCGGCGCCAGCGACCGGCTTGTCGAGCAGGGTGGTGATGGCGGGGCCCTGGACGCGGGCGATTCCGGCGGCGCGGCACGCCTCCAGCTCGGCCCGCGTGGCCACCCCGGCGACGCCCTGCATCACGCCCTTGCCTTCGTACAGGTTCTTGCGCTCGGCGAACCTCTGAATGTTGCTCATCCGGTCGAACTCGGTCTCGCCGGTCAGCAGCAGGGTGACGCTGTCGATCAGCTCGGGCGGCAGGCCGTGGATCGGGAAGGTGGCGTCCTCGACGCGCAGGTCCATGAAGGCGAAGCTGCCCTTCAGGAAGGCGCGCATCTGCTGCAGCATGCCCAGCGAAGCCTCGCGCGGCGTGCCGTAGATCGTAGCGACCAGGCGCGGCTGCTGATCCAGCGGATAGCGCGACAGGCGGCTCTTGTAGGCGTCCAGGGCCGACTGGGTCGTCAGGTTCCAGAAGCCAAACGGCACCAGGATCTGGCCGAAGGTCGCCGCCTTCAAGGCGGCCTGGGCGTCGGTCAGGCAGATCAGATCGCGCTTGAGGAGTTTGTCGTCGTCCTCCGGCGGCGGCTGCAGCAGATCGGCGCGCATGCCGATGAGCGATGCGACGAAAGCGTTGGCCGAGAGATCATAGACGCCCCACCAGCCCGTCTGCGGCGGCGGCGGCGGAGGGGGAGGCGGCGGAGCCTTGGGCGCGACCGGCGCCTTGGCGGTCTTTGACGCCTTGTCGGCCAAAGGAGCGTCCGCCGCGCCCGCTTCGGCCTTTTCGGCCGCCAGGGCCCTGGCCTCCTCGTGGGTGCTGGGCACGGACTCGACCGCGTCGGCGGTGATCACATGGACCCGGCCCGCCGCGCCGCCATAGCCCTTGCCGGCGACCAGGCCGGCCAGCTCCTTCTGCGACAGGCTGGCGAACTTCAGGACGGCGGTCTCGTCGCCCTGAAAGGTCATCAGGCAGATCTCGCCGCCCTCGCCGCCAGGGAACAGCACCTGCTCCAGCTCGGCCGCCAGGGCCTGCATCTCGGCGGGATCCAGCGTCTCGACCCGGTTGTCGGCCAGCACGAAGGCCAGTGGAGCCACGGCGCCGCACTTGCGCGGGGCGCGCCAGCGCGCCTTCAGGAAGGCGTCGGCCACGGCCTGCGCCTTTGATCGCGGGATTTCGCCGGGCTGGCTCTCGCCGGCGTTGAACAGGATTCGGAGGCAGGCGATGGCCGTCATGAGTGCAACACTAGGTAGGAATCCTCGCCAATTCGTTGAGGGGCCCGGCTAAAAAGCAGCGACCCGCGGGCCTTACACGGCCAGCGGAAGTTCATCGACCGGCGTCTCCTGCTCGGTCACGGGCGTGGCGAACAGGCCGCTGACGAAAGGACCCTTGATCGTGCTGGCGCCCATGCGCCGCGCAAGCTCCAGCTCGCGCGCGTTGCGCACCCCCGCCAGGCCCTGACGCAAGCGGCGGGCGGCGTAGACCTTACGGTCGGACAAGAAACGATGGATCTTCAGCAGGCGGGACTTCTCGTCATCGCCTTCGAGCTGCAGGACCACGCCGTGCGCCAAGCCTTCGGGCACGGCCTGGCAATAGAAGCCGGCGTCATGAACCCGCAGATCGACGCGGGCGAAGCTGGGCAGGACGATATCGCGCAGCGGGGCGATGGCCGAGAACGGCAGGTCGCGCGGCACCTCGTAGATCACCGCCGCCATCCGCTCGCGAACGTTGGGCGACAGGGCGGTGAAGCGCGCCTGATAGGCCTCGCGGATGCCCGCGCGGACCACGCTCCACATCCGCACGCCCACCCACGCCTTGAGGCTGGGGTCGGCCTCCAGCGCCGCGACGGCGCGGTCGAAGGCCAGGAGGTCGGCCTCGGCGAATTCGGAGTCGTCCTGCGGCTCGGGCGCGCCGGGCTTGCGCACGACCATGATCTCGGAGCTTTCGAACTTCTGGCTTCCCAGGTTGTAGACGCCACGCCAGCCCAGATGGATCGGCGTCTGAGCCTCGACCTTGGGCTTGGCCGCGACCACGCGCGGCGTCGAGCCCCAGGGCGCCAGCTCGGCCACGCCGTCGCGGCGGATCAGGCGCGTGCGGCCCTCGGGCGGCGGCGGCTTGCCGCCGCGCATGGCCAGCAGCTCATCCTCGGTCAGGGTGGAGAACTTGAGGACCTGCTCTTCCTCGCCCTCGAAGGTGAGCATGCAGAGATCGTCGCGGCCCTGGGTGCCGAACAGCCGCAGCTGCAGCTCCGAAGCCATATGTCGCAGTTCTTCGCCGTCCAGATAATCGGCGTGAGGATCGACCAGCACATAGGCGCCGGGCGCCACGCGGCCGTAGCGACGGGGAGCGGGCCAATGGGCCTCGATATAGGAGGAGGCGGTCTTATCGATCTTGGCCGGAGTCACGCCCTCGACGGCGGTCTCGCGCGCGCCGTGTTCAATGCAGATTCGAAGACATGCCATCCCGCCCATGCGGGGAAACTTATAACGCCGTGTATTGAGAATTGCTTCTCGGAACTAATGGCGCGACAACGCGCCACAGACCTTAAACGAATGCCTCCGACAACCTGAAGTCTAGGCGTTGGCGCACGCCCGGCCAGTCGTAATCAGTGATCGAGAAGACGGCCGTGTCGCGCACGTGACCCGTCCAGGTGATCTTGTGATTGCGGAGCACGCCTTCCTTGGTCGCGCCCAGCTTCTGGATCGCCGCCTGGCTGCGGGCGTTGCGGACGTCGGTGACCAGCTCGACGCGAATGGCGCCGCAGTCGAACGCGTGCGCCAGCAGCAACCGCTTGCTTTCCGGATTGACCGGACCCGACCGCGCTTCAGGGTTGAGGAAGGTCGAGCCGATCTCCAGACCGCAGTGGAGACGGCGGATGTTCAGGTAGCTGGAGGTGCCGACCACCTTGCCGTCCGACAGGCGGCGGATGGCGAAGCCGATGCGCTCGCCCCGGTCCGTCTCGCCCTGCAGCGCGCCCCAGAAGTCGTCGAAGCCTTCGCCGCAGCCGTTGACCGACATGATCTCCCAGCTTTCGGGATCGCAATCGACGGCGGCCTTCAGCTCGTCGCGATGATCGATGGTGACGGGTTCGAGGCGCACATGGCGCCCCTGCAGGATGTCGGCGGTCAGGTTCAGCATGACCGCCGTTGTCCGACAGCCGTGTGACGAACACAACCCGCCCGCCGGAAACTTACGCAATCGGACGTAGCCCTGCCCGCTTGCCCCGCGCGTCAGGGCGTTCTACAAACACTTCAAACAAGCGTTTGAGACAAGCAAAGCGGGCAGAGGGAACACCATGGACTTCGACATCTCCCCCAAGCAACGCGTCTTCCTGGACCGCGTCACCGCGTTCATGGACGAACACGTTTATCCGGCGATCCCGGCCTACGACGCCGAGATGAACGTCCTGGGTCAGGAGCGCTGGAAGGTCGTCCAGGTGCTGGAAGAGCTGAAGAAGAAGGCCAAGGCCGCGGGCCTGTGGAACTTCTTCATGCCGCCGCACAGCGGCCAGACCCATGTCGACGACACCTTCGTCTTCGAAGGCGAGCAGCTGACCAACCTCGAATACAGCCTGATCGCCGAGCACATGGGCAAGGTCGGCTTCGCCTCGGAGGTCTTCAACTGCTCGGCGCCGGACACGGGCAACATGGAAGTGCTGATGCGCTACGGCACGCTGGCGCAGAAGGAGCGCTGGCTGCGCCCGCTGATGAACGGCGAGATCCGCTCGGCCTTCCTGATGACCGAGCCGGCGGTGGCCAGCTCGGACGCCACCAACATCGAGACCCGCATCGAGCGCGACGGCGACCACTATGTGATCAACGGCCGCAAGTGGTGGAGCTCGGGCGTGGGCGACCCGCGCTGCAAGGTGGCGATCGTGATGGGCAAGACCGATCCGACCGCCTCGACCCACCAGCAGCAGAGCCAGGTCCTGGTGCCGATGGACGCGCCGGGGATCGAGATCGTCCGCATGCTGCCGGTGTTCGGCTATGACGACGCTCCGCACGGCCACGCCGAGGTGATCCTGAAGGACGTCCGCGTGCCGGTCGAGGACGCCCTGCTGCTGGGCGAAGGCCGCGGCTTCGAGATCGCCCAGGGCCGCCTGGGCCCCGGCCGCATCCACCACTGCATGCGCACGATCGGCGCGGCCGAGGTGGCGCTGGAGAAGATGATCAAGCGCCTGATGAGCCGGAAGGCGTTCGGCAAGTACCTGTCCGATCACTCGGTCTGGGAGCAGCGTATCGCCGAGGCCCGCATCGACATCGAGATGTGCCGCCTGCTGTGCCTGAAGGCCGCCGACATGATGGACAAGGCCGGCAACAAGTCGGCCCGCCTCGAGATCGCGATGATCAAGGTCGCCGCCCCGCGCATCGCCCTGAAGGTCATCGACGACGCCATCCAGGCCCACGGCGGCGCGGGCGTGACCACCGACTTCGGCCTCGCCAAGCTCTATGCCGGCATCCGCACCCTGCGCCTGGCCGACGGCCCGGACGAGGTCCACTGCCGCACCATCGCCCGCATGGAAATGTCCAAGTACGGCGACCTCGCCTACAAGCAGAAGACCGAGCGCGACGCGGCCCTGCACGTGCCGGGGATTCGGTAGTCTCCTTCTCCCCTTGTGGGAGAAGGTGGCGGCCGCAGGCCGACGGATGAGGGGTTGCGTGAGCGGCCCCTTTTTCGTGGGCGGCGGACCGGTCATTCACCCCCTCATCCGACCGCTTCGCGGCCACCTTTTCCCGCAAGGGGAGAAGGGAGCAAAATCCGGGCGGACAGCCTCGCTTCGGCGAGCGATCATCGCCGCATGACCCGCCCCAACCACCTCCTCCTGGATCGCGCGCCGTCGCCGATCGGCGAGATCCTGATCGTCACCGACGAGACCGGCCTGCTGCGCGCCGTCGACTTCCACGACTTCGAGCCGCGCCTGCGCCGGCTGCTGCGCCTGCACTACGGCGACCTTCCGCTACAGGCGGGTGAGGCGCCGGCCGCGACCAAGGCCGCCTTCGCCCGCTACTTCGCCGGAGATGTGAGCGCGCTAGCCGACCTAAGCTGGGATACAGGCGGCACGGCGTTCCAGCGCGCGGTCTGGCGGGCGCTGGCCGCCATCCCACCGGGGGAGACCGTGACCTATTCGGAGCTCGCCCGCCGCGTGGAGCGCCCCGCCGCCATTCGCGCGGTCGGCGCCGCCAACGGCGCCAATCCGCTCAGCCTGGTCGCGCCCTGCCACCGGGTGATCGGCATGAGCGGCGCGCTCACCGGCTATGCCGGCGGGATCGAACGCAAGCGCTGGCTGCTGGCCCATGAGGGCGTGCTTCAGGCGAAGCCCATGCCCCTCGCCACATAAGGCCCGACGTTGAAGAACGGGAGGCTCAGGGTGATCCCGATCAGGGCGTTGACCGCGATCGAACCGGCGTTGAAGCGGCCCGCCTCGCCATCCTTGACCGCCGACAGCGCCCGCGCCGCCGCCGCGCCCAGCCAGCCCACCGCCAGCACCATCGCCATGGCCGCGCCCAGCCGGGGCTGGTAGCCGAGATACAGCGCCGCGATCCCGTGCGAGGCGATCAGCATGCCGCCGAACGCCCGCCCTTCCGCGAACAGCGGCGACTTCGGCGTCTCCTCGTCGGCCAGGCCCGCAAGGCCCAGCATGGTCTCGGGCCGCGCCAGGATCATGCCGCCCAGCGCGCCGCCGATGACGCAGGCCACCACCGCCAGGAACAGGGACAGGACGTAGCTGGACATCGGCTCTCCTAGCACTCCGTCAGGCAGGCGCGTGACAGACGGCCTCGACGTTTCGACCGTCCGGGTCAAGAACGAAAGCCGCATAATAGTTGGGATGATAGTGAGGCCGAACGCCCGGCGCCCCATTGTCGGTCCCGCCCGCCGCCAGCGCCGCGGCGTGGAAGGCGTCGACCTGGGCCCGGTCGGCGGCCAGGAAGGCCACATGCATGGCGCCCGTCGCCGCGGGGCCCTCGCTGACCCAGAAGTTCGGCTTGCCGACCTGCAGTTCGGGTCTGGCCGCCGTCGCGCCATAGCCGAAGTGCGCCGATCCGCCGGTCTGCTCGGCGGTCACGCTCATGACAACGGCCAGCCCCAAAGGCGCCAAGGCCGCGTCGTAGAAGGCTTTAGCGACCTTGAGGTCGCTCGCCGTCACCCCGATATGATCGATCACCACAGGCCTCCCGTTAACCGCCCGACGAAAAAACTTCACCCTGGGCGTTCTTGACTCCCCGAGGGCCGGCGCCTAACTGACGCTCGTCGTTAGCACTCGGAGGGAGCGACTGCTAACAGCACCGCTCCCCCCTGCTGACGAAGCCATTAAATCAAACCGTTCCGACGGAGAACCACAATGAAGTTTCGTCCCCTGGGCGACCGCGTCCTCGTGAAGCGCGTCGAAGAAGAAACCAAGACCAAGGGCGGGATCATCATTCCCGACACGGCGAAGGAAAAGCCTCAAGAAGGCGAAGTCGTCGCTGTCGGTCCGGGCGCTCGCAACGACAAGGGCGAAGTCGTCGCCCTGGACGTGAAGGCCGGCGACCGCATCCTGTTCGGCAAGTGGTCGGGCACCGAAGTGAAGGTCGACGGTCAGGACCTCCTGATCATGAAGGAAAGCGACGTCCTGGGCGTGGTCGAGGCTTAAGGCCTCCTCCGTCCTTCGACGCTTTCTCCCCTAACCTCTTTCCAGAAAGGCACCACACATGGCCGCCAAAGACGTCTATTTCTCCTCCGACGCGCGCGACAAGATGCTGCGCGGCGTCAACATCCTCGCCAACGCGGTGAAGGTGACCCTGGGCCCCAAGGGCCGCAACGTCGTCATCGAAAAGTCGTTCGGCGCTCCGCGCACGACCAAGGACGGCGTCTCGGTCGCCAAGGAAATCGAACTGGCTGACAAGTTCGAGAACCTCGGCGCGCAGATGATCCGCGAAGTCGCCAGCAAGACCAACGACAAGGCCGGCGACGGCACCACGACCGCCACGGTCCTGGCCCAAGCCATCGTCCAGGAAGGCCTCAAGTCGGTCGCCGCCGGCATGAACCCGATGGACCTGAAGCGCGGTATCGACAAGGCCGTTCTGGTCGCCGTCGAGGACATCAAGAAGTCCTCGAAGAAGGTCACCACCAACGCTGAAATCGCCCAAGTCGGCACCATCTCGGCCAACGGCGACAAGGAAGTCGGCGAGATGATCGCCAAGGCGATGGACAAGGTCGGCAACGAAGGCGTCATCACCGTCGAGGAAGCCAAGACCGCCGAGACCGAACTCGACGTCGTCGAAGGCATGCAGTTCGACCGCGGCTACCTGTCGCCGTACTTCATCACCAACGCCGACAAGATGGAAGTTCAGCTGGAAGAGCCGCTGATCCTCCTGTTTGAAAAGAAGCTGTCGTCGCTGCAGCCGCTGCTGCCGGTGCTGGAAGCCGTCGTCCAGTCGGGCCGTCCGCTGCTGATCATCGCCGAGGACGTCGAGGGCGAGGCCCTGGCCACGCTGGTCGTCAACAAGCTGCGTGGCGGCCTGCGCGTCGCCGCGGTCAAGGCTCCGGGCTTCGGCGACCGCCGCAAGGCCATGCTGGAAGACATCGCGATCCTGACCGGCGCCCAAGTCGTCAGCGAAGACCTCGGCATCAAGCTCGAGAGCGTCACGCTCGACATGCTGGGCCGCGCCAAGAAGGTCTCGATCACCAAGGACGACACCACGATCGTGGACGGCATCGGTGAGAAGGAAGCCATCGAGGCTCGCATCTCGCAGATCAAGCGCCAGATCGAGGAAACCACCTCGGACTACGACAAGGAAAAGCTGCAAGAGCGCCTGGCCAAGCTGGCCGGCGGCGTCGCGGTCATCCGCGTCGGCGGCTCGACCGAAGTCGAAGTGAAGGAAAAGAAGGACCGCGTTGACGACGCCCTGAACGCGACCCGCGCGGCCGCCGACGAAGGCATCGTCCCGGGCGGCGGCACGGCTCTGCTGAAGGCCTCCAAGGCCCTGGCTGGCCTGACCGGCGACAACGACGACCAGACCGCCGGCATCGCGATCGTCCGTCGCGCCCTGCAGGCTCCGATCCGCCAGATCGCCGAAAACGCCGGCGTCGAAGGCTCGATCGTGGTTGGCAAGATCCTGGAAAACGACAGCAGCTCGTTCGGCTTCAACGCCCAGAGCGAACAGTATGTCGACCTGGTCGCCGACGGCGTCATCGACCCGGCCAAGGTTGTCCGCACGGCCCTGCAGAACGCCGCCTCGGTGGCCGGCCTGCTGATCACCACGGAAGCCGCGATCGTCGAAGCCCCGAAGAAGGCCTCGGCCGGCGCCGCTCCGGGCGGCATGCCGGGCGGCATGGGCGACATGGACTTCTAAGAAGTCCATAAAGTCGCCCATTCTCCAAAGAGATCTGGATCGGCCTAGCCGATCCAGAGCGGCGACATGGACTTCTTAGAAGTCCTGCCAGCCAACAGCTGAAACGGATGAGGGCGGGGCCGAAAGGCTCCGCCCTTTTTCTATCCACCGCCCATCCACCGGAATCTCATCAAATCCGCGAGAACGCACGCATCCAAGCGTCGCCTTCGGCGTTAGGATGCAGCCTTGCAGGCATGGAGGCTGTCATGTCGTTCGTGCGTGAGTATCCCGCCCCGCGTCGTAAACGCGCCCCGCGGTCTTCCCTGAGTATCATTGTCCTGGGCTTGTCGGCCTGGCTGGTTCTGGGCCTGCTGAGCCAGGCGGCGTTCCAGCTGATCGGCTGATTGGCGCTTACAGTTTCGTGCGGAACGTCCTAAGTCCGGGATCATGTTCCGCCAGCGTCCCGACGCCGATCTGATCGTTCAAGGCTGGGTCATCGGCGTCATGGTCGAGGTCCCCGGCGAGCGCGCCCCCGTGCGCCACTACTTCGCCGTCGGCAAGGCCGACCGGGCGCAGGCCGAATGGACCGCCACCGACCTCGCCCAGACCGAGGGCGCGATCGCCTCCAGTCCCGTCGACGGTCATGAGCCGGTCGAGGCCATGCACGAGATCGTCGCCTATCGTATGCGGGACCTGGGCCTGAAGACCGGCGAAGCGCGGCGGCTGGGCGACAAGTACCCGCGCCGCTGGTTGTTCTAGCGCCCGCTCGCGATTAGCCCTTGGCGCGCGCGCGCCTTTCCGGCCATGCTCAGCGCCAAACAGGCGTTCGAACGCCGCGCTAGGGGAAGAGCATGACCAGGATGAGGCTGGCCGCCATGGGTTTGGCGGCGATCTTGACGATGGGCGCATCGGCCTGCGCCCAGACAGCGCCCGCGCCGAGCACGCCGAACGATTACGCCAAGCCCGACAACTGGCTATGCCTGCCCGGTCGCCAGGACGCCTGCGCCTCGGACCAGACGACAACCATCGTCGAGGCCGACGGCAAGACCTCGGTCGAGACCTTCAAGGCCGCGACCGCCCCGGCCTACGACTGCTTCTACGTCTATCCGACGGTCTCGACCGATCCGGGCGGCAACAGCGACATGGTCATCGATCCGGCCGAGAAGCGCGTCGTCGACCAGCAGCTGGCGCGCTTCGCCTCCAAATGCCGGGTGTTCGCGCCGATGTACCGCCAGGTCACCCTGGCGGCGCTGCGGTCGGTCATGCTGGGGCGCCCGTCTCCGGGTGACGCCGAGCTGGCCTATGGCGACGTTCGCGACGCCTGGCGCTGGTATCTGGCCAATGAAAACAAGGGCCCCAATAACCAGCCAAGGGGCGTCGTCCTGATCGGCCATAGCCAGGGCTCGCGCGTCCTGCTGAACCTGCTGAAGAACGAGATCGACGGCCAGCCGGCCCAGAAGCAGATGATCTCGGCCCTGGTGCTGGGCATGAACACGCCGGTGGACGCCGCGGGCAAGTACGGCTCGATCCCGCTGTGTACGAAGGCCGACCAGGCCGGCTGCCTCGTCACCTATGTCTCGTTCCGCGCGACCAGCCCGCCGCCGGCCAACAGCCGCTTTGGCAAGACGGACGCGGACGGCCATCGCGCCGGCTGCGTGAACCCCGCCGCCCTGCTGGCCGGCAAGGCCTCGTTCGAGGATGCGCCGCTGCACGCCTATCTCAGCAGCAAGGGGTTCGGGGCCGTCGAGGGACAGGCGCCCAAGCCGTTCGCCAAGGGACTGACGGTGACGACGCCGTTCGTCTCGATGCCGGGCCTGCTCTCGGCCCGCTGCGTCAGCGAAGGCGACTTCACCTACCTGTCGGTCAAGATCAACGCCGATCCGGCCGACCCGCGCGCCGACGACATCGGCGGCGACATCGCGGTGGCGGGCGTCGTGCTGAAGGACTGGGGGCTGCACCTGATCGACGTGAACCTCGCCATGGGGGACCTGGTGGCGCTGGTCGACCGTCAGGCGGCGGCTTACGGGGCCAAATAGATGCTCCCCCGCGATGCGGGGGAGCTGTCGCGGAGCGACTGAGGGGGCTAACGCGGCTTAGGCCCAGTTCGCCCCCTCCGGCCCTCCGGGCCACCTCCCCCGCATCGCGGGGGAGGATCTTGATTGAACCCTACTTCGGCCCCGCCACGGTCTTGAACACCGTGGCGCCCAGCACCAGCACGATCACGAAGCCGATCAGGAACAGGAAGAACAGCAGCTTCGCGACGCCCGCCGCCGCGCCGGCGACGCCGGTGAAGCCCAAGGCGCCGGCGATGATGGCGACGATGGCGAGGATGATGGCCCATTTGAGCATGACGGTTTCCCTCCTTGAGCGCCGAAACGGCGCGTTCGGAAAATCAACGCGGCTTCACCGCGCGCCGTTCCTTGTCTTCGCCGCCCGACGCCGGTAACCCAGACGCCATGGCCTCCAAGCCCGAAAGCCCGACCGAACCCTTCAAGCGCGCCCTGGCCCACGCGGCCCGCTCGCTCGCCGAGACGCCTGACCTGGAGGTCGTGTTCTCGGGCGATGGTCCGCAGCTGCTGGGCAATCGGGCCGTGCTGCCGCATCCGCCCCGCGACCTGTCGGGCAAGGAGGCCGCGCGCATCCGGGGCCTCGCCGACCAGATGGCCCTGCGCCTGGCCCACCACGACCCGGTCGCCCACGCCCGCGCCCGTCCCGCCTCGCCCGACGGCCAGGCCGCCTTCGAGGCGATCGAGCAGGCGCGGCTGGAGGCGATCGGCGCCAACGCCCTGGGCGGCGTGCGGGCCAACCTGACCGCCGCCCTCGAGACCCGCCTGGAGAAGCAGGGCCTGACCCGCGCGGTGGCCACCGACACCCAGTCCGCGCCCATGGCCGAGATCCTGGGCCTGCTGGTCCGCGAGCGCCTGACGGGTGACGCGCCCCCGGACGGCGCCAAGGCCCTGGTCGACATCCTGCGGGCCGACATCGAGGCCCGGGCCGGCAAGGACCTCGATCGCCTCGCCGCCGCCATCGACGACCAGGCCGCCTTCGCCCGCGTCAGCCGCGACATCCTCCGCGACCTGGACCTCGGCGAGGAGATGGCCGACGCCACCGACAGCGCCGACGAGGACGACGGCGACGAGGATGACTCCCCGACCGAGGGCTCGGACGACGAACAGGGCGAGGGCGAAGGCGAACAGCCCGAAGGCTCCTCCCCGCAGGAAAGCGAGTCTTCGGACCGCGAGTCCGAGGCCGGCGACGAGGAGATGGTCCAGTCCGACCAGGACGGCGAGGTCGAGGAGACCGACGAGGCGCCCGACATGGGCGACGGCGCCAAGCCCGCCCGTCCCGATCCCGGCGCGGCGCAGGGCGGCGAGCCGCTGTACAAGATCTTCACGACCGAGTTCGACGAGATCGTCCAGGCCGAGGACCTGTGCGACGCCGAGGAATTGACCCGGCTGCGGGCCTATCTCGACCAGCAGCTCTCGGCGCTCTCCAGCGTCGTCTCGCGCCTGGCCAACAAGCTGCAGCGCCGCCTCCTGGCCCAGCAGAACCGCGCCTGGACCTTCGATCTCGAGGAAGGGATGCTGGACGTCGCCCGCCTGACGCGGGTGATCATCGACCCGACCGCGCCGCTGTCCTTCAAGCAGGAGGAGGACCAGGAGTTCCGCGACACGGTCGTGACCCTGCTGATCGACAATTCCGGCTCGATGCGCGGACGGCCGATCATGGTGGCGGCGATCTGCGCCGACATCCTGGCGCGCACGCTGGAGCGCTGCGGGGTCAAGACCGAGGTGCTGGGCTTCACCACCCGCGCCTGGAAGGGCGGCTCCAGCCGCGACGCCTGGATCAAGGCCGGCAAGCCGGCCGCGCCGGGCCGCCTGAACGACCTGCGCCACATCGTCTACAAGGCCGCCGACGCCCCCTGGCGCCGGGCGCGCAAGAACCTCGGCCTGATGATGCGCGAGGGGCTGCTGAAGGAGAATATCGACGGCGAGGCCCTGATGTGGGCGCACCAGCGCCTGATCGGTCGGCCCGAAGCTCGCCGCATTCTGATGGTGATCTCCGACGGCGCGCCGGTGGACGACAGCACCCTGAGCGTCAATTCGGGTCACTATCTGGAGCGCCACTTGCGCCAGGTCATCGCCGAGATCGAGGGCAAGAGCCCCGTCGAGCTGATCGCCATCGGCATCGGCCACGACGTCACGCGCTACTACCGCCGCGCCGTCACCATCGTCGACGTCGAGCAGCTGGGCGGCGTGCTGGTCGAGCAGCTGGCGGCCTTGTTCGAGGAAGAGCCGCGCCAGATCGCCCGGACGCGCGGCCTGCTCGCGCCGCTTCCGGTGGTTACGCCGCAGGCGGCCAAGCCCGCCAGGACGCCCACGTGAGGGCTCGGCTGGCGCTGAGCTTGGCCCTGGCCGGCGGCGTGCTCGCCGGCTGCGCCGAGCATGCCGCGCCGCCGCCCGTCATTCCGGCCGCGCCGGTCAAGGCCGGACCCGAGATCACCGTCGTCGCCACGCCCATCCCGATGGACGCAGCCGACCCGAGCAAGGTCTCGGCCGAGGGCGGCTTCACCTATGCCGGCGGCCTGGTGCTTACGAGCTCCGACACCACGCGCCTGCACGGCCTGTCGGATCTGCGGATCGGAGCCGGCGACGTGCTGACCGCGATCAGCGACAACGGCGATGTCTTCGAGGCCAAGATCCAGCTGGACGCCGCCGGACGCCTGGCGGGCCTGACCGGCGGCAAGCTGTTCCCGTTGCGCGGGCTCGACGGCCAGCCCTTGCAGGGCAAGCGTGACGCCGACGCCGAAGGCCTGGCGGTCATGCCCAACGGCGACCGTCTGGTCAGCTTCGAGCGCGACCACCGCATCTGGCTGTATCCGGCGCAGACCGACGGCGGCTGGGGAACGCCGCGCCCCGCCCCCAAGCCCTCCACGATCCTCCCGGATAACGAAGGCATGGAAGCCCTGTCCGCCTATCCGGCCGCGGGTCCAGACGCCTATCTGGTCGGCGGCGAGGAGGGCGAGGTGTGGCTCTGCCGCCTGTCGGCCGACTGCAAGTCGCTGCCGCCGCAGTCGGGGCCGGACTTTACCTGGGGCCTGGCCGCCTTCGCGCCGTTCCAGGGGACGGCGGTCGCCACCCTGCATCGCGGCTATGACCCGATCCGCGGCTGGCGGAGCATCGTGCGGTTCATCTCGGACCCCACCCTGCCCGCCGCGCGCCAGCGCACCGCCGCGTCGCTGCACATCGACGGCGCCATGCCGCGCGACAATTTCGAGGGCTTGGCGCTCTCGTCCTCTCCGTCGGGCGCGATCCGGATCTATGTGATCTCCGACGACGGCGCGGTCAGCGCCAAGCAGCGCACCCTGCTGCTGGCCTTCGACTGGACGCCGCCCCCGCCGCCGCCGCCCGCCCCGGCCAAGCCGCCGAAGAAGCCTGTTCGCAAGCGGTAGCGCTTCGCAGCGCACACCTTAACGGAAATTAGCCAAGTCACTGAATTCGTTTCGTTGGCAACGATATGGTACCGCTAACATTTTTTCGACGAATCGGTTTTTTCGCACTTGCAGCGGACAACGTTGTCAGTCATTCCTAGCTTGACGGTCGATGAGGCGAGAACCCACGGGCCGTCAGAGGAACGCGCCGGGAGGCGGTTGAACCCAACCTCCTTTCCGGGACTATCAACATGATCCGTCTGCTCATCATCGCCGTCAGCGCCCTGATGGCCACCACCGCCGCCACCTCGGCCAGCGCCGGCGAAATCACCGTCAAGGTGCGCGGCCGTCCGACCGCCGAGGTCCACGCCGAAATCATCCAGGCCGCCAAGCAGCTGTGCCAGGAAGACCTCGCCGGCAACCCCGCCGCCAGCGACCTGGCTCCCTACTGCGTCCGCGAAATCACCCGCGACGCCGTGGTTCGCACCAACAGCCCCGAGCTGGCCGCCTTCAACAAGGCCCAAGGCCGCTCGGTCTACGCGATGCGCGTCGCCATCCGCTAAGACGATCAAGGACCCGCGGGACGACGTGCTCGCGGGTCCTTCCATGCTCGAAGACAGGTCTGCGGCGGGCCTGACCCAATTTAGGGTG
>Ga0247725_1000352_pt1 | contig 38246 bp, 52 predicted proteins | sample OKSTACKMCFT3sol_FD_183021 | JGI IMG/M metagenome (GOLD analysis project Ga0247725, IMG submission 183021) | Subsurface sediment microbial communities from gas well in Oklahoma, United States - OK STACK MC-FT3-sol | ecosystem: Environmental > Terrestrial > Deep subsurface > Rock core/Sediment...
TGTGTATATACACAATGCCCTAGGGCAATATGTGGTGTACATTACACCCCATACTATACGTATAGTATGGGGTGTAATGTACACCACATATTGCCCTAGGGCATTGTGTATATACACAGTGCCATAGGGTTATAAATGTACATAGATGGTAAAAATAGGGCTTGACATATACATAGTTGTGAACTAAAAATATATGTAGGGTTTATTGTGTACTTTTATTGCGAGGTTGACGGCTATGAGTGGCGAAAGCAGAAAGAAGGTAGACTTAAAAAAGTTAGTTGATGAGCTGATAGCAGAGGTGAAAGTCATCGATGCTGATGACTCTTTGAATCGGTCAGAAAAAACAAAGCTGATAACTCGGGCAGCAACAAAGTTTAAAAACAAATTGCATGATGACGGCCGAAAAAAAGACGATGCCAGGATAGCGCTCGGCACCTATCGCAAGTATATGACGCAGGCTAGAGCAGAGGTAACGGCTCAGAATTGGAAGCACCACAGCTTAGGGCAGCAAATAGAGAGGCTTTCTAAGAAGTATCCTCAGTTCGCTGATGCCTTTCTAAAAATGAATGAAAAATATCACATAACTGATATAAGGCTTGCTCATAGAGACCTGTTAAATAGCATCAAAGATAACAATGAAGCCTATGAAGATATTAAGGGCATGAAACTGGACCACGAGGTGATGCGCCATTTAACTGTTGCCAGCGCCCAAAAAGCGAAACTGGCAGACCAGGCGGCCGAATCGTTGGAATATAAGAAGCACTCCACTGTTGAAATTAACTATCACCAACTGCTCGCCAGTGTGGTCGACCTACTGACGAAGAAAACAAAGACTGTTGGCAGCGACAGTGCTTATAGTTTCAGCCGCTTGGCACTCGGCATAGGCTTTGCCACTGGCCGCAGGTCAGTCGAAATACTAAAACAGGGTGAGTTTAAAGTCCTGGATAAACAACGGATGGAATTCTCCGGACAGGCCAAAAAGCGCGGTGGTGCCGACTACAGCGACTCATACACGATTTACACTCTGGTCGACGCTAACCTTGTAATGCAGGCTATAGAGCAAATGCGACAGCTGCCTGAAGTTGTAGCCCTGGATGACTTTGACGAGCTGCCAGAAGTGAAGCGAAACGACGCGATTAATAAGCGTTGTGCAAAAACGCTTAATACCACTGCAAAGCAATTTTTTGACGATAATGAGCGGGTTTTTAAAGACTCCCGGGCAATATGGGCGCGCCTGGTGTATGAGCTGTTTTTTAAGCGCGACAAACGCTGGGCTAAAAAGGATGAGGATGTTTTCTGGCAAGAGATGCTGGGCCACGAGGATATGGAAACGCAGAAAGCTTACAAACAGTTCAAAATAAACTATGACGAACCAGAAGCTACTGCAGCTGAACCGGTCAAATTCAAAACCAGACTGGAGGCTATGATGGCACTGGATGAGGAGATGGCGGAACGGCCAGCTCTTTTAAAAATTCACGACTGGGCAAAGGGGCGCCTGAAGCAGGACCCAAATGCCACCATCAACCAGTCAGTGATCACCAGGGAAATCGGCTCCGGCCGGAAAGTGATCAAGGACTATTTAGACTTAACGGCCGACGCTTTAGCGGTGACTAATGTGGAGGTGACTGTGGCGCCTGTTCCTGCCAAAAGTGCGCGCCAGGATAAAACAGAACCTGCAGATGGTGCTGGTGTAAAACCATTCCTGAAGGCCCAAAAAGTGGATGATGAACACTATGAAGCGGTGGCGCTGGTGAATGGAGAGGAGGTCGCTCGAGTAAAAATTAAGGGCGGCAGAGTTGAAGCTATGACGGCCGCCCTGGAGGCTTTTAAGAAATCGTCAGCTGTTGGTCGACATTAACTTTACTAGCTCTTGAAGCCTACGACTTTGTTTTAGCAGGGCGGTGTAAAAGCCGCCGCTTTCAGAGCCTTGATTAACCTGGTTAGCAACGCTGGCCATCCCTACCAGTTCCTCTGCAGACAGAGTTGCTTCATCTAATAAATCTTCTAATGACGTCGAGACTTCCTGTCGTAGCCTTTCCGTCGCCAATACTTGCTGTACTACATCATTCACAAGTTAAAACTCCTATTTTAAAAATCCTTTCTTACGCAGCATTCTGACAACAATCACTGTTTGAATTGTGAGCCAGGTTAAAATTGCTACTTCTGCATAGCTCAGTATGCCTTTAAATATCTCATAATTGTCGAAGAAGAAAAGGCTCGGCTGTATTCCAAGCCGGGCCTGTTCAAATTCGACGAATACCATCAGATTGACAGCAATAGAACCAAAGTAAGTGCCAATTAAAACCCACTCTGATTTTAATCTATGGTACACCACACGCCAGCCTGTAAAAACATGGATATAAGGCCTCCACAAAATAACCAGGCACATAAATAAATCATTAAAGCTGTGAGCCACATAAAAAAATTGACGGTAGTCGCCTTTTTTCATCGACTGAAGCAAAGGTGATAACACAGCAATATCTAGTAGCTTTGGCACCAGCATCAATAACAAAATCGAATGCAGGTTACTATTCCTTTTAGCCAAAAAAACCAGCAAAAGTATCCAGAGGCACAAAAATCCATTTTCAATGACTGGCGGCATTAACTAATTCCCCGGCTTATTGCTGATTTACTACTACCGGAGGATCGGTTTTATCTTTTCCGCCAGAAGTTAAAGCTCTTACTTCATACGTTGACGGCTCTTCCTTTTCACCAGAACTAAGCGTCACAATATCTTCTGAGGTTACAGTTTTAACGACTGGCGGGTCAGTTTTGTCTTTGCCGCCTGATGTCATTGGGCTAACTGTTCCGCCTGAAAGGGCTGGGTCTTGAGTTGCCGTCGTCAATACTGATGTGCCGAGATTTTTAATGTCCATTTTTTTCCTTTTTCGGGTTGTCAAAATACAGTTATAGGTACTGCCCGTCAATGCCCTATAACTTCTGGTTAACCTTCAATCGTAGCTGCCTTTCGCGATACCGCGACCTCAGAAGCTGTACCAGCTCCGCTTTGCCTATCAGCTGCCGGTCAATATCCAAAATGTCCTGTACTGACAACTGGGCTTGGGCAAATTCCGGAGGGATCTCTGTGCCGGATATAAACTCATGCACGATCCTTATCACTCGATCTCGAACATAGGGATACTTCTCATCTGTACATATATGACTAATTTGGAAAGTGTCCCCATCGCCACAGAGCTCGGCCTCAAAGGCTTCTGGAGGTATTGGCTGCGCGTCCAGGCCTGTCTCTCTGCGTAGGGCTGCAGGTGCGTCCTTATCGTGGAACTGAAGGCTGCTGATGCCGTTCGATTTTCTGAGCTGAACATAACGCATCATGTGGGCCCAGGAGCCGGGTTCAATCATTAGCATGTTGTGGCCGCTTGACTTCCACTTGTGGATCACAAGACCAAAACGCTCCAGAATGTTTTTAATGAACGTTGTCGGGTCTTTAGGCATTGCGCTAGGGTTTACATAGGCCCCGATTTTAAGCGCGTTATACAGCTCTATAGAGGCCCTGTCTTTGAGTATGTCCGACATGGCCACCCGAGCCGCTTTATGCGTAAATTTACCTTCACCGGTCATCGGGTTTATGCCGAGCTGTTGGAACAGCTTCACATAAAGATTCCTGGTGGCGCGTTTGTAGTTATGCCTGGTCAAAACCACCTTGTTTTTTATTTGCGCCATATCGTAGGCAACGGCCTCTGCATCACTGGACTGCAGCAGCTCCATGGCCGCCACTTTCTTGATGCCCCGGTCATCATAAAACGCTATTACTTCCGGAGTAATTTCTGCCACGCATAACTGCGTTTCCATGTGGTACCGGTCAATCTGTGCTGCCTCGGCCTCTGACCTTAGTTCTGAGCGGCTCAACCGGTTATAGACGTCGTCGTCTGGTGTTGGCTGGCTCATGATCATCTCGATGCGTTTCATCTCGATAATCCCCTTGCCCCACTTCTTCATTTGCTTCGCTGCAGCTATGGCATCGTCATCAGCACAAAGCGCGTCGACAACATAGCGGTCAGCTATGAGGATCAGCAGCAGGTTGTTGGCGAAGTCGTTGCGGCTTCGGTTTTCTTCCGCTATCGATGCCAGGCGAACTTCGTCATAGATGGTTTTTTTCCGACGCAGAATAATTTCTGTGCTTGTCTCTTCAAAATCGACAGTTAGCTCATCAGCTGCCACCAGGCCGCGATAAATAGCCTCGCGGTCAATATCCCGCTGCGTGTTGTTTATGCCTATTCCCATGACGTACTGGCGCGCCGTTCTGTCGCGTCTCATCATTTGTACAGCGTCTGTCGGCGGTACCACCCCATGAAAAATAGACACATGGTTGCTAAAGTGCGGAACGGTAATTGATACCCCGGAGCTGATAGCCGGTGAATAAATAATGACATCGTATTTAGTGCATTCGCCGTTTGGATCGTTCAAAAACGCTTCCACGTTTGCATCCGCTTTGCTGTCCTTGTGAACGTGCATTACACGAATATCGGGCTTTTGTTGCTTCAGCACTTCAACCATTTTTTTGCCGTCTTTGGCTGAGTCGTTGGCCACCAGTACGGTCTTATCAGCCTTGGCCAGCGAGATAACTTCAGCAAAAGCGCTATTGATGTCGGTGTGCAGGACGCTGATGTGTTTGCATGTGCCGGTCACTTCGATAATGTGAATAGGTTCACCAGGGCGCGCCATCTCACACAGGTCAATCAGGCCGTCATTGGCATCAGCATCGCACAACAGAACACGCCTGGAGGCGCGCATGGCTTGCACTAAACCGTCCATCACTAGGACAGGATTATCGACAGGACCATTGGTTGTATGTCGCATTACCTGGCTGGCCTCATCAATACACAATGTATCAACCGTCTGAAACCAGTTCAGGCCGTCAGCGTTGGAAAATTTAGGGTTAATGATGGAATTTACACAGCATGCCAGGTGCGAAACAAACGGCATTTCCGAAGCCATGGTGTCCTGGTAATTGCTAATGTTCAGGCGGTTTGACGCATCACCGATCAGGCTGACCCTGTGGGCGATGTAAGCGGCCTTTGGTGCGCGGTGCATGATGGGCTGGATCAACAGGTCAGTTTTGCCTGAACCCATCGGGGAGCGGATAATTATACAGCCCTGCAGACCTTCCACCAGGTCGACAACAGCGCTTGGGATCCTGACGTTACCATGCTCCGTTTCTTCGCCCTGCAGGCGTATATAATTTACATTCGGCTGACTGAGTGCCTGGTCTGAAAAAGAGCGTAATGTCCTGGCGCGGTGCAGTTTACCTTTGGCCAGCCAGTTAATGCGGCCTCTGACTTTAAATTCGCTGATGCTTACGCCAGCTGGCAGACTGTTTTGCACATAGCGATAAACCTGCTCTGTACTGTACTTTATTGGCGACAGCATCATGCCAGCGCCAACGGCCTTCAGCGCCTCATCGTTTGCATTGTCATGACCAGAAAAACTAAGCCGCTGCAGGCAGTACTCAAAATAATGAGGATGTGCCACCAGTCGATTTTTACGGGCTTTAATTTGCTTCTTCACTTCGTCCAGACCTGCGATGCAATGCAGGTCGTTGAAGTCGGTAGGCTTCTTGCTGATGTCCAGCTCATCGAACAACGGATAAACAGAACGGATCCCAAAATCTTTATGCAGCTCGATGGCCGTCATTAAACCTTTGTTGCCGACCTTAATTTTAAATGCGTCGTTATCTGCCGCGTTAGTGATCTGCAACTCCGGTCTGTAGCGACTGTAATCGCGCAGAACCTTCTTCAGGTTGTCGGCGTTCATTGCGACAATAACAGGGATGCTGGTGGCTAAAAACACAGTAGCACCGGTGGCGAAACCTTCGGTGGCATACGCCTTATCACTGGACTCAAGGTCGCCAATAATACAGTGCGCGCCATCGAACTGATGGTCATCGACGGCCACGGTATATTTTTTAAATTTTTCGTATAGCCGCTGCAGGCCCTTGTACTCGCCGTGAATGTCATGCAGAGCGATGGCTGTGAAATCCCCTGACCAGTCGCGCATGCGCTTCAATTCAATAGCACCAGTGGCGACAATGTCAGCAATCTGCTTTAGCTGAAAATATGGGGCGGTGCCGTCTTCAGCACCTAAGTACTGAACTGCATTACGGGGCAGCTGACGGTTTTCCTGCCGGATAAAAACATCCTGGTACGCCAGATGCTCGTTATAGCGCAGCTCCCTGGCTTTCTTTTCCTTGGCTTCCAAAGCAGCAAGCCGGTCCTGTCGGTCCCGGCGTTTTTTTGCTTGCTGCTCTGCCCAGGCGTTTTGCCTGGCTGAATCAATTCTTTGGCCGCCCTCCTGCTGATATATCTCCAGAAGCGCTTTAAAGCCGTCAAACGTCGCGGTGTAGCCGCCGTCTTTTTGCGTTGTGAAGTTGATGTGAGGGTATTCGATGCCGCCAGCTGTGCGCTTAATAGAGCCGTAAACAGCAACCTTGCCGTTATAGCCTTTTTTGAGGGTCTTTATTTTGCCGCGCAGCTTTTGGTCGTTCAGCTGGACATCGGATGAAATAGCGTGCCAGTCGACCTGAACCTCTGCAGCTGTTGCTGCAACATCCGAGCTGCAGAAGTCGAGCAGCGTATATGGATCAGAGTTAAAGCGCGCTTGGTAGAACTCTATGAGAGAACTTTTATTATGGGACACAGTTCATCCTTAAAAATACACAAATGAACATTTGCACATATGAGCAAATGCACAAAAACACATTTGTTTGCTATTTCTAAGGGCCTTAACTAAACTTCGCTTTGCTTGTTAGCGCAGTTTTTGTTCAGGCCCTTTAACCTGTCTCAAACAGTTATCCAGAAAGCCCCGGGTGCCAGCCCGGGTTTTTCATTTCTGAAACAGGTAAAATTTTTTAAATCTTCTTAAATCATTGCTCACCTGCATAAAAAAACGCACCCGGATCGCAATACGGCTGCGCGAATACTAAGCCAAAATTTAACTATAATCAAAGAAAGAGATCGTCTTTCAGTGAAATAGATCCATCAAGCGATCTGAATACAGAATTTCACTGTACCACAAAATACAGCTTCGTCATGTAAAATTGCTGAAGGGTACTGAGGGTTTAAAGCCTTCAGGAATGCGCCTGTGCCGTCAACAATGAGTTTTCTAAACACAGGAGTTTCAGCACCGTTTGTCACAACAACCGGCGTGTTGTTTCTCATGTTCTTTTCACGCACAACAATGATGATGGATCCATCAGGGTACGACTCATTTTGTGCTGACTGCATACTTTCGCCTGAAACCCTTAGCGCATAGGCATTACCCGCCACAGGGTACGGCGAATACACGTACTCCAGTACAGGATCAACGGTAGGGTCAAACGACTCAGCCAACCCCCAGTCTATAACTGGTACCAGCTGGCCACTTGGAGTTTTTTGGTCAGCTGCAGCACCGCCACAGGCTTCTCTAAAAAGACTATCCAGCGAAATACCGAGCGCCGTGGTCAGGATGAAGAGCAGCTGGCCGGATGGTTCCAGCCCTTCTCTTTCTATCCGAGATAAATGACCAGGCTGAATTGCACCGCCAACTTTGTCGCTGACTTCTTGCAAAGTTAGCTGTTTTGACTTGCGAATTCGCCGCAGAATTTTCCCAACGTCCATGAATAGATCCTCAGTTTCCCCACTCTTTTTTGAATATAGTTAAAAAAGCATTGAAATAAAATTTAACTATTAGCAAAATAGGTAATTACTAATAACCGTAAATTATCACTTACGATGATTAAAGATAAGCAAATTATCAACTTACCTACAATACGGACCGGAAACTGAACCATGGCTGACGATGCAGACGTGGCTCAGGGGTTCACGGAACATTATTTGAATTTGGCACTGAGCAGGATCAAGGTGCCAGACCGAACCATCCCTAGTGCAGAACATTGCTGCATCTGTGATACACCCATCCCAAAAAAACGGCAGCAAATTTTACCAGGCATTCAAACCTGTGTAGACCATGCTGGCTGGAAAGACAGCTGATGGAGATGCCTGTGAGCGAGTACTGCCAACAACTGGACTGGGTGCGCCTTCGAATTTTTCAGGCGCACTCGGTACATATAAAGACCAGGGGAGACGACGGCGTTGCCGCTTATGTGATCCCTGCCGCTCACACCCGCAAGAAAAACACAGACGAACACATGAGTGGCGATATGAGCCGAGTGAAAGCCCGTGAAGTACGCAAGGGCAAAAGCGCTGTGCTGTTGCCGCCATGGGCGTTTGATGACACAAAGATTGTCCGCGCTGTTGGCCGCTTGCCAGACACTGAGCGCCGGTGGGTTCGCTACGCCTATAGTGGCAATTACACCTGGGATGATGAGTCAGGTATTGTTTTTGACCTATGGGAAAAGCTTGCGCCCCAGTTCACAGGCCTGCGCGGAAAAACCCTGGCGAAAGTCAGGGGTATGGTTTATCTCGCCGTCCAAAACTATAAGTCTGTCCGTACCCAAGGCAAGCCTGCACATACCCCTGAACGCATTCGCCAGCTGGTGGAAATACCAGAGGGCAACTGGCGCAGGGATTGGCTGCCGCGCTGGAGACTAATGCGAACCGAACTGGCCAGCATCGATCATGCTGCCCTGTCGTCAATTTTGGAGGTGGCCGGTGACAGAACCGAATAGCCCAAACCCATGCCCTCACTGCAAAGACATCCCGTCGCTCAGAACAGACTCAGCGACGGGATTCTTTATGGTGGCGTGTATAGCCTGCAAAGTTTACACAGAGGCGACATCCAGCAACGAGGCCGCCATTGGCTACTGGAATAACTTTGCCCAGGAACACCGTGCCTGCTTAGGCTGCGGAAGCCAGCCAACGATTAAGCACAGCAAGCTTCGACAGATGTGGGTTTATCAATGCACCGGTTGTAACTGGCAAGGCAACCTAAGCCACTCATCACAGGGCGCGCTCTGTGACTGGCATCGCTCAAATACGCCTGGCGACATGCACATCATGGAGCTGTGGCAGATGAGAGCAGCGGAGCTTCAGAATCAAGCATAAACATTTACACAAAAGAACATTTACACAAAAGCATATTTGCACATTCACAGAAGGACCGACGAAATGGAAGAATTCGCAAAACTGTTTAACACCGCAAGAACGCAGATCCTCGTTGTACTGGATGACACTAGCGATGCAGACTTATCGCAGATCACACTGACGGCAAAGCCAAAAGGTGGGCAGGCGATTAAAATAGTCGTTGGCGGCTCTGGCCCAGCTGGCCGTGAACGGATTAACCATATTTTCAACATCATGGACAAGCAGGCAGCACTGAATATTGTGCTTCCTATGTTGCCAGCTCCGGAGGCTTTGTTATGTACAGTTTAACGCCAGGCATTGAATCAAAAGAGCGGATATTGCTGCTGCTTCAGTTAACAGAAATCACCAGCGAGGATATTATTGCTGCTCTGGTGGATCACCTCGAAAGAGGTCTGAGTGTTACGACCTCAGCTGCGCTAAACAACGTCCCGCAGCCGAACGTCAGCCGCGCCTTAGCTACGCTGAACGAAAAGGCCGAAATAGTTGAAAAGATAAAAGAGCATGACGAAAGAAGGCGAAAACAATATCAGTTAACCGATATAAAAAATAATAAAGAAAACAGCTCAGGCGTAAATGAGTAATGACACAAAAGCACAAATGCACAAAAGCACAAGTAAAATGGCCTGTGCCGGAACGCGACAACTTAGTCTATATTACCGCCACCGCACTGGCCTGCAGCCGTAGCCCGTCAGCTGTCTATTTTGAGCAGGCGCTCAAGTTTATGCACCGACATATTGATAACCGGACATCACTCGGCCTTTGCTGTATCGCTCAAAACGCCGAGCTTTTATCAGCAAAAAAGATACTGCAGGTAGCGTGATGAATAATCAGCAAATGCACATCAACCGCTATGTTTTTGGGAAAATCACGGACGATATGTCAAGCGGCCCCCTATCGATGTGGCGACAGTTTGACGATAAGCTACTCAAATTTTTTGCTAATGAGATTTTTGAAAAAGCGCCTGACTTTTGCTTTGGGGCTTTCGATGTGGACAGAGTGACTTACTCTGTTAGGTGTTTAAAGCACTCGCCTAACCAGCGCCAATTTATCCTGGACGCATTAGACAATGGCAGTCCATTTAGGCTGCTGCGTGACGTACAAAAAACAGGCAGTTGACACTTTGACACGCTTTGAGGTATCTTTCCGACATATTCAGCTAAATTGCTAGAAATCTAAACAACCCGCTTCGGCGGGTTTTTTGTTGCCTAAAATCCGGAGCCGCCATGAACTAGAAAACACCCACAGCTGAAGCAGTAGCATTCAGCCAGGATAGCTTGATCCTTCATTCAAGAATTCCCCTCGCGACGTATCCTGGGAAAGGTGGCCGTAACGGCAAGGAACAGGTCCGGTTAGCGCCCGGTTAGCGCATCAGTAAGCTATGACAACATGAATTTTATGAAGCCCGCATTTTGCGGGCTTTTTTATTGGGGGTAATCGTGGATCTCAACACATTGATAGCTCTCCTGACTTTAATCGTCGTCGTCGTTGGAGCCGTGGTCGGCGTACTTTGGTCGCGATTGAATGACCTAGGCAATGCGTTAGTTGATGAACGGGTAAATGTCGCAAAACAGTACATCACCTCCGTTGAAATGGACCGACGCCTGGAGCAGGCCATTAAGCCAGTGGAGAAAATGCTGGAGAAGATTGAAGAGCAGAATAAGCAAATTTTTGCAGCAATTACACATGGTAAGAGGATGAGCGATGGCTAAAACAGAAACTAAGACGGCCGCAATCACCAAGGTGATAGAGCGTGAAGGAGGTTATGTATTCCACCCGTCAGATCGTGGCGGTCCGACTCGTTACGGTATAACTCAAAAGAAAGCTAAAGAGTTCGACTACACAGGCCACATGGCTGAGTTTCCCGTCGAGCTGGCGTACCGCATTTACGCCGCTGACTTTTGGGACAAAATTCGCCTGGATGAAATTGCTGCCATCGATGGCCAGCTGGCCACCGTGATTTTTGATTTTGCTGTGAATAGCGGTGTTTCAACTGCAACGCGCCAGCTGCAGCGTCTGCTGAACGTTCTGAATCAAAAAGGAACGCTTTATCCGGATTTAGTTGTAGATGGAGTCCCAGGCTCAAAAACGGTTCTGGCCGTGACTGATTTTGCCAAAAAGCGCGGCTCTGAAGGCACTAAGGTGCTGACTGAGTCGCTTAACAGCCTTCGCATTGAGTTTTGCGTTCGCATCATGGAAAGCGATGAAAGTCAGGAAGCATTTGGCTTTGGCTGGTTGCATCGCATCGTCAACCTTTAGGAGTAAATAGATGAGCTTAATAGCTGTCGCCCTACAATTAGCCGCATCAACTGGCCTCGCTGGAAAGCTTGGCAAATGGATTGGCGGAAAGAACGGCGAGGCAGTTGCTGAACAAGTGATCAGCATCGCCCAGTCAGTCACCGGTGAACCTGATCCCGAAAAAGCGGCGGCTGCCGTTCTGGCCAATAAGGCCCAACTGATGGAGTTTGAAGAGCAAGTCTTCCAGCGTGAGCTGCAGCTGGAGAAGCTGTCCCTTCAGAACGTGGAAAGTGCGCGCAATCTGCAGATAGTTGCGCTTAACCAAACTGACGTATTTAGTAAGCGTTTCATTTACTACCTGGCATCAGCTTGGACCGCTTTCGCTTTTATCTATTTGCTGGGCATTACGTTCACTACAGTGCCAGAAGCTAACGTGCGCTTTGCTGATACGGTTTTAGGCTTTCTGCTTGGCACCGTGATTGCTGGCATCATCGGCTTTTTCTTCGGTAGCAGCATTGGCCGTGACCGACCAGATGAGCCACAGCCCTCCCTCAGCTCGGCGCGTTAGCCATGCTCGGCTTCATGAGCGCAAAGCAGGCTAAGGCAGCAGGCTTTACACATCATGGCAGCCATTACGGCATCCCGGTTTGGATTGGAGACCCTGAAGGTGACTTCATGGTCGCCACCAAGTGGGCGCCTGCTGAACTGCTGATGACTCTATTTCATTACATCGAGGGATTCATCCAGTCAGTTGTCTGGCCTGATGAGGAGCATGGCTTTCAGTTCGCACTGGGTCAGGCCATCGATGCGGAAGGTAACAACAGTAAATCATAAAATCAGGAAAAAAATGGAAAACCAGCACCGCAAAATTAAAGGTTATCGTGAACTCTCTGCATCTGAAATCGATTTGATGAACCGCATCAAAGATAAGGGCGCTGAGCTACTGGCTTTACAGGCAGAACTAGCAGGCTCATTAAGCACAGCTTATGCAGAAAAGCTTAATGCAGCAGTGAAAGCACAAGAAGGTACAGGCTTCAGCATCTATCAAGGAGCGACTGATGAAGCGATTGAGTTCCGCCGCTTCAGTGATGCAGAACCTGAACGCTGGGCCAACATCGGCAAGACCGATATACAGACTGGCTTGATGGCCATGGTGCGCGCTGTAGCGCAGCCAGCTGGCGTCTAAAACCAATTGCCCTCGGGTGCAAGCTCTGAACCAACATGGCTCAGGCCATCGACTGGGGCGCACCCCGGGGCAAAAAAGGTACTCCCCGGACTTCCAACAGAGACGGGTAGAAGACTCGCGGCCTTTACGACATTGAAGATTTTCGGAACAAGTCCTTTCTTCTCTTCTGCGGAGGAAGGACCAAGCAGTGTTTAGTTGACGCCCAGCCAGTGATTTTGGCCGGGCGTTCTTTGTTTTAGGGCTTCACAGTAGGCTTTAAAACAAAGGACCAAAAAGAAACATTTGAACATTTGCACTTTTGCGCTTTTGTCCTTTCTTACAGGGTTGTTTATGGGTCTGAAATTTAACAAAGCCACCTTTGCCCAGCTCATTGGCAAGTCTCCTCGCTGGGTTACAAAGTTGATAACTGAAGAAGGGATGCCCGTCGAATCGGGTGGAGGTAAAGGGGTTGAGCTGGTCATTGATTCTGAGGAAGCAATCGCCTGGCTTATCCGTGAAGCTCTGGCCAAAGAGCTGGGAATGCGTGACGGAGATGATGCACCCGCATCAGGCTCAAAAAGTGAAGAAGAATTACTGCTCATTAAAGCCAAGCGGATCCAAGAAGAAATAAAAGCCAAAAAAGCCCAGGGACTTTCTATCGATTTAGAAGAGCTGAAGCCGGTTCTTTTTGAAGTCGCCAACATTTTTGGCCAGCAATCTGATGCCCTTGGGGGGCGTATTGCCTCGGAGTTTGCCAGCATAAATGACCCAGCCATTATTAAAGCCAGGATGCTCGAAGAATCAAGACGAATTCGAGCTCAAACCGCTGACCGCATCTATAAGTTTATTGCTGAATATCGTGGCTACGACAGCGGAGATAGTGACAGCGCCACCACCGAGGGCAGCTGACGAATGGGCAGAAGCTAACCGCATATTGCCGCCTGGCAGTCCGGAGCCAGGTCCTTTCCGTTATACCCGAACCCCTTACATGGTGCCTGTGTGCCGCGCCTTTGCCTCCCCAAGATACAAGCGGGTTACGTTTGTCATGGGAACGCAGATGGGTAAGTCAGCGACCATGTTTAACGTGATTGGGTGGCGTCTGGATGATGACCCAGCGCCGGTGATCTACGTTGGCCCAACGCAGTCGAACATTGACAAGGTGGTCGAGCCGAAAATTGCTGAAATGTTCAGGGAGTGCGACAGCCTGAACCGCAAGCTGAAGAAGGAAAAAGGCGAAACTTCAAAGCACCGGAAAAACGTTGGCGGTGTTCACTTGCGTTTAGCCTGGGCAGGTTCAGCCACTGAGCTGGCGTCTGACTCGGCCGCGCTGACACTGGTTGATGAAATCGACAGACCAGATGACAACGCCAGCGGCGAGGGTTCACTAGAAGAAATTGCCGAAGCCCGGGGCGATGCTTACGCAGACTCTAAAACGGGTTATACCGCGACCCCGACAGAAGGGCGCGCCGAGCGTTACACGCACCCAGTCACCGGTCACACACACTGGGCCGTGACAGATCCAAAACAGCTATTTTCACCTGTATGGCGACTATGGCAGTCAGGCACCAAGCACGAATGGATGGTGCCGCACCTTGATCCTGCTTGTGGCGAGTACTTCAGCCCATCCAGTGAACTACTGTGGTGGCCAGGCAAGGGTACTGATGCGGAATGCACCCCGAGCCATGCCAGTCGCCATGCCAAGCTGATTTGTCCGCACTGCGGCGCTCAGATTGATGATTCTGAACGAAGCCGCATGAACGCCAGAGGGGTGGCCGTTGCTCCAGGGCAACTAGCCAAGTCTCACAGTGAAGGTTTTGTGTCCATCACCCAGGGTGATCAGGTGCATATAGTGCCGTACTGGACAGCCGTTGAAACGGATGATGGTAACGACAGTTTCAGCATATGGGTCAGCGGCCTTTGCTCCTTCAGCGCAAAAAAATCATTTGGTTTCCTAGCTAAAAAGCTGCTGGAAGCCATCAAGTCGGGCGACCCTGGCAAGATGATGGCTGTACATAACACCGGTTTTGGTGAAGTGCATAGCGCCATTGGTGACGCTCCAGCCTGGGAAGAAGTGTACGAACTGCGCGACACCTATTCAGCTGGTCAGGTCCCAGAAGGATTTGACCAGTTGATCTGCACGGTGGACGTGCAAAAAGACCGAGTTTATTACGTGGTCAGGGCATGGCGTCCAGGCATGACCAGCCGTCTGGTTGAATGGGGTGAAATCTGGGGCGATACCGACAAGCCAGAAGTCTGGGACGAAGTCGCCAACCTACTGGAACAAGAGTGGGAAGGCCGAACGCTCAGCCTGATGGGGGTAGATGCTGGTTATCGCACTGATGAAGTGCTGATGTTTGTCAGAAAGCATAAGGGCCGCACCAGGGCGCTGATGGGATTTGAACGGCTGTCAAAAGCGTTTCGGATGGCACGGCTCGAAGTAGACACCAAAGGCAAAACCCGTAAGCACGGCGATAAACGCTGGGACTTTGATGCTGGTTTAGCAAAAGCCTGGGTTCATAGCCGAGTTCGCTGGCCAAAAGGTCAGGATGGTGACTGGCGCTTACCTGCAGACGTGTCGGAAGAGTATTGCCAGCACATTGTTGCTGAAGAATACGACGAAAGCACAGGCAAGTGGGTAAAGGTCGCCAAGCGTAACGACTACCTAGACTGCGAAGGCATGAATTATATGTGCGCTCGAATGCTCAGGATTGACCGTAAAAAAGCCCCCACAGACAAAAGCGAACCTGTGCCAGATGATGAAAAACATGATCTGCCCAGCGATTCAGACGATGAACCAAAGAAAACCCGCCCAGTGAAGCGCCGGTCAACAGCTGCCAAGAGGCGGCCGCGCCAGGGCTTTGTTGCTCGGGGTAGGAATAGCAGATGATCCCTCACTTAATTCAAGCTGGCATAACTGCACATTGGTCCCAGCCATTGCCTGATGGCTATCCGGGCCATGAGTTCAGCTTCATCCTGCAGGGGCCACAAAAAATCACAGTAACGGCCAGCATTGATGGCCACCAGCTGGTGGTCAACGCATCAGCTGCTGTCACTGCAGAGTGGCCTGCAGGTAATTACAAATATCAGCTGCAGGCTGCTCAAGGTAATGACCGGCACATCGTTAGCCAAGGGTTTGTGCGTATCGAGCCGGACTTTAATGCGCATGCCGGAGGCATTGACGTGCGGAGTCACGCACAAAGAATGCTGGAAGCCATAGAGCAGGTGCTATTAGGCCGGATAACTAAGGACGTTGAAGCCTATGAAATAGACGGCCGTAGCATCACAAAAATACCAATGCTTGAGCTGATGACGTTGAAAAAGCAGTACATGAACACGGTCCATATTGAGCGCCGAAGAGCGCAAGGTAAACCGAGTTTCCGACCCAAAATTGTCAGACCAAGGTTTAGGACATGAGCGAAGAAAAAGCAAAAAGCCGCCGTGTTATGGCTGGCAAAAATAAACGGTTTGCTATTGCTCAAAAAACGCAGTCATTTGGCACCCGAGTTGCTGGTTTTGGTCTGACTATCGACGAAAGCCTGCGGCGTGATGTGCTGGCCATCCGTGCAGCTTCACGTAAAGCAGGCGAAGATGACGGCTATATCGTGCGGTTTTTGTCGATGTGCGAAACCCACATTGTAGGTCCTGAAGGATTTTCCCTGCAGAACAAGGCCAAGCTGGCCAACGGCAAACAAGATAAAGCCAGTAACGACATCATCGAGGCTGGTTTTAAAGAATGGGGAAAGAAGGGCTGCTGTGATGTGACTGGCCAGTATTCCTGGATGGATATTCAGCGGCTTTTTATCAAAACCGTGGCACAGGATGGGGCTTGCCTTGTTCGTGAGGTTAGGGGCTTTCCGAATAAGTATGGGTATGCGCTTCAGCTGTTAGAAGCTGACCACCTGGACATCAATTACAACCGGTCAAACTACAACGGCAACCAGATTAAACATGGTGTCGAACTGGATGACTTTGGTCGGCACATCGCCTACCACATATTGACCGTTCACCCCGGGGATCGTGCCTATTTTCACGGTAATACCCGTTATGAACGGATCCCTGCAGAAGAGCTGCTCTTTGCCTACTACCCGTTTCGGATAGGTCAAACCATTGGCGTTCCGTGGCCGCATGCAGCACTCGTTGAGCTGCTGGACTTGTACAACTACCGCGAAGCAGAAATTACGCTGGCCAGAGTCGCTGCCAGCAAGGCGTTTGCGTATGTGCCTGACAGTGAGGTCGAGCCAGCGGAAGATGATGAAGAGGAAGTCTTTGAGCAGGAGCTGGAGCCTGGTGGCGGTATCGTCGTTCCTTATGGTTATGACATCAAGGAGCTGAACTTTAAAGCTGATGGCCAGAACGCTGCGGCTTTTACCAAAACCGCATTACGGGGCGGCGCATCGTCGCTTGATGTTAGTTACAACTCTCTGGCGAATGACCTTGAAGGGGTGAACTTCTCAAGCCTCCGGCACGGGGTGTTAGAAGACCGTGACAACTGGCGAAAACGCCAAGGCTGGATGCGTGAAACAATGCTTGAGCGGGTGTTCAAAAGCTGGCTTCAGATGGCGCTGCTATCTGCTGAGCTGGGCAAGCTGACCTTGCTTGATTTTGATCGGTTAAACCAGCCTGTTTTTTTCGGGAGACGCTGGGACTGGGTCAATCCACTCCAGGACGAAAAAGCCAACACTGAAGCCATCAATAACCGGACCAGATCGCCCCAGTCGATTATCAGGGAGAGGGGTGAAGACCCTGAAGTTGTCCTCAGTGAAATAGAGGAGTGGTACGCCAGGACTAAACATTTAAACCAAGAGGGAAAAGCTAATGCCGCATCTACTCAGAATGCTGCTACTAAGGCGTCTGATTAAACATCAGACGCTTACCCGCGAAGCCACCAAAAAGCAGAAAACCAAACAGCTTGAAATCGGTGAGCAGGTTCGCACCCTAACCCTTACGCGTGAATCGGTGAACATGGACGAAAGGACAGTTGAGCTGTCTTTTTCTTCAGAAACACCGGTGGAGCGCTGGTGGGGGATGGAAATACTGGGGCATGACCCCGGCGAATGTGATTTATCCAGGCTGAATAATTCCGGCGCTTTTCTGATGGACCACGTTATGCGCGATCAGCGTGGTGTGATTGAGGAGGCTTGGATTGATGCCAAAAAAGGCCGCGCAAGGATCCGATTATCGAAGTCTGAGCGCGGGCAAGAGCTTTTAGAAGAAATGCGAGATGGTATCCGGCCGCATATATCGGTTGGTTATCGAATCATCGAAATCATTCACGTTAAGCGTGATGAAAACAACGTCGATTGGTACCGCGCGACCAAGTGGCAACCTTACGAAATATCGTCCGTATCGGTCCCAGCTGACACAGCTGTCGGCCTTGGCCGGAGTCAGGACGAGACGAAACCAACAATTTTTAATGTCCAACTAAGGGGTATACCAATGGATGAAGACGATTTATTAGACGGCGGCAATGGCGGTGAAGATGGCACCCGTGGCCAGCAAGCTCCTGCACCACAAACACCTGCGCCACAAGCGCAACGTAACGCCCCAGTGGACGATATCGCTTCAGAGCGCACCCGTTGCTCTGAAATTCAAGCCATCGGTGCCCAGTTCGGCTTGGCGCGTCAGGCAGCTGAGGCTGTTGCTAACGGCACTCAGTTGGACGAGTTCCGCAAAACCGTTTTATCGCATGTACGCACCACCGGCAACAAACCAGCTGGCACAGATATGGATTTGGGCCTGTCAGCTAAGGAACGTGAGCAATATTCACTGTTAAACGCTATTCGCGCCAACATCTCTGGCAACTGGAAAAAGGCAGGCTTTGAGCGCGAAGTTTCTGTTGCGCTGGCTGAGAAGATGGGTCGTGATGCCCGTGGTTTCATGGTTAACTATGAGATTTTAGGCGGTCTTGGCCGTGGTCAAGATACCAAAACAGAAGGCAAGGGCGGTGCGCTGGTTGCTACCGAGCATCATTCGGATAAATTTATCGAATTGTTACGGCCTAACTCTGTAGCTGCTCAGCTCGGTGTTCGTATGGTGACAGGTTTAGTCGGTAACGTTGATATTCCCAAAATGCTTTCTGGTTCATCATTTTACTGGATTGACGAAGGTGCAGACGGCTCAGAGTCAGATGCACAATTTGGCATAGTAAAAATGAGTCCGAAGACAATTGCCGGTGCAGTGCCGATCACTCGCCGTCTGATGCAGCAGTCAACGCCAGATATTGACATCATGATCCGTGATGACATGCTGCAAGGTTTAGGTTTAGGTATTGATAAAGCGATTTTTGTTGGCACCGGCACAGGTAACGAGCCTCTGGGCATTGTTAATCAAAGCGGTGTTAATGCGATTGACCTGACGACTCTGGGCCTCTCTCATGCAGCACTGGTCGCTTTTGAAACGGCTATTGAAGAAGCTGACGCCATGACAGGCCAGTTGCACTACCTGACACGCCCTTCAACCAAAGGCATCCTGAAGACCACTCCAATCAACGCGAATTCAGAGCGTTATTTGTGGGACGGTAACGAGCTGAACGGTTATGCGGCTATTTGTGCGAAATGGCTAGCTCACCAGGCTATTTTGGCCGGTGACTTCCGACAGGCCATGTTCGGAATATGGGGTGCGCTTGATCTGATGGTTGACAAGACCACCAAGGCTGCCAGTGGTGGCACAGTACTTCGTGTATTCCAGGATGGTGATGTTGCTGTACGCCATGCCAAAGCTTTTGCGTATGGCCGTAAAATCTAACTGAACGCTGATAAAGCGCAATGAAGGCCAGTAACTACTGGCCTTTTTCTTTTACTCCAACCGAGAACAAACAATGAAAATCATAATTATCAGCAACGTTATGGTGATGGGTACGCCTTGCTTCACTCATCAGACTGTAGGTACTGGCGCTAAAGCTCAAGAAGAGCCAACAGTCATTGATATAGACGAAAAAATTGCCACAGAGCTGATCCGCTCACGCCAGGCAAAACGCGCCCCTAATAACGCAAAAGTAAACCTTGAAGTGAAACCACTGGAAAAAGAGCGCGACGAACTGGACGACTTCTTCGGTGAAGAGGAAGAAGAGGAAGAACAAGAGTAATGTCAGATTTTTTTGATGATGATTGGTCAGTTTTCTTTGACCCCAACGAATGTGGCGCTGCTGCAGTGCTGATTTGTGATTCAGAGATACCTGTAAACGGCCGCATCATTCCAGAAAAAAACGACAACAAGCTGCAGCGCCAGTCAACTGGTAAAGCCGGTGTAAAAGTAGCGCCTGTTAGCGTTCGCTTTCAGATACCGACTTCGGCGGTACCAACTGACTGGCAGAACTGGGCAGTGCGAATAAACAAATCGCCGTACCAGGGTCAGAATTACAGCATCGTTGATGTGGATCCTAACCCTGACGGAAGTTCTGATTTAACGCTAACCCCGTACAAACCGAGAGGCCAGGAACATGGCGAATGGCTTCGAGCTGAAAATTGATTTATCTCTGAACGAAACTGATGTGGCGGCTTTTGTGGCCGCCACTACTTCACAGCTGGAGACGGCCGCGCATCGCGCCCTGGTAAAAGTTGGCCAGTGGCTGCAGACGCATTCTTTGCGCGAGTTAGGTCAGGAGCTGGGAGTAAAGCAGGAGCCGCTTAAAAAGCGTTTTAGGGTCTATCCTAAGCGCCAAAAAGGACAGGTTACATTTTGGGTCGGTCTGGACCCTATCGGTATTCACCGCCTTGGGACGCCCACCGTCACCAGTAAAGGGGTGAAAGTAAACCGCAAAGAATACGACAAAGCATTTATTAACCCGATGAAATCCTCCCAGTTGACCGTTTATAAACGGCGCGGCCGTGAACGTCTGCCTATTGACCAGGTAAAAGAGGACATCGACCAGCAGGCCATGGCTGTACTGGAGCGCTGGGAGAGTCGGGTTTTTACCAGATTTAAAGAGATTTTCGACCAAGAAGCTAAGGCGATAGTCAATGGATACGCTTAAACAACCCTCAGATTTTTATGACGCTATTTCAAGCGTGTTAGAGGCCAAATTAAAGGGTGTCACCATGCACAGCTATGCAGAGTTTGGTGATACAGACGTCGCTGATGCAATGGTCCTGATTGAGTTTGAAGAGGCATTGCCATGTGATCCGTCAGCTGAAGGCCGCAAAGGTTACGACTATCAGATCACGTTGCATGCGGTCGTTGGCCGTCACCGGCATCGGCCGGAACTGGAGGCCATTAACTTATCCGCCGCCATAGCTCAGGTCGTTGAATACAACAAATGGGGCATACCAGGACTGCAGGCCGGATGGCCTGAAGACATCCGCCAATCGCCCAGCATGTTTAAAAAAGGTGCTGACGGTTACGAAGCCTGGGGCGTGAGCTTTAGCCAGAAAATTTACTTAGGCCCAAGCCTGTTGGACGACAATCCGGTTGTGTCAGATGTGTGGATGACAGTCACGCCACCGGCTAACTCAGACAACCCTGAAGAGTACGAGAAGGTGGTCAATGAGGGACTTGATAGCGTCATTAATACAGTCGGAGCTTAGCCAATACGCTGAGCAGATGGCTGAGATGTCCGAAGAAATTGAAGACCTGAAGCGGAGACTTCGCAATAACATCCGGATAGGAACCTGCGTTGATGTAGACGCTAAAGGCAAGGTAAAAATCAGTCACGGCGAAAACAAAACCCCATGGATAAAATGGTTTGCTGTCAGCGCCGGTGATATCCGTGAATATCGATGTCCATCAAAAGGCGAGCAATGCCTCATATTGAATTATGCGGCCGGAAACAACAGCTCCCAGTCGGTGGCTTTGTTTGGTTTGTTCAGCGACCAATTCCCAGCCCCTGCAGATAATCCGGATGTCCACAAGCGGGTCTACAAAGATGGTACTGCAGTAACCTACGACCAGGCGAAGCACAAGCTGCTTGTTGAAATGTCAGCTGGCAAAGCTGAGTTTGTTATTCCTGAAGAAATCAAGTTTCAAACCCAGCTGCTCCATGTGACCGGCAACATCAAATCAGATGCAGACATCACTGATGCCAAGCGCTCAATGGCAGCTGATCGTGACATCTACAACAACCACCAGCACCCGGGTGTTCAGCCAGGCACAGGCAAAGCACAACCTACGGAGCAAAAACAGTGATCGGTATTGACAGACAAACAGGCCGAACTTTGACGGGCTGGCAGCAGCTGGTCTCCAGAGTCCAGCAAGTCATGACCACGCCCATCGGTGCCAGAGAAAAACGTCGCGCATTTGGAAGCAGTGTCCCGACCCTGCAGGGCAAAAACATGAATGACGATTTACTGATGATGGCGCAGGTGTATGCGATAGAAGCGTTTTATAACCCTGAAAACGGCTTAGATGATTTTCAGCCGACGCAGTGCGTAGCCACAAGGCGCGTAGGTGGCTTGACCTTAACAATTAGCGGGATCTGGCAGGGCCAGCAGTCAAAAATGGAGGTGCTTGTCTGATGTTTTTACCTGGACAAAATACACTGGCTAAACCAGACGCATTGATTGTGCCGCCATTTGAGCAGCAGCTGAAGAAATTCAAAGACACAGTGATAGCTCATATCGCAAAAACTGATCCGGTGATGGCCGCACAAGTGGCAGAGACACTGGCGAACGAGGCGGAGTTGTCAACAAAGATAATCGAAGCCAGCACCGTGGTTTTGCAGACTTTTATGCGAAACGAGAACGAGCAGGCTTTGCAGATGTTTGCTTACTGGGCGGAAGGAAACAATCTGGATGCGAAAGTGAGCGACCTTGGGTTAAAGCGCCAAATCATATCGCCTGAAGACCTTGCTGCTTACCCTCCAGTGCCAGCCGTGAAAGAAAGTGATGAACACTTAAAGTTGCGCTACTACCTAGCTCCCTACGGATTTAGTTCTGCCGGGCCTAAGCTGGGTTACAAGTTTCAGGCCATGGCCTTGGATGAGCGGCCGGTGATCAGCATTGAATCTCCATCGCCAGGCAAAGTTGTTGTGACGTATGAACTGGGCGCAGGCACTTTAGCCGGTCAGGTAAAAGACGCCGCTGCAGACCGGATAGGCCCCGGGAAAATTCAGTTAAACATTTTATCCTGGGAGGGCCAAGGCATACCGTCAGACGAGCTGATGGAGGCCGTGGAGCAACACTTTTCACGCGATGATGTGGGTGTAGCAACGGATGAAGTCACCTTTAAAAAGGCCGAAATTCAGACCTATGAAATCACTGGGACGGCTTATATAAACAAGGGGCCTGACGCCTCCATTACCAAGGCTTCAGCAGAGGCCGCATTGGCCTCTTATGCCGAATCAAGCCACAGGCTAGGTGGCGTCGTTGACTTGGACTATATCAAGCACCTTCTGATTAGTGCAGGAGCGAAAAAAGCGGTCTTAACCAGTCCAGCTGCAGAGATGGTTTGTGCCAGGCATCAAGCCCCGTTTTGCCTCAATATCAGCATAGAGATTGAGACGCTATGAGTGATTACAGCTTATTGCCCGACAACAAAAGCGCATTAGAGCGCGGCTTGGAGCTGGCGTTTACTGAGCTGCTAGGGGAAATAGAAACCCCATACCCGAACCTGCTTAACCCACGAAAAACACCGACTCGGATCCTGCCTTACATCGCGCAGGACAGAGGGGTTATTGAGTGGAATGCGAAGGCCCCACGTTCAGAGCAAGAGCAAGTTGTTGCGACGGCCTATCAGCAATACAAGCAAGCCGGAACTCCAGCAGGTTTAAAAGTAGCGCTGTCTCCGCTGAGCGGTGATGTGGATGTTGAGCCGTGGCACAAGTACGGAGGCGAACCCTATCACTTGCGGGTCGTTGCCTGGTTGCCAGCTGCCCCAACGGATGAGCTTCTTTCCCTGGTGGCAGACCGCCTGGAGAACGCACAGAGTGGTCGGGACGTTATCAGCTTGTCCTTAGGCGTTAAAGCATCAGGCCAGTTTTATTTTGGCGCTGCAGTGCATATTGCACCACGCATTGTTGTAGGCCCATGGCGGCCGCCCAGCATCGTTACAACCAAGACAATGACGGTAGGCGGTGCATTTGTCGCATCTTATAAGGTAACAGTCAGATGAGTGAGTTAGGTGTCATTATTACGGATGTCGGAGAGGCGTTGCTTAATAACGCAGGGATCTCCGGCACTGAGTTAAAACTTCAAAAATTTTCCATTGGTGATGGCGGCGTTGCAGCCAATTACAACCCTACGTATGCCCAGCTGAAGGCACTGACGTCTATCCCAGGTGAATGGGATAAGCGCAACCTGACAGAGGTTTACCCGAACCCTGAAGGTCCGGGCTATATCGCTGAAGGTTTTGTCCCGCACGACGTTGGAGCCAACCGCTGGTGCAGAATCGTGGGCTACTGGACGGAGTCCGGAAAGCTGTTCGCTGTCCATACCATTCCTGAGTGGCTGAAACCAGCTGCAAACGGCCCGATGATGTATGAGCTGCCACTGAAAGCGTACTTTGTCCACAGCAGTGAAGCGACGATTACGTTGTCAGTAAACCCCAGCCTGCAGGCCGCGACCCAGTCATGGGTTAATGCCAGATATGCGACAAAACAGGAATTGACTGACGCTGTTTCTGCAGTCGAAGCCCGGCTTAGTCAGCCGCCAGTACTTGAAGCGCCGGGGGCTATGCCAGCAGCCGGTGATGCCTTTATTCAGGCTACAGGGAATTACCAACTGCAGAAATCGCCAGAAAACTCTTTGTTGGTTGTTGTTGTATCACCTGGCATTGAGCCGCCCCATTTGGTCGCGCCTGAAGATGAAAAAGTGAAGTCGATTAAAGGCGACCACGACAGTATCAGACTTGTTACCTATGGCCAGCCCTATCGCTTTTTACGTAAACAAAACGCCTGGAGACAATTATGAGTACAGCTGACGTACCTGCAACCGGAGCGGCAGGTGGCGCTTTAATCGGTGAAATGCGGTTCTTTCCCAATAATTTGCCACACGATTTTACCCAAGGTGGAGAACGCTGGTTACGCACCGGCTATATGGAGACTGATCCGTCAAAATTTGACACTGAATTTTGGCGAGGCAGCATCGGCACTTATTTTGAAGCGATAACATCACCTGGTACGGTTGTGTTTGAAGATATTGCTGGGAATAACGCAGGGGTCATTATTGCTCCAGTAGCCACAACCACCACGGGCCAGTTTTATCGCTCTATAGATAATGGGGTGACATTCACAGGCCCTCACAATTTTCCCACAAACAACTTGCGAGTCCGCTGTGTTATCTGGGTTCAACCGCTCGGATTGTTCGTTGCGGTAGGTGATGGCGGGAATATTTATACATCACCGGATGGAATAAATTGGACAACCAGGGGGTCAGGAGTTGCCACAGACCTTTACATCGTACATTGGACAGGCGCACTCCTCGTTGCTGCTGGTAAATCCAGTGTGATACTAACGTCAGCGAATGGCACCAACTGGGCAAACAAATCAGTTGCTTTAAGTGGCGCGACAAAGTTGTTCCTGTCTGCGGCATCCGGTGATGGAATCATTGTTGTCGGCAGCGAAGCTGGTACAAATAACTCGGCTGTATCTACCGATGGAGGAGCCACATTTACATTGATGACGATAGACGGCTCAACAACAGCCGGAATTTATGGGCTTATTCATGATGGCGAAAAATTTATCGCTCAATACTCCGGTTTGCTGCGGACGTCTGTTGATGGCAAAAATTGGGTGCTGGTTAAGCATGACGCATTAATCAATAACAAGACTCGGATTTCTTACTCCGATGGCTGCTATTGGCTGGGATATGTCACCGGCACATTTTATAAATCCGAAGATTTAAAAAATTGGCGCTGCATTGATGTTGACCCTATATCAGCCGCCCCGTCAGGCGTTGTTTCCGTAAAAAAAATAGGTCAAAACTATTATGTGATTGGTGAAACACAGTACCTGTATCGAGGGAACGGAAAGCCATATGCGGGTTGGCCTAATGTGGTGTCTGCAAATGGTCAGGATATTAAAACAACGGGCGCGCCTTGCCATGTGAGGATTAGCTAATGTCAGTGATTAAAAGTATTTATTTCAGCGATTCAAACAAGACGGCCGCTGAACAAAATTACCCCGTGCTGCAGCTTACAGATGTTGTAGTGACTGGCGCTAATTTAGTGGGTCAAATTTATTGGGTAAAAGAATCGACTGTTTTTTCTATTTCAGCTGTTATCGATAACAAAATCCTTGGTGCTGACGGTGAGTTGGTTGCCATCCCATTTGGCAACACCGTTATGTCGACGCCGGTTGAGGAAATTGTAGATGGCAAGGCGGTTAAAACTCTGCGGTTTGAGTCTCAAATCACGACTGATGAGACAGGTGTTGTGCGTATGAATTTGCCCCTGAAACTACCGTCTGGTAATTACCTAATCAGTCCGGAGCGGATAAACAGAGGTCTGGAGGAAATAGGCGCGCTGTTCCGCTTTATGTTCGCCCCTGTCGACATTGATAGTCAGGTGGTTGTGCAATGAAAAAACTAACTGCAGTATTCACATTATTGATAGTTGGTCTTGTTTGGCTCATTGAGACTTTGCTTACTCCGGTGGGCTGGTATCGACTGGCCATCACGATTTTATCTCAACCCTTTCGCCAGTTCAGGGGGTACGCCTTTGACTTGTGGATTGCATCAGACCAGCATATGAATGCTGTTTTTGGTGGGAACCCGGATACGACCATCAGTGGTCGTGTTGGTTACTATGCGATGCAGGGCCGCACTGGCTATATAGTCGCGGAGTGTATCATTGATGCGATTTTTTACATCGCTATCCGGCAGGTAGGACACTGCAGGGCGTCGATAGAACCCGACGAAACCCATTAGTTTTAAGCAACACATAAGCCGCTCTCTGAGCGGTTTTTTTATGCCTGGAGAAAAGATGAAGAAAAAATACAAGGTGCTGGTCAGCTTTAAATGGCGCGGTGCTTGGGTCGATGTCGGTTCGCAATTGGACTTACTGAATTGCGAAGCACAAAGCCTCCTGCAGACTCAAAAAATTGAAGAAGTTAAAGCAGCAAAGAAGGGGGCTGAATAATGCCTGTAATTGATAATTTTGAGCACAATGGCGCCAGCATACTGACGTCTGAGCCGCCAGCCCCAATGGGGCCACCTGGTCCTAACGTGGTGGCATGGGTTGTGACTGCTCCGGACAAGCACGCCAGCATTGGTTTCAGCTCTCCGTTTCGTGTATCGAATGAGCAGCACGCTGCTTTGCTGGACACGACTGGCAACGAGCTGGGTACAGCTTGGCATGCGGCAACGCAGACGATGAAAAAGACCTCGGTTCCTCAGTATTTTATTGTGGTACCAGAAGGCCAGACCGAAGCGGAAACGATAGTCAATATCATTGGTGGCGTGGAAGCTGGCACCGGCCGCCGTCTTGGTATTTCAGCTCTGTCTGAATGCCTGGAAAAGCCGACGATTATTGCAGCCCCGGGTTTCAGTAAAAACAAAGAAGTGATTGATGCGCTTGCTGCTATGGCCAAGCGTTTGCGCTGTCGTGTTGTGGTTGATGCACCAGGCACAACTACGGCTGAAGCGATTGCGTTATCAGCCCAGTTAGGCGGCGTTGGCACAGGCCATGAGCGCGTCTACATGGTGGATCCATTGCCTGCGATTTACAGCAAAAAGGCGAAAGGTGACATCTACGTCCCAGCCTCCACTATTGCAGTGGGTGCGCTGGCCAGCGTCCAGCCGTGGGAATCACCGGGCAATCAGGGCGTGGCTATTCAGGATGTCTCCCGCTCAGTGGATTACAACATTCTGGATACAAACACCGAAGGTGATCTGTTGAACAAAAACGGCGTGAGCTATTTTGGCCGGACCAGCCTGGGCGGCTTCAGTCTGATTGGCAACCGGTCAGTGACAGGCCAGTTTATTTCGTTCGTGGGTCTTGAGGATGCGATTGCTCGCAAACTTGAAGCGGCAAGCCAAACGGCTATGGCCAAGCAAATGACGGCGAACTTTTGGGAGCAGGAGGTCAAGAAAATTGACCTGTTTGTTCAGGACCTTGTTGCTGCTCAAGTGATACCAGGCGGCTCGGTGTACTTACACCCGACGCTGAACACTGTAGAGCGCTATAAAAACGGCTCCTGGTACGTGGTGATCGATTACGGCCGTTACAGCCCTAACGAGCACATGATTTTACACCTGAATGCGGTCGATAGCATCGTAGAGCAATTCATTGAAGAGGTACTGTCATGAGTGGACAGCGCGCACGTATGTTGCTTGGGGCGACAGTCAATGGCAGCCCCATTCTGGCAGAACTGGAAGAGTTCACAGCTCCGGAAATTAAAAAGGTCATGGAAGAAGTCCTCGGCGGCCGTTTTATCCCGGATGAAATTTGGGTCGGTTTGGAGAAGATGGGGTATGAGCTGAAAATCTCAGGCCCGACAGCCGACTTGTTGTCAGCCTACGGCCTGAAGCCTGGCGAAGTTTGTCAGGTGGATGTGAAGTCGTCAGAAGTCGATGGTGATGGCAAGACGTTCAAAGTCCATTACAGCATGAGCGGTGAAATCACCGGCGTGAAAGAAGAAACCATCAAATCAAAATCTAAGCCTGGCGCGACGATTACGGCCAGTGTGAAGGTATACAAAAAAACTGAAGATGGTAAGACAGTGTATGACATCAACACAAAAACCCAAGTCATCGACTTAGGCAAAGGTGATGTGATGGCTGTTCACCGCCGCAACGTCGGCATTTAATTTCCCTGTAGTTTGCGCGCATTGGGGTCACTTCGGTGGCCCCTTTTTTTATTCGGAGAACGTATGAAAAAACAAGAGTTGTTTCAACCAGAAGTGTTAACCCTTCGCTGGCCAGTTCAGAGCGCCACCGGCTCTCTGACGGCGTTAACGCTGCGCCTTATATCCCATGCTGATCATGCCAAAGTGCTGGAAGACCATAAAGACGAAACTCAGATTTTTACCGAGTTTGCCCGTCTGTCGTGTGGCATAGCTGCAGACGAAGTCAACCGCATGAAGGCACCAGACTGGAACAAGCTGCGCCTGAAACTATCCGACCTGGTTGCCAAAGGCAGCGACTTTTACTTTAAGCGTGCGGGTGTTGCATTCAATCCGGATTCGCCTTTATTGCTGCAACCTATCCTCAGCGATACAAACGAAACCATCTCGGAGCTGTTTCTGGAAATCCCGACAGTGGCCACCACGGAGCTGATGAAAAAGCACACAAACCCTGATGAGCGAAACCTGTTTATCACAATGGCCTGCACTGGTTTGAGTGCGAAAGAAATTAGCCGGCTGTCGGCTCCGGATTGGAATCACCTGCAGGGGCGGATCAACAGTTTTTTGAACGAAACGGCGGATTACTTTCCAGCCGAGACGTCGACACTCTCACCGACATAATCCCGCTTGTTTACAACGTCAGCGAACAGGAAATTTTGTCCTGGTCAACGGACAAAGCGCTGCGGCGTTATGAGTTAGCTATCCAGAGACTTAAACAGGGGGCGTGATGTCCGCAAAATACAGTATCGCACTTGCTGCAGTCGACCAGTTCACAGCCCCGTTTAAATCCTTCAGCGCGACCAGCTCAAAGCTGGTCACGCAAATTCAGGGGCAAAAGGCCGAGCTGAGAAGCCTGGCTGCAGCTCAGCGTGATCTATCTGGCTTTAACCAGATGAAAGCAAAACTGGGTGAAACCACCAGCGCCCTGGATAAAGCGAGACTGGCCGAAAAAGCACTGACCGCCGAGATTAATGCGGTCGGTGTTCCGACCAAAAAAATGGCTGCAGAGTTTGATAAAGCCAGGAATAAAACCGCTCAGTTAACCGCTGAACACCAGGCCCAAACAAACAAACTCAACAGCCTGGAGCGAAGCCTCGAAAAAGCCGGTGTTGATGCCAGTAAATTTGCCACCGAGCAAAGCCGGATAGAAAAGGCAACAGAACAAGCCAATGCCGCGCTCAAGGTGCAGCAGGCGCGATTAAAGTCAGTGTCTGACGCACAAGACAGGGTGGAGGCCAATAAAGCCGCCAGAGCCGATTTACGCGGTGAAATGCTGGAGACAGCAGCGATAGGTTATGTCGCCGCCCAGCCAATTATGAAAGCCATTGAGTACGAGTCCTCGATGGCGGATGTGAAAAAGGTCGTCAATTTTGAGGACGATGCTGAAGCTAACAAAATGGGCCGAGACATCCTCAAGATGTCGACTCAAATTCCGATTGCTGCTGCAGGTCTTGCTGAAATTACTGCAGCAGCCGGTCAATCCGGTATCGCCAAAGCGGAGCTGCTGAACTTCACCACCAGTGCCGCAAAAATGGCAACGGCGTTTGATGTCTCTGCAGAAGAGGCAGGCAGCACAATGGCCGCCTGGCGCGCCTCGATGGGTTTGTCACAAAAGCAGGCTGTAGACCTTGCTGATGCGACAAACTACCTGTCGAACAATATGAATGCCCAGGCAAAAGATATTGCCGGGGTGCTGAAACGCCAGGGCGCTGTCGCCATGGCGGCAGGCTTAGATCAGATACAAGCAGCCTCGTTGTCAGCTGCCTTGCTGTCAGGCGGTGCGGGTGAAGAAGTTGCAGCCACGGCGCTGAAAAATATCACCGGCGCAATGATGAAAGGCGACACCGCTACAGCGGCCCAACAAGGTGCCTGGTCGGAGTTAGGCTTCGATCCTCAGATGCTGGCTAAGGACATGCTGTCTGATGCACCTGGCACGATGATCAAAGTGTTTGAAGCGATGCAAGGCGTACCTGAAGAAGAAGTCAGCGCCCTGGTATCGACGCTGTTCGGGGAGGAGGTCAAAGGCTCGGTTATGCCGATGCTGAAGAACTTAGACAACCTGAAGAACGCTTTTAAGATGACCGGCGATGCAACCAAGTATCGCGGCTCGATGGAGGCGGAATATCAGGCCCGATCAGCAACAACAGCAAACGGGATGCAGCTGCTGGCCAATAAGTTTGACCGGCTGCAAATTAGCATCGGCACGTTACTGCTGCCAGCGCTTAATGAAATCATGGGGCCAGTGGCAGATTTTGCTGATCTGCTGGCAGACGGGGCTGAAAAGTACCCGACTATAGCCAAGGGCCTTGCCATGGTTGGTATGGGTCTGGTGGCGCTCAAAGTGGGCGCTTTGGCGCTGAAATTCGTTGGCCTGACGTTTGGCCAGGGAATGAATGTGCTGAACCTTGGCAGAGCAAAATTATCCGCGACCACCGGCAACACCGCACGAACAGCGACTCTCGCCAATTTAGCACTGCAGAAGCTAAACGCCACTATGGCCCGAATGGGGTCACGGCGGACGCCAGTTAGTGCTGACATAGGTGGCAGTTCGCGTCGACGTCGTGTTCGCCCAGCTCGCACAGGTCGACTGGCCAGAGCGGGAGCAGTACTGGGTGGAGGAGCGCTCATGGCGGGTAGCGCTATGGCTGCGCTGCCAATGGGTGCAGATGTACTTCAAGGTGCAGGCAAGTTAATCAGGCCGTTAGCTCTTGCGATGTCAGGAGCTGACCTTGCATCCAGTTTATCTGCAGGTGACAACGTGGCCACCGGCGCAGCAGCTGGTGACATGCTGGGAGGTTTGGGAGGAGCAACAGCAGGCGGCATGGCCGGAGCTGCAATTGGATCCGTCGTGCCAGTCATTGGCACCGCCATCGGCGGTTTAATCGGATCCATTATTGGCGGCTTAGGCGGCGGCATGCTCGGCGAGTGGGCGGGCGGGAAAATCGGTGGGATGTTTGACGCTGGCACGTCGAACTCTCCAGTCCCGCCCGTGGGCCAGGCGAATAAGTTACCGACGTCTTTAGAGGCTCCACCTTTGCTTGCAGCAGTCAGTGACCGGCTACCACCTCCGGAAGCTATCCGGAAGCAGATAAGCAGTCAGGACAACAGGCAGATGGTCTTTAGTCCGACCATTACGATACCTGGTTCCTCCGGCAACAAAGAAGCGGATCAGCGCCTTGTAGACTCCATCATGCAGCGCTTAAAGGCTGAGTTTATGACGATGATGGGCAGCAATGGTTTGTCGGTTCGTCTGGATGGTTCGCTGTCAGATAGGAGTAGCAGCTGATGAATCAACAAGCGGCATTAGGGACTTATGTCTTTAGCCTGGGAAACAAAACAGCGTTTGATAAGTGGGTCCGCCAGTCTTCTGGTGGCTGGGTCAGTATCGATATCACCAACGGCAAGCCCATCAGTCACAACACAGGTCAGGGTCTGGAAAGCATCAGCATCACCGGCAAAGTTCACGGCGTACCAGGCATGGACGCCCTGGATAAACTCCGTGCGCTGCAGGCAACCAGAAAGCCACAGACTCTCATTACTGGCCAAGGCCGGAACTTGGGGCGCTGGAAAATAAACAACATCACTGAAACACAAAGCCGGATCATTGATGACGGTACAGCGCTGGTGGTTGAGTTTAGTGTTGAGCTGGAGGAGTTCGCAGATGAAATCAGTAGTAAGCAAAGCCGGTGATAGCGTGGGCCTGTTGGCTCACCTTCACCTGGGGCGCGATGACGATGAAACTGAGGAGGCTATTTATGACAGTAACCCGGGGCTGGCTAAATATGGCCCCGTTTTACCCTCCGGAGTGACGGTTCTTATCCCTGATATGCCAGAGGCTCCACTGGCCAAAGCGGTGAACATATGGGACTAAATTTTACACCCCGTTTTATTGCAAGAGGAGCGCATGCCGCCCTCATCAATCAGCGGCTGATCTCCTGGGAACGGATAGACGCTGCAGGCAGACAATCCGACCAGCTGACGTTAAAAATAGACACGCAGGGCATGCCTGGACGACCAAGGGAAGGCGAAAGCATCGGGGTGTCTGAGGGGTATGCTGAGTCACCGGCGCTGACCGATAAAGGGATGTTTAAAATCACAAGGGTCACGCCCAGGATATTTCCGGACAGCGTGACTATTGTGGCAACTGCAGCACCGTTTCAGGTGAAAGATGAGACGCAGTTCAAGCTGCGCCGGTCACGCAGTTTTTCAAAAATGAAACTCGGGGATATTTTCCGCCAAGTGGTGAAAGCCCACGGATTTTCGCCCCGGGTTGCACCCGACCTTGATGCGCTCCTGGTTGAACACATCGACCAGACCGACGAGACCGACATGGGCTTTTTAACGCGCCTGGCGAAACGCTACGACGCTGTGACTAAGCCTGTGGATCAGCTTTACATCATGGCCAGAAGGGGGCAGCTGAAAAGCATATCCGGACAAACTCTGGAGCCGGTCAAATTCAGCTTGCCAAGGAACAACGTTCCAACCAGTACCAGCTTCATCAATGCGGAGGTCGACTTTCCCAGTCGGACTACGTTCAAAGGTGTGGTTGCAAAGTACTGGGACGCTGATGCCGGAAAGGAAGTGGAGGTCACGCTGGGCGATGCTCCGTTTAAAAAGCTGGCTGACCAGTTTGAAAGCGAAATACACGCCCGGGAGTCAGCTGATAGCGAGCTGAGAAAAGTGGTCCGCACAGGGGTCACGTTAAAGATGGAAGTACCAGGCGACCCTCGCCTGGTAGCAGAGGGATTGATTGAGCTGGATAGCAGCTTTCCTGACTACATGCGCGGCCGTTGGTCCTTAGATAAGGTCACAGCCAAGGGTGACAGAGGGAGTGGCTATCGATGCTGGCTGGAAGCCACAGAACCGCTTTAAAAGAGAAGAGGGCGACAACCCGGTGGTTGCACACCGGGCTGACGTCTTACCCACATGAGTATGCCATGTGAGCCAAACCAAGGCCCTCCCGCCTCGCGAGGCGCGGGGAGACTATCCGATCATTGTTAAATTTGCAAAGGAAAGGCTCACGTTATGAGTAAACCGTTTTTTTCATGGATGGGTGGCAAGCGCCGCCTGGCTAAAGAAATCCTGCCAGAGTTCCCTGAACATGAGTGCTATGTAGAGCCGTTCTGCGGCGGTGCCGCGCTGTTTTTTATGAAGATGCCGACAAAGGTTGAAGTGATCAACGATGTGAACGGCGACCTGGTGAATTTATATCGCGTGGTGCAGCATCACCTCGAGGAGTTCGTCCGCCAGTTCAAGTGGGCGCTGATCAGCCGCAAAATGTTTGAGTGGCTGGACGATACCCCAACCGAAACGCTGACAGACATCCAACGCGCAGCGCGTTTTTATTACCTGCAGCAGATGTCGTTTGGCTCCAAAATACAGGGCCGCACCTTTGGTACCGCGACCACCACAGCGCCAAAACTAAACCTGCTCCGGATGGAGGAAAATTTAAGCCAGGCGCATTTAAGGCTGAGCCGGACTTTTGTTGAACATCTGGACTGGCAGGCGTGTATAAAGCGCTATGACCGACCTCACAGCCTTTTTTATCTGGACCCGCCGTACTGGGAAACAACCGGCTACGGCGTGGACTTCCCTTTTGAGAATTACCAGGCAATGGCCGAGCTGGCCAGAACAGTCAAAGGTAAGATGATCATCAGCATCAACGACCATCCGGACATTCGTAAAGTCTTTGCTGGCTTCCGGATGAAAGAAATAAACCTGCGGCATACCGTGGGTGGCCGTGGTGGTAAAGAAGCTGGCGAACTGGTCATTTTTAACTGGTAACTTTACCACTTGGCAGCTTTTCACTGGTAAACAGTGGCCTGCAGCTGGTAAGCCTTTGGTAAACCGCGCCTGGTGTTGCAACTTTTCGCGCAACACCAGGCAACACCCGCAACACAAAAAAATAGCCCGCATATGCAGGGCTATTGTTCAACTTTTATCCACAACTTCTGTGGATAAGTCACTCTGCCGATTCTGGCTCTGGCAGTATAGCTATCATCCACTCGCCAAGATTATTCCTTGAGCTATGGTCCACAAAAACACCTAAATCCCGTCCTATACGCTTCACAGCTTCAAGCTGAGCGTCATTCAGCCACTTTTTCACATCAGCCAAAGCCTGCGGGTGAAGTACGTTACACAGAGCATAAGCGTCGTTGAATGATAAAGTTAAGTTGATAGAGTTAACCTGAACTTTTGACTCAGTGCCAAGCACCGCGCCGTTGATATCTGCATCACGCATCACTTAGTCTCCACTTTGTCCAAGTCAAAACCTTCAGCCAAACTCCAGTGAATTGCCTGGCACTCCCGCCCTACATTTTCAGCCTCTCCAAACCGCTCCTGGTTAACCACCAGCCCCAAACTTTTCAGCGTTTGCATCGACTTGATCTGCACACCGATTTCCTGGCTCGTTGCTGGCCTGTTGAGTTTGACCATATTGCTGAGCGCCAACCGTTGAGCTGGTGTTACTTTTACTTTTTTGTTCATAAGATTCCTGAATTTACTAACCTGTTTATCTACATCCACTCCAAGACTCTGCAGCTCTGATTCAACCTCATCATCACTCATAGCCAAAATGTCGTCAGTGATGAAATCACTTAGGTTTTCAAGCGCGCTTTTTTTAGTCTCTACAGCAGGCAGTTCGTTGGCTGGGATCTCTTCAAAAGCCCCATCAACAACTCGGCACCATACACCCCTGACTTTTGTTGCAACGCCGTCAATATACTGATTGCAGCTCGGGTCATAGCCGTCCGGAATTCTCGCTATGAGCGAGTATTTTTCGTGCGGGTCGTATTGGTACCGCTTCGCTTCATAAATTTCACCGGCTTTTACGCCGAGCCTTTTATCCGTTGTTAAAATCATTATTTCCATGGTTAAGCCCCCAGTGCAGCCAGCACTATTTTTGTTAATTCATCGTCGGTAAGGTTGCTCGGGAAAGCGGCGCCTGCTGAAGATGCAGCATCCCTTGCGGCCTTCATATTCATCGGAGCTGCTGCTGCAGCTTTTCTTAAAATGCCTGGATAATTTTTAGCGAAAAGGTACCAGCTTGGATTTTCGTTAATCTCACTTTGCGCTTCAGCAAAACTATCGCAGCTCGGACATCCGCAAAACTGGCCGCCACAAGAGCAAAATTCAACTTCGTTATGCTTGTCCTGTGAATATGCAGTAATAAGCAAACAGTTTGTGCACAAGCAATAGTACGGACCCTCCTTCGACCTCCTTTCTTTAAACCTCAGCCAGCAATCCTGAATTTCTTTATTTTTATACTGACCATCCTCCCCAGTCCTTAGAGCTGAATCACGCAGCCGCTTCCCAAATTGCTCCAAAAACCAACGCTCGAAAGCTAATGAATTTATTTCCACGGTTAAACCCCCAGCGCTGCCAGCACTATCTTTGTTAATTCATCGTCGCTTAGGCGCTTATTCAGCCATGCCTCATCCCAGTTGATAGGCACTTCTCGTGCTGCTGCCAGGTTAAAAGCTGTAGCAGACTTTGATTTTGCTCTGGCTCTGATCATGCTTGCCTGGCCAGCCATGCCAGAGCCGATTAAACGAGCCATTTTTTCACCATCCTTATCCTTGTTGGTATGCGCTGCTTCAACTATTAAAGCCCCATGCTGTTCTAAAATTGCAGCTGCAGCGAGTTGCATCATCTCAACGATCAAAGGAGCCTTTATTACCCGCGCTCTGGTTGCTTCGTCCATAGGTGCCTCCTAATCTTGTGGCTCAACTGCAGGTGGTGGCAGTTGTTCGATATCTTTAAATTTTATGCTCATATCAGATGCGTCCATTGTGATGCGTTCGGCAAAAAGAATAACTATCCCTGCAGAGCCATCCATTTTTGGATAACCCTCAATCCCGCCATCGCTGTCGTCATAATCAAAAGCCTGCTGAACACCCCAGCGGTTGTAGTCATGCTCTAAAACTAAAAAGAAGCAAACTCGTGCGATGCGCTTCAGAGCCGCCTGAACAACATCTCCTTTTGAGCCTTCCAGCCATTCCATGCCATCGCCCCAAAAATTATTTATTTCTTCCGCTTTTTCTTTAGTGAAAACATTCAGGTCGACAGCCAGCCCTACTTCAAACCAGTTATAGTCAACAGTGAACTCCTTCACATTCGATGCTTGCATTACAGTTGTTTCGCTCATCGTCATATCCCTAAATTTAGATAAAAAGTATCGCTTTGTTTAACCACATTACAGTGAAAACAAAAGCACCGGTGGCAGCAAGAACTGCCATGTTAGTCACCCTGTTCTGCAGCCGCTTCATCCTCTGCCTCCAGTTGTCGCATTTCTTCAATGCAGCTCGGGCAGGCGTTGCCACCGACTTCGTCTGAGCGTTCGTAGGCATGCCAGCCTTGCTTAGCTATTAGCCGTGCAGCCGCTTCGGTATTGGGCGCGTCGACAACGATTTCAGCATCGCAATTGCAGCAGTTGCATTTGGCGGTTGTTACCAGGGTAATTTCGGATTGAAGTGGTTTTTTCAGTAAAAACATGACAGCTCCTTAGTTGGCCAGAGTGAGCAGCTGCTCAAGGTAACGACAACGGCACAGGCAGATAGCGTATTCGCGCACCAGTGCCTTGTTTTCTTCAGAGCTGAGTATTTGTTGCAGCGTTAATTTTCTAACAATGTTATATTTGTCGTGTGACATAAGCCGATCCTCAAATTAGTTTGTGTCTCAGAAAGCCCTGGGGTTGCCGCCCTGGGGTTTTCAGTTTGTAGAGCCTAGTTTTGTATATGGTATTTACCATCCCCCTTGTCGTACTTCTTAAACAGGTCTTCCAACGCTTCCAGGACAAAAGCTTTTACAGGCTTATCTGAGCCAGCTCTCATCATGTGCAGACGGCGGTAGTACTCCTCCGGCACATTCAGCGGCAGGCGTTTTAATACCTGGTCTAAATCGTCGCGCGCCAGCGCCTCCAGTGCCTTTTTACCGTCAGCGTTGTCAGTTAAAGTCGGTTTTTTGATAGACAAACTTGTTTTACTCATTGGCTAACTCCTGCAACTCCATCATGATTTTCTTTATATCAAAGCGTGGCTTTTCATCTTCACCCAGTGCGAGAACTGACTTACCTACTGCGGCCAGTTCCGGATAATCTTTGAACTGAAAGGTGTTAGCCTTGAATACAGGCAATTCATACTCAGCCAGGGCATCCCTGACATCTTTACTCAAGTTAGTATTTTTTATTGCCCTAGATATTAAAAATGCCGCTTTTGGTTGTCCGTCAGTAATTTGCTGACGCACTTTTACCATCTCGACGACGCCAGCTGTTGCCCATACATCATAAGGGCTAGGCATAACGGTTATCAGCACAACATCAGCGGCTCTGACAGCTGCTGCGCTGAGTTCGTTTACCACTGGCGCTCCATCGATAATGACCCACTTGTAATCTCTTGATACTTTTGGCAGGTCACGAGCTATTGATAAACCCATTCTGATAACAGGCATCAAATCATCGCCAACGCGCCTGTCGCCCCAGTCCGATGACGACCCTTGCGGGTCATGGTCAACAAGCAACACTGGGCCATCATATTGATGCAGCATGCTGGCAAGGTGAGTGGCAACTGTGGTTTTACCAGAGCCACCTTTTGTATTTAATATCGCAACGACTATCGGCATTTCCGCCTCCGTTCAGTTAATTTGCATTGTGCAAATGCACATTAGTACAAATGCACATTTATTGCAACCCCTCTAAAATAACTAACTACTTTGCACCTTTATTTAGCTAATCCTTTCTGTTTGAGCCTGAAAGCCTTTATTTTCAATGGTTGTGCTACTTACAGTAAAGCTCGGGTCCTTACCTTGACAGTCAGAATACACAGCAATAAAAACTAGCATTTACCTTAACCGCATTATTTTCCACTCTCCTATAAATCCTAGGGCCTGAAAAAATCAACAAAGCAGAAAAACAACGGCTTCAACTAAAAGACAGTAGTGAAACCTCAACAAATATACACAGAAAGCCCTACGTAAAACCAGAATCCGCAATAATGTACACAAAAAGCCCAACACAAGTATACATAGTGCCATAGGGCATCAAGTGTACATACACAGTGACCCCATACTATACGTATAGTATGGGGTGTAATGTACACCA
>Ga0247725_1000354_pt1 | contig 38201 bp, 52 predicted proteins | sample OKSTACKMCFT3sol_FD_183021 | JGI IMG/M metagenome (GOLD analysis project Ga0247725, IMG submission 183021) | Subsurface sediment microbial communities from gas well in Oklahoma, United States - OK STACK MC-FT3-sol | ecosystem: Environmental > Terrestrial > Deep subsurface > Rock core/Sediment...
GTATCTGCAGGGCATAGCGGTGTTAGACGAATACGTGAATGCACTGACGTTTCATCGCAGGTAATGAGACTCGGCATCTTGGGCACACCTCGATTCAATGGCGCTTGCATCGATGGCTGGAGTGGCGGCGGGATTTGCTGAGTTCTTTCACACTTCCCAACCCCCAGAAACGACTAAGCCCTTGAAAACCGAGGTTATTCAGGGGCTTAGCTTTTTGATTTCTGGAGCGGGCGAAGGGAATCGAACCCTCGTCATGAGCTTGGGAAGCTCTGCAGCAGACTGTCCAAGCGTGTCCGAGGTAATGCAGAATTGACCGCCGAGCCCTTCTACTGCGGGGCCTCCAGGCTAAGGGGGATGTCTCAGGTTGTTCCAGGTTGATCCCCCTTGCTTCGTGCAAACGGCCCCCAGAAACGGCCCCCAACTCCAAGGAATGCCAGCAGGTGCTCACCGAACGTCAGATCCGCGCGCTCAAGCCGGCCGAGAAGGAATTCACCGTCAGCGACGGGCGTAGTGCGAGAGGGGAGGGCGTCCTGCTGCTGCGGGTACGCCCCAACGGGACCAAGGAGTTCTACTTCCAGCGTAGGAAGAACGGTCGCAAGCTCAAGACCAAGCTCGGCACCTGGCCGGGCATGTCCCTCAGCGAGGCGCGGGACCAGTGCCGCGAGGAGAAGGAGATCCAGGTCGCAGCCGGCACGTTCAAGGAACTGATGGCCGCCTACGTGGCGAAGTTGAAGGAGGAAGGCGCCGTCAGTGCCGACCACGTCGAGTGGAGCTTCGAGCGCTACGTCTCCAAACCGTTCCCGACACTGGTTGAGCGTCCGGCCGTCCTGATCGGCCCTGCGGATATACGCGACATCCTGGCCAAGATGATCGACGACGGCGTCACCACCATGACCAACCGGGTCCGATCCCGGCTACATGCCGCGTTCCAGAGTGCCCTGCAGCAGGCCTACAACCCCCGGGCCTACCTACAGCAGTCGATCAGCTTTGGCCTCACCAGCAACCCCGTGGGAAGCGTACCGGTGCAGGAGGATTGGGAGCAGCCAGGCGACCGCGCTCTCAGCGAGGTGGAGCTGGCTGCCCTCTGGAACCTTCTGCCCGAAAAGCTCTCGCTCACCACCGCCGAGTTGCTCAAGTTTCTGATAGCTGCCGGCGGGCAACGGCCTGAGCAGGTGCTGCGGTCGGACCGGACCATGTACCACCGCGATCACCTGGTAGTCCGTAATGGCAAGGGCGGTGAGGGGGAGCGCCTACTGCACGTCGTTCCGTACAACAAGCTCATGCGGCAATGCCTGAAGGAGATGGATTGCATCAGCGAAACCAGCGCCTACCCCTTCCAGGGCCAGCAGGATGGCAAACCGCTCAATCCACAGTCGCTGTCCAGGGCGGTCCGTAAGCTGTGTGAGCGGCACCCTGACAAGTTCACCGGCCCGTTCACGCTCCGGGACATCCGTCGGACCTGCAAGACCCTGATGGCCAAGGCCAAGTTGAGCAAGGAACTGCGTGATCGGATCCAGGGCCATGCCTTCAACGATGTGGCGTCAAAGCACTACGACCGGTACGACTACTTCGACGAGAAGAAGAAAGGCCTCGATCGCTGGGCGGCCTGGTTGGAAAAGCACGTGATCGGGACAAAAAAATAGGGCCGCCTAAGCGACCCTTTGGGGCTCCCACCTGGTTGGATCTGCCAACCACCTGTTGACCTCGGACTGCCTCCAGCCCACACGCCCCGGGGTGATCTGCACGGGGCTCGGGAACCTCCCGGCCTTCACCTCCCGCCGCAGGGTGCTACGCGCGAGACTGGTGGCTTCGATGACTTCGGCCTCCCGCAAGAAACGATCAAGCATCCTCCACCCCCAGCCATTCCAGGCGCCGCCTCCATTGTCTGCGCATCTCCTCGATCAGCTTCTTGATCGCATCATCTCCCCGTTTCTTCAGGACCTCCCGCAGATCAACCAGGCGCTCCGGCGTGGTGTACCCACGCCGGAGCCAATACCGAGCTTCGCACTGCAACATGTGCTGAGAGTCCTGGCTCATGCCTGCACCTCCAGGAACAGCAGCGGCTGGACTGATCCGTCTGCATACACCCTGTCGAGCGGAGTAGTGGCGACAGGCTCGTCCCCATCCCAGCCGTCAGGCCAGGTCTCTGCGGCTATCAGCTCACGAATGCGGGCTTCTTCCTCTGGATTGATCATGTCCACCATCGGCCGTCCTAGCCGCCGCGCCGCTTCGTTGATCTCCGCCTGGATGCCAAGCAGTCGTTCCAGTGCCATGAGACGAGACGCCAGAAGGATCGGGCCCATGCGTTGAGGGTTAGCCGCAATGCTGCCGTCTTTCAAACGCTCGACCCCGGCTTTGCGCAACCGGTGCTTGGGCTCCCGCAACTCGCGCCACAGAGCTTTGACCTGCTTGAGTGGCGCTAGATAGGCCCAAGATGGATTGAGCAGGATGGTATCGAGCGCCTTGTCCTCGCTGGCCAGCGGGCAGCCCGTACACCCTGTCCTCGCATTGATCTCTTCGGCCTCGTCGCCGCCGTAGGCGTCAGCAATCGTGGCTGTCGACCAGTCGCCGAACTCGACCTCCGGTGCCCAGTGCTTGAGCCATTCCCAGACGTGGCAGACGCGCCAATGCAGCAGCGGCGCCAGAGTAGCGAGGCGCCCCTTCAAACCCTTGGCTTCGGGCAGCACCTTCTGGTACCAGCCCTGGCCACACTCAGCGCCGTCCTTCCCACAGCTCATCTCGATGCGCTTGTCACGTATCGCGCTTTCGCCTTGGCGGACGCCTGTGATCATCAGGACGTTACCGTCCAGATCGGCGAGGCGCTGCTCTAGAGCGTCGGTCATCGGGTCGATCTTGATCTGGCGAGTGCACCAGCGGAGCGTGTTGTTGTTTGGAGGAGGAACCCCGCGCCCAAGGATGTAGACCATGAATCGCTTGTCCATGGGGGCAGTAACCACCTCGACGCGGATACCCCTTTCCTCCAGCTCCTCCATGATCCGCTTGGCTGCGTTAGCGAGCGGTAGCAGTTCTTGGCGCGTGTCGGCGTAGAACACGGTCAGGGTTTTCGGTGGCTTGATCCGGCCGGTATCGATCAGCCAGATGACCAAGGTAAGGGTGGCGCTGCTGTCCTTGCCACCCGACCAGGCGATACCCCAGTGGTCATGGTCGGCTCCGTATGCCTGCAGAGACTGAATTGTAAGTTCAATGCTTTCAGTCATCTGCAGGCGCTGCGCACCGGCTGCGAAAATATCGCCTTGCCGTAACGAACTCATGCCCCACCCCCTTGCTCCAGCTGCGCCACGCTCAACCCCACCGCCACCGGCCGAACCCATATCGGCATGCTGCTGAGCATGAACGTCTCGCCCAGCTCGGCCAGCAGCAGGGTGGTACCCATCACGTGGGCGATCGCCTCGGCCGCTGCTGGCGGGACGGCGTTGCCGATCCGCTCGCGCCAGTCGCTGTCGCTGAGCCCGTCCAGGACCAGCTGCTCCTCGGGGTCCACCAGGCTCTGCAGGGCAGCCAGCTCCAGGGTGGTGAAAGGCCTGTGCCAGGTCCCGTCGAGCGATTGGATGATGCAGGTGAGGCGCTCATCCGCCGCCGGCATGCGGGGATCCGCGACGCTCCAGCGGCCGTTGTCATAGCGGGCGCTGGCGGAGACGGCCCCAGCAGCCTGGTCGAAACCCACTACGCCGTAGTGGCCGCCCGTGAGGTAGGCATCCCCCTTGGTGCGATGGATGGCGCGCGGATCCGCGATCGACAGCGCGCCACTGGCCACCTGCTGGGAACCGGTCACGGTACCCGTGGGGCTGTTCCAGGTGCCGACGTGCAGCTTGCGGCTCGATGCCCCGGGGTGCCAGTTGAGGTATCGGGGATCGGCCACCGCCTGTCCGCCGGAGCTGGGCCCGTGTCCGCTGGGGACCGTGCCGGCGGCCTGGTCCATGCGGATCACCCGGAACACGTTGTTATGACGCACACCGCTCGGCCGAGGATCCGCTACCGCGAAAGCACCTTGTCCGGTGGTGCTGGCCGCGATGACGGTGCCGGCGTGGTCCTCCCAGTCCGTTACCGGGTACTTGCCGAAGCTCTGGCCGCGGGGATCCGCGACCGAGTAGGCGCCCTGGCCCGGCGACTTGACCCCGATGATGGCGCCCGAGGTGTCCGTCCAGCGACGCACCCCGTACTGCTGGTACTGGAGCGCCCCCTCCGGAGCACGTGGATCTGCCACGGAAAACGCCCCATTGGTCGGACTGGAGCGGCCGGCGATGGCCCCCATGCTTTCGTGCCAGCCATGCACGCCCATGTAGCCGCTGCGGTACTCCGGCACGATCACCAGGTCGCGCAGATAGCCGTCCTCGATCGCCAGCTCGTTGAGGCTGCGCCAGTCGCTGCCGGCGCGCACAAGGGCAAGCCGAACCCAGGTTTTCCACTGCAGGGCCGGAACCCGGTGCATCGGCCCGGCGGCCTCGATGTCCCCCGGCAGCGGCATGCGGCCGAGGATGTCGCCCACGGCGCGCAGGCTCTTCTTCTCCGGCTCGTAGAGGAACGGCGGGACCTTCGCCACGTGGCGCGCCACCAGCAGAAAGCGCTTCCTGCTCTGCGCCAGGCCGCCCAACTCGCCGCAGTCGTGGGTGGTCTCGGCCACGGCGTAGCCGAACCCGCCCAGCAGGCTGTTGATCTGGTCCAGCAGGTGCCGGCCACGGGTGGCCAGGCGCGGGACGTTCTCGAACACGATCAGCGGCACTGGATCGTCCGCCCAAGCCTCGCCCATCAGCCAGATGCAACGCAGTGTCAGCTCGTTCAGGGCCTGGTATCGCGGGGTCTGGCTCAGCTTCTCCGAGAGCAGGCCGCTGGCACCTTTGCAGGGGCTGGAGATGAACACCGCGTCAGGGCGACGGCCGCGTGCGGCTCGGCGCACGTCTTCTGGCGTTGCCTCGCGCCACCCTTGCGGCGGCTCCTTCCCGTGGAAACGGATGTACTGGTCGCGGGTGAACAGGTCGAGCAGCGTCCCAGGCACGCCGGCCAGGCGCTCGAAGTCGGCAAGCCCGGCGGGATCCACATCGATCCCGCCCAGGCACTCCCACCTGGCCTCGACGCTGCCAACCCGGGGCCGGGCGCGGTTGAAGCCCTTGGCGCCACCGCCCAGGCCACAGCAGAAGTGGAAATGGTAGAGCGTTCGGCGGTTAGCCATGAGCCACCTCCACCATCGCGTACACCGTCACATCCTCCAGGCCGACGCGGTCCACGCCGACCAGGCGCTTGATGCCGTCCAGGTTGGCGGGGTGGCAGTCGGTGATCAGCACCGCCGGTGCCTCCTCGTACTCCCCGCGCAGATCCTGGAGCTTGGCCAGCAGCCCACCGAAGGAGCTGTAGAGGCCGGCCTCCAGCTCCACCAGCGGGCGGCCCTGGGCGGCCAGGCCCTGGCGCAGCTTGCTCGCCGAACGGCGAGCGGTATCGATGATCTCAACGCGCATAGCGGCGACCTCCCAGGGCCTTCTTGGCCTTGATGTTCTCCATGTAGGTCGCCCACTCGGCCGCCTTGCGCTTCTGGCGCAGGCGGCTGCAGGTCGCGTGCTTGCGGTTGGAACGGGGGCCGCCGCATACGTCGCAGATGCTCGGCAGCTCCAGGCGGTGGCTGGCCATGGTCGGCCGGGTGCGCGGGGTGCTAGCCTTCGCCCCGCCAACATCGGGTTGATTCACTTGCATGGTGCTTCTCCTTGGGGTTGGTCGGCGTCGGGGTGTTGCAGCACCCCGACGCCACTCTCTCCGGCCGTTCAGGCCCAGTTGTGGCGCAGCTCAGCCCATATCGCCTCGCCGTCCGCCACGTACTCGTGCACCTCCTGCTCCGGGCTGTTGTCCAGGCGCAGCACCGCGATGCAGTCGTCGAACAGCCCCGCATCCAACGCCCGCAGGCGGGTCAGGTCGAAGGGAAAGGCCGCCCCGTTGTAGAGGCCGAGCAGGAAGCCCCCCACCACCGCGCTCTGCCCCGTATCGCGGCGTGCCACCGGCACCAGGCGGCGCAGGGCCGCGACACCGGCCGCGCGGATGGCCGGCCGCTCCTCCTGGTAGCGGAACAGCTCGTTGATCACGTCTTTCTCTTGCATGGTGCTTCTCCTCGGTCATGGTCCCGGGCGTTGCAGCGCCCGGGTGTAGTGGGGTGGGTTACAGCGTGGCCACCAGGGCCAGCAGCGCGTCGGTGCCGACCAGGCCCAGGGCCACCAGCAGGGCCAGGGCGGTGCCGGTAACGGCCAGGGCCAGCGGCAGGCCTGGAGGGTTGAGGTCGTCGTTGTGCATGGTGCTTCTCCTTGGGGTGGGTGCCTGGGCGTTGCAGCGCCCGGGCGGGTCAAACGAGCTGGAACAGCCAGCAGCGCACCGTCTTCGGTTGCCCTGCCATGTCCGTCGCTCGGATTGAGTTGATGGGCTTGTTCTTCTCGATGAACTTCGGGCTCTTGCTGGTCGGCAGCACCCGCTTCAGCTCCGTCAGGTTCGGCACCTGCTGGCGCTTGTTGGCCGCCATCTCCACGAACTCGTTGAGGTTGATGGCCACGAAGGCCGCCTTGCGCGAGTGGTTCAGCGCCCCGCCCGGCTCGCGCAGCGGCATGCCGTTGAGGTACTCCACCAGGTCCCAGAATTCGCGGACCATCGGGTGGTCGGAGTCGATCGCCCGTTGCCGCTCCAGGGCCATCGCCGCGATCTCCTCGTGCACCAGGTCGCGCTGCTCGTCGCTCATCGGCACCACCCGCTGCAGGCAATCCACCAGGCTGCGCAGCTGCGCGTGGTTCTTCGCGATGCGCACCGTGCGGATCCCGGGCAGGGCCAGCAGCTGCTGCTCGTAGCCCGACGTGCGCTCATCGATGAGGGCCAGCAGGTCCGCCTCCGGCTGCAGCGCCTTGATCAGGAAGCCGCTCAGGCGCTCGATCGGCATGCGCTCCAGCTGCTCGGCAAAGCGCTTGGTCTCCGGCGTGTGGTGCGCCCGGGTCAGGTTCACGTGGGAGAGGCGCTGCAGCATCGCCTCGGAGGCGTTGATCGCGTTGTTCTGGCCGATCAGCAGCGCCGAACGGAAGGGGGGATCGTTGGTGTCGTTGCCGCCGTTCTTCACCCCGGTGCTGCGCAGGCCCCGGCCGTTGTACGCGCTCTTGAACTCGTCCCAATCGAAGTGCCGCACCGGGCCGCCATCGGCCTGCTCGCGGTCCGACTCGATCAGCACCGTCGGCAGGTTGGCCACCTGCGAGAGGATCCGCGCCCGCGCCGCCTGGGTGGACTTCGAGGGGTCGAAGCCCTCGTACTCCGAGCGGCCCACCAGCTTCCACAGGAACTCGATCAGCGTCGTCTTGCCCGCGCCCGCCTCGCCGATCAGCTCCATGAACAGGAAGGACTTCTGCACCTGGCGGATCTGCTCCGCGTACAACGCCCCCAGCCACCACGCCAGCACCACCGTCCCGCGCACCCCGAAGCACCGCCAGAACAGCTCGAACCAATCGGCCCGGTACTCCGTCAGGTCCGTATTCACATGCAGCAGCGGGCTCTGGCTCTGGCTCTTGATGCTCAGCTTGCCCACATCGAAGAAGTCTTCCTCGTTGCGCTGGTACACCCGGCCGCCGGCGATGGCCAGGTCGTTGAACACGTACACCTCGTGGTCCCGGCTGTAGCCGATCCAGTTGATGGTGTTCACCTGTTTCAGCGTGTCGAGCTGGCCCTCCAGCATCCGCTCCAGCTGCTGCGGCGTACCGCTGAACAGCGCCCCGTTGCACACGTTGAGCAGGCGCTTCTTGAACTCCGGCGCCGCCGTGATCTGAGCCGCGGTGAAGGTCGCCTTCACCGTCGGCGCGTCCGGCCGCTCCACGCGGAAGTAGTACCAGGCCTCGTCCGTCAGCTCGTTGCGCATGAAGTACAGCGCCTGGAAGTAGCAATTGCCGATGCGTGAAACCGTCCCGCTCAGGCGCAGCGCCTTCTCCCGGCGCTGCTTGTCGTTGAGCAGCGCCGCCTCGTGGCTGTCGCTGCTCTCCAGCTCCTGGATGGCCTTCTCGTAGCGCTCCTGGTCCAGGCGGAACCAGTACAGGCGCTGGTTGAAGCTGAAGTGGAACTCCTTGCGCTCCTCCCAGCAGTACATCAGCAGGCCTTTCTCCTCGGCCGACTCCGCCAGCAGCAGGGCGCCCTGGTGGCGTGCCTGCTCCAGGTCCCGCTGGATGCGGTGCGCGCGCTCGGCCGCGTCCTCGATGAAACTCCACTGCTGATGCAGGTCGTTCCAATCCACCTTCTTCGCCGAGCGCTGCGCAATGACCGCCGCCTCGCAGGTAAAGCCCAGTGCCCGCGCCTCCTTGGCCCAGCGGCGCATGTTGGCCTTGGCCACCGGCTCGTTATCCAGCGCCCACACCAGGCGCGGCAGGCGCTTGTCCTGCGCCTCGCAGGCCTTTTTCAGCTGACGGACCGACTCGGCCGGGAAGGGCGCACTGCTCATCATCGAAACCGCCGCCACCTCGTTGTGCAGCAGCGCGATGGCGTCGAAGATCCCCTCGACGATCCACAGCTCCTCCACCTCCAGCGGGTTGACCGAAGGCGGGCACCACCACATGCCCCGGTAGCTCTCGCCCGGCTTGAAGCGCGCCTTCTGCTTGCCGAATCGCTCCGGCCGGTCGATCAGCCGCTCCCAGTAGCCGCCCTTCTCCAAGGCGAAGCGCACCGTCGCACTGCCAATGCCCAGGTCCCGGCTCCAGTAGTTCTCCTGGGTGTACCAGCCCTGCAGCAGCTCCACCCGAAAGCCCCGGGCAAACTCCAGGTAGGCCCGCGCCGTCGCGGTCGGGTCCTCGGCCGTGGCCGGCGCCTGCGCGCTCCAGTCGTTGAACAGGTCGCCGTAGAGATCCTTCACGTGGAAGCGCGCATTGCACTTCTCCACCCGCCCGCAGATCAGCATCCAGGGCGAATCGAAGAAGGTGTACAGCGTCTTCTTGTGGCACGCCGGGCACTCGCCCTTGCGCATGTAGTTGGTGCTCGCCATGTGCTGCAGGCCGTAGTCGGTCTGGATACGGCGCAGCACCTCCTGGCGCAGCTTCTCCTGCATCTGGCTCATGCGTCCGCCCTCAGGCAGAAGCCGGCCAGCTCGAAGGAAACGCCGTGGTACTGGGCGGACGTGATTGCACCCGTCTCGAAGTACGCATCGAGCATGCCCTGCAGACGCTCGGTAAGCTGCAGGCGCTGCTCCAGGTTCGTGCCGTTGGCGAGGTCCGCCAGCTTCATGGTGAACAGGAAGCGCGCGCCGTCAGCCGCCAGCGCATGGCTCAGCGGCAGGTGTTCAGGGGTAGGGGTGGGTGTAGTCATCAGTCAGGGCCTTACAGGTGGGCGTCAAGGGCGGCCTTGAGCGCGCCGATGGTGCGTTTGTGGCCGGCCAGGGCCGGGTAGTCGTCGAGGATGTGGCGGGCCCGCAGACCCTCCGGCACCGCGCGGTAGCGGTCGTCGTACCAGTGCTCCACCATCCCCCGGCGCAGCTCGCAGCGCAGGCTTTCCAGCAGCGCCTGGGCCACCGGCTTGGGCATGTCCACGTGGATCGCAACGGCTTCGGGCATGGCGTGAACCTCGAATTTCGGATGCAACTTCCCCAAACCCACAGCGTGGGCTGGGCGTATCGGTGGTCAGGGAGTGGTGAAGCGCGCGAGGAAGGCGTCCGGCAGGATCCGCCGGTGCACGAAAATGGCCTGCCCGTTGCGGCAGTCCACCAGGCAGATCGCGTCCGGGCTGGGCGCTTCCGCCAGGTTCACCTGCAGCCAGTGCGACTCGCGCAAGCGGGTGAAGGCCAGCTCCACCAGCCGCTGCGCCATGAACACCGGCACCTCCAGCGCCTGGGTCAGGTGCAGGGTGGCGCGCTCCAGCAGCTGGGCGTCCTCCAGGTGCTCTTGCGCATGGCGCTGCAGGTAGGCCGTGGCCGCCCGCTGCATCTGGTCGCGGTATTCCTGGGTGTCCAGGGTGCGTTGCGGTGCAGTGCTCATGCCGTCACCTCCAGCAGGTCCATCTGGTTATCACCGGCCTGGCGCATAGCCTCCCGGCGCAGCGCCACCGGGGCCACCGGCAGCCGCACGGACGGGTTGGGCATGCCCGAGGGGCTCATCTCGTGGGTCATCTCGAATTCGGCCCGGGCCGACCAGCCGCAGGCCTCGTTGGTGCACTGCAGGTAGGCCACCCGCAGGAACACATGGGTCCCCTCACTGGTGCGGATGCGCATGCGGCCCTTGCAGTGCGGGCAAACCAGCTTGTAGGTGCTCATGCTCAGCCCTTCGGATCAGGGAACAGCTCGCCGTTCTGCGGGGCGCAGCGGCCCACGGTGTGGATCGCCGGCACCGGCAAGGCCAGCAGGTGGCAGTGCTGGGCCAGCTGCGCATGCAGCGTGGCGCGAATGGCCGGCGCGGTTTCCGCCTTCAGCTGGGCCAGCAGCCTGGGCACCTGGCGGTGGATGGCGAGCTGCTGCGACACGCTCAGGTAGGAGGCCCCCCGGCTCTCCCGCGCCTGGCGCTCCATGGCGATGAAGTAGCGACGCACCTGACGGCCCTGGTCGTTGTTCTCCACCATGGCCAGCTCCTTGGCCATATCCAGGGTGAGGTGGTAGTCGATAGAGCGACGATCGCCACCTCGGGCACTTGTTTGATTCGCCGAATTTGGCGAATCAAACGCCCCCCTATTCCCCAAAACGGGGGAAAAGTCCTCGCCTTCGACGAAGCCGTACTGCTCGATCCGTCCCTTGATCCAGTTGCTGAAATCACGACCTACGCCAAGGAAGGCATGCAGGTCACGGGCATCGCAGAGCTGCTGCGCGCGGCCGTCGAGTTCGCCGTTGAATACCGGAATCAGTTGCTGACTCATGCTGGGGTTCCTTGTTGACGGTGCAGGGTGATCACGGCGCCGACCTCGGCGTGCCGTGCGGCGATGTGCTCACGGTGGGCGGCGATGATTTCGGCCAGCTCGGCCTCGTCCAGCCGGCCATCGCGCAGGGCGTGGGCGATGATCTGGTTGACCTTGCCCTCGGCCACGTCGGTGGCCAGCGCACGGGCGTACAGGTCCAGGTTGTCCAGCTCGGTATCCGGTGGCATGGGCACGAACACCCCGCCGTACAGCCGGCAGATGTAGTCCGGCAGCAGGGTGGTGCCGGTCACCTGCTCCAGCAGGTAGATCTGCTCATCGGCCAGCGGCCGGTGGCCGTTGCTCTCGTAGGCCTGGTTGTCGAACTTCTTCAGCTCCAGGCCCAGCTGTGCGGCAGCGCACTCGCGGCCACCGGGGTAGGTGTTGATCAGCGCGCTCATCACCTTGCGGCGGCTGGTGAGGATGGGGCGTTTCATCTTCTCGTTTCTCCCGATTGGGCTGGCCGCTACGGTCAGCAGGCCTTCGCAAAGGGGTGGTCGAGCAGCCCCGGAATCAGCTCCGTCCCGAGCTGCTGGGACAGGTCCCGCATGATCGAGAAGGCAATGCGCCCATTCGGCAGCTCCGCCGAATCCGCCCAGCGATCCACGGTCTGAGTCACCGTGCGCGGCTCGTAGCCCTTGGTCAGCGCGAACTTGCGAAAGCTGAGGCCCTGCTCGATCAGCCGGGCCTGTATCTGGCGTTTGTTCATGGAATGGCGTGCCTCGCTTGGCTAAGATGTTCCCAATGCGGTGCACGTTAGATTCCCAATTGGGATTAGTCAAGAGGAAATTTCCCATATGGGAATTGGTCAGAGAATACGGCAGGCAGTCGAGAGCCTCGGTCTCTCGCTCAAGCAGGCTGCTGCTAGGTGCGATATTTCCTACAGTTCGATGCAGAACTGGGCGGGTGGGCACCGGGACCCCAGGCCAGAGGCCCTGATCACCATAGGTTCCCGTTTGGGAATTTCAATTGACTGGCTCCTCACTGGCGAGGGGCCGATGCTGCGTAGCGAACTCGGCCAGTCTTCGCCCAGCGAAACCACCAGCCCCCGCGAGCAAGCCCTGCTCACCCTCTGGCGCGAACTCGACGAGGACGCCCAACGAGAAATACAGCGCCATGCTGAAGAGAAGAAACGTCTGACAACCCTTGAGCAACGTGTCTCGGAGCTGGAGGCCGTTGTCGCAGCTGGCAAAAGGCTGGCATAGTCTGTTCCCACTAGGTACAGAGGGAGCTGCCAGTGTGATCAGCGATAGCCATGTCGAACTGATAAGTCGTTTCGATGACCCCGAGGAATTAAGTGAGATGCAGGCCTTCCTGGCGGAGGCCCAAGAACTGGATGTAGAGCATCTCCTGGTTCGCCTCTTCTACGACACTAAAGCCTGCCTTTGCATCATTGATACGGTTGACGGCATGACGGCTGCTCATCCAGATGCAGCCCTCCTTTCGCAGGCAGCGCATAACCATATTTCACAGTTTCAATTATTCGGGATTATCGGGCACCGCTTTAGATAGTCCTGCCTTTCTATGAATACTTTATTGCCGCACCGCCTTAGGCTACGGGAGCGTATATGGCTGAGGTTGTAAAAGAGAAGTTCTCAATTTCGTATGATGCCGAAGTTGGTGATTATAAAAATCATGAGATTGATGCATTGACGCTTAGCCGTTCCATTCAGGGCGTCTATGACATGGTGGCTGAAGCCAGCGCTCTGGTTAATAAAGGCGCAGAGGTGAAACTGAAGGTTACGGCGCCCGCTAAAGAAGGGTCTGTGATCGTAGAGTATCTTTTGCTTGCGACTAATCCACAGGCCCTTGCTGTGCTGAAGTACCTCGGCTTCACAGCTGCTGGTGCAGCCATCGCAGGTGGCAATCTCATTGAGGTAGTGCGGAAGCTAAAGAATCGCCGTGTTGTGAATGTGGTCATCGAAGGCGACTCTGAAACAGCCAAGATTGAGGTGGATGGCGAAACTATCGAGTGCGACAAATTTGTCGCCAAGCTCGCAGTCGATAAGAAAGTGCGTTCTGCACTGCATAGCGTAATCCAAGCTCCAGTTGCCGGCCGTGAGGGCGCTAAGTTCAAAGTCCTCGATGAGAAAGATAGTCCAGTGGTTGAGATTAAGGAGGAGTCGGTTGAGGATTATTCGCCCCTGCCACCTAAATCTCTGGAGAGCGAAGAGCTCAGCAGGGAAACTAAAACTGCTTATTTTGTTCAGGTGAACTTTGAGTCAAATAATGGTTGGCGGGTGAAGCTTGCTGATGGTACTGAACATGCCGTGACCTTGGCCGATGAAAAATTCATGGATAAGGTCAATCAGAACAAGCAGAGTTTTTCGAAAGATGATCTGTTTGAGATTGTTATTGAAACAAAGGCAATCTATCGTCAAACTAGATCGACGTTCAACTATACTGTCATTGAAGTTACTAGGCACTTCGCCGACAAGGGGCGTAGGCTTGTTTGAGGTGATATATGGGCATAGATACTGCGTTTGTAGAGGCGCTTTTCTATGTGTCGTTGATAATTCTTGCGCCTGTACTCTTTAAGTTTTCTCGGGTTGCGACACGGTATTTTTTGAATCGCTATATCTCAGATGCCGAGATCGTTGTAACCAGAAAGCGAAATGGTGTCGTTGTGAGTGTTCAACGGATCAAGACTACTGGCTACGTGGTCGACCAACTGAAGAGTCTGCAGGGTGACGCGTAATGGCCGACTCTAAGAAAAGTGGACCTCAGGGATTACAAGCGACCATTACAGCAGGCTTAGGTGCTGCTGCTACGGCGACCTGTATCCAGTGGATTGACCCGAAATATGCCCAGTACTGGGCGGGCCTTGCCAGCTTGATAGTTCCCGTAATCGGGTACTTTTTAGCCAGGTGGTTTGCATCTATGGACGAGCCTGAAGAGCTGACACGATACAAGGCGAGGTTGAAGCGAGACTTGAAGCATCAGTTGAAAATCCTCAATGACCGGCATGTCACTGACGATATCAAGAAAGGAGTCAAGAAGAAGTACAGCGAAACGATGTTGAAATTGTCGACCGCTAACCAAGACTACAAGGAGCAGGGGGCGGCTCAGGGCATTGTTGTTGATGAGTGATTTCAAGTTAAATGAAAAAGGCCCTGCATTGCAGGGCCTTTTTATTTCATTTCAAAGAAAAACATCTGCTGGAACATTGAAACGCTGTGTCAGTGCCTTAATGTGGCGAACATTGAGGTGGCGCCTGCCATTGAGGATCTCGGAAACGACGGATTGGGCACCAATCTCTGGCAGATCACTCTGGGTAAGATGGTGCTCAGTCATCAGAAAGCGCAGCACTTCATGCCCTGGAGCATCGGGCAGAGGGTAATGCAGTGCGTCATAAGCCGAGATCAGGTCGCCCATTTGCGAGGCAAGAGCGGAGAACGGATGGTTTTCCTGTCCGCCGATTGTGTCCAACAGCTCATCCAGCGCTTCGACCAGGGCGTCGTAGTCGGCCTCGGTCTCCGGCGGGGTGAGCAGTGGCGCGACATAGCGCCAGTGTTCGGTGGCTTGCTTAAGGAGTGCGCTCATATGCACCTCACTTCCATTGGTTGCGGTCATACTCTTTGTGGTCGAGCACGACCCGGATGAATACTTTGCGGTAGGTGTAATCGACCGTCGCGATAAGCCGCAGCTTGTTACCGCCAATATCGAAAACATGCTTGTCACCAACCTTGTCCACGCTTGGGAAGAGCTGCTTCATGGCAGCGAAATCTTTGGGCTCTGCCTTGGTCATCAACCGATACCATGCGTCTAGCGCGCTGGCTGAATTGGGCCATTTGTCCTTGGCTTCCCAGATGCGCTTCTGGGTAATGACGTGCATGATCTGCTTCCGTATCGCAAATTGCTATGTCAATACGGTATTGCAATGCCGGCGCTATAGCAAGTTGCTATTCCAAAAAATCTTCTCGCCCTCGCCATCGAGTGCCCTGCCCTGGCCTGGGATGTTTGGGGGCCATCAAGCCTCCATCGGTAGGATGGTCCCGTAGTCGATGGACTGCTGTCGCTAGCCTCAGACCCGAGGCTGTGCCAAAGAAGGAATCACCCTATTCCCCACCTGATCGTCACGCGCGGCGAAGGTCAGCGCCTCTACCTCCACGTTCACCCCGACGCTGCCCCGGCCACCATCGTGGCGCAGTTGCAGAGCGAAGGCATTGTGATTGGGTACACACCACCACCTCACGTACCACCCGCCCCGCATCATAAGCCGGCTACATGCCGGCTTTTTGTTCCCCATCCTGAACCGTATGGACCACGTCGGCGCTTATGGCAACGCTGGATCAGATCAACCAGCGCGTGGTGCGCGGCCGTGCGGCTGGCAGCGGTGCCCTATGAGGTGGGTATTTGAGTTGACGGGAGAGTCGCGAGAGGCTCTACAAGAGATCTGAAATCAGCAAAGGGGCTATTTCATTTACTAACGACTGGAAATGAAGGATGAATGCCAACGCCGCAACTTGGAGTGGAAATAAATACTCAATATAGTCGGTTAAGTCTGTTTTAAAGTCATTGATTGTTTCTGGTATAAAACAGGTGAACCAGCTTATCTTGATTGTTAGTTGTGTAAGTATGCCATCTGAATAGTACTGTATTTCCAGTTTTCTTCTAAATAGTTTTCTTACAAAATTCAGTGAGGCGATAGAATTTTTCTCGGCCCTTTTAATTTGGTTGTTAATTGTGCTGTTTATTTGGGGTGTTGGGATAAATCTGGACGACTTGATTATAAATTCCCTAGCTTTCTCATCCTTAGGCATTAGGGTTTTAAATCGAATGATTTCGTAAATAAGGATTGCCCAGACAAAAATTATTATGTACTCCGGGCTTTTCAATTTTATTGAGACTGCTGGTGTGTTTACTGCCTCAAGGCTGCCGCCGGCAATGACGTACATGATTATAATTCCTGCTACTATAAGTAGGTTTCGGCGTGCTTTCTGTAGTTCATCCATTGAAGCTATCTCCACTTGAAAGCGACCATTTTAGCGTGGCCCCACTTAGTTCAACTAGTTGCTTGAATTTTCCTTAGCTCCCTCTCCACAGCCCGCTTCGCATTAGCCTTGCTCGCATACAGGTGGCGCAGGCGCTTGGGCTTGCTCTGGTCGCCGGCGGTGACGCTGGCTTCCTTCCCCGTCTTCTTGTCCCGGTAGTAGGCGATCACGCCGGTGTAGTCGCCGGGCACTTCCTCGTACAGCGCGTCCACCAGGTCTTCGGGCAGTTTGCTCTCCAGCTCCAGGCTGGTGGTGTAGCCGCCGTCGGCGGTGAGGCTGTGCTGCACGTTGCCGCCATGCCAGACGATGGCATCGATCTCGTCCTTCACGCCCTGCAGGGTGTAGGTGAGTTCGGGGATGAGGTCCGGCCGGCCCTTGGCCAGGGTGTAGCTGAGGGTGGCGCTGCCGCGCTGCAGGCGGTTCCACTCGCTGCGGGCGGCGCGCAGGGCGCTGGCCTGGTCGCTGTAGGTGTGGCGCAGGTCCTTGAGGTTGTCGCCGCCGCCGGCGATGGCCTCCTCCTTCCTGGCGCTGTTGACGTTGTAGTAGTAGGCGCGCACGCCGTCGTAGGCCTCGCGGTCGGCCACCAGGTAGCGGTGCTGGTCGCCGTCGGCGCGGGTGAGGGTGATGTGGGGCAGCTCGGCGCCGCTGGCGGTCTTGCCGCCGTTGCCGCCGAGGAACAGCAGGCGGCCCGCCTTCACCGTGGCCACGGCGTCGTAGTCCTCGCCCAGGCGGGTGAGGATGTTGGCGTCGGACTCGTTGGCCTGGTCCAGCTGCAGCACCGGCTGGCTGTCCAGGGCCTCGGCCACCACGGGCACCAGGCCCTGGCGCTGGGCGATCTGGCGGATCACCTCGCCCAGGGTAGTGCCGCTGTAGCTCAGCTCGCGCTTGACCTTGAGCTGCTTGCGCAGATCCGCGCTGCGGCCTCGGATGTTGAGCACGTCGGGCATGCCGGTGTGCTCGGTCTCGTCCACGGTGAAGGTGCCCTTGTCCACCAGGCCGGTATCGGTCCAGCCCAGCCACAGGCGCAGGGTGGCACCCTTGGGCGGGATGGCCAGCAGGCCGTCGTGGTCGCTGAGGCTGATGTCCAGCTGGTCCGCCTCCAGGCCCCGGTTGTCGGTGAGGCTGAGGCTGATCAGGCGCGGGCTCACCAGCTGGGCGATGTCGAGGCCGTCCACGCTCAGGCGGAAGATGGGCGCGGGGTAGTCGTTGTCGCCCAGGGCGCTGCGGGCCGCGTCGCGCAGGATGCCCAGGGCGGACTCCACCAGGCCCTCGATCACAGCAGGATCCTCCGCAGGATGTTCACGCCGGTGGCGCTGGCGGCGCCGAGCAGGTCGGTGCGGCCGTCGTCCACCCGCGTCAGGCCCAGGCTGAACTCGATGCGGCGCGGGGTGCCGTCGGGGAAAAACAGCGTGCGCGTCTCGCTCAGCCGCTCGATCACCCACAGCCCGAGGATCCGCCCGCTGCCCTCCACCATGGGGTAGGCCTTGCCGGTGTTGGCCATCTCCCGCAGGGCGTCGAGGCTGAGCAGGCTGCCGGCCAGCTCGGGCAGCAGGATGCCCGGCAGGGTGAGGGTGTCGTCGCCCCGGCCGGCGAACTGCCGGGCCGGGTTGGTGCCCACCCGGCTGCTGCTGGGGTGGCGCCATTCGGTCTGCCGCTGCAGCTCCTGGTAGGCGAGGGTGGGCAGGCCGAACACGAACATGCCGAGGGCCATCATCATGGCGGTTACTCCGAATCGGTGAGGCGCGAGCGGGTGCGGGCAGCGCCGGCGGCCTTCTGCCGGGCCAGTTCGGCGCGCACCTCGCGGGCGATGGCTTGCGGATCCATGCCCGGCGCGGCGTTGATGGTGATGCTGTAGGTGTCGCCGCCACGGGCCAGGGCGCCACCGCCGGCGCTGGCTACGGGCGGGCGGCTGTCGAAGCTGAAGCCGCCGCTGAGCACACTGGCACCGGCCTCGGTGAGGCGCCGGGCGGTGCTGCTGATCTGCCCCAGCACGTCGCCCTCGCCACCGGCCAGGCCCTGCACCAGGCCGGCCATGGTGAAGCCGCCCAGGCTGGCGAAAACGCGGCTTGGGGAGTGGATGCCGAGCTTCTCCTTGAACCAGGTGATGGTGCTGTCGGCGGCGCCGGTGATGCTGTCCTTCACGGCGGCGAGGCCGTTGGTGATGCCGTTGACCATGCCCTGCATGAGCATGCTGCCGAACTCGGAGAACTTGCCCGGCATCTCCACGCCGAAGTAGTTCATCACGCCGGCGAAGGCCCGGTAGAACAGGCCCAGGGGGCTGAAGTTGATGATGAGCTGGGTGATGCCGCCGATGCCGCCGTCGAAGCCGGCCTTGATCTCGGCCCACAGGCCGAGGAAGAAGGCCTTGATCGGGTCCCAGTACTTGTAGATCAGCAGTGCCGCCACGGCGATGGCGGTGATGGCCAGGCCGATGGGGTTCATCATCAGCGCGCGGCCGACCCACAGGATGGCCTGGCCGACGATGGGCAGCACGGTGCGGCCGAGGTTGAGCAACACGCTGGCCAGGCCGCCGCCCTTGATGCCCGCCAGCATCATGGCGTAGCGGAACATGGCGAACGGCCCCAGCAGGGAGGCGATGCCCAGGGTGAGGGTGCCGAACACCGTGGCCAGGCCCGCCAGGCCCGCCACCACCTTGAGGATGGTGAAGGCCAGCTCGGGGTTGGCCTTCACCCACGTGGTGACGCGCTCGAGGATGCGGTTGAAGCCTTCGATCAGGCGGATGATCGAAGGCCGCAGCGTTTCGCCCAGGGTGGCGGAGAGGTTGAAGGCGCGGTTCTGCGCCATCTGCAGGCGGGCCGAGAGGGATTCGGCGCGGATGTCCGCCTCGCGCTGCATGGAGCCCTTGGCCTTCTCCGAGTTGGCCAGGGCGAGCTGGCGGCGGTACTCGCCGACGTTGGCGGCGAGCTTGGCGGCGTCCTTGCCGTGCTCCTTGAGGAAGAGCTGGGTGGTGACGGTGCTCTGCTGTTCCTTGGGCAGTTTGTTGAGGGCATCGAGCACCTTGAGGATGGTGCCGGTGGCATCGCGGGACATATCCGCCTGCACCTTCTTGGCCTCCAGGCCCAGGGCCTTGAGGCCGTCCTTGAAGCGCTTGGGCTGGATGCTGGCGTTGGAAAGCTCGCGGATCATGGCGTTGGTGGCGGTACCGGCCGTTTCGGCCGTGGCGCCCAGGCTGAGGAAGGTGCTGCCCAGGGCCGCCGCGTCCTTGAAGCTCATGCCCGCCGTGGCCGTGGCACCGGCGGCACGCTGCAGCACGTCGATGATGTCGCCGCCCTTGGACTGGGCGTTGTCGTCCAGGTAGTTGATGGCGTCGCCCAGCTGGTCGATGTTCTTGATCGGCAGCTTGTAGAGGTTGGCGATGCGCGCCAGGTCCTCGCCGATCTGGTCGGCCGGTAGCTCGAAGGCGGTGGCGGCATTGGCGGCCACACCGGCGAACTTCAGCAGCTCATCCTTGCCCTGGATGCCCATGCGCGCCCCGCCTTCCACCAGGGCGGCCAGCTCCGTCGATGCCATGGGGATGCGCTCGGACATGGCCTTGATGGCGTCGCCCATCTCGTAATACACCGAGGTGAGCTTGCCGCCGTCGTCCCGCGCGCCTTCCACCTGCTTGGCCACGCCCAGCATGGCGTCCTCGAAGTCGATGTAAGCCTTGGCGGTGGCCACCACGGGGGCGCCCATCGCGGCGCCTGCAGCGGCGGATCCGGCACCCACGCCGGCCATGCTGCCGGCCAGCGCCTGGGAGGCGTCGTACTGGCCCCGGGCGGCGGCCAGGCGCTTCTGCTGGGTGGTGATGCGCTTGAGCCGCTCCTCCTGCTGGCCGATGGCGCGGGTGGTGGCGCTGATCTGCCCGCGCAGGTCGCGCTCGGCGCTGCCCAGCTTGCGGGTGTCGATGCCGGCGGCGGCTAGCTTGCTGCGCAGGCCCTGGAGCTGCACCTGGTTCTCGCCGTGCTGGCGTTTGAGGGCGGTGGCCTCGCGGATGGCGCTACGCAGGTCGCGGGTCATCTGCCGGGTGGGCACGGTGCTGTTGGCCATTTCCCGGCTCAGGGCCTGCACCCGGGCGCGGGCGGCGCCCAGGGCGCGCTCGGTGTCCTGGGCGGCGCTGAACTGGGCGCGCCAGGCGGAGACGTCGCGCTGCTGGGCGTTGAGTTCCTTGAGGCGGTCGCGGGCCGCCTTCAGCTCGCGGGCGACGCCGACGGAGCCGCCCTGGATGCGCTTGAGCGGCGCGGTGACGCGGTCCAGCGCGGAGAGAATGACCTGGAGTTGCAACTGGTCAGCGGCCATCTGGCTGGCTCCGTAGCCGGGCGCGCTCGCGCCATTCGGTCAGTTCGGTGAGGGTGAGCCCGTCCATGTCGGCCGGGGCCCAGTGGAACACCACGGCGATGTCCGCCATGGCGTCTTCTACGCGGCGGGGGAGCTGTCCTTCGCCGCCTTCGGCAGCAAAAAAGCCACCACCTTGGCGCCCAGGGCGAGCAGGTCGGCCGGGTCCAGGCCGCGCACTTCCAGGTCGGTGAGGGTGGGCACGCTGACACGCGGGAGGACCTTGATCAGGCTGTCCACGTCGAGCTGGACCAGCTCGGCCAGGTGCACGCCGCGCAGCTCGCCGGCGGTGGGCTTGCGCAGCTCGATGGTGGCGAAGGTGTGCTCGCCGCGCTTGAGGGGGGTTTCCAGCTCGACGCTGTTGGGGTTGGTGCTCATGGGGGGATTCCTCGGGGTAGGGGCGCCCCGCGCGGGGCGCGTGGGTTACAGGCCCAGGGCCTGGCGCTGGGCTTCGAGCAGGTCCTTGCCGTCCACCTTCTCGATGAAGTTGAGCAGGTCGATCTCGATCACTTCGGCGTTATCGATGGTGAGCTTGTAGTAGCTGAGGGTGCTGGTGATCTTCACCTCGGTGTCTTCGCCCGGGGCGGCTTCGCCGCTGTCGATGGTCTCGTGCCGGCCGCGTGCCTGGATCTCCACCGCCATGACCTGGCCGGTGTCGTCGCGCTGGTAGGCGCCGGCCCAGCGCAGGGGGATCGCGGCGGCGCCCACGGCGCCGTATTGCTTCAGCACCGCTACGTCGAGGCCGCCGAGGGTCCATTCGATCTGCAGGCCGTCGTCGCTGAAACCGAGGTCAACCTTGACCGGGCCGTTCATGCCGCCGCCCCGGAATGCCTCCATCTTGCGGGCGAGCACCGGCACGGTGACGGACTTGCAGACGCCGCCGTACGAGTTGCCGTCGACGAATAGCATCATGTTCTTGAGTTTGCTGGGCAGGGCCATGGGGGCGCTCTCCTACGGCGCGGCCAGATCCGCGCCGGACGTGGGTCAGGCGTTGATCTGGGCGGCGTAGTCGACCAGGTAGCGGTCGGTGATGCGCTGCTTGAAGGTGAGGTCCTCCAGCGGCGGCACGGGGGTGTAGTCGTAGTCGATGAACAGCTTGCCGGCCTTGAGGGTGTCCTTGTCGTTGGCCTCGGAGTCGTACCAGGCCTGGCCGTCGATGATGTAGCCGGCGGCCTTCAGCTCGCGGAACTTGGCGTTGATGCCAGCGATGATGTCCTTGATCAGGCCCGGGGTCATGGGCTTGTCCACGGCCCAGAAGTGCGCCTCGGCCATGGTGTCGGCCAGCACCTGGGCGGTGCGGGTGTAGTTCTCGAAGGCGAAGAGTGGGTCCTCGCTGCAGGTGCGCGAGCCCCAGAAGCGGAAGCCGGCCTCCTGGATGAGGGTGGTGACCTCGTTGCTGTTGAGGTAGTTGGCGTCGGTGGCGGGGTTCTGCAGGTCCCACCAGACGTCGGCACTGATGCCGGTGACGCCGTCCACGGCGACGTTGGAAAGCGTCTTGTGCCAGCCGATCTCCTGGTCGATCTTGGCCCGCAGGCCCAGGGCGATGGCCACCGCCGGGGCGGTGACGGTGGCGCTCTCGGTGGTGCTCCAGCGCTGGAAGTCGGGCCAGATCACCATGCATTCGCGGGCGCCGAAGTTGTTGCGGTAGGCGACGGCCTCTTCCTTGGTCTTGCAGCCGTGGGCGCTGAGGTAGGCGAAGGCGCGCAGGTCCTTGGCGATGCTCACCAGGGCGGCGGCCACCTCCTGGCTGTCCAGCCCCGGCACTCCGAGGATGCGCGGCACCACCCCCAGGCGGCCCTTGGCGGCCAGCAGGGCCTTCATGCCGGTGTACTTGCCGTCGGCGGTGGTGGTGCCGATGAGGTGGGACTTGAGCGAGGCGGCCTTCTGCGCCTCGGTCTCGCCGGTGCCGTCCGCCACGCGCACCACGATGGTCAGCGGCTTGGTCTGGTCGGCGATGGCCTGCAGGCTGGCGGCCAGGGTGCCCTGGGTGCCGGCCTTGCCGACGGCGGTCTGCACGTTGGTGATGAGCACCGGGGTGTCGAGGGGGAAGGCGGCTGCGTCGGCGTCCGCGCCGGTGCAGACCAGGCCGATGACGGCAGTGGGGATGGTGCGGATCGGGCGCGTGCCCTCGTTGATTTCGAGGACGCGCACGCCGTGGAGGTAGTCGGCCATGGTCGGTGCCTGCGTTGTGGGATGACAGGGCACAGGCTGCCGCGCGCGCGACGGCGCGGCGAGCGGCGGGGGTTGTAGGGGAGGGGGTTACAACGCGTGCAGGCGGCGGGTGGGGTAGGGTTGGTATCAAGGCCGGTGCGGAGCCCGGGGGATGTGGTGCGGTAGAATCCTTCCTTCACAAGGAGGCTGTTATGTGTACCCCTGATCCACGCTCTATTCTGCGGTTTTTCGTATGGGCTACGTTCGCGTTTCCAGCGCTTTTGAGCATGCACTTCTATGTGCAGATACTAGGGCCGGTTAGGCGCGTGGGCCTCTTGTATGTTCCGTATTCTCTTGTTGAAGGAAACCTTCCGCTCACCTTTGTGCGCACTCTGTTACTGCTCACCCTGGTAGGTGGCGCTTGCGTTCTTTGGGCGGTTCTTCTGAGGAAGATCGAGCGAGTGTGGCAGCAACGAAAGACAGCTGGGAAACCGTCCTTCTAAGAGGGCCTTCGGGCCCTCTCTCCATACAAGTGCTTCCATTTGCATAGGGCAGCACAGTCAGCGGCCGGCGTTGCCCACCCCGTGCACGGCGGCCTCGATGGTGGCAACGGTCTCGGCGGCAATGTCCTCGGCCCGGGCGCTGTCGCCCGAGGCCATGGCCTGGCGGATCAGCTCCTTGGCCTGCAGGCGCGTCTCGCGGATCTGGTACAGCGCCTCGGTGTAGGCGGCGGCCTCGGCCAGGATGCTGTCGGCGGCCTGCCGTGGGGTGCGCCCGTTGAGGGCCCAGGCGGCAACGGTGCGCGGCACTTCGCCCTGGTAGTCAGCGGCGGCGAAGGCCTGGGCCTCGGCGGCGGCGCGCTCGTACTCCACGGCGCGCAGGGGGTCGCCGGCGACGGTGCGGCGCGCTGCGTCGGCGGCGGTGTCGATGCGCTGGACGAGCTCTGCCACCGTCAGCGTCGGAGCGGCCGGTTTGACAAGTTGCAGTGTGCCCTCTGCCGTCAGGTGGATCTGCTGCCCCTTGGCGAGCCCCTGCAGCAACTGGGCGTATTCATCGGCGGTGAGGGGGATGCAGTCGTCCGGTACGTCGCTGCCGTTGATTCTCGGGGCGTAGAAGCCGCCGGTCATGGGTGAATACAGCATGGTCGCTCCTTATTTGCCGATGGCAAGCCAGTACACGTCGAAGTTGGAGTCACCGCTGGATGAGGAACCGTTGCCTGAGCGGCGAGCAAAAACTGCGGCCGAGCGGTTGAGCGCGCCGTTGCTCTGCGAGGTATCCCAGCCTAGGGGGACGCCGACGACAGGGAGGGCGATCTCGGCGTATTTGCTGTTGGGGAAGGTGACGGGGAACGTGACGGTGATGGGGCCTGCCGCCCCGTTGGAGGCTCGGCCCCACTGCAGGATCAGGCCCCCCAGCCAGGTGGGCAGCGCGATGTAGCCGGTTGCTCCCAGTAGCAGGTTCACGCCGGCTCGCAAGGTCTTGGGCGTGACCGTTACGTTGTCCAGCACGCCCGCCGTCACCTCGGCCTGGGTACCGATCCTGAGCACTCCGCGCAGGGTCTCCGTAGCATTGGCAGCGGCTGAGCGCAGGGACTGGAAAACCCTGAACGAGGTCATGGGGCGTGTGTTGTCTGCCGCATCGCCCGCCTCGGCGTCGGCCTGGCTGGCGATGGCGATGCCATAGCCCTCCAGGCTGGTGGGGTTGGTGGCGGCGATCACGCGGCCGTAGCGGTCCACGGTGACGCTGCGGTAGGTGCCCACGGTGACCCCGCTGGGCCCGGCCATCATCTCGAAGATCAGGTCGGTGCTGCCCAGGGTAATGGGGGCGTCGCTCACCAGTTGCCAGACGCTGTCGCCGTGGGCAGTGCCCTTTTCCACATGGACCAGCAGGCCCGGCGTCACTTCGGCGCTGGCGTCCGCGTCCGGCGCCCGGTTCCAGCCGCTGGCCGACACCAGGTAGATCCCGTTGTCCCGCGCCTGGGGCTGGTTCTTCACCAGCACCCGGGCGCCGACGGTGAGGGCGACACCGTCAAGGGTCTGGATACCGCTGAGGGTGACGGGGGCCGTGGTGGCGGCCAGCACCGAGTGTTTGAAGTCCTGCTTGTTCAGCTCCTCGAGCAGACGCTGCTCGACGAAGCTGCGGGTCGCCAGCACCACGCTGGGGTCGACCTTCAGCTCCACCGTGCTGGTACTGCTCACCACCAGCACCATGCGCAGCACCTGGGTGCGCCCGCTGCCCTCGGCCAGCTGCGGCTTGTAGCTGGGCGGGCAGTTGGCCACGGCCACCAGGGTGCCGGCGGCGTCGTACAGGCCCAGCTCGCGGATCCACCAGCCGCCGACGGTCTCGGGGATGACCAGCTCGGCGATCACCTGGCTGCTGTTGGCCGGGTCCACCTGCAGGGTGTTGAGGTTGGCCCGGTACGTCTCGCGCACCAGGGCCGTCTGGGTGCGGTCGGGGTTGGGCAGGCTGCCGTTGCCGTCGCCGACGGCCATCTTGCTGATCTGCAGGGGCTGGTTGAGGGCGGCGGCGTTGGCCAGCTTGGCCTCGCCGAGGGCGGTGAGGATGGCGTAGTAGGTCTGGCTCATGGGTAGACGCTCAGGGTGTCGATGAGGTGGGAGGTACCGCCCGCCACCAGCGTGGGGCTGCTGACCTCGATGGGGCCGGGGGCGTAGGGGTAGACGGTGAGGGTTTCGCCATCCAGCACGGCCACGCCAAGTGCAGCCGGGCCACGTGCCTCCAGGCTGATGGCCAGGCCGGTGAGGTGGCGGCTGAGGGGCTTGGCGTCGTCGATCAGCAGCGTGAGGGATTCGTACATGGCCTCGGTGATGCCGGAATCCAGCACGCCGATGTCCAGCGCGAAGGTGCCGCGAGGGCCTGCTGGCGTGGTCTGCCACCACTCGGTGACGCGGATCAGGTAGCCCAGGGGCTCCACCACGCGGCGCAAGGCGCCGATGGTGCCCTTGTGGGCGTGCACGAACCACGCGGAGCGGATCACCTGGCGTTTGGTGGCCTCGCTCCAGCCGGCTTCCCAGCGGTCCACGGAGAACGCCCAGGCGAGGTAAGGCAGCAGGGCTACCGGGCAGCGCTCGGGGCTCACCAGGTCGCGGATGGGCACCGGTACCCGCTCGATCTCGGCCAGGGCCTGGGTGGCGAGGCGCTCCAGGGCGGTGGCGTTGCCGGGCAGCAGCGGGCGGGCCATCACAGCGACGCCAGGCTGAGGTGGATGCCGGTGCAGTACCCGGCCTGGTAGGCCGTGGGCACGATGTCGGCCCAGCCGTTGAGCTGCACCTTGCGCACCCCCTCCACGTGCAGCGCGGCATGCACGGCCGAGGCGGAAACCTCCACCCCCAGGCGCCGGCGGGCGTCGACCAGGGCCCGGCAGCGGGCCTCGGCCGCCGCCAGGATGGGCTCGGCCTCGGGGCCGGTGCTGGCCAGGTACAGGGTGGCGGTGACGCTGTAGGGGATGATCTGCGCGCCCTGCACGGTGAGGCGGTCGGCCACCGGGCGCACGTCCTCGTCGGAGAGGGCGGCGAGCACCACGGCCAGCAGGTCCGCCGGGGCGCTGCCGTCGCCGGCCAGGGCCTGCACGGTGACCACCACCTCGGCCGGGGCCGGGCTCACGGCGGTGGCATCGGCCACCCGGCCGTCGGCGCTGCGGGCGTGGTAGACGTAGGCGTTGCGCGGGCCGGCGGTGCTCAGGCCCTCGAAGGCCATCTGCGCGCGCTCGCGCAGGGCGTCGTCACCCTCCATCACCGCCGGGGCCTGGTCGGTGGCGGGCGTCACCACCAGGCGGCGCACGTTGTAGTTGGCGGCCACCTGGTCCAGGTCGGCGCCACGGGCCTTGGCCAGCAGGGTGGCCAGGGCGGCCTCGTTGACCCGTTGCCGCCAGACCAGTTCGCGGTAGGCGTTCTCCTGCAGCAGCTTGTTGAGCGGGTCGGACTCCAGCGCCATGCGCGCGGCGATCTCCTCGCGCTCGGCCTCGGGCCACAGGGCCAGCAGCGCGGCCTTGCGCTGCTCCAGGATCTGCTCGTAGTCCAGCTGCTCCACCACCCTGGGGTCGGGCAGCTGGGCCAGGTCGATGGGGGTAAAGGTCTTCATGCCACGGCCCCCAGGTTGAGCGGCACGCTCAGGCTGCCGGCGTCCAGGCTCTCCCGGTCGGTGACCTCCAGTTCCAGCACGTACTGCCCGGCCTGGCTGAGCTGGGTGAGCTGCACGCGGTCCACGCGCACGCGCGGCTCCCAGCGCATGAGCGCCATGGCGATGGCGGCGTAGCAGCGCAGCAGGGTGGCGGCGTTGCCGGGCTGGTCGATCAGGTCCACCAGCAGGCAGCCGTACTCCCGGCGCTGCACGCGGCTGCCGATGCGGGTGGTGACGATGTCGCCGATGCTCTGGCGGATGTGCTCGCGCCGGCTGATGGCGGCCCCGGTGTGGCGGTTCATAGCGGCGGGCTCGTGGGGGCGCCCAGGTTGCCCAGGTGCACGTGCTTGACCAGGCTCACGCCGGCGGCGACCACGTCGGTGCTCACGGTGACGGTGCCGGTGACGTTCTGGTTGCCGGTCTGGGTGTAGTTGCCCTGGTGGGTGATGTCGCCGGTGATGGTTATGCCGCCGGTGCTCACCAGTTCGGTGCTGCCGCCGGCCGGCAGGGTGGCGCGCAGGTGGTGGGCGGCGCTGTCGTACTCGATCACTGCGCCGTCGCGATAGGTGCGCCGGTGCAGGCCTGGGCGGTCGCCATTGGCAGGGTGCTGGTCACTGAACAGGCCGACGATGGCCACGCCGTTGGCGGTCTGGCCAGAGGGGCTCAGTAGCACGACCTGCTCGCCGATGGTCGGTGGGTCCCACTCGCGGTCATCGCCGGCGCGCAGCGTGGCCCAGGGCAGCCAGCCGGTGAGCAGCCGGCCACTCTGGACTTTCACGCGCGGGCCCGTGTGGTCCACCTCGGCGACAGTGCCGAGGCGGATGAGGTTTTCCAGCAGGCGGGTGATGGTGGCGAGATCGTTCATGCCGCCGATGGTGGCGGCCACGCGCGCGTGATGCAGCCGCGCGGCTTTGTAAGGGGGGCGTCTACAGGGTGAGGTGGGCGAGCACCTGGTCACGCACCAGGTCCCGCTCGGCATCGGTGAGGCCGAGCAGCTCGCGCTTGGCGTACTGCACGTCGCGGGCGCCGGGGGCGGGGCGGTCGCGCAGGCCGTACTGGTGCACGCGGGCGATGCGGGCGATGCGGCCGGTGAAGCCGACCACGGCGCCGTCGGCGCGGCCCTGGGCCTTGAGGTAGCGGGCGGTGCGCAGCTTGGTGAACATCCTGGCCTTGCGCTTGATGCGCCCGGCCTTGGCGCGCAGTTCGCGGGGCTTGCGCGGGGCGTAGGCGCTGCCGTCCGGGTTGCGCTGGGTGACGATGCGTTGCTGCTGGCTGCGGCGCAGGCCCTGGGCGACCTGGCGGGCGAGGCGGGTGCGCTCGGTGGGTTGCAGGCGGGTGATGAGCGGGGTGAGCCAGTCGCTCAGGTCGTCGAGCGGGTCAGCCATGGGGCACGTACCACAGGTCCTGGTTGCGTTGGCCCGGGGCGGGCCAGTCGGGGTCCAGCAGGGCTTCGCTGGGCTGGGGCTCGCCGGGGTGGCTGAGCTGCACCTGGCCGTTGGCGTCGTGGCTCACCACCACGCGCTCGGTGAGGCGCAGGGTGCAGGCGACGTCGGCCTTGTCGTTGTCGAGGATGTCCACCTCGAAGCTGACGGCCTCGCGGGCACGGTCGAGGTTGGCGAGCAGCTCGGGCTGGTTGACCCGCAGCCAGCCGAGCAGCGGCAGCATGATCAGGTCCGGGTCGCCGGCGTAGTCGGTGAGGATCACCTGCAGGTCGTAGTTGTACTCCCAGGAGAGGGATTTGGCTGCGGTGCAGCGCAGGGTGCCGTTGTCGATGAACACCAGCAGGCGGTCGGGGTTGCGTTGCAGGTCGGGGACGCTGGCCAGCAGGTGCCGGCGCAGGCTGGTGGGTTTGTTCATGGTTGGCCCTGTTGGTGGCGGTAGACCATGTCCACCTGGGCGGCGCAGTCGGCCCAGGCGGCTTCGAGGCGTTCGCTGTCGCTGAGCAGGTCGCCGTTAGCGGTCGGCGCCGTCGCCGGCAGCTGGCACGGCACCACTGCGGGACAGCCAGTCACGGTAAGCGTCCGCTCCGCTGAGGGCGGGGCGCTCGCGCAGCCGGCGAGCAGCAGCAGGCAGAGGCAGAGCGGACCAGGTCCGCAGGTCGGGGTCGGCATGGGTCAGCTCCTTGAGGGTGCGCTCGCGCTGGGCCAGGCCCTGGCGCAGTTGGGTCTGGAGGGTGCGCAGAGCGGCCTGGGCGGTGCGCTCGGCCTGCAGGGCCTGGTCGAGCTGGGTGATGGTCTGCGCCTGGCGCTCGATGCGCTCGCGGGCCTGCTGCAGGGCCTGGCCGTCGCGCTCGGCGCGGGCACTTTCGGCCTGGCTGCGCAGCTGCTGGGTCCACAGCAGCAGGGCCAGGGCGGCCAGCAGGGCGAGGCCGTAGCGGGCCTGGCGCAGGGGACTCACGCGGCGGCCTCGGTGTGCCGGGCGTAGGCGCGTTCGAGCTTCACGTCGTAGAGGTTGCGGGCGTAGGCGGGGCCGTTGTAGCGGCGGGCGAACTCGGCCCACTTCTTTCCCTTGAGGGCCTTGTGCAGGGCCGGGTCGGTTTCGATGAAGCGGACGAAGGCGTCGAGCTGCTCGGCCTCGCTGCGCTGTATGGCCTCGGCGAACGCCTGGACGCTGGGGTAGCCGAGGGCGGTGGCGTGGTAGCCCATGATCTGGAACAGGCCCCAGCTGGCGGACTCCAGGGCGCAGGTGTCGTCCAGCTGGCGGGCGCTGGCCAGGCGCTGGTGTTCGGCGGTGCCGCCGGCGTAGCCACCGGGCGCGGCGTTGACCAGGTTGGGGAACTTGGCGGCCAGCTCCAGGGCGCGCTGCTCCCGCTGCTGCACGTCGTCACCCGGGGCTCGGGCCAGCTTGAGGCGGGCCAGCATGACGTGGCGCTCGAAGAGGATCACCGGGCGGCCATTGGCAAGGAAGCCCTGGCCCCGGCTCTCCACCTCGTTGACGGCGTAGAGCGCGGCCAGTTCGATGCCGAGGCGTTTGGCGGCGGCCACCAGGTCGGCGTGCTTGAGTAGGCGACCGGTGTCCTGCCCGGCGAGGGCTGTGAGGGTCTTCTCGCCGGCGATGCCGTCCGCCACCAGGCCGATGCGGGTCTGGTAGGCGCGTACGGCCTGCTCGGTGGCGTCGCCGTAGTCGCCATCCTCGGTGAGCGTGGCGCCGTGGGCAACCAGGGCTTTCTGCAGCTGGGCGACGGCCTGGGAGCGGTCGCCGTGTCTGAGCGGGGTCATAGGGAGTCCACCTTGCGGTTGAAGAAGCGGCGGGCGAGGGCGCGGACGCCTTCGACCCCCAGCAGGCCGATGGCACCGCCGAAGAAGGGCGCGGAGCCGGGCGGGATGCCCACCAGGCCCAGGCCGTGGCTCACGGACAGGGCCAGCAGGCCGCACAGCGGGGCCTCCAGCAGCACCCGGCGCAGGGTGCCGCCGCCGTAGATGACGCGCAGGCCGGCGATGAGGGCGGCCAGCAGGCCGGCGTAGAGGCCCGGCCAGTTGTGTTCGAGCCAGGCGAAGAACCAGGCCCAGGTTTCGGGGCGGTCAGGCATGCGCTTCATTCCAGTGTCCGGCGTGGATGGCGTGGATCCGCCGTACGACCTCGCCGAGTAGGGCGGGGCTGTAGCGCTGGGCCAGGGGGAAGCCCAGGGCGGCGGCACAGAACTCGCTGCAGAACATGCGGCGGGGGTTGTCGATGGTGAGCGGGACCAGCTGGCTGCCGAGCAGGCCGAGCCAGTCGTAGCCCTTGCCCTGGTGCGCGGTGAATACCTGCTCGATGAGCTGGGCGTCGGCCCAGGGCAGCGGGATCAGGTCCCAGTGGGCGAGGTCGAGCTCGATGCGCTTGGCGCGCACGCCGCCGTCTCGGCCGGAGGCGGACAGCCAGCGGCCGTCGGGCATCACCAGTTCACAGTGGCTGTAGGGCGAGCGTGTCCATACGCGGATGAGGCGGTTGAACAGGCTGCCCCGCGCCTTGTACAGGGCGAGGTAGATCAGTCCCATAGGTTCACCGTTTGACGTTGGGGTTGCGGGGCCTGGGCGGGGAGGGTGACCCGGTGGCCCTGGGGGATGACCGGGCCGAGGTCGGCCAGGCCGGGGTTGGCCTCCAGAACCGCTTCGGTGAGGCCGGCGGTGCGCCCGTAGACCCGCCAGCAGATGGCGTCGACGGTGTCGCCCTGGAGCGCGCGGACGGTGTTCATCAGATCAGCTCCACGGTGGTGCGGCCGATGCCCAGCAGGTCGCGGATGGCCCAGCGCTGGTCGCGGCGGTACTCGGCGATGCTGTCCACCTCTTCGGCGGCCTTCTGCTCGCCGCTGTTGGTGGCGTCGTAGCTGCGATAGCGCTCGGCGATCTCGGCGCTGGTGGCGCAGTACACGGCGCGCCGGTAGGCGTGGACCAGGGCGCTGACGCCGTTGATCCTCGGGCTGGGGACGTCGGCGAGGGTGGCGTAGCCCTTGGCGATCCATTCGGCCCGGCGGGTGACCAGGTCGCTGTTGACGCTGAGCATGGCGTTGACGGTGGCCAGCGACAGGCGGGCATTGGTGATGGTGCCGGCGATGCGCTGGGCTTCGCGCAGGTGGTCGGCGTCGATGTCCGGCCAGAAGCCGTCATTGACCAGGGTGAAGGCCTTGGGGGTGGTGTCGCCGCCGACGAAACCGCTCATGTGCTGCTCTCGCGTGGAGGGCGGTGGTCGGGGCGTCACAGCAAGGGAGGAGGTCCTGCTGATCGGCCCCGAGCCGCCCGGGTTGCGGGGGACCGCTCGGTTAGCCGGGGTTGCCGGTCAGTTTGGTGAGGAGGCGCTCGGCGCGCTCCAGATCCTTTTTGCCGCCGCAGCTGCTGTGCAGCTGGATGGCCTGGGTGAGTAGGTCGATGCCGGCCTGCACCTGCCCCGGTTGGCCCGGGTTGCTTTCGTCCAGGCCGCGCAGGGTGGCGCGGCCGAGGGCCAGGGTCAGCTTGGCGCGGGCTTCGTCGGGCATGTCTTCGCCTTCGGTGATGAGGGCGGTTCGGGTGAGCACGTCGAGGGGGAACTCGGCGCCGGTCTTCTGGGCGGTGAGGGCGGCGGTGGCCACCTCTTCCGCCACCAGGCAACCGGTGGTGCGGGCAAAGCGGTCGGGCATCGCCATCTTGTGGCGCAGGACGTACTCGGCGATGTCGAGGCCGGCATCGAACTGGCCGGCGTCGAAGTTCCAGACCATCAGGGTGACCAGGACGTCGTCCTGGGCGCCCTGGCCGCCGGCCAGCACGCCGTCTACGTAGGGTTGGTAGTCGGGCAGCAGCTTGGCCTTGAGGTTGCCCTTGGCTGCCGTCGACTGGACGTTCTTGAGGCGGAGCTGGTCCTGCTGCAGCTTGGCCAGCATCAGCTCGTAACTGGTGAGTCCCTCCATGAGCTGGGCGGGGGCGGCCTGGGCCACCTCCCGCTCGGCGCGTTTGCGCAGGAGGTTGCGCTGGGCAAGGGTCAGGGCCATGGCGTCATACCCGCTCGATGTTCTCGACCAGTGCCACCAGCCCCAGGTCCTCGATCACGTAGGCGTCGTTGGAGGACTGGTAGTCGGCAATCTGGTCCAGGTCAGGTTCGTCGCGCAGGTGACGGCGGCGGGCGCTCTCCAGCCAGTAGATGGAGAGGTTGCTGAGGGTGGTGACCAGTACGCCGCCCTCGATGAAGAAGGGGGCGTCCTCGATCGGCAGGCCGCCCAGGCGGCCTTTGGTGACGATCTCGGCGGCGGCGTTCTCTTCGACGTTGGAGGCAGCACCCTTTTCGACGGCAGCCAGTTGCTTTTCGTGCAGCAGGTTGCGGTCGACCAGCACCACCAGATCCGGGCGCTTGCGGTGCCACGGGTCCAGCATCTGGATGGCGTCGAACACCAGGCCGTCGAGGGTCTTGTAATCGCCGGTGGCGCCGATGGTGACCTTGCCGGCGGTCTTGCCGGAGTCCAGCACCCGCTCAGGGGCGGCGGTGCGGATCTTTTGCAGCCAACCGATATTGACGTCCTGCAGCAGGGGGTTGGCGACGATGTCCGTATCGGCGGCCGCCTGGGTGCCGTTGAAACCAACCATGATGCGGTCAAGGCCCTGGCGCTGGACGATGGAGCTGGACAGGCGCACCTGGAAGTCAGGGAACTTGGCCCAGGCGTCGAGCAACTGGTAAGGGATGGCGGTGTCGTAGTTGGTCTTCTTGCAGGCGTAGCTGTCCTTGGTCAGGTGCGCGACGTTCTTGGGCTTGCGACGGGTGCCGGCGGCGGTGTTGGTTCGGCTGGCGATGGGGCCGCTGACGCCCAGGCCGATGGCTTCGCCTTCCTGTTCGTTGACGCCGATGATGTTGATGCGGCGCAGGAACTCGTTGGATTCCTGGATAGCGGTCTCGAGCTTCTGCTGCACTGTGGGGGTGACGCTGAAGCGTTCGGTGGCGGCGGGGACGCCGTTCAGCTTGGCCACGTGGGCCAGCAGGCTGTTGAAGACGGTACGGGTTTCGGTGCGCATTTAGGGTTCTCCGGTAGTCGGTCGGGCGGTTTAGAAGTCGCTGAGCACAGCGCCGTCCCCACCGGTGACGGTCGGGCGTTTCTGCTGGCTGTGGGCTTCGGTGCCTTCGAGGCGCGTGATCAGGTCGGCCAGCTGGGTCTCCAGCTTGCTGAACCTGGCTTCGAGGGCCTGGCGGGCCTTCTGCTCGGTGCTGAAGGCGCTGGCCTGATCCTTGGCGTGATCGGCGATGGCCTCGATGGCGCTGGACAGTTCGGAGAACTGGGCGGCATCCCTGCCTTCCTTGTCCTTGCTCTTGCCGAGCAGATCCATGACGCGGGTGAACAGGCCTGCGACCTTGCTCTCGGCGTCGTGGATCTCCTCGAATTCCATCAGGGTCTCTTCGGCGGCGCTGAAGAGGTTGTCCTTGTGCAGCTTGCGGGTGGCGAGGGTGCCGTGCTGGGCGCTGAACTGCAGCGCTTCGGTACCCAGGCTGGCGGGGCTGTCGGTGACGGCCAGGCCCACCAGGTAGGCCTTGCCGGTGTCGGCGAACTTGGGTTGCACCTCGATGCTGGTGTAGACCTTCTGCCCCTTCTTGTTGAGTTCGATGAGGGCGGCGGTGGGCTCGATCTGGGCGAACAGGGCGAGCTTCTTGTCGCCGGCGATGTCGACCTCTTCGGCCTTGAGGGCCAGGACGTCGCCAAAGGCGCCGAAGATGCTGTCCGGCCCCAGGCCACGGATGTGCTCGCAGTTCAGGCGAGCGCCGTAGGTGTTGGGGTTGTAGGTGGCGGCCATGTCTTCGATCCAGCTGCGCTCGATCTTGCGGCCGTCGGTGGTCGCGCCCTCGACGGCGATGCGGGTCCATTTGCTGCGGAGCTTGGGTTGGGGGGCGGTCTTGTCGGCCATGCTGAATCCTCGGTGCCTTGGCGGTGCGCCTTGCGTTGAGGGCATGGTCGACAGCTGGGCAGGGCGCAGCAACGCGCGCGACCTGTATGCGGGGGAGCTACAGGGCGCGCCGGTAGGGGCTCGCGCGCGCGACCGGCAGCATCGGCGCCATGAATGCCATCGTCGAGTTGCCCATCGATCCCCGCCGCCATGCCAAGCACCTGTATTGGCAGGGCTTCCGTGTGTGCGAGATCGCCGAGCTGATCGGCGAGAAAGAAAAGACGCTCCACAGTTGGAAGGCGCGAGACGAGTGGGACCGGGCCACGCCGTTGCAGCGGATCCAGGCGGCGACCGAGGCGCGCCTGGTACAGCTGATCCTCAAGGAGCCGAAGTCGGGGGCGGACTACAAGGAGATCGATCTGCTCGGCCGCCAGATGGAGCGGCAGGCTCGTATCGAGCGCTACCAGGCCGGCGGCACCGAAACCGACCTCAACCCGGAGCTGGCGAAGCGCAACGAGGGACCGAAGCGCAAGCCCAAGCGCAACGACATCTCCGAGGAGCAGGTGGAGACGCTGGTCGAGGCCTTCCTCGATGGCGCTTTCGACTACCAGAAGGACTGGTACCGGGCCGGCAATCAGCGCACTCGCGCCATCCTCAAGAGCCGGCAGATAGGTGCCACGTTCTACTTCGCTCGGGAGGCGCTGATCGATGCGCTCACCACGGGCCGCAACCAGATTTTCCTGTCGGCCAGCAAGGCGCAGGCGCACATCTTCAAGGCGTACATCCAGTCGTTCGCCCGTGAGGTGGTGGGGGTGGAGCTGGCGGGCGACCCGATCATCTTGCCCAACGGGGCGGAGCTGCATTTCCTTGGTACCAACGCCCGCACGGCTCAGGGCTATCACGGAAATTTCTACTTCGACGAGTTCTTCTGGACCTTCAAGTTCAACGAGCTGAACAAGGTGGCCAGCGGCATGGCGATGCAGAAGCGCTATCGCCGCACCTACTTCAGTACGCCCAGCTCGATGGCCCATGAGGCTTACAGCTTCTGGACCGGGGAGCGTTTCAACAAGGGCAAGCCAGCGGCCCAGCACCTGAAGCTGGACGTGAGCCACGACGCCCTGCAGATGGGGCGGGTGTGTGAGGACCGCATCTGGCGGCAGATCGTCACCATCCTCGACGCCGAGGGCCGGGGCTGCGATCTGTTCGACATCGATGAGCTGCGCCTGGAGTACGACGCGGCGGCGTTCCAGAACCTGCTCATGTGCGAGTTCGTGGACGACGGGGCCAGCATCTTCCCGCTCAACCTGCTGCAGCCCTGCATGGTGGACAGCTGGGAAGCCTGGGCCGGGGACTACAACCACCTGGCCATCCGCCCCTTTGGCGACCGCCAGGTGTGGGTGGGCTACGACCCGGCCGAGACCGGCGATACGGCGGGCCTGGTGGTGGTGGCACCGCCGGCGGTACCGGGGGGGAAGTTCCGCGTCTTGGAGCGCCACCAGTTCAGGGGCATGGACTTCAACGCCCAGGCCGAAACCATCCGCCAGGTGACGCGGCGTTACTGGGTCACCTACATCGGCATCGATACCACGGGGCTTGGCAGTGCGGTGGCTCAGCTGGTCCGGCAGTTCTTCCCGGGGCTGCGCACGTTCTCCTACAACCCCGAGGTCAAGACCCGCCTGGTGATGAAGGCCTGGGACGTGATCACCAAGCGCCGCCTGGAGTTCGACGCGGGCTGGACCGACCTGGCCCAGTCCCTCATGGCCATCCGCAAGACGGTTACCCCGGGCGGACGCCAGTTCACCTACACCGCCGGCCGCAACGACAACACCGGCCACGCCGATCTGGCGTGGGCGCTCTTCCACGCATTGCACAACGAGCCGCTGGAGGGCCAGACCCCGACCAATAGCGGCGTGATGGAGATCTACTGATGGGTAAACGTCGCAACCGAAACCTGCCGGCGACCACTGCGGACGCGGGCCGCGAAGGCGAGGTCCTGCTCAAGTCCGAAGGCAAGTCGATGGCGTTCACCTTCGGCGACCCGGTGCCGGTGCTCGATGGGCGCGAGATCCTCGACTACCTGGAGTGCTGGGCCAACGGTCGCTGGTATGAGCCCCCCGTTTCCCTGGACGGCCTGGCCCGTGCTTCACGGGCCAGCGTGTATTTGCAGTCGGGGCTGGGCTTCAAGCGCAACGCTCTGGCCCGCACCTTCATCCCTCACAAGCTGCTGAGCCGAGCGGCCTTCGAGCAGATCGCTATGGACTGGGGGTGGTGCGGCAACCTGTACCTGGAGAAGCGCGACAACATGCTGCGCCAGGCCGTGGGCCTGCAGCCTTGCCTGGCCAAATACATGCGCCGGGGCACGGACCTGGATAGCTACTACCAGGTGCGCGGCTGGAAAGATGAGCACGCCTTCAAGCCCGGCAGTGTCTGCCACCTCCGCGAGGCGGATATCAACCAGGAGGTCTACGGCCTGCCGGAGTGGCTGCCGGCGCTCCAGAGCGCCCTGCTCAATGAGGCGGCCACGCTGTTCCGCCGCAAGTATTACCAGAACGGCAGCCACGCCGGCTTCATCCTCTACATGACCGACGCGGCTCAGAACGAGACCTTCGTGGATGACCTACGCACGGCCATGAAGAACAGCAAGGGGCCGGGCAACTTCCGCAACCTCTTCATGTACGCGCCGAACGGCAAGAAGGACGGCCTGCAGCTGATCCCCATCAGTGAGGTGGCCGCAAAGGACGAGTTCGGCAGCATCAAGAACATCAGCCGCGACGACCAACTGGCCATGCTGCGGATCCCGCCCCAGCTCATGGCGGTGGTCCCGCAGAACGCAGGCGGCTTCGGCTCGATCCGAGACGCTGCCGAGGTCTGGGCCATCAACGAACTGGAGCCCATCCAGGCACGCCTGCAACAGATCAACGAATGGCTGGGTGAAGAGGTGGTGCGGTTCCAGCCGTATGAGATAACGAGCGGCTGAATCTCAGGCACAAAAAAGGCGCCAACATAGGCGCCTTATTACAAATCGGCTTTACAACTACCGAAAGCGTGTTAATATCCGCAGTTAAGTTCGGTCTTGGATAAAAACACTCATATCTGAATGCAAGCCTACTGACATAATGATTATTTGTCAATGGCATTGTCAAAAAATCTCCAAGACCGGCTTCGCGGTGCCCCGGAGCGAGATTCCGGGGCCAACCTTCAAGGAGTCGGTATGGATCCAGTAGCGACAATCGGCGTAATCGCCGCTGTCCTCGCCTGCGGTTCGGCCTTCCTCAGCGTCGTCATTAAGACGATCCAGCTGAAGAGGCTAATCGAGCAGGACAGTAAGCAGTAAGTGAAAGCCGCCAGGCCTAGCCTGGCGGCTTTTTTCATTCTGCGGGCTCCCAGGGCAGCCCGCAGCCTCTGCCCCCCTTCAAGGCAGTTTTAATCGAACTCGTTGATCGGCCGGTCATGTCGACCAGCACCTGGCGCGCGCGCTCGTCCCCCCGCGACGCCCCCGGTCTAAATGGGGCGCTTTTTCTGCACCCCTGCAGCTCTTTGCAAGAGAGCCCGGCTGCGGGGCTGCCTCAGAACACTGCGCATCAAAAAGCCTGCGAATCCCTGCAGATCGGCCCGGTAAACGGTGAGATATCAAGCCTGCCAGTTGAAGTACAGGGTGCGATTTTCAGAATGAGTAACTTCCGCAACATCCGCCGGGGGCATGGCTGGAGGCCGCGTGGTTCTTGGCCTAGAGGGTTACAAAGGTGAGTAATTTCAGGGTAATCAGAAAAGTGATTTCTGGCTAACCAACTGATTTATAAGGGTTTTTACGAATGCAAAAATCACTCTCTTGATGAGTAATCAGATTACTAAATAGTTACTCAGAAATTACTTTCCAAATGAGCATGAAAAGCCAGTAGCAACAAGGGTTTAGGCTGCAATTTTGGTCAGGATTACAAAAATTACTCATTTGGAAGACCCCCCTCTACCTTGGCGCGGAGGGTCGCGCATCATGTGCGCATGCGTACGCGAGACAGTCAGTACAGGCTCAGCCGTTGACTGCATGCCGGTTTTGGGAAACGGCCCCCAAAACGGCCCCCAACTCTTTCCGGTTATCCCGATGGGCAGCTGGAAGGCCCGTGGAATCTGGAGCGGGCGAAGGGAATCGAACCCTCGTCATGAGCTTGGGAAGCTCAGGTAATGCCATTATACGACGCCCGCTTGCGAGGCCGACTTTTTACCAGAAGTCGTGGCCGAAATGAAGCCCCGCCCCTGAACCTTCCGTGATGAAACGCACCTTGCCGGCCGCCTGCGTCGGGCGCTGGCGGCCGGGTGTGCGCGTCATACGGCCATGGCCTGCGGGCCCAGGCCGTGGAGGACGCGGGGCTGCTGGCTGCGGGTGGGGGCGTTG
>Ga0247725_1000355_pt1 | contig 38123 bp, 28 predicted proteins | sample OKSTACKMCFT3sol_FD_183021 | JGI IMG/M metagenome (GOLD analysis project Ga0247725, IMG submission 183021) | Subsurface sediment microbial communities from gas well in Oklahoma, United States - OK STACK MC-FT3-sol | ecosystem: Environmental > Terrestrial > Deep subsurface > Rock core/Sediment...
AGCACCGACAGTTCGCGCCGCAGCGCGCCGTTGACGGCCACCGTCGAGACGCCGTCGATGGCGCGGAACTGGTCGGCCAGCACGTCTTCGGCATAGCGCGAGATTTCGGCATGGCTCTGGGTGCTGGACGACAGCGCCAGCGACATCACCGGTTCGGCGGCCGGGTCGATGCGGCGCAGCACCGGCTCGCGCATCTCGACCGGCAGCTTGTAGCGCACCGCGGCGATGGCGTTGCGCACGTCGTCCGAGGCTTCGATCAGGTTGCGGTCGAAGTCGAACTCCATCCAGATCGTGGCGCCGCCCTCATAGGAGTTGGAATTGACTTCGGTGACGCCCTGGATCGCCTGCATCTGCTTCTCGAGGCGGTTGGTGATTTCACGTTCCGAGGTCTCGGGCGAGGCGCCCGGATACGGGATGTCGACCACGATGACCGGGATGTCGACGTCGGGGTTCTGGTTGACGCGCAGCTTGGACAGCGCGAGCAGGCCGATGGCCATCATCGCGACGATGATGACGATCGTCGCGACCGGTTTCTTGACACTGAAATTGGACAGGAACATGGTTTGTTTTCCTAGTTATTATTTCCCGTATTACTTGCCCTGGACCGGGGCATTCGCGCTGCCCGTCCCTGCCGCGCTGGCGACACGGGCCGCCGGCATGTCGACCTTCTGGCCATCCTTCAGGTTCGAGCTCGGGGAACGCAGCACGATGTCGCCGGCGCTCAGGCCCTGCTTGATTTCCAGGTTGCCGGTGCGCGGGTCGCGCGCGCCCACCACCAGGTTGACCTTCGACAGGGTCTTGTCCTTGATGCGCCAGGTATGGCTGTTGTCGCCCACCCGCACCAGGGCCGACTCAGGCAGCATCAGGGCGTCGGTGGCGGCCGCGTCGACGCGGCCCTCGGCATACAGGCCGGCCACGCGCGGCTGGGCCTTGTCGGCGAAGCCCACCAGCACCTCGACCTGGCGGGTGACCGGGTTGGCGGCCGGGTCGATGCGCTTGACGATGCCGGCGAAGCGCTGCTCGCCATAGCCGTTGACGCGGAAATTGACCTTCTGGCCGACCTTGACGGTGCTGACCGAATCGGCCGACACCGCGCCTTCGAAGCGCATGCTGGCCGGGTCGATGACTTTCACCAGCTCCTTGCCGATGGTGGCGGTATCGCCGTTGGAGACCTTGCGCTCGGAGACGATGCCGTCGAACGGCGCGCGCACCGTGGTGCGGGCCAGCTGCTGGCGCGCGGTGGCGACGCGGCTCCTGGCGGCCGACAGCTCGCTCATCGCGTTGTTGCGCGCCATCTCGGCGTCGTCCAGGGCCTTGGCCGAGGTCATGCCGGAGGCGGTCAGGGTCTTGAGGCGCTCGAGCTGGCGGTTGGCCTGGGCCAAAGCCAGGCTGGCGGCGCGCTGCGCATCCTCGGCCGAGGTCAGGGTGTCGCGGATCGAGGTTTCGTCGAGCCGCACCAGCACGTCGCCGCGCTTGACCGGCTCGCCGTTCTCCTTCAGCACCTGCAGCACGATGGCGGACACCTCGGCGCGCAGGTCGGCGCGGCGCTCCGGCTGGATCGAGCCGGTGATCACCGGGCCCGACGAGATCGAATCGCTCTGGATCGTCAAGACATCCTCGGGCGCCACCGTCAACTGCGTCGGCTTGTTGTCCTTGGCCTGGCCGGGCGCCTTGGCGGCGTCCTTGCCGCAGGCCACGAGGCTCGTTGCGATGGCTAGAACGAGGAGGGATTTGCGCAGCATAGTGGTTCTCCAGAGTAGGACTTGATCGTTTTTATAAAAATGAGAATAGATACTCAGCGCGCAGTATTCAGGAGGGGCCCGCAGGCGTCAATTGACGAACCTGTATAACGCCGAATTCGATGGATGAACTGCGTTTTTTGGCGACGAGCTGCATTCCAGCCCGGATGAGATGCAGGACGAAACGGACGGCCGGACGTCCGCGGGATGGACGCCCGGCGATGGCCACTCTACAGCCCGCCCAGGACGGCGTTGATCAGGAAGCCCATGCCGATGCCGGTCAGGACCCCGCCCGCGATCTCGACCTTGGTATGGCCCATGCGCTCGCGCAGGATGACATGGTCGGCCTTGCCGTCGTGCAGGCGGTTGAGCGATACCGCGTGGCGGCCCACGTGCTGGCGCAGGCTGTTGGCGTCGATCATGACGATGAAGGCCAGCGCGCAAGCCACGCCAAAGGCCGGATGGCCCATGCCTTCGCGCAGCGCGATCAGGGTGGCCATGCTGGACACGACGGCGCTATGGTTGCTGGGAAAACCGCCGTTGCCGACCAGGTCGAAGGCCCAGCGCCGCAGCCGGACGCTCGAAATGAGGAACTTGATCGGACCGACCACCATCCAGGTCAGTATGGGCGTCGCGAGGTAGATAATGTCCATGATGTCTCAGTGTTGAAAATGCTGGGCGGAATTATCTCAGAAGCAAGGGGCGGTGGGCGACTTTTAGGACGGACGCGACAATGCCGGAAACGGTAATATTGACGCAACGAGTCCACCCAGACAAGAGGTATGTATGCGTCATTTCCGCTGGTCCTTCATCGTCACGGCAGTCCTGATGGCCCTCGCCGGCTGGTGGGGCTACGCGCACCGGGGCATGCCCGGCCTGCTGCAGGCCCTGTGGATCACCGCCATCCTCGGCGTGCTCGAAGTGTCGCTTTCTTTCGACAATGCCGTCGTCAATGCCTCGGTCCTGAAGCACTGGAACGAATTCTGGCGCAAGCTGTTCCTGACCGTCGGCATCCTGGTGGCGGTATTCGGGATGCGCCTGCTGTTCCCCCTGGTAATCGTCGCCGCCGCCACCGGCCTCGGCCTGTTCGACGTCTGGCATATGGCGCTCGACAACCCGGGCGAATACTCGCGCCACCTGACCGAGCACCACGCCGAGGTCGCGGCCTTCGGCGGCGCCTTCCTGCTGCTGGTATTCCTCAATTTCCTGTTTGACCAAGAAAAGGAACTGCACTGGTTCAGCTGGTTCGAAGAAAAAGTGGGGAAATACGGCACCGAAGGACTGGCCGTGCTGCTCACGCTGCTGGGCGTGTTCGGCGCCATGAGCCTGATGCCCGAGGTGCGCAAGCTGGCGGTGCTGATCGCCGGCGTGACCGGGGTACTGATCTATATCGGGGTCAAGTGGCTCAGCAGCCTGCTCGAAGAGAAGGAACAAGACCCGTCGGTCGGCGCCATGATCTCGCAGGGCAGCATCGGCGGCTTCCTGTACCTGGAGGTACTGGACGCCTCGTTCAGCTTCGACGGCGTGATCGGGGCCTTCGCCATCACCAACGACGTCGTCATCATCATGCTGGGCCTGGCGATCGGCGCCATGTTCGTGCGTTCGATGACCGTGTTCCTGGTCTACAAGGGCACCCTGCAGGAATTCGTCTACCTCGAGCACGGAGCGCATTATGCGATCGGCATCCTGGCCATGATCATGTTCGCCAGCGTGCACTATCACATTCCCGAGTGGTTCACCGGGCTGTCGGGGCTGGCCTTCATCCTGGTGTCGCTGTGGTCGTCCATACGCCACCGCCGCCAGGTCGCGGCCCGGGACGCCGAAGTGGCGGCGCGTACCGGCTAGGCTGAGAATTGCGGTTTGCGATTACGGCAAGGCATGGCAGAATGGGCGCGCATCGCGCAAGCGCTGCCAGAATGACAACCTTGCCAACTTTTTCGATCGCCCTGCCCGACCATGCCCAAAGCCCGTTCCTCCGCCATCCTGCTGTCCGTCATCGCTGTCGTGGCGGTGCTCGGTTCCCTGTACACCTGGTTCACCCTGACCTGGGCTTATTCCGAGGGCGACCGCGCCGGCTACCTGCAGACCTTCTCCAAGAAGGGCTGGCTGTGCAAGACCTGGGAAGGCGAGATCCTGCTCTCGAGCATGCCGGGGGCGATTCCCGAGCGCTTTGCGTTCACCGTGCGCGACGAGGCGGTGGTGCAGCAGCTGAACAGCCATATCGGCCGCCGCGTGCAGATCTCGTACGAGCAGCACAAGGGCGTGCCGACCAGCTGCTTCGGGGATACCGAGTATTTCGTCAAGCGCGCCATCACCGGCCCGGTGGATCCGGTGTCGCCGAGCCAGGCGGCGGGGTCGGCGGGGCCCGCGCCAACGCGGTGATCGCCGGCGGCGTCGCGCGGGGCCGCCGGGGCCGACCTACTCCTTGTCGCGGTCCAGTTCGCGCTGCGCCGCGATCACTTCCGCCAGCCGCGCCGCCGCCTGCGCGGCCGAGGTGTCGCCGGCCCTCGCCTGCGACTGCTTGAACCGTCCCAGCACCTCGCGCGTCAGGTCGGCCGACACCGACCGCTGGCCGGCTTCCACCTTGCGCTCGCCGATGACGCGCTCGGTGGCCGCCAGCTCGGCGGCCTGTTCGTCCTGGCGCTTGCTCTCCAGATTCACCAGGTGCTTGCGCGCGTCGGCCACCTGCAGGGTGGCCTGGGCCGCCTTGCGCTGCATCTCGGCGTGCGCCTGGGCGTGTTCGAGCAGCGCGCGCTGGGCTTCGCGCTTTTCGACCGCCGACTGCACCGCCGCCTGCTCGACCAGCTCGCGTTCGCGCGCCAGCCGGGCCTGCGCTTCCTCGGCCTCGGCGCGCGCTTCGGCGGCCTCGGCGGCGGCGTGTTCGGACGCCAGCCGCGCCGCCTGGGCCTCGTTGGCGCGGGCGTCGGCCGCGGCTTGCGCGCGCTGGGCCGCCAGCTTGCGCTCGACCAGGGCCAGCGATTCGCGCGCGGCCTGGGTGGCTTCGCGCTCGGCGCCGATCGCCTGTTCGGTCAGCGCCACCTGCTGGCGCTCGACCTCGGTGCGCTCGCGCTGCGCCTCGGCCAGCTCTTGCGCGCGGCGCGCATGCGCCTGCTGGGCGTCGCGGGTCAGTTCGGCCTGGGCCGCCTCCTCGGCAATCGCGTCCGCCTGGGCCTGCTGCGCCTCGAAGGCGGCGCGTTGGGCTTCTTCCAGCCGGCGCTCGGCCTGGATCCTGGCGGCCAGCGCCGCCGCGGCGGCCGACTCGGCTTCGCTACGCGCCTGGGCCGCCTGCAGCAATTCGCGCTCGGCCGCCACTTTCTGCTCGAGCTGGGCCAGGGCCTCGGTCTCGGCCGCCACCCGCTCGCGCTCGGCCTGGACCAGGCGTTCGGCCTCTTGCCGCTTTTGTTCGGCCACTTGCGCGGCCTGGCGCTGCAGTTCGACCAGCTCGGCCTCGAACGCCACCGCCTCGGCCTCGTCGGCGTTGCGCGCGGCCTGGACCTCGGCCGCAGCCTGGGCCAGCGCTTCCCTTTCCTGGGCCAGGGCCTGTTCGCGCCGGTGTTCCTCGGCCTCGCGCCGGGCGGCGGCCACCGCCGCCTCGTCGGCCGCGCGGCGCGCGCGCGCATCCAGCGCCATCTCGGCCTCGGCCTCGAGCCGGGCCTGCACCTGCTCGCCCGCCTCTTCTTCGGCGCGGGCGCGGTCCTCGGCCACCAGCCGCAGCTTGCGGTCGGTCTCGATGCGGGCCTCGGTCGCGGCCAGGATGCGGGTCTCGGCTTCGCGCCGCGCCTCGGCGCTGGCGGCCGCCATCTGCTCCAGCCGCTCGCGGTGGGTGGCGGCGTCGCGCAGCTCTTTTTCGGCCTGCAGGCGCATGCGCAGCGACTGGGCAGCGACCCGCTCGGATTCGGCCTGGGCCAGCGCGATCGCCTCGCGTTCCTGCTCGATGTGGGCAAAAGCGCGCGCTTCTTCGAGCGCGCGCGCCTCGGCCGCCGCGCGCGCGAAGGCCGAGGCCAGCGCCACCTGGTCGGCGCGCTCGCGCTCTTGCGTCAATTCGAGGGCCTCGGCCTCGGCCTCGGCCAGCTTTTCGGCGGTCTGGCGCGCGGCCTTCTCGGCGCGTTCGCGCTCGCGCGCCAGGATCGCGATGCGGGCGTCGGCACTGGCGTTGTGCAGCACTTCTTCCTTGGCCGCCTCGACCGCCGCCATGCGCTCGGCGGCCTGCAGGCGCGCCTGCTCGGTGTGCGCCACCAGCTCGTCGGCGGCGCGCGCCGCCTTGGCCGACAACTCGGCCTCGGCTTCCATCTGCGCCGCGGCGCGGCGCCGCGCTTCTTCTTCGGCGCGCGCGCGCGCCTCGAGCGCCAGCCGGATCTCGGTATCGCTCTTGACCCGCGCGCGCAGCTCGGCGGTCTCCTGCTTGATCGCTTCGAGCCGCTCGCTCGAGGCCCTGGCCGCGGCGCGCAGCGATTCCAGGCGATCGCGGTTGGCGGCGATCGCTTCTTCGGAGGCCTGCGAATTGGCCAGCGCCGCGGCCGCGGCGGCGGCGTCGAGGGCGGCGCGCTCGTCGGCCAGCGCGCGGGCGCGCGCCTCGGCGGTCTGGCGGCTCTCGGCAGCGACATTGGCCTTGGCCTCGGCTTCCACCCGCGCGATCGCCTCCTGGATTTCATGCATCTCGAGCGGCTTGCGGGGCGCGGAGGCCGCGGGCGCGGGGTCGGCTGGCGCGGGAGCCGCAGGGGCGGCCGGTTCGGGCGGTTCGGCCGGCGCCAGGCCGGCGGCCTGCGACAGGTCGATCGAGAAGTCGGCGTCGTCTTGCTTGGCTGGGTTCTGTTCCATGCGAGGTCTCAATGGCGGCGGTCGTTCGATTATCCGGCAAATCCGGTCCGTACGCTACGCGGAACTGGACGGCAATACTGGCTCACCTCATCCATTCGGACGGTTCTCGGGGTCGGGCTTCAAACCGGCCACAGCGGCGGCTCGTCCATCAGCGCCACCTGTTCGCGCAATTCCAGGATGCGGTCCTGCCAGTAGCGCTGGGTATTGAACCACGGGAAAGCGGCCGGAAAGGCCGGATCGTCCCAGCGCATCGCCAGCCACGCCGCATAATGGATCAGGCGCAGGGTGCGCAGGGCCTCGACCAGGTACAGCTGGCGCGGGTGGAATTCGCAGAAATCCTCGTAGCCGGCCAACACATCGCCCATCTGGCGCACCATCTCATGGCGCTCCCCAGAGAGCAGCATCCACAGGTCCTGCACCGCCGGCCCCATGCGGCTGTCGTCGAAGTCGACGAAATGGGGGCCGTCGGGCGTCCATAGCACGTTGCCGCCGTGGCAATCGCCGTGCAGGCGCAGCAGCGGCAGCGCGCCGGCCCGCTCGTAGCAGCGCGCCACGCCGTCGAGGGCCTGCTCGACCACGCTCGACCAGGTCGCCATCAGCTCGGGGGGCACGAAATCATGGCTGCGCAGGAACGCGAACGGCTGGCGGCCGAAGGTCATGGAATCGAGCGCCGGGCGGTGTTCATAGGCCTTGACGGCGCCCTGCGCGTGGATGCGGCCGATGAAGCGGCCGGTCCATTCCAGCACGGCCGGGTCGCCCAGCTCGGGCGCGCGTCCGCCGCGGCGCGGGAACACGGCGAACCGGAAACCGTCGAAGTCGTGCAGCGTCCTGCCGCCGATGGCCATGGCCGGCACCACCGGGATCTCCTGCGCCGCCAGTTCGGCGACGAAGGCATGCTCTTCGAGGATCGCGGCATCGCTCCAGCGCTGCGGCCGGTAGAACTTGACCACCACCGGCCCGCCCTCCTCTCGCCCGACCTGGTAGACCCGGTTCTCGTAGCTGTTCAGCGCCAGCAGGCGGCCGTCGCCGTGCATGCCGACGCTGTCGAGCGCATCGAGCACCAGGGCGGGATCGAGGCGGGAAAAGGGGTGCGCGGGCGTGCCGTCGCCGGTGTTCGAGTTATCCATCCCTGCATTGTACGGCGGCGCACGGCGAAGCGGAAATGTCCCGCGCGGCAGGCGAAGGAAGCCCGGCAGTTCGCAGCCGATGCGCTGAACAAGGCCTTCAACGCCAGGCGTCGATGTGGCCAGGCGGCGCCGTGGCAATTGCGCCGCGGTGCCGCCCCGCCCGCGCCGCTGCCGGAAGCGGCAGGTTTTTCGTGCCGCCCGGCGGCGCAGGCGTTACACTGGCGCCTTTACGCACAACCGGCGCCCGCGCCGCCACCAGATACTTCCATGCATCTCGAACAACCCCTCTCCGAAAAAGAATTCGACGAACTCGACCAGTTCCTCCTGTCCGACCGCTGCTCCGACGACGCGATGACGATGGACACCCTGCACGGCTACCTGACCGCGATCGCGATCGGTCCGGAAACCATCATGCCGGCCGAATGGCTGCCGCTGGTCTGGGGCCAGGACGAAGCCGACGCGCCGACATGGAAGAACAAGCGCGAGGAAGAGAAAATCATCAACCTGATCATGCGCTTCATGAACGAAGTGCTGATCACCTTCGAGGTCTCGCCGAAGGAATTCGAGCCGCTATTCGTCGAGCATGAATTCGAAGGCAAGACCCTGATCGATCCGGAAGCCTGGTGCTGGGGCTTCTGGGAAGGCGTCGAACTGCGCGCCGATTCGTGGAACGCCATCTGGAGCTCGGACGTGGCCGAACTGGTGCGCCCGATCTACCTGCTGGGCGCCGACGAGATCGAGGAAGAAGAGCTGGCCCTGGTCGACGATCCGCACAAGATCCACGCGCTGGCGCTGGAAATCGAAGCCAATATCCCCGCCATCTACCGCTACTGGCTGCCGCTGCGCAAGGCCGCGGTCGAGACCGTGGTGCGCGAGGAGCCGAAGGTCGGCCGCAACGACGATTGCCCTTGCGGCAGCGGCAAGAAGTACAAGAAGTGCTGCGGGGCTGAAACCGCCTGATCCGCGGGGTTGGCGGCCCTGCCGCCGGCCCATGGACGACGGTTCGTCGCGCCGCTTCGCCGGCGCGACCGGATCACGCCGCCAGCTCCGCCCTGTGCAGGGCGTCGAGCACCTCGACCGGCCCCGCCATCCCCAGCAGCAGCCCCGCCGCATCGACCACCGGCACCCGCGCCAGGCCATGGCGCCGCGAGAGTCCCACGGCGACCGTCGCCGGCTGCGCGGCCCGCACCGCGACCCCGGTCATCATCAGGTCGGCCACCCGTTCCGCTTCTCTCTTGCCTCCTGACAAACCAACAGCCCCCAGCGCCCGCCGGCCCAGGCTGCGCGCCTCGAGTTCGGCCGCCGCCCGCAGCAGGCCCTTGAGGGCCAGCACGCCGAGCAGCCGCCCTTCGCCGTCCACCACCGGCAGCGATGGCAAGCCGTGCTTGAGCAGGATCGTGCGCGCCGTCCCCAGCGGCATGTCGGGCGCCAGGCGCGCCAGCGGCGGCACGACGACGTCGCCCGCGTGCAGGGCGCGCGCGCGGCGCTCGGCGGCATGGTGCTCGGCATCGTTGACAATCACGGCCAGGTCGTCGCGCGAGACGTCGAGCGCCTCGCCGAAGTGGTCGAGCGCGGCGTCGATGTCCTCGGCCGCCACGGCGGTTGGCGCCGGGGCGGGTTTGTGCGCGTGGTGGGCGCCGGTCACGCGGTTGTAGAGCAGCGCCGCCAGCACCAGCAGCACCGTGTTCAAACCGACCGGCGCCAGCGCGAACGCGAAGCCGGCCTCGTGCACGGCCGAGCCGCCCAGCACCGCCGTCATTGCCACCGCCCCGCCCGGCGGATGCAGGCAGCGCAGCAGGAACATCGCGGCGATCGACAGGCCGCCGGCCAGCGGCGCGGCGAACAGGGGGTTGGGCAACAGCTGGACGCAGGCGATGCCGACCAGGGCCGATACCACATTGCCGCCGATGACGGGCCAGGGTTGCGCCAGCGGGCTGGCCGGCACGCAGAACAGCAGCACGGCCGACGCCGCCATGGGCGCGACGAGCCAGGCGACGTGGGCGCCGGGCGCGCTCCAGGCCAGCACGACCTGGCTCAGCAGGCCGGACAGCGCCAGGCCGAACAGGGCGCCGAACGCGGCCCGCGCCTGGCCGATCGGTGGCAGGGCGACCGGGTGCGGCCGCCGCAACAGGGAGAGGAAAAAGGATGGCATCGCACCAAGGTCGAGCACAAAGGATGTTATTACAGCATATTTGCACAGAACAGGTGCAACACCACCCAAAAATGGTGCGGAAATGACACGAACGGCTAGTCACCGCCCGGCAGGGTCCGTGCCGCCACACCGTTCGTCGTCATGACCACCGGCTTGATGGTGCCGTCGGCATTGAAATACAGGTGCTCGATGGCCGTCTCGCGGTGGTGCCCGTCCTTGTCGCCCAGCGGCCGGCGGTGGTAGACGATATACCAGTCGTCGGTGCCGGGGATATTGGCCACCGAATGGTGCCCGGCGCCGTTGGCGACGGTCGTGTCCTGCTGCAGGATGGTGCCGATGCGCTTGAACGGGCCGAACGGCGACTTGCTCATCGCATAGGCGACGCGGTAGTCCGGCCGCGTCCATCCGCCTTCCGACCACATGAAGTAGTACACGCCATTGCGCTTGGCCATGAACGAGCCCTCGACATAGGCCGGGTCCGGCGTGATTTCCTTGTAGGTGGCGCCATCGGGGAACGGCACCACGCTGAGCAGGTCGGGCGCCAGCTTGACCACGTTGGCGTGCTTCCAGCCGCCGTAATACATATACACCTGGCCGTCGTCGTCCTTGAACACCATCTGGTCGATCGGCTGGGCGCCGTTGTGGATCCTGTCGATCAGCGGGCGGCCCAGCGCATCCTTGAACGGCCCTTCGGGACGGTCGCTGACCGCCACGCCGATGCCGCCAAGCTGGCCGTCGGCCTTGATGTCGTTGGCGCCGAAGAACAGGTAGTACTTGCCGTTGTGCTCGATGGCGGACGGGGCCCACACCGCATACGCCGCCCACGAGACGTTCTCGACGTCGAGCACGTGTTCGTGCTTCGTCCAGTTGACCAGGTCGGTCGACGAGAAGGCGTCGAGGAAGGTCTGCTTCAGATAGGGTTCCCAGATCAGGTCGGACCTGGCGCGCATCGCCTGCTGCTCCGGAGTGAACGCGCGCGAGGCGCGGGCAGCGCCGTAGTGGTCCGAATAGGTGGGGTAGATCCAGTAGGTCTTGCCGTAGATCCGGATCTCCGGGTCGGCGTACCAGCCGGGGACGATCGGGTTGGCGGCCTGCAGGGACAGGCTGGCGGCGCCGAGCAAGGCCAGGGCGAGCGTTCTTGCGATGAAGCGGGGTTTTCCTTTCATCTGGTCTCCTTTTTCGTGTCGTGGCGGCGCTACCCGCCTTGGGCAACCCGCCTACGCGGGTGCGGCGTTCGTTTGCGGGTTCGGCGCTCCCGTTGCGCCGACTTCGCCGCGTACGCCATCGAGCACCCGCAGCAGCACGTCGACATTGACCGGCTTGACCAGGTGGTGGGCGAAGCCGGCCGCCAGCGCAGCGTCGCGGTCCTGCTGCTGGCCGTAGCCGGTGATCGCGACCAGGACCGCGCCGCTCGTCGCCGGGTCGGCTTTCAGGCGGCGCGCCAGTTCGCGGCCGTCGATCTCGGGCAGGCCGATGTCGAGCAGGCAGACGTCGGGCCGCATGCCGCGCGCTCGTTCGAGCGCGGGCAGCGAGGCATGCTCGATCGCCACCTCGTGGCCCTGGGCCGAGAGCAGCAGGCCCAGCGTCTCGGCGGCGTCATGGTTGTCGTCCACCACCAGCACCCGCAGCGCAGCGGCGCGGCCCGGACCGGCGGCGTCCGGCGCGGCCGCCGGCGTTTCTTGTTCGTGCAGCAACGGCAGGCTGATCACGAAGGTGCTGCCCTTGCCCAGGCCCGGGCTGGAACAGCCGACCGTGCCGCCATGCAGCTCGACCAGGTGCTTGACCAGGGCCAGTCCCAGCCCGAGCCCACCCTGCGAACGGTCGGACGAGCGCTCGGCCTGGGTGAACAGGTCGAATACGCGGCCGGTGAGTTCGCGGTCCATGCCGATGCCCTCGTCGCGCACGCTCAATACCAGGCGCGTGCCCAGCACCTCGGCGCGCAGGTCGATGCCGCGCCCGGGCGGGGTGTACTTGGCGGCATTGCCCAGCACATTGGCCACCACCTGCACCAGGCGCGCCTTGTCGCCGCGCACCGCGGCAGAAGCAGGCGGCAGGCGCACCGCGAGCTGCTGCGAGCGGGCGTCGATCGTCGGCCGCACCTGCTCCACTGCTTCTTCCACCACACCGCGCGCCGCCACCCGCGCCTGGCCCAGGGTGATCAGGCCGCGCGTGACGCGCGAGACGTCGAGCAGGTCGTCGACCAGGCGCGTCATGTGGCGCACCTGGCGCCCGATGATGGTGCTGCTCTGGTGCACGCGGCGCTCGTCCATATTGCCCAGCCTGAGCAGCTCGGCGGCGGCGCTGATCGGCGCCAGGGGGTTCCTCAATTCATGCGCCAGCATGGCCAGGAATTCGTCCTTGCGGCGGTCGGCTTCCATCAGTTTTTCTTCGGCCAGCTTGCGGTCGGTGATGTCCCGGAAGAAACTGGCGATGCCGCCGTCCTGGGTCGGATAGGCGCGGATGTCGGTCCAGATGCGGCGCCCATCCCGGAACACATGGCAATGCTCGGCGGCGCCGGCGCGGCGCGTGTCCATCACGCGGCGGTACATGCGGCCGGCTTCGCTGTCGCCCATGGCGGTGAACACTTCCCAGTGGTTGCGGCCGATGACTTCCTCGCGCGCGATCGCGCAGATGCGCAGGCCCTCGGCATTCATGCGCTGCATGATCCAGTTGCGGTCGAACAGGGCGAAGCCTTCGGAGATATTGTCGAAGATGTCGCGGCTGCGGTCGCGCTCCTCGCGCAATAGCGCCTGGGCGCGCGCGGTCTCGGCCGCGGCCCAGGTACGCTCGGCCACGTCGCGCGCGAGCTGGACGTCGTACTCGCTCCACGAGCGCGGGGTCGACGTGTCGACCCCGAGGCAGGCGGTCAGGCGCCCCGACTTGATGATCGGCACCACCAGCACGGCGCCGACCCGGTCCTCGATGCCGCTCGCGCGCAGGTCGGCGCTGCGCGGATCGTTGGCGGCGTCGTGGATACGCACCACGGCGCCGCTGGCCAGTTCGGCGATGATGGCAGGACTGAAATCGGCCAGCGGCAGGCCCGGCGCCGGTCTCGCGGCGCTGGCCGCCGTCCATAGCCGCGGCACCTCCAGGCGTCCGCTGAGCGCATCGATCTCGGCGTACAGCACCCGTCCGGCGCCGAGTTCGACGCCCAGCAGGGCGCTGGCGGTCGCGATGACCTCGCCCGGATCTTCCAGCGGCGCCAACGCATCCGACACTTTCAGCTGGAATGCGGCGCGCCGCGCGCCCAGCACATGGCCGGTGGTTTCCATGACGGTGCAGGACAGGCCGGCGACCTCGCCGCGCGCATCGTGCAAGGGGGCATACGAGAACGTGAACCAGGCGCGCTCCGGGTAGCCGTTGCGCAACAGCTTCAGTTCCATGTCTTGGAAGAACACCGAATGACCGGCCAGCGTGCGTTCGATCAGGGGTTCCAGGTCGGCCATGACCTCGGACCACAGCGTGGCGAACGGGGCGCCGGGGACAGCCGGATGGCGCTCGCCGAGGATCGGGATGTATGCATCATTGTGCAGGAAGGCGAGCTGCGGTCCCCAGGCCAGGAACATGGGAAACGACGAATGCAGCATCATGTCCACTGCGGTCCGCAGCGACGGCGGCCAGCCTTCGGGGGGGCCGAGCGGGGACGTTCGCCAGTCGTGACCGCGCAGCCGCGCGGCCGTCTGGCTGTCGCCGAGGAAAGCGGTATGCGTGAACGGAGCCATACCGGCCATTTTCGCATACCTTCTCGTCAATACTGAGCGTTTTGTCTCGACCAGCGTCTCAGCCGCCGCTTACCGGGTCTTCGCGCGCGACGCCGGCATCGCGCATGAGGCCATCAGCCTGCGCGCCGGGATCACGGCGCGCGGCGCGGCGCGATCCATCTCGATGCCGCCAATGGCCGGCATGCCCGAGCCGAGACCTGGTTCGAGCGCGTCAATGGCATCGCCGGCCGCTACCTGGTGAACCACGCCGGCCGGCAGCGCTTGCTGGACGACGGCGCATGGCGGACGCCCGGGCACGTGCTAACCGCAATGATCCGGTGCGCGATTTGCCGACAAGCAATAACGAACTGACGCGCACAGCGCCATTATTTCTGGATGAAGTGTTCGCGGTAGTAGCGCAGCTCGTCGATCGATTCGGTGATGTCGGCCAGGGCCGTGTGCTTCTGGTGCTTCTTGAAGCCACCCGCGACCTCGGGCTTCCAGCGCCGGCACAACTCCTTCAGGGTCGACACGTCGAGGTTCCGGTAATGGAAGAATGCCTCGAGCTTCGGCATGCCGCGCGCCATGAAGCGGCGGTCCTGGCAGATCGAGTTGCCGCACATAGGCGATTTATTCGCCGGCACATACTGCTTGAGGAAGGCGATCAGCTCCTGCTCGGCCTGGGCTTCGGTCACGGTCGACGCTTTCACGCGGTCGATCAGGCCCGACTTGCCGTGGGTGCCCTTGTTCCAGTTGTCCATCTTGTCCAGGGTGGCGTCCGACTGGTGGATGGCGAATACCGGGCCTTCGGCGATGATGTTCAGCTCGGGATCGGTGACCACGACCGCCACCTCGATGATGCGGTCGTTGTCCGGGTCCAGGCCCGTCATTTCCATATCGACCCAGACCAGGTTGAACTCGTTCGGACGCTGCGCTGCGGCAGACTCGGTAGTTGGTGTAGCTTGTGACATAATTCTCTCTTTGCCTAGTCGTGTTTTTACCTAATCCTGCATTTTCTCACAGGCACAGAATGTCTTCATTCGGGTTTTCGGTTTTGTTCGTCGTTTTCTTCGTGCTGACCATGGTGCTGCGCACCTGGCTGGCCGCCCGCCATATCCGGCATATCGCGCGCCACCGCGCCGAGGTGCCGGCCGAGTTTGCACCAAAGGTGCCGCTGGCGGCGCACCAGAAAGCGGCCGACTATACCGTCGCCAAGACCCGCCTCGGCCTGGTGGGCATGCTGTGGGGCGGCGCGGTGCTGGTCGGCTTCACCCTGCTGGGCGGCCTGCAGTTGCTGTCGCTGGCCATCCTGCCGCTCACCGGGCCCGGGCTGTGGCACCAGCTGGCGCTGGTGGCGGCCTTCGGCGCGATCTCGGGTCTGCTCGACCTGCCCCTCGACTGGTACCGCCAGTTCGTGCTCGAGCAGCGCTTCGGCTTCAACAAGATGACGCCCGGCCTGTGGCTGTCCGACCTGGCCAAGGGCACGCTCGTCGGCGCCGTCGTCGGCCTGCCGCTGCTGTGGGTCGTGCTCGCCTTGATGGAAAAGTCCGGCGAGCTGTGGTGGTTCTACACCTGGCTGGTGTGGAGCGGCTTCCAGCTGCTCATGATCGCGGTCTACCCGAGCGTGATCGCACCGATGTTCAACAAGTTCACCCCGCTCGAAGACGCCAGCCTCAAGCAGCGCATCGAAGGCCTCATGGCGCGCGTCGGCTTCGCCTCGCGCGGCCTGTTCGTGATGGACGGCAGCAAGCGCAGCGCCCACGGCAACGCCTATTTCTCGGGCTTAGGCCGCGCCAAGCGCATCGTGTTCTTCGACACCCTGCTGTCGCGCCTCGCGCCGCAAGAGATCGAGGCCGTGCTGGCGCACGAGCTGGGCCACTTCAAACTGCGGCACATCGTCAAGAGGGTGAGCGTGATGTTCGCCATGTCGCTGGCCTTCCTGGCCCTGCTCGGCTACCTGAAGGGCCAGGCCTGGTTCTATACGGGCCTGGGCGTGCTGCCCTTCATGAACGCTTCCAATGACGGCATGGCCCTGCTGCTCTTCGTGCTGGTGCTGCCGGTGTTCACCTTCCCGCTGGCGCCGCTGTCCTCGATCACCTCGCGCAAGCACGAGTTCGAGGCCGACGCCTTCGCCGCGCAGCATACCGACTACCGCGACCTGGTGTCGGCCCTGGTCAAGATGTACGAGGATAACGCCTCGACCCTGACGCCGGACCCGCTGCATTCGGCCTTCTACGATTCGCATCCGCCGGCCTCGGTGCGCGTGAAACACCTGACGATGGCGGGCGCATGAAGCTCGAGCACCGCGACTGCGTCCCCCATGCCCGCGCGCTCGATCCGTGGGCAATCGACGCCCTGCTGGGGGACGTCCCCGGCTGGAGCGCGATCGACGGCATCCTGTCGCGCCAATTCCGGCTGCCCGACTACCGCGCCACCATCGCCTTCGTCAACGCGGTGGCCCAGGTCGCCGAAGCCCAGGATCACCATCCCGACATGACGGTCGGCTATGCCACCTGCCGCGTGACCTGGAGCACCCATTCGGCGGGCGGCGCATTGACCGAAAACGATTTTATCTGCGCCGCGAAAGTGAATGCGCTTTACCCTGGATCGACGAGCGCATGAGCGACAAGAACGATGCACTGAGCGGCACCATCATCGCGGCCCACGGCCGCCACTACCTGGCCGACGCCGGCGGCGAAAAGCTGCAATGCGTCACCCGCGGCAAGAAGACCAATGTCGCCGTGGGCGACGTCGTGCACCTCAAGCGCACCTCCGCCGACCAGGCCGTGATCGAGCAGATCGCGGAGCGCTCCACCCTGCTCTACCGCTCCGACCAGTACAAATCGAAGCTGCTGGCGGCGAACATCTCGCGCCTGTTCATCGTCGTGGCCACCGAACCGGGGTTCACCGACGACCTGGTCTCGCGCGCGCTGGTGGCGTGCGAGGCGGCCGGCATCGAGGCCCACCTCATCCTGAACAAGATCGACGTCGACGACCTGCTGCCGCGCGCGCGCGAACGGGTCGCGCCGTATGCCGCGCTGGGCTATCCGGTGCACGAAGTGTCGGCCAAGGCCCGGCCCGAGCAGGCGGTGGCGACCCTGGCCCCGCTGCTGGCGGGCCATTCGTCGATCTTCATCGGCCAGTCGGGCATGGGCAAGTCGTCGATGATCAACCTGCTGGTGCCGGACGCCGACATCGCGGTGCGCGAAATCTCGGCAGCCCTCGACACCGGCAAGCACACCACCACGTTCACCCGCCTGTACTGGCTGCCCGACGCGGACGGCAAGCCCTCGGCGATCATCGATTCGCCGGGCTTCCAGGAATTCGGCCTGTACCACCTGACCGAGGGCATGCTGGAACGCGCTTTCGTCGAATTCAAGCCCTACCTGGGCGGCTGCAAGTACTACAACTGCCGCCACCTGGCCGAGCCGCAATGCGCCGTGCTGGATGCGGTTGCCGAAGGCAGGATCGCGCGCATGCGCCACGAACTGTATGCCCAGCTGCTGCATGAGTCGTCACAGACACTGTATTAGCAGGCAGAAACCGTCACTTTCCCTAACGGAAAGAAAAAACCCTTATAATTCAAGGGACAACAAACGAGTAGACCAGACTATGCCAGGCACCACTCCGATCAAGCATTTCCTGCAATTCTCCGACTTCACGCGTGACGAGTTCGAATACGTCATCAAGCGCGCGGCGATCATCAAGCGCAAGTTCAAGGCCTACGAGGTCTACCATCCGCTGGTCGACCGCACGCTGGTGATGGTGTTCGAGAAAAGCTCGACCCGTACCCGCTTGAGCTTCGAAGCCGGCATGCACCAGCTGGGCGGCGCCGCGATCTACCTGAACACCCGCGACAGCCAGCTGGGCCGCGGCGAGCCGGTCGAGGACGCCGGCCAGGTGATGAGCCGCATGTGCGACATCATCATGGTGCGTACCTTCGGCCAGGACATCATCGAACGCTTCGCCGCCAATTCGCGCGTGCCGGTGATCAACGGCCTGACCAACGAACACCACCCCTGCCAGGTGCTGGCCGACGTGTTCACCTTCTGGGAACACCGCGGCTCGATCGCCGGCAAGACGGTCGCCTGGATCGGCGACGCCAACAATATGCTGTACTCGTGGCTGCAGGCTGCCGAGGTGTTCGGCTTCCACCTGAACGTCTCGACGCCGAAGGGCTACGAGCTGGATCCAAGCCTGGTGTCGACCGCGCGCTACACGCTGTTCGACGACCCGGCCGAGGCGTGCGCCGGCGCCCACCTGGTCAATACCGACGTCTGGACCAGCATGGGCTACGAGAAAGAGAACGCAGAGCGCCTGAAAGCCTTCGACGGCTTCATCGTCGACGAAGCCAAGATGGCGCGCGCGGCAAGCGACGCCCTGTTCATGCACTGCCTGCCCGCGCACCGCGGCGAAGAAGTCTCTGCCGGCGTCATCGACGGCCCGCAATCGGTCGTCTGGGACGAAGCCGAAAACCGCCTGCACGTACAGAAAGCCCTGATCGAGTACCTGCTGCTCGGTCGTATCGACGATTGATTGTTTATCCCTTTTTTACCCCCGAAGCTTGATCGTTGGCCGTCCATCCTGTTGTAATGACGGGATGGATTTGCGCGCCAGCTGACCATAACTCCCCTACCATCCCTCCATCACTGGAACTCCCATGAGCGACATCAAGAAAGTAGTCCTTGCCTATTCCGGCGGTCTCGACACCTCCGTCATCCTGAAATGGCTGCAGGACAATTACAACTGCGAAATCGTCACCTTTACCGCCGACCTCGGCCAAGGCGAGGAACTGGAACCGGCGCGCGCCAAGGCGCTGAAGTTCGGCATCAAGCCAGAGAACATCTACATCGACGATGTGCGCGAAGAGTTCGTGCGCGACTTCGTGTTCCCGATGTTCCGCGCCAACACCGTGTATGAAGGCGAATACCTGCTGGGCACCTCGATCGCGCGTCCGCTGATCGCCAAGCGTCTGATCGAGATCGCCAACGAGACCGGCGCCGACGCCGTCTCGCATGGCGCGACCGGCAAGGGCAACGACCAGGTGCGCTTCGAGCTGGGCGCGTATGCGCTGAAACCCGACGTCAAGATCATCGCCCCATGGCGCGAATGGGACCTGCTGTCGCGCGAAAAGCTCCTGAAGTACGCGGAAGACGCCGGCATCGACATCGACATGAAGCACAAGAACGGCGGCGCGCCGTACTCGATGGACGCCAACCTGCTGCACATCTCCTTCGAAGGCCGCCATCTGGAAAACCCGAGCGCCGAAGCCGAGGAATCGATGTGGCGCTGGACCGTCTCGCCCGAGCAGGCGCCGGACGAAGCCGAATACCTCGACATCGAATACGAAAAGGGCGACATCGTCGGCCTGAACGGCAAGCGCCTGTCGCCGGCCGCCGTCTTGACCGAGCTGAACCGCCTGGGCGGCAAGCACGGCATCGGCCGCCTGGACCTGGTGGAAAACCGTTATGTGGGCATGAAGTCGCGCGGCTGCTACGAAACCCCGGGCGGCACCATCATGCTGCGCGCGCACCGCGCGATCGAGTCGATCACGCTGGACCGCGAAGTGGCGCACCTGAAGGACGACCTGATGCCGCGCTACGCGTCCCTGATCTATAACGGCTACTGGTGGGCGCCGGAGCGCGTCGCGCTGCAGACGCTGATCGACCACACCCAGCAGACCGTGAACGGCTGGGTGCGCATCAAGCTGTACAAGGGCAATGTGATCGTCGTGTCGCGCGATTCGAAGACCGATTCGCTGTTCGACATGAACATCGCCACCTTCGACGAAGACGGCGGCGCCTACGACCAGGCGGATGCGGGCGGTTTCATCAAGCTGAACGCGCTGCGCATGCGCATCGCCGCCAAGGCGCGCGCCAAGCGCGGCCAGTAAGGCCCGGCCGGCCGGCGCGACAGCCGGCTCGCGGTCGATCGGAAGCCGCCCCGGGGCGGCTTTCCTTTTACCGGTCCCTACAACAGGCCGAGCGACTGCAGCGCCGCCGTGCCGAGCGGGACCCGCTTGGCGGCCACCGTCTCGTCGGTGATGTCGACATTGAGCGCGAAGGCATACGCCTTGCCGTCCTTCTCGACCCAGCCGACCCACCAGCCGATCTCGGTCTTGCGATCGTCCGGCCGATCATTCCCCATATACCAGCCGGTCTTGGCATACAGGTTCGGCTTGCCGTCCTGGCGCACGATCTCGCGCACCGCCGCCATCGCCGGCTTCGGGAACGGCAGCCTGTCCTGCGCCAGGCGGCCCAAGAAGCGGGTCTGCTCGATCGCGCTGATCTTCAACGGGCCCTCGAGCCAGAAGGCGTCGACGACGGCGCCGGCGTCCATATTCCCATAGTCGAGCCGGTGCAGGCTTTCCTGCATGCGCGGCAGGCCGATCCGGCGCGCCAGTTCCTTGTACACGGGGACGTTCGAGATCCTGATCGCCTCGCGCAGCGGCATGTCCCTGGCCCATTGCGGCAGGAAGGTCGGGCCGCCGCCATAGGGCAGCACTTCGTCGACGCTGGACACCGCGCCGGTACTCAGTCCGACCAGCGAGTTCGGGATCTTGAAGGTCGAGGCCGGGACGTAGCGGACATGGGCGCGCTGGCGGTCGTGTCCCGTGAATTCGCCGGTGGCGACGTCGTGCACGACGAAGGTGCCGGTGACGCCCGCCCTGGCGAACATGTCGGCGATGCGCGCATCCTCGCGCCAGGCGATCGGCGGCGTGTTCGCTTCGGCCGCCAGCGTCTTCTGCAGGCGCGCGCGGCCGGTGTCGGCATAGGCGCGGCAGGCGCCGGTGTCGACGAAGGCGGCAGTGCCCAGCGTGGCGCGCCGGTCGTGGCGCTGCCACAGACTGCTTCCTTCCGGATGGGCCGAGACCAGCACGTCGCAAGGCAGCGCCGCGACCTTCGCGATCGAGCGTTCGATATCGCTGCGCGCGTTCGGGTAGGCCGGGTCGCCGCTGTAGCGAAAGCCCCCGCTGCCGATGGCGTTCAGGCTGTCGGCATAGACCATGTTCAGGCGCTTGCCGCCATCGTTCGAGGTCCAGGTCCAGCTCGCGCCGCCCTGGGTATGGCCGGGCGTCGCGTGCATGGTGACGGCCAGCGGGCCGACCTTCACCGTCTCGCCGTCGCGCACGATGCCCACCCTGGCGACCGGCGCCATGTCGTCCAGGCTCGTGTATTGCGGGTCGCCGCGGCTTGCCTTGCCGGTACGCAGGACCGGCGCCGCGGCGGGACTGGCCCTGACTTCGGCGCCCGACAGGCGCTGCAGTTCGGCGATCCCGCCCGCATGGTCGAGGTGCTCGTGCGAATTGAGGATGACGCGGATGTCCTCGACCTTGAAGCCCAGCTTGCGGACATTGGCGGCGATCTGGCTTGCCGCCTCGGGGGTGGCGCCATCGATCAGGATGTGGCCCTGGCGCGACGTAATGAGCACGGCGCCGAGTCCGCGCGTGCCGACGTAATAGCTGTCGCCGGACAGGGCGAACGGTTCCTGCGGCGTGTTCCAGCCGCTGGCCGCGGCCGGCAGTACGCACGCGACGAGGCCAGCCGCAGCCAGGGCCAGGCTTGTGATCTTCATGGAATGTCCTTTGGTGGAGGTTAGAGCGCGTCCAGCCTCGATGGCAGTTCGCGCAGGAAGGCTTCTTTCAATAGCGGCCCGGCGGCGCGCCCCGGGTGCTGGCGGTCGAGGGTCAGGCGCGCGAACACGATCGTGCGCCCTTTCCTGCTGGCCCAGCCGACGAACCAGCCGTAGGAACGCGGCGGCGCCGATGCGCCGGCCGGCTGCTCCAGCACGGCGGTGCCGGTCTTGGCATGGACGTCCCAGCCGTTCGGCAAGGTCGGCAGGCGCAGCAGGGTCGCCGTCGTCTCGTAGGCCTGCGGCGCCAGGCCCAGCTCGCGGTTCACGACCTTGCGCAGGAAGGCCGCCTGCTCCTGCGGCGAGACCTGCAGCGAGGAACCGATCCAGGCATCGGTCACGCCGCCCGACAGGTCCTGGTTGCCGTAGTCGAAGCGCCGCAGATAGGACTGCAAGGCACCGATGCCGAGGCGGGTCGTGACCTGCTGCGCATACCAGACGGTCGAGTTGCGGATCCAGCCCGTGGGGTCGGTGGTCGTGCGCCAGGCCGGCAGCCAGTCGGTATAGCCTTGCTTGAACGGCAGCGCCGGGGTGTGGGCGTCGACCAGGATGCCGGCGTCATAGCCCATCAGGCTGACGACGATATTGAAGGTGGAAGCCGGCGTGGCGCGCACGCCGCAATCGCCCTGCTCGAGCAGGCGCGCGCCGCTCGCGGCGTCGAGCATCAGGGTGCAATCGAGCGTCGAAGGCTGGCGGCTCCAGGCCAGCGCCGGTTGCAGCGCCAGGTTGGCGCCGAAGGCCAGCAGCAACATCGCGATTCCCGCGCCGCGGGCCCATGCCGCATGGCGCGCGGCCCCCGGGGCGCGAATCAGTTCGACCCGCGCCGCGAACGTGTCGGGCGCGACCCCGCCGAATGCCAGCGCGCCGTGCACGGCGTGGTGCTGCATGCGCAGCTGGGCGACCAGGGCGGCGGCGTAGGCGCGGCGCTCGCGCGGCGGCCGGCCGCGCAGCACGTCGCGGTCGCAGCCGAGTTCCTGCGCCCAGGAGAGCTGTTCGCGCAGCCGGCCCATCGCCGGATTGAACCAGCACAGCGCCTGCAGCATGACGCCCAGCGCCAGCCACCACAGGTCGCCGCGGCGCCAGTGCGTCAGTTCGTGGGCCACGATCAGCTCGCGCTGCAGCGGATCGATGTCGCGCAGGGATCGCGGCAGCAGCAGGCGCGGCTTGAACGGGCCGACCAGCATCGGCGCGATGGGGGCGTCGACCTCGACGATGCCGGGTCCGCTGGCATGCGGCCCGGGCGCGCCGGTTCGCACCAGCCGGTCCAGCATCCGCTGGCCGCGCCACAGCCGGCCGAGCATCCACGTGAGCCCGGCCACATAGGCCAGCATCCAGGCCCAGGCCAGCCACGCCAGCGCGGAGCGCCGCTGGACGGTGTCCGCCAGCATGCCGCCGACGCCGTCGGGTGGTGCGCCGGTCACGGGCAGGCGCGCCGCCGCGCCGCCCACGTCGACTTCGAACACCGGCCGCATGGGCGCCTGCGGGGCCCGTGGCGTCAGGAGCAGCACGAAGGTGGCCGCGATCGCGACCTGGCCCAGCAGCCAGGTCGAACGCTGCATGCCCAGCGCCGGCAGGCAGCGCCGCGCGAACCAGGCGGCGCCCCATACCGCCAGCCCGGCCGCCAGGCAGCCGGCGCTGGCGAACAGGAAGCGGATGGCCAGTTGGTCGGGCGCAGTCATGGCGCGCCGTCTTTCTCGTCAGGCCAGCCGTTCAGGAGCTGTTCGAGACGGGCCAGTTCCGCATCGTCGACCAGTCTGCTCCCGGTGAACATATTGACCGGCAGCGGCGTATCGATCTCCATCACGCGCCGGCCGAAATCATGGGCGAAGGCGGCCAGGGTATCGACCTTGTCGCTTACCGCCTGGTACACCTGCACGCCATGGCGCAGCTCCTGGCGCACCATGTTTTTCTCGAGCATGCGCTCGAGCGTCTTGCGGGTCGATGAGTACGACCACGCCAGTTCCTCGACCACGGCGTCGTGGATTTCGCGCGCGCTCAGCGGCTGCCGGCGCCACAGCGCCTTCAAGAGACTCAGTTCCGAGATCGAGGGGACGGCCATGACGACAACTCCAGCTTGCGACGATTGACGCAATCATGCGACAACTGTCACACAACTGTCAACTAGTTGCGCAAATCGTCGACCGGTTCGCTGCCGAAGCCTGGCGCGAGCAGATAATCGGCCAGCTTGCGTGCGCAATCCTCGGGCGAGTCCAGCGCGCCGGCCTCCTTCAGCGCGACGAAGCGCTCGCGCATCGGGAAGTTCGCGTCCGGCGTGGCGCGGATCGCGGCCTGCATGTCGGTATCGATCACGCCCGGCGCCAGGCTGCAGGCGCGCACCCGCACGTCGCCTGCGCGCATGCCGCCTGCGCGCATGCCGCCGTCCAGCAGCACGGCGCGCGCATGCTGGTCGAGCGCCGCCTTGGTCGCGCAATACACGGCCCAGCCGGGATAGGCGTTGCGCGCCGCGCCGCTCGACACGTGCAGGATGCGCCGCTCGGCCTGTGGCGCGGCCTGCACGAAGGCGGCGGCCAGCGCCAGCGGCGCGCCGACATTGAGCGTTACCGCGCGCAGCACCGCGGCCGGGTCTTGCGCGTCGAGCGGGCCGACCGGGGCGACGACACCGGCGTTGTTCACCAGCAGCGCCTGGCTGGCGCCGGCAAGGAATTCGCGCAAGGCGGCGCCCGCCAGCCAGGCCTGCAAGGCGGCCGGGTCGGCCATGTCGATCTCGACCTGCCGGATCGCGGCCAGCGGCGAGCGCCCCCGCGCCAGGCCCAGCACGGCAATTCCGCGTGCCAGCAGTTCGGCCGCGATCGCGGCCCCGAGGCCACGGGTGTGGCCGGTGACGATGGCTTTCCTCATGCTGGATTCCTCAGATGAATACGGGTTCGGGTTCGAGCGCCACGCCATAGCGCGCCGCCACGTCGGCCTGGATCGCCTGGGCCAGGCGCACCACGTCGGTCCCCATCGCGCCGCCCAGGTTCACCAGCACCAGCGCCTGCTGGTGATAGACGCCGGCCGGCCCGATATGCCTGCCCTTCCAGCCGCACTGGTCGATGAGCCAGCCCGCCGCCAGCTTCTCGCTGCCGTCCGGCTGGGCATGGTGGACGAGGTCCGGATACATTTCGAGCAGGCGGCGGCACGCCTCGCGGGTGACCACCGGGTTCTTGAAGAAGCTGCCCGCATTGCCGATCTCGAGCGGGTCGGGCAGCTTGCGGCGCCGGATCGCCTCGACCAGCTGGCCGATCTCGCGCGGCGTCGGCGCCGCCATGCCCGCGTCCCGAACGGCATTGGCCAATTCGGCGTAGCGCAGGTTCGGCTGCCAGGCCGCCGGCAGGGCGAAGGTCACGTCCAGCACCACCAGGTCGCGGCCGTCGGCGTGCTTGAAGATGCTGTCGCGGTAGCCGAAGCGGCAGGCGACGGCGTCCAGGGTGCGGATCTCGCCGCTGGCCATGTCGAAGGCCGTGAGGCTGTGGAACACATCCCTGGTTTCCACGCCATACGCCCCCACGTTCTGGATCGGCGCGGCGCCCACGGTGCCGGGGATCAAGGACAGGTTTTCGAGCCCGCCCAGGCCCTGCTCCAGCGTGTACTGCACGAAGGCATGCCAGTTCTCGCCGGCCTGGGCCCGCACCAGGATCTTGCCCTCGCGCTCGCCCAGGACTTCGCGCCCCTGGCCGGCCATGTGCAGCACCAGGCCGTCGACATCCTGGGTGAACAGCAGGTTGCTGCCGCCGCCGAGCACCAGGCGCGGCAGGGCGGCCAGCGCGGGATCGGCGCGCACCGCCGCCAGCTGCGCGGCGCTGGTGACGCGCAGGTAGCGGCGCGCCGTCGCGGGGATGCGGAAGGTGTTCAGCCCGGCGAGCGGCTGGTCGTGGACGATGGGCAGGTCTGGGTGCATGACTTAACGGTTAAAAAATGTCGTTTCATTATAGTGGCTCACGCATTCCCGGCTTTCCAGCCTGGCAAAACGGTCGCGATCCGGGCCGTTGTCCGCTAAAATAGAGGGATTAATCTAAACGCTTTATCAAAAGAGGACACTTTCCATGCCATCGTTTGATGTGGTCTGCGAAGCAGACATGGTCGAAGTCAAGAACGCGGTCGAGCAATCGAACAAGGAGATCACGACCCGCTTCGACTTCAAGGGCAGCTCGGCCAATGTCGAACAGAAAGAGCGCGAACTGACCCTGCTCGCCGATTCCGAATTCCAGCTCGGCCAGGTCAAGGACGTGCTCATCAATAAGATGTCGAAGCGCAAGGTCGACGTGCGTTTCCTGGACGAAGGCAAGATCGAGAAGATCGGCGGCGACAAGGTCAAGCAGGTGATCAAGGTGCGCAACGGCATCGAGACCGACGACGCGAAAAAGATCACCAAGCTCATCAAAGAAAGCAAGATGAAGGTGCAGGCCAGCATCCAGGGCGAATCGGTGCGCGTCACCGGCGCCAAGCGCGACGACCTGCAGACGGCGATGGCGATGCTGCGCAAGGACGTGCAGGACCTGCCGCTGGCCTTCAATAATTTCCGCGACTAAATACCAGTCGCATCGTGGCCGGCCCCACCGGCTTGGACGGCGGCGCGCGCGCGGACAAGGATCCGCGGCGCCTTGCCCCGCTTGGAGTAGAATGGCGCCGTGCGAAATGCACGGGCGTTTGATGACGCTGCGCGCCGCCGCAACCCCGGGCAAATCAGGTAGTCTAAGGATAGCAATGAAACGTGTAGATGATTTCCGCCTACGAATGGGCAACAAGGAATATGTGCCCATCATGATCGGCGGAATGGGTGTGGACATCTCGACATCCGAGCTGGCCCTCGAAGCGGCCCGCCTCGGCGGCATCGGTCATATCTCCGACGCCATGTCGCAGGACGTATCCGACCGCAAGTTCGACACCACCTTCGTCAAAGACAAGACGAAGACCTACAAGTTCAACATCAACAATATGAACAAGGCGGTGGTCCAGTTCGACCTGGATCACCTGGCCGAGGCGACCCGTCGCCATGTCGGCGCGACCATGGAAGCGAAGAAAGGCGATGGCCTTATCTACGTCAATTGCATGGAAAAGCTGACCATGAACGCGCCGAAGGAAACCCTGCGTGTGCGCCTGGGCGCCGCCCTCGACGCCGGCATCGACGGCATCACCCTGTCGGCCGGCCTGCACCTGGGCTCGTTCGAGCTGATCAAGGACCACCCGCGCTTCCGCGACGCCCACCTGGGCATCATCGTGTCTTCGGTGCGCGCGCTGCAGCTGTTCCTGAAAAAAGTCTCGCGCCTGGACCGCAAGCCCGACTTCGTGATCGTCGAAGGCCCGCTGGCCGGCGGCCATCTGGGCTTCGGCATCGACGACTGGAAGCAGTACGACCTGCACACCATCATGGACGAGATCCATGCCTTCATGCAGGCCGAGCAGCTGGGCATCCCGGTGATCGCGGCCGGCGGCGTGTTTACCGGCTCGGACGCGGTCGGCTTCCTGGAAAAAGGCGCCGGCGGCGTGCAGGTGGCGACCCGCTTCACCGTGACCCACGAGTGCGGCCTGCCCGACAACGTCAAGCAGGAATACTTCCGCGCCAGCGAAGACGATATCGAAGTCAACGGCGTCTCGCCGACCGGCTATCCGATGCGCATGCTCAAGAACACGCCGGCGATCGGTTCCGGCATCCGTCCCGGCTGCGAATCGTATGGCTACCTGCTCGACGCCACCGGCAACTGCGCCTACATCAACTCGTACAACCGCGAGGTGCAGGCCCATCCCGACCAGAAGAAAGTAGTCGTGATGGACAAGACCTGCCTGTGCACGCATATGCGCAACTTCAATTGCTGGACCTGCGGCCACTATACCTACCGCCTGAAGGACACCACCCACCTGCTGGCGGACGGCAACTACCAGATCCTGAGCGCGGAACACGTGTTCAAGGATTACCAGTTCAGCGTGAACAACGAGATCGCGCTGCCGGCCAGGCAGGAAGCGGTGACGGCCTAAGCGCTCCTGCTCTTCCACTGAAAGCCACGGCGCACGCCGTGGCTTTTTGCTATGGGCGCCGCTGGCGCCACCGTTTTCTGCATTGGGTCAAGTGCGACCGGCCGCGGCAACTGACGTGCATCGTCGAGGCCGACGAAACCTTCCTGCTCGCTCCGCAAACAAGTTCACGCAAGCTCGACCGCGAACCGCGCAAGCGCGGCGGCAACGCGGCGCTGCGCGGCATCTACCCTGTCTGCTGGACCTGGGGGGTAATCGACTGGAAACGCAGCGGGAATGAACCGCTGTCGCGGGTGATTGCCTGTCAATGTGCGCGGACGCACCGAGCCAAGCGGCGGGCGCCGCTACGGTAGACCTTCCACCAGCACGGAGATCCCGATGAGCCAGCCAGAAAAACCCGTCCGCGTCGAACCCGCCACCATGCCTGCCGGCGGCTGGGGCTCGGTAGCCGATGTCACCGAGGCGCTCGGCGGCCAGAACGTGGTGCTGAAGGACACGCGCCTGTTGCTCAAGCAAAACAAGCCGGACGGCTTTGCCTGCGTCAGTTGCGCCTGGGCCAAGCCGGCCGACCCGCATCCCTTCGAATTCTGCGCCAGCGGCGCCAAGGCCACCGCCTGGGAAACCACGAGCCGCGCCATCGGCCCCGACTTCTTCGAGCGCCACACGCTCGCCGAACTGGAAACCTGGAGCGACCACGAACTGGAAGACCACGGCCGCCTGACGGCGCCGCTGCGCTACGATCCCGCCAGCGACAGGTATCTTCCGATCGACTGGAACGTGGCCTTCGCCGAGATCGGCGCCCACCTGCGCGCCCTCGATCGCAAGAGGGTGGTGTTTTACGCGTCCGGCCGCGCCTCGCTGGAAACCTCGTATATGTACCAGCTGCTGGCGCGCATGTACGGCAATAACAACCTGCCGGACAGCTCGAACATGTGCCACGAGAGCACCTCGGTCGGCCTGCAGAAGACCATCGGGGTCGGCGTCGGCACCGTCGGGCTGAACGACTTCGCGCACACCGACTGCATCCTGTTCTTCGGCCAGAACGTGGGCGTGAACAGCCCGCGCATGCTGCACCAGCTGCAGGAAGTGCGCGAACGCGGCGTGCCGATCGTCACCTTCAACCCATTGCGCGAACGCGGCCTGGTGAGCTTCACCAACCCGCAGTCGCCGCTCGAGATGCTCACCAAGCACGAGACCGCGATCAGCACCCAGTACCACCAGGTCAGGCCGGGCGGCGACACGGCCGCCATCATGGGCATGTGCAAGGCCGTCTTCGCGTTCGACGATGCGGCGCAGGAGCGCGGCGCGCAGCGCGTGATCGACGTCGCCTTCATCGCGGAACACACCCATGGCTTCGACGCGTTCGAGCGCGCCGTGCGCGCCTGCGGCTGGGACGCGATCGAGCGCGAATCGGGCCTGCCGCGCGCCGCGCTGGAAGGCGCCGCCGACGTCTACTGCAAGGCCGGCGCCGTGCTGGGCGTGTACGGCATGGGCCTGACCCAGCACCGCAACGGCGTGCAGAACGTCACCATGCTGGTCAACCTGCTGCTCTTGCGCGGCAATATCGGCAAGCCCGGCGCCGGCATCTGCCCGGTGCGCGGCCACTCGAACGTGCAGGGCCAGCGCACGGTCGGCATCACCGAGAAGCCCGAGCTCGCCCCGCTCGACAAGCTCAGCGAGCAGTACGGCTTCGAGCCGCCGCGCGACGAGGGGTTGACCACGGTCGACGCCTGCGAGGCGATCCTCAAGCGCGAGCTGCAGGCCTTTATCGGCCTGGGCGGCAACTTCCTGCGCGCGGTGCCCGAGACCCGGCTGATGGAAGCGGCCTGGCGCGAGCTGCCGCTGACGGTGCAGGTCGCCACCAAGCTCAATCGCAACCACGTCATCCACGGCAAGGCCGCCTACCTGCTGCCCTGCCTGGGGCGGACCGAGATCGACCGCCAGCGCTCCGGGCCGCAGGCGGTCACGGTCGAGGACAGCACTTCGTGCATGCACGGATCGCGCGGGATGGCCGAGCCGGCCGCCACGACCCTGCTGTCCGAGCCCGCCATCGTGGCCGGCATCGCCAGGGCCACGCTGGAGCCGAACCCGCGCGTCGACTGGGATGGCTGGGTCGCCGACTACGGCAGGATCCGCGACGCGATCGAGGAAACCTTCCCCGAGATCTTCCGCGATTTCAACGCACGCATGTGGACGCCGGGAGGCTTCCGCAAGCCGCTCGCCGCCGCCGAACGGATCTGGAACACCGACAGCGGCAAGGCCGAATTCACGACGCCCGACGAATTGCCCGGCAATCCCGACCTGCCAGGCGGCCCGCAAGTGCTGCGCCTGTTCACGATCCGCAGCGACGGCCAGTTCAACACCACGATCTACAGCAATGACGACCGCTTCCGCGGCATCCACGGCAGCCGCATGGTCCTGTTCATGGCGCAGGCCGACATGGCGCGCCATGGGCTGGCCGAGGGCGACCGGGTGGCGTTGCGGACGGCGGCCGACGACGGCGTCGAGCGCCGCGTGGACGGCCTGCAGGTCGTGCCCTATGACGTGCCGCCCGGCTGCATCGCCGGCTACTACCCCGAATGCAATCCGCTGATCCCGCTGTGGCACCACGCAAAAGAAAGCAAGGTGCCGGCGGCGAAATCGATCGACGTGCTGCTCGAACGCAGCGCCGGAGGCAGTGCTGTTGCGCACGTCACGTAACGCTTGCCAAGCGAATTCGGAACAGGTGTAAGCTGGCTTCACGCAGGCGCAAGCCGCATCGCGGCGCGCTTTGATGCGAGAAAGGCGGCCCGACATGTCGACGTTCGACCCTTCCGAGCAGGTCAGCTTTCTGGCTGACGACGCTGGCACGATCCTTACCTGGAATCCGCGCTGCGCCGCGCTGTTCGGCCTGGCGGCGCCGGAGGCCCTCGGCCGCGATGCCGCCCGGCTGCTGGGGCAGCCGTCCTGGCCGGCCCTGCTCGCGGCCGGCACTGGCCACGTCGACCTGCCGTCGCCGGCGGGCCGCGCCGCCAACGTCGCGCTGGCGGCCCAGTTCGATGCGGATGGCGCGCCGCACGGCGTCAGCGTCAATGTGGTTCCCGCCGTCTCCGCGCTGTCCGAAAGCGAACGCATCGGCACCACAGCCTTGCGCGACATCGTCGACCTGTTGCCGGGAACGTTCTACATCCTCGACCAGGAGGGCCGGATCCTGATGTGGAATCACAATCTCGAGCGGCTGTGCGAGATGATGCCCGAAGAACTGGCCACGGCCAATGCCTTCGAGCTGCTCGATCCGCGCGACCGGCAACAGGCGATCGACAAGGTCAACGGCCTGTTCGAGCGCAATACCGAGGTCGAGATGGAGGTCGACTACGTGTCGCGCAGCGGACGCGAGACGCCCATGCTGCTGTGCGGGGCCCGCATCGCCTGCAATGGCGGCCAGTACCTGTTCGGCATGGGCATCGACATCTCCAAGCGGCGCGCGCGCGAACGCCAGATGAACCTGTACAAGCGCGCGCTCGACGCGGCCAGCAACGGCGTCATCATCGCCCGCAACGGCAGTCCGGACCGGCCTGCCGAATACGTGAACCCGGCGTTCGAACGCATCACCGGCTACCAGGCCGACGAAGTCATCGGCAAGGACCCGCGCTTCATGGCCGCGCCGGGCATGGATGCGGACGAACGCGGCCGCATGCGCACGGCCCTGCACGCACAGCGCTCGGTCCATGTGGTGCTGCGCAACCTGCGCAAGAACGGCGAACTGTTCTGGAACGACCTGCACATCACCCCGGTCCACGACGACAACGGCCAGGTGACGCATTTCGTCGGCATCCTGGTCGACGTCACGGCCAGCAAGCAGCGCGCCGACCACCTCGAGCATCAGGTCAACCACGACAGCCTGACCGGCCTGGCCAACCGTACCCTGCTGTGGGACCGGCTCGACCACGCCGTGCACCTGGCCCAGCGCCACCAGACGCTGGTGGCGACCGTGCTGATCGACCTCGACAACTTCAAGACCATCAACGACACCTTCGGCCACGATGCCGGCGACGCCGTGCTCAAGGTGGTGGCGCGGCGCCTGCAGGCGACCGTGCGCGACAGCGACACGGTGGCGCGCATGGCGGGCGACGAGTTCGTGATGGTGCTGGTCGACCAGCCCAGCCTGCGCTTCACCCTGCGCATGGTCGAGCGGGTGCGGCGCGCCCTGGTGATGCCGGTGGCTTTCGGCGGCAGCGAGATCCCGGTCGGGGCCAGCCTCGGCGTGGCCTCCTTCCCGCACGACGGCCGCACCTCGGCCGACCTGGTGCGCGCGGCCGACATGGCCATGTACCGCGCCAAGCACCATGGCGGCGGCGTGCATTTCTTTTCCAGCGAGATGCGCTCGGCCAGCGCGGCGCGCGCGGCGCTGGCCGGCAGCATGAAGAGCGCGCTCGATGACGACGAGCTCTTTCTGCTGTTCCAGCCGCGCATGGACGCACGCAGCGGCAAGGTGCGCGGCTTCGAGGCGCTCCTGCGCTGGAACCATCCCGAGCACGGGATCATGCTGCCGGCCGCCTTCCTGGCCGAAGCCGAGGAAAGCGGACTGATCGTCGAGATCGGCAGCCGGGTGCTGGACCGGGCCTGCGCCTTCGCGCGCGATTTGCGCCATGCCGGCTATACGGCGCTGCCGGTGGCGGTCAATGTCTCGCACCGCGAATACAGCCGGCCGACCTTCATCGCCGGCATCGCCGAGCGCATGTCGCGCTACGGCCTGCCGCCCGGCACGCTCGAGATCGAGATCCCCGAGGCCGACCTGATCCGCAACCCGGGCCTGGGACGCGACCTGGCCGCCCAGCTGCGCGACGTCGGGGCCATGCTGTCGATCGACCAGTTCGGGCGCGGCATCTCCGACCTGCATTTCCTGCAGCAGCTGTCGGTGCGCCAGGTCAAGCTGTCGAGGCTGGCGGTGCACAATATCGCCAACCACGGTCGCGGCGGCTCGCTGGCCAAGGCCTTGATCGACATCGGCCGCAACCTCGACATCACGGTGGTCGGCGAAGCGGTCGAGACCGAGGCGCAGGTCGAGTTCCTGCGCAACCACGGCTGCGACCAGATGCAGGGCCAGTGGTTCAGCGAACCGCTGTCGGCCGACGCGGCGCGCCACCTGCTGGCGCAGCGGCAGCACGGGGCCTGACGCCAAGCGACGCTCGCTTGTCCTGCGCCTGAACTGCCGGCTCGGTGACGGCGCGACCTTTTCCCGCACCTGAATGCCGTCCATTCCCCGAATCCTGCAGGCTGTCGCAGGGGGCTGGCCCTGACGCGCCCGGCGCGTTAAAGTTGCATCATTCCAATGCCGGGCATGCCCGGCCGCCATTGCCCGCCATGGGCTGGCAATGACAAACAGACAAGATTGACGACGCCATGCATGCACGCAGTTCGACACAACAGTATTTGACCGGCATCCTGTCCTGGCTTTACCGGGCCTTCGACGCCGTCGCGACCTGGGTGACCCAGCTGTCATGGTGGAAGTTCCTCCTGTTCGCCTGCCTGACCCTGACCGCCGCCGCCATCCTGCAGGAAGAACTGTTCAACGGCCCGGCGCAGGAGGACATCGCGCGCGCCGAGCGCGAGGCCGGCCGCCGCAGCGAAGCCAGCATCCTGATCGACGAGAGCGGCATCCGCTTCAATCCGCGCAACCGCGCGCGCGGCAATGGCGCCGATCCGGTCGATCCGGCGGCGCCCGCCGAGCCGGCCGCGCCGGCGGAACCGGGCGCGCCCGAGACGCCGCGCGCACCGCTGCCGCCGTCCCCGCCGGCCATCGGCGGCAACGGCATCAATGTCCACCCGGGCGACGATTCGGTCCACATCGAGCTGCCGCCGCAGATCGGCGAAGAGTTGTCGAACGCGATCGAGGCCGCGGTCGAGGACGCCGCCGAACAGAAAGTGTCGCGTTATCACAAGCAGGCCTCGACCTGGTTCATGAACTTCGTGCTGCTGCTGCTGCTCGCGCTGTTCGGCACCAAGGCCCTGGTCGGCGGCAAGAAACGCGCCGATGCCGAAGCACAAGTCGCGAATGCCGCCGCCGAGCGCGAAGCCATGCAGCGCCAGCTGTCGGAAACGAAGATGCAGATGATGCAGGCCCAGGTCGAGCCGCACTTCCTGTTCAATACCCTGGCTTCGGTCGAGCACCTGATTCAGGTCGATCCGCCGCGCGCCTCGGCCATGCAGCGCAGCCTGATCCAGTACCTGCGCGCGGTGCTGCCGCAGATGCGCGACAACGCCGTGCTCACCGGCCTGGGCCGCGAAGTGGACATGGTGACCGCCTACCTGGCCCTGCTCAAGATGCGGATGGAAGAACGCCTGACGGTCGACCTGCAGATTCCCGATGGCCTGCGCAGCGCGGCCTTCCCGCCCATGATGCTGCAATCGATGGTCGAGAACGCCATCAAGCACGGCCTGGAATGCAAGCCCGAAGGCGGCACGCTCAGGATCGTCGCCGAGGTGGCCGACAGCAAGCTGCGCGTGACCGTGACCGACGACGGCGTGGGCTTCGGCGTGGTGCCGAGCGACGGCACCGGCCTGGGCCTGCAGACGATCCGCGACCGCCTGAAACTGCTGCATGGCGATGGCGCCCGCCTGCACATCGGCGCCAACAGCCCGAGCGGCGTGATCGCGACGATCGAAGTGCCCTACCAGCTATCGAAACAGGGGTGAAACCGCCCCGGCTTGCCTGCGGCCCTGTTTCATTGAATAATCATTCAATAATAAACCTGTAAAGAGACCACCATGCCTACCGCGATTATTGCCGACGACGAAAGACTGATGCGCGAACAACTGCGCATGCGCCTGCAGGAAGCCTGGCCCGAGCTGCAGATCGTCGGCGAAGCGAAGAATGGCGAAGAAGCCGTGCAACTGGTCGGCGAGCTGCGCCCCGACCTGACCTTCCTCGATATCCGCATGCCGGGCAAGACCGGCATGGAAGCGGCGCGCGAGATCGGCGACCGCAGCCAGATCGTGTTCGTCACCGCCTACGACCAGTATGCGGTCGAAGCCTTCGAACGCGGCGCCATCGACTACGTGCTCAAGCCGACCGAGCCGGACCGCCTGAAGATCACGGTCGACCGCCTCAAGGAACGCCTGGACAAACCGGAAGCCGCGGGCAGCGTCAACGACAGCGTGTCGGCCATGCTGAGCCAGCTGGCCGAGAAGATCGCCGCGCCGAAGCAAAAGCACCTGCAGTGGATCCAGGCCAGCATCGGCCAGGACTTGCGCATGATCCCGGTCGAGGAGATCCTGTTCTTCCGCTCCGACGAGAAATATACCGCCGTGCAAACGGCCAGCTTCGAGGCCCTGATCCGCAAGCCGGTGCGCGACCTGGCCGATGAGCTCGACCCTTCGCTGTTCTGGCAGATCCACCGCGCGACCCTGGTCAACGTGAATGCGATCGAGGGCGTGACGCGCGACATCCGCGGCCGCCACCTGGTACTGGTCAAGGGCCGCCCGGAAAAACTTGAAGTCAGCCGCAGCTTCCTGCACCTGTTCAAGCAAATGTAATGACCCGGGGGGCGGCGCCCCGGCGCCTTGTCTGGCCTCAACGCCCCTGCCCCTGCTGCGCGTAATGTAGAGGACCCGGCCCGCATCCGCGGACCTCTCTTCTATCCGTGTATCCCGCATGAGACCTCAGCGCAGGGCACGCAGTCGCCGCACCGGCCCGGCCATGCTGGTGGCCGGCTTCCTGGGCGCTTATTGCGCCGGCAATATGGCGGCCGCGTTGCGCCGGGCGCGCAATCCGCAGCGCAATTCGCGCAGCTTCGACGGCCGCCGCATCGTCCACAGCGCCAGCGACGCCATCCTGTCGGTCGACGAGGACACCACCATCCTGCTGGCCAACCCGGCCGCGGCCCGGATGTTCAATGCCAGCGTCGGCGCCATGCAGGGTTCCCGGCTGTCGCGCTTCATCCAGCCGCCCACGCCAGAGGCGCACACCCCGCTCGACTATTTCCCGGCCGGCGGCGGGCGCGCGGGACGGCGCGCCACCGACTACGCCGTCACCGGCATCCGCAGCGGCGGCCAGCTGTTTCCCGTCGAAGGATCGATCTCGAGCGTCGATCACGACGGGCGGCCCGTGTTCACGGTGATCCTGCGCGACGTCTCCGAACGCCACCTGGTGCAGCAAAAGCTGGCGCGCTCGCACGACCAGCTGCGCCAGCTCTCTTCGGCGCTGCAAAGCATCCGCGAAGAGGAGCGCACCCACATCGCGCGCGAGCTGCACGACGACCTCGGCCAGCTGCTGGCCTCGCTGCGCATGGACCTGACCCTGCTGACCCGGGTCGACCACCTGCCCGACGCCAGCGTGCGCCTGCTTGCCGGCATGGAAAGCAATCTGTTGACCGCCATCGCCTCGCTGCGCCGCATCGCCAGCAACCTGCGGCCGCGCGCGCTCGACGAAGGCGGCCTGTACTTCGCGCTGCAGGGCTTGCGTGACGAATTCGTCGAACGCCACGGCATCGCCTGCACCCTGCTGGCCGACGAGGCCGAACTGCGCCTGGACGATGCCGCCAGCACCGCCGTGTTCCGCATCGTGCAAGAGGCGCTGACCAATATCGCGCGCCATGCGGGGGCGCGAAACGTCCTGCTCAACCTCTACCGCACCAACGGCGAACTGCTGGTGACGATCCAGGACGATGGACGCGGCATCCGCGCCGAAGACATGGAAAAAGCGCAGTCGCTGGGCCTGGTCGGCATGCGCGAACGGGTCTGGGCCATGCACGGCGACATCACGATCGCCGCCGACGAACCGCCCGGCACCCGCATCGACATCGTGCTGCCGCTCGCAGGCCACGCGGCCTGACCGCATCCGCGGTGGCAAATGTAAAGATGATTATTCGAGGTATTGCGTAAAAACAACATAGTCAGGATGTCATGAACTCGACATATTGGCCCGATAAGATCGCTGTCGATCTGAGTTGACTTGCTAACTCAACATCTTGTCGAAACCAAACTGGAGATCTTCATGAAGTATAAGTTCCTGGCCGCCGCCGTGCTGTCGTCCCTGCCACTGTTCGCCCACGCCCAGACCAATGTCCAGATCTACGGTGTGATGGACGCCGCGATCGCGGTCGAGGACAACGACGCACCGGGCCAAGACCGTCGTACCACCGTCAGCTCGGGCAACCAGTCGAGCAGCCGCCTCGGCTTCCGCGGTACCGAAGATCTCGGCAATGGCCTGAAAGCCATGTTCAACATCGAAGCCGGCGTGTCGCTCGACACCGGCGCCACCGACTCGCAGACCTTTGGCCGCCGCGCCGTGGTCGGCCTGCAGGGCAACTTCGGTACCCTGACCGTCGGCCGCGAATACTCGCCGATCGCCGCCGTCGCCGCTGCCTCGGACATCAACGGCCAGGGCCTGTACGGCTCGAACCTGTCGGCCTTCGGCACCGGCCGCCTGACCCGTCGCCTGGCCAACTCGGTCAACTACAAATCGAACTCGCTGTCGGGCTTCACCGTCAACGCGGCCTATTCGACCGGTGAAACCACCGTCGACCCATCGGGCGATCTGATGGGCGTCTCGCTGGAATACAAGAACGGCGGCCTGTACCTGGGCGCCGGCTACCACGCCATCGAGCGCCTGACCGAAGGCGACGACAAGGAAATGGCGTTCGGCGCCGGCTACAACTTCGGCGCGTTCGAAATCAAGGGTAACTGGATGAAAGCCGAGCTGGAAGGCGCCGGCCCTGCCGTCGATCCTGAATACACCAACGCCAACATCGGCGCGTCGTACACCGTCGGCGCGAACAAGTTCTTCCTGAACTTCCAGCAGCAGAAACAGGACAACACCGACGCCAAGGGCAATACCGTGTCGGTGTCGTACACCTACTCGCTGTCGAAGCGCACCAATGTCTACACGACCTACGCCCAACTGCGCAACAACGGCCGCGGCGTGTTCGGCATCAACGCTTCGTCGAACAACGTGACCCCGCCAGCCACCGCCCTGGGCGCCGATCCATCGGTGTTCACGGTCGGCCTGCGTCACTCGTTCTAACCCGCATCGGCGCACAGGCGCCGCGATGTTCGACGCCGGCCCTGCCGGCGTTTTTTTAGGCGCTGTGCGCGTTAGATCGTTATTTCCCGGCGACAAATCGCGCACTGGATAATTGTGATTAGCAATTGCGCTGGTGTACGCAACTCGCCGTCATCCAGCAAGCGCTGCCAGCCGGAATAGTTCACCAGGTAGCGACTGGCGATGCCATTGAAGCGCCTGAGCCAGGTCTTGAAGCGGGCATGCCAGCCATTGACGTGATTGAGATGGATCACGCCGCGGGCCCTGATCCCGGCGCGCAGGTTGATGGCCTCATGCGCGATACCGGTGTCGCGCGCGAAGACCCGGTAGGCGGCGGCCGAATCGCTGATCAACAGCACGTCCGGCGCCAGCACGGGCAGCAGGCAATCCTTGAGCCGGGCGGCGCTCACCGGCCCGCGCCCGGTGTGAAAATCCAGTGTCCGCCTGCTCCGGTCGCGCGCGACGAGCAGGCATGCATGTTCGCGGCCGACACCGCGCCGCGTGGCCACGCCCCCGCGCCGGCGTGGCGGACGCGTCAGGTGGCGCGCACCCTTTTGCGATTCGAGCAGATAGGTCTCGTCGGCCTCGACCATGCCTTCGATGCGTTCTGGACGTTTGCGCGCCGCCCCCGGCACGAAGCGGTGACGCCAGCGAAAACTGGTGGTGCGGTGCACGCCGACGAGTTTGGCGGCTGCGCGGACCGTGCGCGACTCCAGCACGCACTGCAGATAGGGGAGCCAGGCGGCTTTCTTGCGCAACCTTGCCAACGGTGTGTTGGTCAGCGCATTGAAGCTGCGCCGGCAGGCCAGGCAGCGCCAGCGCTGCAGGCCGCTGGCCGCGCCGCAGCGATGGACGCGTGGGCACTGGCAATGCGGACAGCACGGCGTGCCGGCGGCCCCGGCAATCAGGTCGAGGCACGCGCCATGATCGGCAACGGCGACGAGCCAGTCGCGCAGCCTGGCC
>Ga0247725_1000356_pt1 | contig 38044 bp, 34 predicted proteins | sample OKSTACKMCFT3sol_FD_183021 | JGI IMG/M metagenome (GOLD analysis project Ga0247725, IMG submission 183021) | Subsurface sediment microbial communities from gas well in Oklahoma, United States - OK STACK MC-FT3-sol | ecosystem: Environmental > Terrestrial > Deep subsurface > Rock core/Sediment...
GGGAGCACGCTTTACGCACGTTCACGCTTTTCCTTCTGGATGCGCTCATAGATCTCTTCCCGATGAACCTCGATTTCCTTCGGGCAATTCACGCCAATGCGGACCTGGTTACCTTGCACGCCCAGGACAGTCACCGTGATGTTGTCGCCGATCATCAGGGTTTCACCTATACGACGTGTCAGAATTAGCATTTGAGGCTCCTTGGTATGGTTTCTGTGAGCCACAAGATACAGGCTCTCAGTCGAACATCCAGCCAAGTCGCCATGCCCAAGTAGTGTTTCGTGAGCCCACTTTGGCTTTGAGTTTTTGCCGTGCTGGGTAGACTCCGATCGACTCTTGATCGTTGCGGCCACTATGAAGAAACGACACTACATTCCCTTTGTAATTTCAGCTGTTCTGCTGGCCGGCATGGCAGGCACTGTGTACCTAGCAGATCGCGATCTATTCGTTGAGGATGCTGACGAAGCAAAATCTGCCGTTGCCGCAGACTTTCTGGCTCAGCCTGATCTGTTCGATTTCGATTCGGCGTCTGCCCGGCTGGCGGCGAGTCGCATGGAGGGGGGGTATGGCGTATGCGCTTCCGGAGTTGAAATCACTGCTGAGCAGTACGTTGAGCTCGCCGAGACGACTGCCAAGTACGCTGCCACACCTGGAGTGAAGCTGGCTCTGAATAAGGCCCTCCAGGATGGCAGCATCAGCGACTGTGACTACCGGGTGCTTTTGACCCTAACGTCAGCCCTCAAAAACGAGGGACAGAAACCAGCTATTGCAACCAACTCATGACCGCTTCCTGGCCCCACTTCGCCTTCCATTCTTTGATCTGGCCGTTATTGATGCTCTTTACGGTCACGACTTCGCCGGTGTGCGGGTTCTTGAATGTTTTTTCGGCGCGCACGCGGCGAGCTGGGGCCTGCTTCTCTTCGGTGCCGAAGATTTTGATGATGTCCTTAAGAGACCGCCCGTATTCACCCATGAGCCCGGTCAGCTTGGCGTGGAATTCCGCTTCTTTTTTGAAGCTTTCAGAAGACATCAGCTTCTCTCGCTTCGAATTCAATTCACTGATCTGTTCATCGATTAGCTGCAATTCGTGCAGTAGGGACATGATTAACTCCAGTAGCGACTATGAGTAGTTCAGATATGCAAATGGGTTTTCCATCGCTGGCTGAAGATACTGACTTCAATAGTAGTGCTCAACAGCGCCGTGTCACAAAATCATCGCCAGTTTCTGCGCCACGCAATAAGGCTCCTGACCAAGTAAAGCTCCCGCTCACTGAGATGTTTGAAAACTACCTCTTGAATGAGTCGGTGATGGCCGGCTATGGGAACTTGGTAGCCATCTATGACCTCCTGCCAAGATTTTATGGCTGGAAGAAGCGAACCGACTTTGGCGATGGCCTTTGCACGGAGTTCACAGGCAGCATCAAAGGAAACCTGTTTCACGTACAGATGACCGCTGCTGCGATCCAGAAGCGGATTAGGATCAAGGAAGAATCTCAAGGCCAGCCTCTTGAGGAAGCCCAGGAAATCATTCCGATCTCTACGCGGACTCGATCTGAAACGGTTTTGATGTATCCAGGAATGCGCGAGGAACTCGTTGAGGATGCTCTTCGAAAGTTCTCCGTTATCGGCAACGGCTTCGTTGATGGCAGCCAGCGGCGGCGCACCCTGAACCATGCAGCGTACAGCGCCGGGACGAAGAAGATTGTCAGCAGTGTCGCCACGCTGAGGCCACCCATGATTGCTATAGCCATCGGCCCCCAGAACACACTGCGTGTTAGCGGGATCATCGCCAACACGGTGGCCAGCGCCGTCAGCATCACCGGTCGAGCCCGGTGGATGGCAGCCTCCAATATCGCGCCCCACACATCGAGCCCTTCGGCGATCTCGACTTGCACCTGATCGATCAGGATCACCGAGTTGCGCATGATCATGCCGCCAAGGGCGATGATGCCAAGGATCGCCACGAAGCCCAGCGGCGCCTGAAACACCAGCAGCGCCGGCACCACGCCAATCAAGCCCAGTGGAGCGGTTAGCACCACCATCCACATGCGCGAGAAGCTCTGCAATTGCAGCATCAACAGCAGCAGAATGATGACCATCATCAGCGGAGCAACTGCCAGTAACGCCTGGTTGGCCTTGTCGCTTTCCTCCACCGCACCACCGACGTCGATGCGGTAGCCCGAGGGCAGTTTGGCCTCGATTTCCTTTAACTGCGGCCGGATCTCCTGCGTCACCGACACACCCTGCTCGCCATCCTTGACGTCGGCGCGCACGGTGATCGCCATGTCGCGGTTGCGTCGCCACAGCACCGGTTCTTCCAGCTCGTTGCTCACCTGGGCCACCTGCGACAACGGTACTACGCTGCCTTGGCGCGTGTAGAGGTTGATGTCTTTCAGGGTGTCGAGGCTCAGGCGTTCCTCGGGCACGGCACGCGCCACGATATCGATCAAGTCCTCACTCTCGCGCAACTGCGACAGGGTCGCGCCATTCATCACGCTCTGAGTGACCAGCGCCACGTCGGTCGGCGCCAGGCCTAGCGCATTCGCCTTGTCCTGATCCAACTGTACCTTCAATGTGCGCACCGGGTCGTTCCAGTCGAGCTGGACGTCACGCACTTTCGGGCTTGACGCGACCACATGCTCCACCTCGCGAGCGATCTTGCGCACCTTCTGAGTGTCAGGGCCGACGACGCGAAACTGCACCGGGTAACCGACGGGTGGGCCTAACTCCAGCCGGGTCACACGCACCCAGGTTTGCGGGAACTGCTGGTCGACCGTACTCATCAGCCGCTTGCGCACTCGCTCGCGCGCGTCCAGGTTCTTGGTCATGACGATGAACTGGGCATAGCCTGAATTGGGCAGCTCAGGGTTGAGCGAGAGAAGGAAGCGCGGCGCGCCAGCTCCGGTGTAAGCGGTGTAGAAGCGCACGTCCTCGTCCTTCGCCAGGGTTTCCTCCATACGTTTAACCTGTTCGGTGGTTGCCGCAAAGGAAGAGCCCTCTTTAAGGCGTAGGTCGACGACCAGCTCAGGACGCGAACTGTTGGGGAAAAACTGCTGCGGCACCAGCTGCATGCCGACTAGGGCCAAGACCAGGGCGCCGAAGGTTGCGCCGATGACCACCCAGCGGCGCTCGATGGCAACATCGATCAGGTGACGTAGGTTACGGTAGAACTTGGCGTCGTACGGATTACCGCCATGCTGGTGCTTACCCAAGTCGTCAGGCAGCAGCTTGACTGCGAGATAGGGCGTAAAAATGCCGGAGCATATCCACGAAAACAGCACTGCGGCGCCGACGATCCAGAAGATGCCGCCGGCGTACTCGCCGGTGGTGGACTTCGACAGACCTATCGGCAGAAAGCCGACCACGGTGATCAGCGCACCGGTCAGGCGCGGCATGGCAGTCGCCGAATAGGAGAAGGCCGCCGCCTTCACGCGGTCCCAACCGGTTTCCATCTTCGCCACCATCATCTCGATGGCGATGATGGCGTCATCCACCAGCAGCCCCAGCGCGATGATCAGCGAGCCGAGCGAGATGCGTTCGAGGTTCCAGCCCATCGCCAGCATCACCAGCGCCACGCCGCCCAGCACCAGCGGCACTGTGGTCGCGACCACCAGGCCGGCGCGCCAGCCCAAGCTGACCAAGCTGACCAAGCTGACCACGATCACGATAATCAGTGCTTCGGCCAGCGCGTGCACAAAGTCATGAATTGCGTCTTTCACCGTGGTGGGTTGGTCGGCCACCAGCTCCAGCTCCACGCCATAGGGCAGCTCGGACTGGATCTTGGCAACTGCCGCGTCCATCGCCTGGCCAAGGTCGACGATATTGCCATCGTTACTCATGGTGATGCCGAGCATCAGCACCGGCTGGCCGTTGTGACGCACCGTGTAGACGGGTGGATCCTCGAAGCCGCGGGTAACGGTAGCGATATCACCGAGCCTGATCAGTCGCCCACCTGCGGAGATGGGCACGTTGCGGATGGCCTCTACGCTGGCGAACTGGCCACTAACACGCACCATGACGCGGTCGCCGCGGGTGTCGATCTGGCCCGCAGGCAGCAGCGTATTCTGGCTCTTGAGGCTGTCGGCGATGGCCAGCGGGGTGATGCCCAGCGCGGCCAGACGCTCATGGGAGAACTCGACATACACGCGCTTGGCCTGCTTGCCGATGACATCGATCTTCTTGACCATCGGCACCTTCAGCATGCGCCGCTTGATGTCCTCGGCCACATCGGACAGCTCAGCATGGCCGATACCGTCGCCCTTTATGGCGTACATCAGGCCGTACACGTCGCCGTATTCGTCGTTGACGATTGGGCCGATCACGCCGTCGGGCAACTCGAGGCTCAGGTCATTGAGCTTCTTGCGCGCCTGGTACCAGGCCTCGCGCTGGTCGGTTTTGGAGGTACCGCCGCGCACGGTGAGCGTCATGCCCGCGTAGCCTTGCCGCGCATAGCCACCTGGACTGGAGGATGCTTGATCACGGCTGTCCTTTTCTGGCCTGCGTTAACTACCTAAACGGCAGATCAGCGCCCTGCTTCGCAATTCAACAGAGCCTTTCCAGGTACTCACCCAAGGAATACTGATGATCCGTTTGTTCGCATTAATCACGTCTGTCCTGTTCATCTCCGGCTGCGGTCTTATACCCAAAATCGGTACACCATCTGAGGCGCTGAAAATTGCAGATGCCATGGGCGTACCTGCCCAAGTCATCTGAAAACAAGCGAGGTTCGCGAGTCCTTGAACGACGAAGTCGGGGCGGCTTTTATAGACCCTGAGGCGACGCTGTTCTGGCTGCACCTTGGCGACACTCACCAGATCGGCAAACTGGGCAATTTCCATGGCAGCGCGTCCTGTGGGCGGAATTGAGCAAAATCATTGCCCCCACTGTAGCGCCCAGGCCAGGGCGGACTATTTCTCTTAAGACATATACATCTGCCGCCTTTGGGTTAGGCAAAAAAGAGGGCAACCGCTAACAGCGGTTGCCCTCTTTAATTACTTAATGGACCTTAAATCGCGCTTGAATCCATTTCACCGGTCCGAATCCGTACGGCCTTTTCCACATCACAGACGAATATCTTGCCGTCGCCAATCTTTCCGGTGGCTGCTGCTTTGATGATTGCATCAACAGCCGCATCACAGAGATCGTCGGTGACCACTGCCTCGACTTTGACCTTGGGAATCAAGTCAACGACATACTCTGCCCCCCGGTAAATCTCGGAATGGCCCTTTTGCCGGCCAAAGCCTTTTACCTCGGTGACCGTCAATCCATGCAGGCCAACCGCAGAGAGCGCCTCGCGCACATCGTCGAGCTTGAATGGTTTTATTATCGCCATGATCAGTTTCATTTAATCATCCCCTCAGTTGGAGTACCGATAACCGACTTCGCCGTGGGCCGAGAGATCCAGGCCATCGACCTCAGCCTCGTCTTCCACACGCAAGCCGCCGCACAAGGCCGCCGCGATCTTGAACGCGACCCAGCTGGTCACTGCGGAGAAAAGGATGCTGAACAGCAAGACACCGCCATTGACCTGCAATTGATCCAGCAGGCTGCGGTCAGCGAGAAAGCCCTGCCCGCCCAATGCCGTCATGGCAAACACCGGGGTCAGCAAGCCACCGATGATGCCGCCGACACCATGCACACCGAATACATCGAAGGCATCGTCGAGGCCGATGATCGGCTTGAGTTTTTCCACCGCCCACACACAGATCGGCGCAACCACAATGCCCAGCACGATGGCGCCCATCGGACCGACATAGCCGCAGGCCGGGGTAATCGCAACCAGCCCGGCGATGGCGCCGGAAATGGCGCCGAGCATGCTTGGCTTGCCGCGGTGCTTCCACTCCACCAGCATCCACGCCAACGCACCGGCACAACTGGCGAGCATGGTGTTGACGATCACCAGCATGGCAAAGCCATTGGCGGCCAGGGCACACCCGCCGCAGAAGCCCAACCAGCCCACCCACAACAACGAACCGCCGGTCATGGTCATGGTCATGTTGTGCGGGGTCAGCGCCGAGGTGCCGTAGCCACGCCGCCGGCCGATCAGGTAGGCACCGACCAGGGAGGCGATACCGACGTTGACGTGCACCACGTTACCGCCAGCAAAATCCTGTGGGCCGAGCTGGAAGACCCAGCCGCCGCCCCAGGCCATGTGCGCCATCGGGATGTAGTTGATGGTCAGCCAGACCGCCAGGAACACCAGCACCGCCGAGAACTTCATCCGCTCGGCAAAGGAGCCGGCGATGATCACGGGCGTGATCGCGGCAAACAGCAACATAAACAGGAAGTAGAGCAACTCGGGGATGGTGCCCGTCAGCGCATCGGGGCCAACGCCCTTGAGAAACAACTTGTCCCAACCACCGATAAACGCCTGCAGGCTACCGCCGTCCGTGAAGGTCAGGGTGTAGCCATATAACGCGAACAGCACGCTCATCAGCGAAGCGCCAGCAAAAATCTGCATCAGCAACGACAGCACGTTTTTACTGCGCGCCAGGCCGCCGTAGAACAGCGCCAGGCCTGGCAAGGTCATGAGCAACACAACCAACGAGCACACCACCAGAAACGCCGTATCGCCACTGTTAAGCACCGGCGCATCCGCTGCTTGTGCCACACCCGTCGCCAGTGAAGCCAGCGCGGCGGTTGCCCCCTTCCTCCAGAACTGCATAAGTTTTGTCATGTCCCACTCCTAGCAAATGATCACGAGTCCACAATCGTTTTTTGCTCCGCTGAAAATTCCTATTGGGAATATTTCATTCCTTTTGATAAAGCAAACAACTTGCCAAGTTTGTGTTTCAACGCAGAAAAATCCGCCATCCGGCCAAGGCCAGCGGCGGCAGCACAGGTCGCAGTGGACGCAGGGATTGAAGGTGCTTTCAGGCGCATCAATGCGCGCAGAACAGCCCCAGGAAAGGGCGCAATAGAGCGCTGCGGCACAATCGCGGGGCGATTGCGTTTGAAGGCTTTTTTCACCGGCAAATGTGCGCTGCCCATCGCCTATAAAGGATGGCCAGCAGCGTTACAGACGCTCCAGCACCACCCCTTCCAGGCCGAGCGGATCGCCGGCATCCGAATAAATTCCGCAGCCACGCTCCAGCACGCGTTTTTCGCTGCCATCGCTGCACAGCAGGCGGTACTCGATGCTGAACACCTGCAACTCATCCACACCCAACTGCACCGCGCGCCAGACATCCTCGCGGTCATCGGGGTGAATCAGGCTGTTGAAGGTCAGGCTCTGGCTGTCGATCAGTTGCTCGGGGGAATAGCCGGTCAGCGCCAGACAGCCAGCGCTGACGTATTCCATGCTCCAGTGCCGGTTGTTGCGGCAGCGATAGACCATCAACGGCAAGCCATCGAGCAGGTTGCTCAAGCTGCGGTGGCGCGCCTGCAGCGATTGACGCAGTAGCATCTGCGAACTGATATCGCCGAGGCTGGCGATAAAGCCGCTGCCCTGACGTCGCACCCGCGCCTCGACCCAACGCAACTCGCCAGCGCGGGTCAGGTAACGCAACACCTGAACAAAAGGCGGCGCCGCAGGGTTGCCGCGCAGCTCCTGCAGCCCCTGCAACCACAGCGGCCGGTCCTCGATATGGAGAAACTGCGCATGACTGCGCTGCAGACACTCCCCCGCCCGGTAGCCAGTTAACGCCTCCCAGCCGAGATTGAGCTGCGACATACAGCCATCGGCATCCAGGCGCACCAACGCCAGCGGCAGTTGATCGAGGCTGTCGCTGCGCTGCCGGCGCAATACGCTGGCCAGGCGCGCCCACCCGGCCTGCCAGCGCTGCAGCAGGCTCATTGACCGCCTCCGGTTTGCTCGCCCAACTGGCGGACAAAACCACCGCGATGGGCCCAGGCGGACAGCTCCAGGCGCGAGTGCAGATTGAGCTTGCTCAATAGATGCTTCACATGGATTTTCACCGTGCCGTCGCTGATCCCCAACTGGCGGGCAATCAGCTTGTTGTTCAGACCCTCGGCAATCAGCGCCAGGGTCTGCCGCTCGCGCTCGGTCAGCTCGGCGTCCACCGGCACGCCGCGCAAGGCACTGCCACTTTCGCCGCGCAGGCTGTTGGCCAGCAGGCCGGTGAGGCGCGTATCGACCTGCACCTGCCCGGCGCTGCAGCCTTGCAGGTATTCGAGCAGCTGCTCCGGCTCGCTGTCCTTGAGCACGTAACCATCGGCACCGCCACGCAGCGCCGCCAGCAGGTCGTCCTGGGCATCGGAGGCGGTCAGCACAATGATCAGGCTGTTGGGCTGCACCCGCTTCAGTTCGCTGAGCGCCGCCAACCCGCCCATGCCCGGCATGTGCAGGTCGAGCAGAATCATCGCCGGACACAATTCGCGGGCCAGCTCGATCCCGGCCAGGCCGTTGGCCGCCGTGCCGATCACCTGAAAATCGTCACAGGCATTCAACAGCTCGGCCAGGCCGCGGCGCAGCAACGGGTGATCATCAATCAACAGCAGGGTCAGCGGCGTTTTCATCCATCACTCCAAAGCAGGTGCACCCGCGTGCCCTGGTGCGGGCTGCTGCTGATCTGCAGCGAGGCGCCGATGGCGCTGGCCCGCTCACGCATGATGCGCAAGCCAAAATGCGCATCTTCCGGCAAGACCTCCGGCAGCCCGATACCGTCATCGGCCACCAGGATTTCCACCCCTTGTTGCGGCGCATCGAGCAAGGCGATGCGCACATGCCGGGCATGGGAATGGCGCACCACGTTCGCCAGCGCCTCGCGCACGATCTGCAGGATTTGCAATTCCGCCTCATGGCCAATGCGCTCGGCGGGCAAGCGGTTGTCCAGAGAAAACACGCAACTGCTGCGCCGCGAGAATTCTTCCACCGAGGCCTCCAGCGCCTGGCGCAGGGAGCAGCCATCCATGGTCAGCCGCGCCGTGGCGATCAGCTCGCGAACCTGGCGATGCAGCGAGGCCAGGGTGTCGCGCAAATCGACCAGCATGGCGCCCACCGCCTCGGGCTGCGCAGACGCCGGCAACAAGGCTTGCAGGCGGCTGGCCCGAATCTGCAGGTAGCTCAGTTGCTGGGCCACCGAGTCATGCAACTCGCGCGACAGCACGCCGCGCTCGGCCACCAGTTCACGGCGGCGCTGCTGGCGGTCCTCGGCCAGCACGCTCAGGGTCTCGGCGAGCAGCCGCCCGACCTCGGCCAATTCACGGCGCAGCGCCACACTCGGCATCCGCGTGAACTCCAGCAGCAAGGCGCCCGGAGCGCCCTCCTCCATGGTCAGCACACAAATCAACCGGTACTGGCCCGCGCGCAGGCAATCCACACACAGCACCACACTGTCGGCTGCCGGCAGCCGCGTGTTGCCGGCATGCAGCGGGCAATCGCCCATGCAGTGCCCCTCGCCAATCCGCCGCCAGACGCTTTGCCCCGCTTCCGGCAGCAACAGCAACGCCTGCCGGGCGCGCAGGCAATCAGCCAGCCCGGCCAGCAACTCCAGCAACGGCGCCTCGCTACCCGGACGCTGCAACATGCGCAGCGGCAATGCCTGCAACAGGCGCAGGCAGCTGGTGTCTTCACGCGAGCGCTGCCAGGGCCATTGCCAGCCTGCCCGTTGGCGGCGCGAGATCGTTGTGTGCAACACCTGTTCGCGCCCCGCGCAGAAATGGATCGTGAACACTCAACAGCAAGTTCTATGCCCCGAACCGGCGCCCCACCACCCCGGCACAAAAATACTGGCAGGAATTAATGTTTCTCACAGATAAATAATAATTATCCAAATAAGCAAGCTATCCGCCGCCCAAAAAACGCACCAGCACAAGGCCGCCACAGCGCTAAACGCCACGTTTCAGTGCCGCCAACCGACGCCGCCGAACTATCCCAAACAGGGTATCTCCTCAAGGAGATTCCCTCGCCGGCCGCCTGTAATACCGTCGTTGCCACTGGGAGTTATCCCGCCTTCCCCCCCTTCAGCCGTTGAGTGCAGGAGACGACAATGAGCAAACGCGTTGCGATTATTGGTGCAGGCCCATGCGGTCTGGCCCAACTGCGAGCCTTCCAATCCGCCGCCGCCACGGGCGCCGAAATTCCCCAGTTGGTCTGCTACGAGAAGCAAGCCGACTGGGGTGGCATGTGGAACTACACCTGGCGCACCGGCCTGGATGAGCATGGCGAGCCGGTGCACGGCAGCATGTACCGCTACCTGTGGTCGAACGGGCCGAAGGAATGCCTGGAGTTCGCCGACTACACCTTCGACGAACACTTTGGCCGGCCGATGGGTTCCTACCCGCCCCGTGAAGTGCTCTGGGACTACATCAAGGGTCGGGTGGAAAAAGCCGGCGTGCGCAAGTACATCCAGTTCAACACCGCCGTGCGCCAGGTCAGCTTCGACGCCGAGAGCAAGCTGTTCACCGTCACCGTGCACGACTACAGCAAGGACGAAACCAGCAGCGCCGAATTTGATTACGTGATCTGCGCCAGCGGCCACTTCTCGACCCCGAGCGTGCCCTACTTCGAGGGTTTCGAGCACTTTGGCGGCCGTGTACTGCACGCCCATGACTTCCGCGACGCGCTGGAGTTCAAGGGCAAGGACGTGCTGATCGTCGGCAGCAGCTACTCCGCCGAAGACATCGGCTCGCAGTGCTACAAATACGGCGCCCGCTCGATCACCAGCTGCTATCGCAGTGCGCCGATGGGCTACAAATGGCCGGACAACTGGGAAGAAAAACCGCTGCTGCAACGGGTCGCCGGCAACCAGGCCTACTTCGCCGACGGCAGCCACAAGCACATTGACGCGGTGATCCTGTGCACCGGCTACAAGCACCACTTCACCTACCTGCCGGAAGACCTGCGCCTGAAGACCGACAACCGGCTGTGGCCGCTGAACCTGTACAAGGGCATTTTCTGGGAGAACAACCCCGGCCTGCTGTACCTCGGCATGCAGGATCAGTGGTACTCCTTCAACATGTTCGACGCCCAGGCCTGGTATGCCCGCGACGTGATCCTCGGGCGCATTGCCCTGCCCAGCCAGGCCGAGATGCACGCCGAAGACCTGGCCTGGCGCGAGCGCGAAGAAGCGCTGCAGAACGCCCAGGAAATGTTCGAGTTCCAGGGCGAATACATCCGCCAGCTGATTGCCGCCACCGACTACCCGAACTTCGACATTGCCGCCGTCAACCAAACCTTCCTCGAATGGAAGCACGACAAATACGAAGACATCATGGGCTATCGCAACAAATGCCATCGTTCGTTGATGACCGGCACCCTCGCCACGCCGCACCACACCAGCTGGCTGGAAGCCCTGGATGACTCCCTGGAAGCCTACCTGGCCAACGAACCGGCCGGCCTCAAGGTCGTCGGTTGAACGCGGCCAAGCAGCTCAGCCCTGACCGCGTTCATCCGCGGCCAGGCGCCCCTAATCTGGCTCAGCGCCACAGCGGTATTGGAGTGTGCCCATGAACCTGCCCGTGATTTCCAGGCCGTTCGAGCCGGCGCTGTTTGCCCGCGAACCGAGCCTGGAGCGCCATCGCGTTGCCCCCGGCGGCCTGACCGTGATCGCCCTGGACGCAGGCGACCGCCTCAGCGTCAGCGACATTGAAGGCGATCAACGCGCCGAACTGCTGGCCTTCGACGAGCAGGGCCGCGAAGCCCTGGCCGCCCTCGGCCTGAGCGCCGATCCTGCGGCGGACTTTATTGCCCGCCAGCTCAACCTGGGCAGCCTTGATGCGGTGCATGTGCGCCTCGGCCTCAGTCGCCGTGGCGTCGATTGCCAGCACCTGCCCCGCGCCGCCCAGCTCTGGGACGAACACAGCCCCGCGGGTTTCAGCCGCCAGCTACAGGCTTCGGCGCCACTGCTGGTGATTGTCGCCGCCCCCGGTGGCCCGAGCGCGGTGGACAGCCAGCGCCGCGCCAGCGAATTGCGCCTGCTGATTACCCGCGCCAACCCGCGCAGCATCCTCACCCCGACACTGCCGGCGCCGCTGGGCGAGGTGATCGATGAGTTCACCATCAGCCCTGGCACCGCCCGCGACTACACCGTCGCTGCCGGGCAATATATCCAGGTGCTGGATGTGGCCGGGCGCCAGTGCTCGGACTTTATCGCCTTCAATCGCCGTTGCCTGGACAGCGGCCGCGAGATCGACCTCGACCCCACCGTGACCCGCACCCTGAATGGCAACGCCTATCCGGGCCCCGGCCTGTTCAGCAAATTCTTCGACCGCGACCTGCAACCGATGCTGGAAGTGGTGCGCGACACCGTCGGCCGGCACGACACCTTCGCCCTCGCCTGCAGCGCCCGCTACTACGAAAGCCAGGGCTACTTCGGCCACGCCAACTGCAGCGACAACCTCAGCGCCGCAGTCGCCGCCCATGGAGTAACCCCACGGCGCGGCTGGCCGGCGATCAACTTCTTCTTCAACACCGGCATCGATGCGCACCAGCACCTGACCCTCGACGAACCCTGGTCGCGGCCCGGCGACTACGTGCTGCTGCGGGCCATGACCGACCTGGTCTGCGCCAGCAGTTCCTGCCCGGACGACATCGACCCGGCCAACGGCTGGCAGCCCACCGACATCCACATTCGCGTCTATTCCGCACAGGAGCGTTTCAGTATCGCCATGGCCACGCGCAAGACTCCCGATGCCGACCCGGTACTGACCCGGCAGAGCGGCTTTCACCCCGGCACCTCGGCACTCACCGGCCAGTTCATCGACTACCGTGGCTGGTGGCTGGCCAGCCACTACAACGGCTACGGCGCCATCGAGGAATACCACGGCTGCCGCGAGCGCGTGGCGGTCATCGACCTCTCCGCGCTGCGCAAGTTCGAAGTCCTCGGTCCGGACGCCGAGGCCCTGCTCAACTACTGCCTGACCCGCGACGTACGCAAGCTGGCGGTCGGCCAGGTGGTCTACTCGGCGATGTGCTACGAGCACGGCGGCATGCTCGACGACGGCACCCTGCTGCGCCTCGGCCCGGATGCCTTCCGCTGGATCTGCGGCGAAGACTACGCCGGCGTCTGGCTACGCGAACAGGCAGAAAAACTCGGCATGAAGGTGTGGATCAAATCCGCCTCCGAGCAGATCCACAACATCGCCGTGCAAGGGCCGAAAAGCCGCGAGCTGCTCAGCCAGATGATCTGGACACCGGGCACCCAGCCGGCACTGGCGGACCTCGGCTGGTTCCGCTTTCTCACCGGCCGCCTGGACGACTACAACGGCTGCCCGCTGATGGTTTCGCGCACCGGCTACACCGGCGAACTGGGCTACGAAATCTGGTGTCACCCGGACGATGCCATGCAGGTCTGGCAGCGCGTCTGGCAACTGGGCGAACCCTTAGGCCTGGTGCCCTTGGGCCTGGATGCACTGGACACTTTGCGCATCGAGGCCGGGCTGATTTTTGCCGGCTACGACTTCAGCGACCAGACCGATCCCTACGAGGCCGGTATCGGTTTCTGCGTGCCGCTGAAATCCAAGCAGGACGATTTTATCGGCCGCGATGCCCTGCTTCGGCGCAATGCCAGCCCCCAACACAAACTGGTCGGCCTGCAGCTGGACGGCAACGAGCAGGCCCACCACGGCGACTGCGTGCACGACGGCCGTGCGCAAATCGGCGTGATCACCAGCGCCACCCGTTCACCGCTGCTGGGCAAGAACATCGCCCTGTGCCGGCTGGATGTCGGCTACTGCGAGCCCGGCACACGGGTGGAAATCGGCAAGCTCGACGGCCAACAAAAACGCATCGGCGCGACCGTGGCCGACAGCACCATCGCCTACGACCCGGACAAGAGCCGCGTACGCAGTTGAACCCGGCGGGCTGGCCGGATAATTGCTAGACCTCTGCCATGGCCCAGGCTCTAGCCTGGGCCATTCAGGTTTCATGGTCCCGCAGTAAGGAGGAGTGGCCAATGTGGTTCAAAGATGCTTCCAAGGAACTCGCCAGCGACCTCAGCCAACTGCTGTCGCAACTGATTGCCGAACACGCCACCGACGTCCCCCAACACTCCGGTCTGCAACGTCATCCGCAGTTGCTCAACGTGCTGCAGCAACTGACCCGGCGCTGGCAGGAGCACACCCAATTTCTGCACCAGGCCCGCGCCACACCACCGGCGCCGTGCACGGCGGAGCAATACCAGCAATTGCGCCAGCAACTGGCCGATGCGCAGCAGCACAGCCAGCAAAGCGAACAGGAACTGCTGAACTGCCACGCACAACTGGCCGCAGCCAGCAGCCGGCAAAGCCAGTGGCAGCAGGATGAGCAAGCCTGGGAGCTGACCAAGCAAACCCTCACCGAAGGCTGCTGGGACCTCAGCGTGGTCAACGGCGACGCCGACCACCCGAACAATGTGATTCGCTGGTCCGAGCAGTTCCGCAACCTGATCGGCTACAGCCGCACGGAGTTCGCCGACGGCTGGGACAGCTTCTTTGCCGTGGTCAACCCGCAGGACCTGAAGACCGTCATGCAGGTATTCGGCGACTTTATCGTCGATGCCAAGGGCCAGCCGGCCTATGTGGTGGAGTACCGCATGCGCCACAAGAGCCGTGGCGAAATCTGGTACCGCGAACGGGGCCGCTGCCTGCGTGACAGCCATGGCGTGTTGGTGCGGGTGATCGGTGCAGTGCGCGACATCAGTGACGAGAAAGCCGCCGAAGCCCTGCGTCAGCGCGAACAGAACAGCATCCAGAACACCTACCAGCAGATCTCCCAGGTCGCCGGCGCGATCAAGGGCATCGCCGAGCAGACCAACCTGCTGGCCCTCAACGCCGCCATCGAAGCCGCCCGCGCCGGGGAACAGGGCCGTGGTTTTGCGGTGGTCGCCGACGAAGTGCGCCACCTGGCCAGACGCACCCAGGAATCGGTGCAGCAAATCCAAACCATGCTCCAGCAGCGCGACTAAGTCGCGCTGCGCGCCGGGCCTCTGCGCGTAAACACTTCGCGGCCAAGGCCGCTCCCACGGGTTTCGCGGGGCCTCAGACCCCCACCATCACCGCCCGGCCACGGGCCGATTTGACCCGCACCAGCCAGTGCTGATTGAGCTTGGAGTCGGGCTTGGCCGCCAGCCGTTCATGCAACAGCGCCAGGGCCAGGCGCGGCTGGCCGGCCCGTTGCGCGGCGCAGATCAGGGTTTGCGTGAGCAGATCACGCTGCGCATGGGAGCCGCCGAGGGCGACCATGCTGTGGCGCAACTGGGCCAGCAACTCGACCGCCTCGCTGTAGTGACCGCAGGCAAAGGCATACAGGCCGCGCGCCAGCGGCAACGCGGCGTGGCGGGTGGTGCGGGCATTGTCATCGTGACCGGCGGCGGTTTCCGCCATCACCGTCAACAGCTGATCGGCCAGGTCGAAGCGCCCACAGGAGACAAAACTGAGCATCGCGTGCAGGTCATTGAAGCCATACCAGCGGTCCTCGATATGGGCCTGCCAGAAGGACAGTTGCGCCTGCCAGCGTTCGCCCACATCCACGCCCTGCAAGCCCAGGCGCCAGAGCAGCGCGGCGGCATCCTGATGATCCTGAATGGCCAGCGAGTCACGGCCAATATGCTGGTCGTACAGCGCCAGCACCTGGGGCCAGGCCTGGGAATCGAAGTGACAGAGCGCCAGGTGCCACCAATGGTGCACGGCCAGGCGATTGCCCTCGGCCCAGTCGCCCTGGCGCTCCGCCAACCAGTGAATGCCCTCCTGCGGCCGTCCACCCACCTCCAGCGCCTGGGCCACGGCATGAATGGCCCATGCATCACGCGGGCAGGCCTCCAGTGCCTGGCGGCCGAAACGCTCGGCACAGGCATGGGCACCATTGGCCTGCAAGCCGAAGGCATACATGCCCAGGTAATGGCCGTAGAGCGGCGTGCCGGCGTCGATAAAGCCCAGACGGCGGGCCACCCGGTCGCGTAGCTCGGTGCACTGGCCGAGCAGAAAATCGCCCTGATGCGCCGCAAACATGGCCAAGGCATCGGCCGGTTCATCCAGCAGAATCTGCTCCCACAGCGCCACCGCCGCGGCCCAGCGGCCTTCGCACCAGGCCGCCAGTGCGGCCACATGCAGACGCTCACGCGGGTTATTGGTCTTCAGCCCACGGGCTTCACTCAGCGCGCGCTCAGCCATGACCAGCCGGGCCTTGTCCGTACCCAGGACCGCCAGCAAGCCTTGCAGCACGTGTCCCATCAATAAACTGGGGTCTAATTGCGTGGCGCGTTGCAGCTGCCGGGCCGGTTCAGCGGACAGGGTCAGCAACTGCTCCAGGGCCTGATCATAGAGTTCCAGCGACAGTGGATCGCTAACCGTCAGCCGGCAGCCAAAACAGTCCTGCAGCATGTTCGCCTCCTGGGTATACGCCTATGACTGATGGGCGGCACTGAGCGCATCCAGCACCCGGCCATGCAACGCGAACCCGGCATCCACCCAGCCCTCAGGTAACGCTCGGCGAACCGACCAGTTTCAAGCCCACCACCCCGCAGAGAATCAGCGCCAGGCAGGCAACCCGCGCCACGCTGGCCGATTCATTCAGGTAGGTGATGCCATAAATCGCGGTGCCGACTGCGCCAATACCCACCCATACCGCGTAGGCGGTGCCGGCCGGCAAGGTGCGCATAGCCAGGGCCAGCAGGTACAGGCTGAGGCCGATAAAGGCCGCGCAATACAGGCTCGGCCACAGGCGGGTAAAGCCGTCGGTTCTGGGGATGACCGCGGCGTAACAGATCTCGCAGATGCCGGCGGCCAGCAAAAACCACCAACCGGCGCTTACGCCACTGAACATAGTGCGCTCGTCCCTTGCTCTGTCGAATGATGCCGTGATCCGGCGGCCGTGCGCCAAGCAGGCGCACGGCCGCCGGGGGCTCAGCCCTTGGCGATGCGTTTTTTCTTATCCGGGTCATCGAACGGCAAGGTGTGGGCGATGGCCGCCACCGCAAGGCTGCCCTTGACCTGCAGCGGCGCGCCCTGCTCGGCATAGGGCACGTCCATGCGCGCGATGGCCATCGACTTGCCGGTCAGGCGCGAATACATGCCGCAGGTGATGATCCCCACCTGCTTGCCATCGGCCCACAGGGTGTCGCCGGCCTCTGCCGCCTGCTCACCGTCCAGCAACACGCCGAAAATCTTGAAACGTTCCTTACCCTTGAGCCGGTAGTGCTCAGCGGCGCCACGAAAATCCTTCTTGCCGGGCGACACGGTGAAATCCAGGCCCAGCTCCCACAAGGTGTCGCCCGCCGGCTGATCGGCGAAGGGATACATCTCCGAGTTGTCGTAGGGGAAGAACAGTAGGTAGCTCTCGACCCGCAGCCAGTCCAGGGCGGTGAAGGCACAGGGGATGATGCCCATGGCCTTGCCCTTCTCCAGAATGGCGTCCCAGATCAGCGGCGCATCGGCAGCCTTGCAGAAGATTTCGTAGCCGCGCTCACCGGTATAGCCGGTGCGCGAGATCATCACCGGGCGGTCGAACAGCTTGGTCTGCAGGTGGTGGAAGTACGGCAGGTCGCGGATGCCCGGCACATGCTCGGCAAGAAAATCCACCGCCAGCGGGCCTTGCAGCGACAGGTCATGCAGGTCGTCATCGAACAGCACCGCCACCTGGCGACCCTGGGCCGAACGCAGCAACGACTCGTAGCCGGTGCCCGAACCATGCACCACCATAAAGGCGTTGGGGCCGGTGCGGTAGACGATACAGTCGTCGATAAACTTGCCCGCCTCGTTGAGGATGCCGGCATACACCGACTTGCCCGGGTACAGCTTGCAGATGTCGCGGGTGGTGGCATATTCCAGCAGGCTCTCGGCATGCGGGCCGACGTAATGCACCTTCTTCAGCCCCGACACATCCATCAACCCGGCGCGGGTGCGGATGGCTTCGTGCTGGTCGGCGAGGTCACTGTCGTAGGTCCAGGCGGTGCCCATCCCACTCCAGTCTTCGAGGTTTGAGCCCAATGCGCGATGACGTTCGGCAAGGGCGGAAATGCGCCAGGAATTGGCCATGGTGTTCTCCTTGAAAGCCTGCACGCAGGCTTGGCAAATAGGGATTAAAAGCGGCCAGGGTCAGCCCGGCCGGTGCAGCGGATAGGTGCGAGCAGTCAGGCGGCGACCACTTCGGGGTCGTACTGGGCCAGCCAGTCGACCACCGTCTGCCGGTACAAGGTCAGGCCCTTGTAGTCGGCGATGGCATCGGGCAGGTCTCGTAACACGCGGTGCAGGCGGCAGGCCCAGGCCGGGTTGCTGGCCAGTTCCTCAAGGCTGATCAGGTAGGTGCGAATGCCAAACAACAGGGCATTGCTGCGCGCCAGGCGCGGCATGAACTGCAGTTCGACCCGCAGGTGCACCCTGCGGGCGACATTTTCGGCGGTCACTTCACCGCGCTCATGGCCCCACTCATGGAAAGTTTCCGAGGAGGTGTCCATGCGCGGGTTGATGGTCATGGTCCAGTTCAAGCGGCGCACCGGCTGGCCCACCTGAATATTCATCAGGTGCTTCAGCGCCCGCTCGAACACGCCGAGCTGATGGGCCATCGGCACCGGCGCATGCCATTGGGTAAAGCTCATGCCGGCATCGAACTTGATCGACCAGTCCGCCGGGCAGGTGACCATGCCGGCATCCATAAACAGGTTGCCGTCGCGCTGATCGAGCATGGCAAAGTCGCCCTGGGCCTGGCGGGTGATGTACTCCAGCGGCTCGCACGGCAATGTGGTCGGGTCGCCAAAGGTGAAGGCTTGCTCGATCCCCAGCGCACGGTTGCTCCAGTGCCACTGATCACCGTCACGCTGCAGGCTGAAGTGCTCGGGGTAATCGGTCGACAGGTGGGTCATCAGCAATTCCAGCGCATCCCAGGCGGCCTGGGCCATGTGCGGCATGACCACGCAACGGTCCGGATCAAGCTCCAGCACGCGCGCACGCTCGGCGGTTTCCGAGAGGTAATGCTCGTCGACATCGAACCAGTGCTCGAACACCGAATCAGCGGCCCCGCTGCCACCCGGCTCCAGGTTGACCGAGTACATGTAACTGTCCTGCGGGAACGGGAAGGGAAAGCGCGCGATGGCCTGCGGGCTGTTGCGGTAGGTGAAATCGTCCCGGTAGCTTTCCACCGGCTTGAACACAACGGACATGACGGTCAGCTCCTTTTACAGGTCAAGCAGCAGCGTGCTGGCGCAGCTGCCACGGGAAACACAGGGCATCAGTTGGCTCGTGCGCTCGGCCGCGCCGAGCACATGGTCGCGGTGCTCCACCTCACCACTCAGGTAGCCGGTCACGCACTGCCCGCAAACGCCGCCGCGGCACAGGCTGTTGACCGCCACCCCGGCCTGTTCCAGGGCTTCGAGCAGGCTGTAATCGCCCGGCACCTCGATGCGCTGACCGTTGCTGGCCAGCTCAACCACAAACGGCTGTCCCGGCTCGGCGGCGGCAAAGGCTTCCCAGTGCACGCGCTTGTCTGCCCAGCCCAGCGCCGCGGCCTGGGCACGCAGCGCGTCGAGCAGGTTCTGCGGGCCGCAGGCATACACATGGCTGCCCAGCGGCTGGTTGCCCAGCACCTGGGCCAAGTCCAGGCGTTGCCCGGCGGCCGAGTCATACAGATGCAAGGCACTGCCCAGCTGCTCAGCCAGACTTTGCACATAGGCCGCCGTCAGCTCGCCACGAAAGGCGTAATGCAGCTCGAAGGACGCACCGCGCGCCTGCAGTTCAGCGATATGGGCGAGAAACGGGGTAATACCGATCCCGCCAGCCAGCAGCACGTGGTGGCCGGCCTGGGAATGCAGCGGGAACAGATTGGCCGGGGCCGTGACCTGCAGCTCATCGCCCTCCTGCACCTGCTCGTGCATAAAGCGCGAGCCGCCACGGGAGCCTTCCTGCAGGCGCACGGCAATCCGGTAGTGGCCGGTATCGGCCGGATCGCTAAGCAGCGAATAGGCATTACGCAGGGTGCGCTCGCCCATGGGCAGCACCACCTGCACATGGCTGCCGGCGGAGAACCCCGGCAGGCTGCCGGTCACCGGCACCAGGGTAAATTCGCGCACGACCGGCGACAGCTGGCGCACCTCGGCGACCCGTACTTTCAATAGCGAGCTCATGGCCGAGCCTCCCCGAGTGGGTAATCCGGGTTCAGGCAAACGCCCATATAGGCGCCCAGGCGCTGGGAGAAATGCTCGCGCACATACAACTGCACGCCACAGCTCTGGCAAGGCACGGCGGTGGACTCGTCGATGTCCTGCAAGGCGGCGCAATGCACGCAGAACAGCTTGCGGGTCGCACCGCACTTGAACAGCTCGATATCCTCATTGAGCAAGCCAGCCTGCCGGGCCAGGCCATGCACCTGCCAGACAAACGCCTCGTCGCCGCACACATACAGGCGCGCCCCAACGGCGGCCTGGGCCAGCCACTGCTGCACGCGCGCGGTAAACGCCGCACCGCAATCCGCCGCACAGAGGGTGTCGAGGTCACTGGCGGTCTGCATCAATTGCGTCAAGATTGAGGACGCAATCGGCAGGCCCTGGGCCTGACTGACCAGCAGGCAGGCGCCACTGGCCAGAGCGGTGGGAGCCGGCGCATAGACCGGTTTACTGGGCATTGCTTGAAAACTCATGACAGAGGCCTCGTGCAGATGAATGGGCACCCGAGCAGGTGGACTACGACCCCTTATTTATCTACCAAGGGGAACATTTAGTTCCTTACAGGAAAGCATTTTATGTGCCATTTCCGCTCGATGGGCTCATCACCAGCCCCGATAAGGCCTGCTACGGCAACCCAGCGCCGCCGCCCACAACAAACCGCACCGCCGCTGCGCAAATCGTCCGACAACTGCTCTATCGCGGGGCATTGGCGGCGGTCAGGCAGAGGATTTCTCGTCGCTATGCCAGGCAGTCTGCTGCGCAGGGCGAGCGCGGGGAGTAGTGGAGGTGTGGTGCAGAGGGGCATTTGGCAGGGCTGCCAAACGCGGCACACTGTTGCGTCGACCGGTTGAGTCCACAGCCAAAAGCAGACACTTCTGCACTACTTGGTTTCGACCGCAGGAGAGATACCCCGGCACTAGAACAGCAGGAATGGTCATTGCTCGTCGCTTAGGTCAACTCATCTGGGCACTTAGGTCATTGAGACACTGATAGCTCATGCTTAGCCTTCAGCGACCACTATTTCTGCAAGGAGCTATGCCATGAAAGCAATCGATGCATGGGCACAACCTGCTAATGGTTGCCTGCGCGAGAAAATGCCTGAGGTTGCACGCCTGTTTGAGAAATCAGGAAGTGGTCATTTGCTCGACCAAGCAATGAGCCCATCCGAAACCGTGGCGCATATGGATGAAGCTGGCGTAGAAAAATTAATGCTGGCGGCTTGGTGCCGCCCGGAAGGCTGGGTGACCAGTAACGATCAGATCGCTGATTACACCCGTGCATACTCAGATCGCTTTATTGGCGTAGCTACCGTAGACCTAAGCAAGCCCGTTGCTGCGGTACGTGAGCTTGAGCGGGCGGTATTGGAGCTGGGCTGCAAGGCGCTACGCATCGTTCCATGGCTGTGGAAGCTGGCCCCCAACCACCGTCTTTATTACCCACTCTATGTAAAGTGTATTGAACTGGACATTCCATTCTGCACTCAGGTCGGTCACACCGGCCCATTGATGCCGTCGGAAACGGGTCGCCCAGTTCCATATTTAGATGAGGTTGCCCTGGACTTCCCTGAGTTACGCATAGTTGCTGGGCACATAGGTCACCCTTGGACTGATGAGATGATTGGCTTGGCCTGGAAGCACGACAACGTTTTTATCGACACATCAGCCTATCTGCCGCGCTACTACCCTGCACAATTGCTGCAATTCCTACAAAGCTACGGCAGCCAAAAGGTATTGTTCGGAAGCAATTTCCCTCAGCTCTCCCTGTCGCGCTGCATGAAGCAGGTTCAGGAGCTAGGGTTGAGCCCTGAAGTCGAAGCACAATTCCTTTATGAAAATGCACGACGCATTTTCAAGCTTCCATAAGTCGACAATAAAGCGGTTACTGTTCGACTGGCTTTTTGAAGGGCTGATAGCACTGCTGTTCAGCCCTTGTTCTCAGCAGCAAATGTCCGCTTCTGGCCGACTCCGGCCTGTCACGACCGGCAGCAGTCGACCCAAAACAGCCTGCGGGTTCCTCCCTCACAAAAAACCTGCACCCGCTTCCAGCCCACCGCTTAACCACAGGCACACAGCAAAACGCCGGGCACTTGGCCCGGCGTTTCAGTGCTGACAGTCAGCCTACTCAGTAGCCGCCCTGCCCCGGCACCCAGCGAGTGCCGGCCAGTGGCACCCGCGCCATGGCGGCGGACTCCACGGTCAGGGCTACCAGGTCCTCGGGGTCGAGGTTGTGCAGATGCGACTTGCCGCAGGCGCGGGCCATGGTCTGCGCTTCCAGCACCAGCACGCGCAGGTAGTTGGCCAGACGCCGGCCACCTTCCACCGGGTCGAGGCGCTTGGACAGCTCCGGGTCCTGGGTGGTGATCCCGGCCGGGTCGCGGCCGTTCTGCCAGTCGTCGTAGAAGCCGGCGGCCGAGCCGAGCTTTTTCAGCTCGTCGTCCAGGCGCGGGTGGTTGTCGCCCAGGGCGATCAGCGCCGCCGTGCCGATGGCCACCGCGTCGGCGCCCATGGCCATGGCCTTGGCCACGTCGGCGCCGGTGCGGATACCACCAGAGACAATCAGCTGCACCTTGCGGTGCATGCCCATTTCCTGCAGCGCTTCCACAGCTTGCGGGATGGCACAGAGGATCGGAATGCCGACGTGTTCAATAAACACTTCCTGGGTGGCTGCGGTGCCGCCCTGCATGCCGTCGAGCACGATCACGTCAGCCCCGGCCTTGACCGCTAGTTTGACGTCGTAATACGGACGGCTGGCGCCGATTTTCACGTAGATGGGTTTTTCCCAATCGGTAATCTCGCGGATCTCGGCGATCTTGATCGCCAGGTCGTCCGGGCCGGTCCAGTCCGGATGGCGGCAGGCACTGCGCTGGTCGACGCCGATCGGCAGGGTGCGCATGCCAGCGACGCGCTCGGTCACTTTCATGCCCAGCAACATGCCGCCGCCGCCCGGCTTGGCGCCCTGGCCGAGGACGATTTCAATCGCATCGGCCTTGCGCAGGTCATCCGGGTTCATGCCGTAACGCGACGGCAGGTACTGATAAACCAGGTGCTTGGACTGCCCGCGTTCTTCCGGGGTCATGCCGCCGTCGCCGGTGGTGGTGCTGGTGCCGGCGATGCTGGCGCCACGGCCGAGGGCTTCCTTGGCATTGGCCGACAGCGCGCCGAAGCTCATGCCGGCGATGGTCACCGGAATCTTCAGGTGGATCGGCTTCTTGGCGAAGCGGTTACCGAGGATCACGTCGGTGCCGCACTTCTCGCGGTAGCCTTCCAGCGGGTAGCGCGACATGCTGGCGCCGAGCAGCAGCAGGTCGTCGAAATGCGGCACCTTGCGCTTGGTACCGCCACCACGGATGTCGTAGATGCCGGTTTCGGCGGCGCGCTGGATTTCCTGGATGGCCAGGCGGTCGAAGGTGGCGGACTCGCGCAGGACCGGGGGATGTTTGTCGCTCATGGTGGATTCCTCAGTACGCGGATGCGTTATCGACTTTGAAGTTGTACAGCTGACGGGCCGAGCCGTAGCGCTTGAACGCCGCCGGGCTGGCCTTGAAACCGGCACGGTCGAGCAGCTCCTGCAGCTCTTCCAGGTGTTCGGCGCGCATCTCTTTTTCGATGCAATCGGAGCCCAGCGACTCGACGCTGCCTTGCACGTAAATGCGCGTTTCATACAGCGAATCACCCAGCGCATCGCCGGCATCGCCGCACACCACCAGGCGCCCGGCCTGGCCCATAAAGCAGCTCATATGGCCGATGCTGCCGCCGACCACGATGTCGATGCCCTTCATGGAAATCCCGCAGCGCGCCCCGGCGTCGCCCTCGATCACCAGCAGGCCGCCATGGGCGGTGGCTCCAGCGGCCTGGGAGGCGCTGCCTTTGACCCGAACCATGCCGGACATCATGTTTTCGGCCACGCCGACACCGACGTTGCCGTGCACGGTGATCGAGGCTTTCTGGTTCATCCCGGCGCAGTAGTAGCCGGCATGCCCCTGGATATCGATGGACACCGCCTCGTTCACACCCACCGCGAGGTTGTGCTTGCCGTCGCTGTGGGTGACTACCCACTCACGGTCTTCGACGTTGTTGACTTGGTCGTGCAGGGCCTGGTTGAGGTCGCGCACGCTGGCAATGGAAAGATCGATGGTTTTCATGTGTGCGTTCCTTAAGCTGACTCGCGTTCCCAGATGTACATGGTGGCCGGTGCCGGCTCCCAGACCTTGGCGTGTTCGATCCCCGGCAGGCTGGACAGCGCCTGATACTCGGAGGCCATGGCCACGTAGTCGTCGGTCTCGGCGAGGATTGCCGGCTTGCAGGCGATCGGGTCGCGGATCACCGCGAAGCCGTTGCGGGTGCCGATGGCAAAGGTGAAGAAACCGTCCAGCGCCTCCAGCGAGCGGTCCAGGGCTTCCTGCAACGAATCGCCCTGTTGCAGGCGCCAGGCCAGGTAACCGGCGGCCACTTCGGTGTCGTTTTCGGTTTCGAAGTGGATGCCTTCGCGCTTGAGTTCCTGGCGCAGGCGGAAGTGGTTGGACAGCGAGCCGTTATGCACCAGGCACAGGTCGGCGCCGGTGGAGAACGGGTGGCTGCCTTCCATGGTCACCGCACTCTCGGTGGCCATGCGGGTGTGGCCGATGATGTGGCTGCCCTTCATCTTGGCCAGGCCGAAGCGCTGCGAGATTTCTACCGGCAGGCCCATGCCCTTGAGGATTTCGATGCTCTGCCCGGCGCTCATGATGCGTACGCTCGGGGCCAGCTCGGCGAGGGCCTGACGCACCGGCGCTTCGGCTGCCTGGATCTTCAGTACGGCGGCGCTGGCGTTCTGGAACCAGTCCAGCGAGCACCCAAAACGCCCTTCCAGCGCGCCCATCAGGGCCTTCCAGTCGAAGCCTTCGGTGGTCGCCTGCAGGGTCAGCTTGACCCAGCCGTCCTTGACCTCATCGCCATAAATGGCAAAGCCGGCGCTGTCCGGACCACGATCGGTCATGGCCTGCAGCATTGGCTCGAACAAGGCGCCAAGCTGAGACTCCAGCGCCTTGTTTTTCAGATACAACCCCACGATTCCACACATAGCTTGTCTCCCGTGACTCCCACTGGCATCGCTCAGCCGTGGGCTATTGCTAAAAAGGTTCGGCCTGAATGGCGGCTAGAAAAACTCGGTGTAGCGCTGGATTTCCCAGTCGGAGACATGGCGGCTGTATTCCACCCACTCCATGCGCTTGAGCTTGATGAACTCGTCGACGATCTCGGCGCCGAGCACCTCGCGAAACAGCGGGTCGGCTTCCAGGGCGTCGCAGGCTTCCTTGAGCGACTGCGGCAGGGTCTTGATGCCGCGCGCGGCGATCTCTTCCAGGCTCAGGCCGTAGAGGTTTTCGTTGCAGGCGGCGCCCGCCTCCAGTTGGCGGTCGATGCCATCCAGGCCGGCGGCGATGATCGCGGCGCTGACTAGGTACGGGTTGCAACCGGCATCCGGCAGGCGGAATTCGAGGCGGCCATAGGGAATGCGCAGCATCGCCGAACGGTTGTTGTCGCCGTAGGCAATAAAGGCCGGCGCCCAGGTCGAGCCCGACAGCGAGCGGCCCACCACCAGACGCTTGTAGGAGTTCACCGTCGGCGCGGCGAAGGCGCACAGCGCCGGGCCATGGGCCAGCAGGCCGGCGGCAAAGTGATAGGCCAGTTTCGACAGGCCCATACCGCTCGGGTCGCTGGCGTCATGGAACAGGTTCTTGTTGCTGGCGCTGGCGATCGACAGGTGGAAGTGCATGCCGTTGCCGGCGCGCTTGGGGTCAGGCTTGGGCATGAACGAGCAGATCATGCCCAGGTCATTGGCAATCTCGCCGGCGGCCATGCGGAAGAAGGTGAAACGGTCGGCCGACTCCAGCGCGTCGCTGTAGGTGTAGTTGATCTCGAACTGGCCGCAGGCGTCTTCGTGGTCGATCTGGTAGATGTCGAAACCCACCGGCTGCAACGACTCGGTCAGGCGCTCAAGAAACTGCCGCGAGCGCGACAGGCCCTTGTAGTCGTAGCAGGGCTTTTCCAGGTTATCGCTGGCATCCACCGGGCACAGCTTGCCCTCGGCATTGCGGCGAAACAGGCTGAACTCCGGCTCCAGGCCGGTATTCAGGGTCCAGCCCTTGTCGCTCAGGCGCTGCACCTGCTGTTGCAGCACATAGCGGCTGTCATAGGGATGGGGCTTGCCGTTGACGTGCCCGACGCAGACCACGCGGCCATAACCCGGCTGCCACGGCACCGGGGTCAGGGTCGATAGGTCGCCACGGGCCATAAAGTCCGGGCCATGGGGCTCCATGCCCATGCCCCAGATGGCGAACCCGGCGAACCCGGCGCCTTCTTCGGCGACGGTCTTGAGCCCCGAGATGGGCACCGACTTGGTCTTGGCTGCACCGTGGATGTCGACAAACTGGGCAAGCACGTATTTGATACCGTGCTGGTCGATAATTCGCTGTGTTTCGCTGGGCAACATGGGCATGCCTCCTGATGGGTAGATACTATATTCCGCTAGAGAAATTTAGTTTCATCAAGGGAATGCAATCAGCTTGCCAACCCGCCCACGACCCCGCGTAAAACCCGAAATGGCCTGGCACCTTCTATCTATATGGGAAAGATGGTTTCATAGCATGAAACTAAAGTCGTAGACGGCGCATCCAGCCGAGGCTTCTTGCCTATTCTTGGTGCGAATTTATATTTCCTGAACTGAAAGTGTGCGAGCGCATGACGACCTCAACCGACACTCAGCCACGCCTCAAGCTTGAGCAATACCTGGGCATCCAGATCAAACGCCAGCGCCAGGCGCAGGAGCTGAAAATTGCCGACGTGGCGCGCATAGCCGGGATCAGCCAGGGCATGCTCAGCAAGATCGAAAACGCCCAGGTGTCGACCAGCCTCGACACCCTCAGCCGTCTGTGCGACGTGCTCGGCATGCCGATGTCCAAGCTGTTCAGTCAGTACGACCAGCAAGGCAGCGGCGCGCTGCTGGTCAAAGCCGGTGAAGGCATGGAGGTGGTCCGCCGTGGCACCGAAAAGGGCCACACCTACCACCTGCTCAACCACACCCGTGGGCCGAAGAAGACCTTCGAGGCCTATATGGTCGACATGGGCGACGCCAGCGAGGAGTTCCCGACCTTCTCCCACCCCGGCACCGAGTTCCTTCATCTGCTCGAAGGTGAACTGGTCTACCGCCACGGCAACCAGCTCTACCCCATGCAGGCCGGCGACAGCCTGACCTTCGACGGCGAGGTGCCCCATGGCCCGGAAAAGCTGGTGCAGGTGCCGATCCGCCTGCTGTCGATCATGAACTACGGCACCGACTAGCAATCCCGTCTAAGCCTACGGCCGCTCCAGGCGTAGCAGACCGTCGGCCTTGAGCAATAACCCGCGCACTTCCTCGGCCATCGCCCCGGCCAGCGCCGTGCGCCGCGCCGCCGTCATCCGTGGCCGCGCCAGCGCGCAACTGAGGGCGCCGAGCACCTGCCCACCGGCATCGACAATCGGCACTGCTAGGCCGGTGTAGCCGGGCAGACGCCGGTCCGGCAAGCCACAGGCAAAACCCAGACGCCGCACACTGTCCAGGGTGCCGGCGATCAGCTGGGCATCGAGGCCGTAGTCCAGGCGTAACTGCGCGGCATTGTGCTGGAGAATCTCCGCTCGCTCGCGCCTGCCCATATGCGCGAGCAGCACCTGCGAACCCTGCCCCACGCCCATCGGGATCTGCCCGCCGACGGCCTGGCTATAGCTGCGCACCGGCTGCTCGCCATGCAGCACCTCCAGACACATGACCTGATAACCGTCGGGCACCAGCAGGAAAAAGCTGTCGCCAAAACGCGCGCTCAGGCGCAGCAGGGCCGGTCGCACCAGCTCGCGCAAACCACTGGCATTGCCGGCCTGGGCACCGAGGGCGAACAAGGCATAGCCAAGCAGGTAATGCCCGCGCTGAGCGCCGCTGCGCACAAAGCCCTGGCGGCGCAGCGCCTGCAGCAAGCGGTAGGTAGTCACCCGCGACCAGTCGCTGGCCGCGCACAAGGCTTGCAGGCTGACACCCGCCTCGCCACCGGCGGCAATCGCGCGCAGCAGGCTAAAAGCCCGCTCGAGGCTCTGGGTGCCCGGCAAGGGCGCAATACGGGGAGCGGCTGGATCGACGGCGACGGGAGGCACTGGCATCGGTTTTTCTCACATGCTGATAACGCGTGGCGCTGGCACACGTTGCAAGTTGCACGCCGACAGCGGCGCGGCATGCTCAGGCGCAATCCAATCCGTCGAGGTTTGCCATGTACCCGCATATCGAGTCCGTCAGCAGTGACCAGCAACTGCCCCCCGCCACCGACGTGGCCATCATCGGTGGCGGCATCATTGGCGTCTGCGCGGCCTATTGCCTGGCCGCCCGTGGCATTGCCGTAGTGCTGCTGGAGAAAGGCACCATCGGCGCCGAGCAGTCCTCGCGCAACTGGGGCTGGTGCCGGAGCATGGGCCGCGACCTGGCGGAAGTGCCCCTGGCCATGGCCAGCCTGCGCCTGTGGGATGAGTGGCAAGCGCGCTTCCCGCAGGACCTGGGCTTTCGCCGCAGCGGCATCCTCTACGCCAGCGAAACGCCGCGCCAGCTCGCCGACCAGGCGCAGTGGCTGCAGGCCGCCAGCCAGCTTGGCGCCCGTGCGCAGATCCTCGAAGGTGCCGAACTGCGCCGGGTGCTGCCCGAAGGCGCGCGCAGTGGCTGGGCCGGTGCCCTGCAGGCGCCGCTGGATGGGCGCGCCGAACCGCACCTGGCCACCGCGCGGATTGCTGCCGCCGCCCGCCAGCAGGGCGCGCGCCTGTTTAGCCGCTGCGCGGCGCGTGGCATCGACACCCAGGCCGGGCGCGTGCGCGCGGTGATCACCGAACACGGCGAGCTGCGCTGCTCGACGGCGATCCTGGCCGGCGGCGCCTGGTCGTCGCTGTTCTGCCGCAACCTGGGCATTCGCCTGCCGCAGCTCAAGGTGATCGCCTCGGTGCTGCGTACCCAGCCGATGCCGGGCGGCCCGGAACACGCCGTCGGGGCCGGCAACTACGCGTTTCGCAAACGCCTCGACGGCGGCTACAGCATCGCCCAGCGCAGCGCCAATATCGCCCCGATCACCCCGGACAGCCTGCGTTACTGCCACGACTTCCTGCCGGCCCTGGGCAAGCAGTACCGCGAACTGCGCCTGCGCTTTGGCCGCACCTTCTTCGAGGAATGCCGCCTGCCGAACCACTGGGCCCTGGACCAGGTCAGCCCGTTCGAGCGCTGCCGGGTGCTCGACCCACAACCCTCGGCGGCCATTCTCAGGGAAGCCCAGGACGCGCTCAGTGCGGCCTTCCCGTTCTTTCGCAACCTGCGGGTGCAGCAGACCTGGGCCGGGGTGATGGATGTCACCCCGGACGCCGTGCCGGTGCTTGGCCCAGTCGCCAGCCTGCCCGGCTTGCACCTGGCCACCGGTTTCTCCGGCCATGGCTTCGGCATCGCCCCCGGCGCCGGCCACCTGCTGGCAGACCTGATCGACGGCAGCCCGCTGCTGGTCGACCCGACGCCCTTTCGCTGCGCGCGCCTGATCCACAGCTGAAGCGCTGAGCGCAGCCACCGCTCCCCCTGCTGCCTGGGCCTGATCCGTCCGGGCATTTTTTTGCGTGGATAAAAAAGCAAAAAGGCGCTGGACGCGAAGGAATTGTTCGCTTATAAAAACACCCACAAGAATATTATATTCGTGTTGGTGAATTTTCTTCACGGATAAAACCGGCTTTCATCCCTGAACTTTCCTTGCGCCAGCTGCCTCCACCTCAAGAGGACTCGACATGCAACACACCCAGAACCAATACATCATCAAGATCAGCTGCCCGGCCACCTCCGGCATCGTCGCCGCCGTGACCTCCTACCTGGCCGACAACGGTTGCTACATCAGTGAAATGGCGCAGTTTGACGATGAGTTCAGCGGCACCTTCTTCATGCGTGCGGTGTTCCGCCTGAACAAGGGCCACGAAGATGACCTGGCCGTCATCGAGCAGGGCTTCACCGATATCGCCACCAAGTTCGACATGCACTGGGAGCTGCACAGCCTGGCCAAACCGATGCGCGTGCTGCTGATGGTGAGCAAGTACGACCACTGCCTGAGCGACCTGCTGTACCGCTACCACAAGGGCGAGATGGACATGACCATCACCGCGATTGTCTCCAACCACCTGGACCTGCGGCCGATGGCCGAGCGCGAAGGCATCCGTTTTATCTACCTGCCGGTGACCAAAGACACCAAGGCGCAGCAGGAAGGCGAGCTGCTGAAGATCGTCGAAGAAACCAAGACCGATCTGGTGGTGCTGGCGCGCTACATGCAAATCCTCTCGGATGACCTGTGCAAGCAGCTCAACGGCCGCGCGATCAACATCCACCACTCATTCCTGCCCGGCTTCAAGGGCGCCAAGCCCTACCACCAAGCCTGGGATCGTGGCGTCAAGCTGATCGGCGCCACCGCCCACTACGTCACCTCCGACCTGGATGAAGGTCCGATCATCGAACAGGAAGTGCAGCGCGTCGACCACGCCTACCTGCCGGATGACCTAGTGGCCATCGGTCGCGATACGGAAACGGTGGCCCTGTCCAAGGCGGTGAAATTCCACATTGAGCGCCGGGTGTTCCTCAACGGCAGCAGAACGGTGATCTTCCGGTGAACACAGCCCAATTGATCGACGGCAAAGCCGTCGCCGCGCAAGTCGTGGACGAGGTTCGCGAAGAAGTGAGCGCACTGCGCGCCCAGGGCATCGAGCCGGCGCTGGCGGTGGTACTGGTCGGTGATGACCCGGCCAGCCATGTGTATGTGCGCAACAAGGTGCTGCGCGCCGAGGAAGTCGGCATCCGCTCGCTGGAGCAGCGCCTGCCCGCCGACTGCAGCGCCGAGCAACTGCTGGCTGTGGTCGAGGCGCTGAACAACGATGTCACGGTGAATGGCATCCTCGTGCAGCTGCCCCTGCCAGCCCACATCGATGAAAACCGCGTGCTGCAGGCCATCGACCCGACCAAGGATGTCGATGGTTTCCACAGCGAAAACGTCGGCGGCCTGAGCCAGGGCCGTCCGGTGCTGACGCCCTGCACGCCCGCCGGCTGCATGCGCCTGCTGCAGCAGACCTGTGGCGACTTGCGCGGCAAGCATGCGGTGGTCATCGGCCGCTCCAACATCGTCGGCAAGCCGATGGCCGCCCTGCTGCTGCAGGCCGACTGCACGGTGACCGTATTGCACTCGCGCAGCCGCAACGCGCGGGCCCTGAGCAGTCAGGCCGACATCGTGATCGCCGCCGTCGGCCGACCACGCATGATCGACGCCAGCTGGATCAAGCCCGGCGCAGTGGTCATCGATGTCGGCATCAATCGCATCGAGGAAGACGGCAAGAGCCGCCTGGTCGGCGATGTCGACTTCGCCAGCGTCGCCGCCGTGGCCTCGGCCATCACCCCGGTGCCCGGCGGTGTCGGGCCGATGACCATTGCCCTGCTGATGCAAAACACGCTGACCGCAACCCGTCAGCAACGGCTCAACTCAGCGGCCGCGCCGGCCATAGCGGAGGCAACATGCCTTTCAACCTGCTGAAATATGGCTTGTCCTCGGACTACCCGATTGAGGTCGATCTACCGCCGCCCTGCGAACTCAAGTCGTCCTACGACGTGGTGATCATCGGCGGCGGCGGCCACGGCCTGGCCACCGCCTATTACCTGGCCAAGTACCACGGCATCACCAATGTCGCTGTGCTGGAGAAGTCCTACCTGGGCAGCGGCAACACCGCGCGCAACACCGCGGTGATCCGCTCCAACTACCTGACCAGCGAAGGCGTGCGCTTCTACAGCGAGTCGGTGAAGTTGTTCCAGAACCTGGCCAACGAGTTCGACTTCAACATCATGTATTCCGAGCGCGGCCAGCTGACCCTGGCGCACACCGATGCCACGGTGCGCGCCTTCCGCCAGCGCGCCGAAGTGAACAAGCACTTCGGCGGGCGCACCGAGATGATCGACCGCCAGCAGATCCGCGAGCTGGTGCCGACCCTGAACATGGACCCCGGCCACCTGCCGGTGCTCGCCGGGCTGTGGCACATGGACGGCGCCACCGCCCGCCATGACGCCGTGGCCTGGGGCTACGCCAAGCAGGCAGCCAAGCGCGGGGTGGAAATCCATCAACTGACTGAAGTTCAGGATCTGCTGATCGAGCACGGCAAGATCGTCGCGGTAAAAACCAACCGCGGCACGGTCAAGTGCGGCTGCGCGGTGCAGGCGATTGCCGGGCACAGCTCGCTGCTGATGGCCAAGGCCGGCATCCGTGCGCCGATCCACAGCTACCCATTGCAGGCGATGGTGACCCAGCCGTTCAAACCCTTTCTCGACCCGCTGGTGAGTTCATCGGCCCTGCACTGCTACGTGCAGCAGACCGGCCGTGGCGAAGTGGTAATCGGCGGTGGCTCCGACCCTTACCCGCTGTACAACACCCGCTCGACCCTGGAACTCAAGGAAGGCCTGCTGGCCCACGCCATCGAGATGTTCCCGTTCCTGGCCAACGCCAAGCTGATGCGCCAGTGGGCCGGAATCACCGACATGACCCCGGACTACAGCCCGATCATGGGGCTCTCGCCGGTCGACAACTACTACCTGGATGCCGGCTGGGGCACTTGGGGTTTCAAGGCCACGCCTATCTGCGGCAAGACCATGGCCGAACTGGTGGCCAGCGGTGGCCGCACGCCTGATTTGATCAAACCGTTTGCGCTGGAACGTTTCTCGACCTTTCAACAGGTCAACGAAATGGGCGCCACGGCAGCCAGTCACTGAGGAACATGCAATGAAGATCATGCCCTGCCCCCTGAACGGCCCGCGCAATATCAGCGAATTCACCTACGGCGGCGAACTCAAGCAGATGCCCGATCCGGCCACCTGCAGTGACGCCCAGTGGGCCGACTATGTATTCAACACCGACAACCGCGCGGGCCTGGTGATCGAGTGGTGGATGCACAACGCCTCCAGCTACTGGTTCCTCGCCGAGCGCCACACCGTCACCGACGAGATCATCCGCACCTTCGATGCGAAGGAACTCTTCACCCAGCGCGTCGACTTCAGCGCGCCAGCCAAGCCTCAGGAGGTCGTCGCATGACTTCGTTCAGCCGCCTACCCGCACCGATGGGCCTGCTGATCGACCGCGATCAGCCGCTCAATTTCAGTTTCGACGGCAAGCCTTACCAGGGTTTGCAGGGCGACAGCATTGCCAGCGCCTTGCTCGCCAACGGCCGCTGGTTGCTCTCGCGTTCGTTCAAATACCACCGTCCGCGCGGCCCGCTGACCATGGCCGGGCAAGACGCCAACACCCTGGTGCAACTGCCCAGCGAACCCAACGTCCTGGCCGACCTGCAGCCGCTGGCCGCCGGGGTTAACGTCAGCGGGCAGAACTTCGCCGGCTCGCTGGACAACGACCGCGACGCCCTGCTCGGCAAGTTCTCCAAATTCATGCCGGTGGGCTTCTACTACCGCTCCTTCTACAAGCCCAAGGGCATGTGGAAAGTCTGGGAGCCGATCATCCGCAAGAAGGCCGGTCTCGGTGCGCTGGCGCTGGACTACCAGCCCGAGTACCACGACAAGGCTTTTTGGTTTGTCGATATCGCCGTGGTCGGCGCCGGCCCGGCCGGCCTGACCGCCGCCCTGAATGCCGCCAATGCTGGGGCCAAGGTGCTGCTGATCGAACAGCAGTCCTACCTCGGCGGCGCCCTGGCCTGGGCCCGTTTCGACATTGCCGGCCAGCGCGCCGACGCCCTGCGCCACGCCCTGCTGACGGCCGTGGAAGGCCATCCGAATATCCGCATCCTCAAGGACGCCACCTGCAACGCCTGGTTCACCGACAACTTCCTGCCGGTGATCCAGCACAACCGTCTGTACAAAGTGCGCGCCAAGCAGTGCATCGTCGCCTCCGGGGCCTTTGACCAGCCGGTGGTGTTTCGCAACAACGACCTGCCGGGCGTGATGCTGGCCAGCGCCGCCCAGCGCCTGATGAAGCTCTACGCGGTCAAGCCGGGTAAGCGCGCGGTGGTGCTGACCGGCAACGACGACGGCTACCTGGCCGCCCTCGACCTGCACGAACAGCACGTCGAAGTGGCCGCCGTGATCGACATGCGCGCCCAGCCTGACGATGGCCAACTGATTACCGCCCTGCAGACCCGCGGCATCCCCCTGCACTGCAGCAGCACGGTGTACGAAGCGCTGCACAGCAAGGGCATGCGCCACATCACCGGCGTCGACGTGCGGCGTATCACCGGCAAAGGCGAAGTGGCCAGCAGCGGCCTGCAGCTCGACTGCGACCTGCTGTGCATGTCGGCCGGCTACATGCCGGTTTACCAGCTACTGTGCCAGGCCGGTGGCAAGCTCAGCTATGACGACAGCCAGGCGGCCTTCGCCTTGAGCGGTCTGCCGCAGAATCTCAGCGTTACCGGCTCGGTCAACGGCCGCCATCACCTCGGCAACCTGCTGAGCGAAGCCGCCCAGGTGGCCGCCGCCGCCTGCGCCCGCCTCGGCCTGCAAGCCGAGCCCGTGCAGGCCGAGTTCGTCAGCGAAGCGCGGGTCAACTTTGACTGGCCGATTTTCCCGCACCCACAGGGCAAGGATTTCGTCGACTTCGATGAAGACCTGCAAGTGCGCGACATCATCAACGCCACCCGCCACGGCTACCGCGATGTGCAGTTGGTGAAGCGCTTCTCCACCGTTGGCATGGGTCCGTCCCAGGGCCGTCACTCAGCCCTGCCGACCGCGCGCCTGGTGGCCGCTTCGACCCACCGCAGCGTCAGCGAAACCGGGGTGACCACCGCCCGCCCGCCGTTTGTGGCAGAAAAACTCGCCCACGTTGCCGGCCGTGGTTTCGACCCGTACCGGCAGACCGCCATGCACCAGCGCCACATCGAGTTGGGCGCCAAGATGATGCCCGCCGGCGTCTGGCAGCGCCCGGCCTACTACGGCAAGCCGCATGAGCGCGAAGCCTGCATGCAGGCCGAAGCCCTGCACGTGCGCAGCAAGGTCGGCCTGATCGACGTGTCGACCCTCGGCGGCCTGGATGTGCGCGGCCCGGATGCGGCCGAACTGCTCAACCGCCTGTACACCTTCAGTTTCACCAAGCAGCCCGTGGGCCGCTCGCGCTACGCGCTGATGACCAATGAGCACGGCGTGGTGATCGACGATGGCGTGTGCGCACGCTTCGCCGACAACCACTTCTACCTCTCCGCCACCACCAGCGGTGTCGACCGCATCTACCAGCAGATGCTGCAGTGGAATGCGCAATGGCGCCTGAACGTCGACATCACCAACGTCACCGCGGCGCTGGCCGCCGTCAACCTGGCCGGCCCGGATGCACGCCGGGTGCTGGCCAAACTGTGCAGCGACGTTGACCTGTCGGCCGCCGCCTTCCCTTACCTGGGCGTACGCCAGGGCACCGTCGCCGGCCTACCGGCGCGTCTGCTGCGGGTTGGTTTCGTCGGCGAACTGGGCTACGAAATCCATGTCCCGGCGCGCTACGGCGAAGCCTTGTGGGACGCCCTGATGGCCGCCGGCAAGGACTTCGACATTCGTCCGTTCGGGGTCGAAACCCAGCGCCTGCTGCGCCTGGAAAAAGGCCACGTGATCATCAGCCAGGACACCGACGGCATGACCCATCCGGGCGAGATCGACATGGGCTGGGCGATTGCCCGCAGCAAGCCGTTCTTCGTCGGCAAGCGCTCGGTGGAAATCCTCGAAGCGCAGCCGATGAAGCGCAAGCTGGTGGGCTTTGTCCTGCCGGCCGATTCGCCCAAGCCCCTGGAAGGCCATCTGGTGCTCAACGGCGCCGACATCAGCGGCAACGTCACCTCCTGCGAATACTCGCAAACCCTCGACCAGATCATCGGTCTGGCCTATTGCGCGTTCTCCCAGAGCACGCCGGGCAGCACGCTGCCAATCCGCGTCGAAGGCGGCCGTGAGGTGCAGGCCACGGTGGTCAGCCTGCCGTTCTTCGACCCGCAAACCCAACGCCAGGAGCTGTGATCATGACCACTCTGCACGCCCACGACTTTTCTGAACGCAGCCCGCTGTACCGCCGCCATGCCCACGCCACGCTCGGTCGCCTGGGCGACAGCGTGATCGTCGCGCACTACGGCGAACACGCGGAAAGCGCGCAACTGCAACGCAGCGCCCTGATCGACCTGACCAACCTGGCCCGCGTCGGCTTTCGCGGTGCCCAGGCCGCCGAGTACCTGAGCGCCAAGGGTTATCAGTTGCCGACGGCCGCCAACCAGGCCCTGACCCAGGCCGACGGTTGCCATGTGGCGCGCCTGTCGCAAAACGAATACCTGCTGCTCGGCGGCCTGCGCGACGCCGGGGCACGCATCGCCCGCGAGGAAGCCGACTGGCAATTCAGCGAGCAGGCCAACTACCTGCTGCCACGCCAGGACAGCCACGCCTGGCTGCTGCTCACCGGCGCCTGCGGCCCCGAGGTAATGGCCAAGCTGTGCGGGGTCGACCTGCGGCCGACGGCCTTCCCAGTGGGGGCCGTGGCGCAGACCTCGGCGGCGCGGATCAACGTGATTGTGATCAACCTGCCGGAAGGTGAGCTGCCGTGCCTGCAGATCCTCTGCGACCGCGCCTCGCTGAGCTACTTCTGGGATGCCCTGCTGGATGCCATGGCCGAGTTCGGCGGCCAGCCGGCGGGCATCGACGCCTTGCTCTGAGACGCGGCAATGCCCTCACCTCAAGCAGCGCTGCCGGCCCCAGCCGGCAGCGTGGAGAGCAGCATGAACAACGATGAACCACTCACGCAGGAAAACGACTACCGCGTGCCCGCGCTGCAGCGCGGCATGGCGATTGTGCAAATGTTCAGTGCCCAGCAACGCACCCTGGGCATGAGCGATATCGCCGAGCGCCTGGGCCTGAGTATCTCGGCGATCTACCGCATCGTGCACACGCTCAACGAGATGGGCTACCTGCGCAAGCTGGCGAAAAACACCTATGAGCTGGGGCCCCAGGTGGTGTCCGACGGCTTCAGTTATCTGGCCAGCCGCGACATCGTCGACATCGCCCTGCCGCACCTTAATGCGCTGCGCGACCGCACCTCGTTGTCCTGTCATCTGAGCATTCGCGAGCAGACCGACAGCCTGTACATCTACCGTGCGTTTGCCGCCCAGCGCCTGTCGGTGAACATTCCCATCGGCACGCGTATTCCCTGCCACTGCACGGCCATGGGCCGGGTGCTGCTGACCGGCCTGAGCCCGGCCGCGCTGGATAACCTGTACCAGCACATACGCCTGGATGACTACCCGCCGCCGGCACCGAAAACCCTGCCGGAACTGCAGCAGCTGATCCTCAAAGACCGCGAGCGAGGCTGGGTGCTGCACCGCTCGGACTATTCGGTGGCGATCGCCTGCGGCATCCACAACCACCTCGGTGAAGTGGTGGCGGCAATCAACCTGTCCGGCCCGGAAAGCGTGATGGACAGCCCGGTAGCGCGCGAACGCTTTCGCGAATCCCTGCAGGAATGCGCCCAGGCCATCGCCCGCGAATTGGGTGGGAACTCGATTAAATAGGTTGGGCATTGCACTCCGACGCCAGAACGCGGGGCGGTTAAGCGCTTCGCGGTCAAGACCGTTTCCACATTTCTCGCAGGCGCCTCGGCCCCCTGGTCCCGGAGGCCAAGTGGAGATGCATTCGCTGACCTAGGAGCTCCAGAGAGCATTCGGAAGGAGTTTGTGGGGTTTCAGCAGTACCTTTACCAGAGCTAGAAAAGTATTTGCTAATCGGCTTGAGTTACCCTTGGGTTCTAGGCAGCGCGATCATCCGCCATGGGGCGAAAACAGCATGACGTGATTGGCTGCTTTTGGCCGACCCCGGCCTGTCATGACCGACAGATGTCGGCCAATTGCGGCCAGTCGCTGAAGTGGGGGAACAGCAGAGCATTATCCACTAATGTCCGCCCAAGTTACCTCGTTAACGTGCGTAGAGTTTCAAGCGCTCAATGACGTGCATTCGATCCAATC